>OKRW01002453.1_pt1 | contig 13387 bp, 11 predicted proteins | sample 1601151 | NCBI WGS metagenome assembly OKRW01 (sample SAMEA3541471, study PRJEB24748) | human gut metagenome | biome: human gut; feature: human-associated habitat; material: faeces | place: China | collected 2012 | reverse complement strand
GCGCACGGTCTTGATCTCGGGGGCGTCGGATTGCGAAGCGGTGTCAGGGGACTCCTCCTGGGCGGAAGCCGGGCCAAGCGGCGCCAGCGAGACGCAGGTGACGGCCAGTACCGCGCTCAGCGCAAGCGCGGCGGCGCGTCGGCCAACGGCGCGGAGCGTGTACAACTGTTTCAAGACGGTCTCTCCCAAATGATAAGAGTAGAAGCAATGCAGATGCGATTCTAGCAGATGAACCGGGGGACGCGGGGAGAGCGGCCCCAGCAAAGGCTGCGGAAATGGCAAGGCGGGTGCGGGGCGCCCCCCATGCGGGCTGCGGGGGAATGCGCGCTCGCGCCATCAGGGGAAACGCGATAAACGTCGGCGGGGGTAAGCGGAAGCGCCGCCCGCGAGCCACGCTTGGGAGCATCCCTTCGCCCGATATGAAACAGCTTTCACAAAGACCCACATAAAACCGCGCTTATTGCAGAAACATGTGCTCTCGGGACATTGCATGCGAAGATGTAGGGGGCATAACAGCATTTTTACAACGCAAGATTTGTTCTCGTGTATTATTGCGAGATGGAAAACAAGCCGATGGCACGTTTTTCCGCATCATGTCGGGGCCACCGACACTGCGGCGAAACCCCATCAGCGCGTTTTCCGTAGGCCGGCACGCCCTGGGCGCGGCGGCCTGCACCATACCAGGGTGCCCTGAACAACATCGCGTTCGGTGTTCGTTGGCGCCAGGGGAATGAATGCGTTTTCCAACAGCCACTTGCCGTACCCTGGCGGGCTGGCGCAGCCATCCCAAAATTCAGGAAGCCAAGCGGAAAGGGGCGGCCCATGTGGTACGTCGTGCAAGTTGAGACCGGCCGCGAGAAGACGGCATGCGACGACATCAAGCAGGCAGCCGACGACGTGCTGGACGAATGCTTCGTCCCGCGGTACCTGATCGGCAAAAGGCGACCCGATGGCACCTGGATTCCGTCGAAGGAGCGCTTGTTCCCCGGCTACCTGATCTGCGTGACGTCGCAGGTGGACGAGCTGGCCGACAAGCTGCGCCGCGTGAGAAGCCTCACCAAGATCCTGGGAAACGACAACGCATTCATACCCCTGTCCGAAGACGAACGAGCGTGGGTGCAAAAGGTCACCCAAAAAGACCAGCGAACCGTCGGGGAATCCGTGGGCTACATGGAAGACGGCAAGCTGGTGATCGTGGAGGGCCCGCTAAAGGGCAGGGAAAACTGGGTGCGCAAGGTGAACCATCGCAAGCGCCTAGCGTATCTGGAAATGCCGATGGGTGGCCGTACCGTGCGAGCCCAAGCAGGCCTGCAAATGGTAAGCAAAGCCCAAGGCAAGCTTTTGGATAGGGAAAAGTGAGCAAAGATAACAGCGAGACAACCGAATACGTGAAACAATCGGGTGCTTGTGCCGCCGCGGCGGCTGTTTCTGGTTCTCAGCATGCCGAAATGGAGTTCCCGGCGCCTGTTGAGAATCCGATGCCGGCTACGCATTATGTAGCAACCGGTACCTACAAAGCGCCTGCGCCGGATGCCTCTGCTGCTGCCCCTAAGAAGGGCGGAGCGGGTTATCTTGCGGCGAAGCGTGCATTCGACATTGTGTTCTCCGCAGGCGTATGCGTTGTTCTTGCCATTCCTGTTGCTGCTGCCTGTGTAGCAATCGTTGCCGACACCCCCGGCAAGCCCTTTTTCCGTCAGGAACGCATCGGCCAAGGCGGCAAAAAGATTTACATCTTCAAGCTGCGCACAATGGTCTCCGATGCTCACGAACACCCAGAGAAATACATGACAGCAGAGCAGCTTGCCCGATGGGAGCGCGAGCAGAAGGTCGATGACGACCCTCGCGTTACGCGTGTGGGGCGTTTCCTGCGCCATACGTCGTTGGATGAACTGCCTCAATTCTTGAATGTTCTGACGGGCGATCTCTCCGTTATTGGCCCTAGGCCTGTGACGTTAGAGGAAACCTACGAGTACGGTGACGCTCGCGAGGAGGTCCTTGCCTGCAAGCCCGGCATCACTGGCTGGTGGGCGGCTACCGACCGCAACGACTCCACCTGGGAGAGCGGGCAACGTCAGGCGCGCGAGCTGTTTTACGTGCGTCACCAGTCAATTAGCTTGGATGTACGGGTGTTTGCGAAGACTTTTAAGGCGATGCGGAAGGGTATATAGCAGACCGGATACACGGTTAAGCAGGTTACGCAAATGGAGGCAATGACGCAATGAGCGAAATAGGCTGCTAGCTGTCTATTATGCATAAAGCAATTATGGTGGCATTTGAATAGTGATAGAGCAAGCAGGGGCTATGCATGAACAAATGCGCAAGTTTGAAGCGGCTGCTTTAGTGTTGAATTCTTATAAAGGAAGTTAGCATTGACGGCAAAAAGCAAAAGAGCGGAACAATAATGGAAAAACAACTCGTATCAATCGTTATGCCTCTGTACAATAATGAGAGATATGTTGCTGAGACTATCGCTTCAATATTAAGCCAAACATATACTAATTGGGAATTAATTATCGTCGACGATTGTTCTAAAGATTCCTCTTTGAATGTGGCGAAGTCTATTTGTGCGAATGATCCAAGAATTAAAATCATTGAGCATGCTGCAAATTTAGGTGCTGCATCCGCTCGAAACACGGGGTTGCGCTATGTTTCAGGACGATATCTCATGTTTATGGATTCCGATGATCTGTGGGATGTAGATAAAATTAAGAAGCAGTGTCAATTTATGGCGTCAAATCATTATTCGATGAGTTTCACGTCATATGAAACAATAACAGCTAATGGACAACACCGAAATTATGTGCATGTCCCAAAAACGATTAGTTATTCGGGCTTTCTGAAAAATACCATCACATGCAGTCACACGATTTGTTTTGACTTATCGAAGATTCAAATTGAATTACTCACATGTCCAGATTGCTATGATTTTGATTTTCCTGACGATATGGCGGTCTGGCTTCGCGTGTTAAACAGTGGCATAAGCGCTCATGGTCTAGATTTGATTCTAGCAAAAAATCGAAAGCACTCAGAATCAAGATCTGCAAGTAAGGTGAGCGCGATTAATAGAACGTGGAATCAATATCGAAAAATCGAGAAACTAAGTTTTCCATATTCAGCATACTGCTTATTTTGGCAGTTGTTCCATGCTGTATTAAAACGAATATAAGGCATACTATTATGAATATTTTATATTTATCTTGTTTGGAGGATAAAGGGCATGCTGGCCCAACGTACAGCGTACCCAATCAAGTCGCTTATCAGTCGAAATATGACAATGTTCTTTGGTATAACCTGCTACCGGTGGAGCGAAAAAGTTGGCGTGAGACAGGACAATACTATAACCAAAACGATTTTCAGTTTTCTTTAAATGAAATTGAAAGACGAATTGGCAAATTGGATTTAGTCGTTTTTGAGGGTTTTTACGCCTTTCATCCAGGAAAGACTGTATTTCAGGTTCTTCGAAGGCGGATTCCGTATTGTATAGTGCCGAGAAGTGCGTTCACTGTTGGGGATCAAGAAAAAAGTAAGCTTAAGAAACAAATATGCAATAAATTATTTTATAAGCGCTTTGCTAGGAATGCGCTATTTATTCAATATCTTTCACAAAAAGAAAAAGACGAGTCGGATGGTTGGAATGAAAACAGTATCATTGTCCCGAACGGATCTCGTGATATTGTCGAATCTTCACTCAAGGATGCAAATCGACGCCTGCGTTTTGTCTATATCGGTAGAATTGAGCCATATCAAAAAGGGCTCGATATTTTACTAGACGCATTAGAGATAGTGCGTGATCGATGTTGTGCGAGTTTTGACTTTAGTTTTTATGGCAGTTCCCTCAATGGTTCTGGGGATAGGTTTGCGGCTGAGCTGGAAGCAAGGCAATTGGGTTTTGCTTCATATCACCCGCCTGTTTTCGATGCTCAAAAAGAGGAAATTTTGCAGAGCGCCGATGTGTTCGTTTTGACATCTCGCTATGAGGGGCTTCCAATGGGGCTTTTGGAGGCATTCGCTTACGGATTACCGTGTCTTGTTACTCCTGGTACAAACTTATCACAAGAGATTTACGATTACGATGCCGGTTGGATTGCGTCTCTTGATTCGGATTCGATAGCAGAGAAGATGCTATCGATTATTGCGGCTTCCAATGAAACTTTAGCGGAAAAGTCTAAAGGTGCCTATAAGTTGGCGCGATTGTTCTCGTGGGAGGAAATTGCGAAAAGAACTCACATCTATTATGGGGAACTGATCGGAAAATAATGACGATATACTTCATAGACTTACTATGCATTGCTTTGCTAAACGCAATAATCAAGCCTAAACTCGGGTGCACTAGAAAAAAATGGTTTGTAATCTCTTCGATGTTGCTATTGGGATTAACGGCGGGGTGTCGCTCGTATCTGGTTGGAATTGACACGTATTCATATTATTGGGCATATAATTATGTGGATTTTGATAATTCGTATTATGAGCCTGGATTCCTGCTGTTGATCAAATTCTTGAATTTATTCTCAGATAACCCTCAAACAATAATTGCTGCATCTAGTTTGTTTATTTGCTTTAGTGTTGGACTTTTTGTATATAGAAGCTCCGACAATGTGTTCATTTCGATTGTACTGTTCGTTACATTGCTATCCTATGCTTCGTTCATGAATCTCATGAGACAAGCTTTAGCCGTTAGCATTCTCTTGTTCGCATACCCATCTTTGTGCAAAAAGCAATTTGGTTATGCTGCAATTATTATTCTCCTCGCTTCGTCTTTTCACTCATCGGCTTTGATTTGGCTAGCTTTAATTCCGCTATCGATGATTAGATTCTCGAAAAAGGCGTTAGTTGCTTATGTTGTGGTTCTCGCTGTATTGTTCGTATTCCCGTCGCAGGCTTTTTTGATGGCTTCTTCTGCTTTGGGAAAATACGATGGCTATTTGACGTCTAAGTGGGGTGGTGGCAATTCATTTGCCGCGCCCATTATGTCTATGATGGATTTCATATTGCTATGTATTGCATGGATTGCCTGGAAGCCAGGAAGGAACAAGCTCGGGTTTGATACAAATCTGCAATTTCATGCACTTATGCTTTTGCTTCTATTGCAGATTCTGGCATGTCAAATAAACATATATCAAAGATTAATCAGTTATTTTTCATTGTTCGTCCTTTCTTTGGTACCGAGCTCGTTAAGAAGATTTTCTCCCAAAAGTGAGACGCTGCTGGACATATGCATAGTGGTAATCACCGTAGTGTTCTTTGCTGTGATTATGGTCTTTAGGCCCGATTGGCAAGGGGTAGTGCCGTACACAGCGTTTTGGGATATTTAAAAAAGGTAGGTACTTATTGTGGCTCAAACAATCGCATTAATAACAGCGCATGATTCTCCGAATTATGGATCATGCCTTCAGACCTATGCTACACAGACGTTGTTAGAAAAACTCGGCTTTGATGTCGTGGTAGTAGACTATCGACGAAAGCACACGATTCCTCGCTACTCTGTTAAGCGCATATTAACGGAGGGGCAATTTGTTAAACATACTCCAGTATTTAAAATTCCTGGAGTAAAGGCATTAGCTTATTTGCCGGTATATTTCCTAGTCAAGATGCGTGCTCTTCCGTTAGAGCGATTTAGACATCAATATTTAAAATTGTCTAAAAGAATGTATTTCTCAGAGGATGATCTTGAGAAAGATTGCCCCAATGCTGATATTTATATTACCGGTAGCGACCAAGTTTGGAATTCGACCTGGAACAACGGTTTTGAAGCTCCGTATTACTTGCGCTTTGCTCCAAAAGGTGCATGTAAAATTGCATATGCCTCAAGTATTGGCAAAGCTCATTTCGAAGAATGGGAGAAGGGCTACGCGTATGAGGCGTTATCCCAATATCAGTCAATTTCTGTGAGGGAGTCCAGCGCAATTGATGCATTATCGGAAATAGGGATTACGGGTGCCACTTCCGTACTCGATCCAACGTTGATGCTTGAAGGCAAGGAATGGGAAGCGCTTGCTTCGAATGAGGAGGTTAATGAACCGTACGCTCTAGTCTATCAGTTAAACAAAAACAAAAAAATGTCAGCGTACATCGACGCATTGCTTGCGCGTCATCACTTGAATGGGTACCAAATTACATACGGTGTCCACGAGCAAACTGGAAGAGCAAAAGCCGTTTGTTGTCCATCGGTTCAGCAATTCCTAGGTTATTTCCGGAAAGCAACCTATGTAATTACAGATTCATTTCATGGAGTAGTTTTTTCGGTTTTATTTCAGAAGCGGTTCGCGGTAATTCTTCCAGAAAGATTTCCTAATCGTCTAGTGGATTTTCTTGCTATGTTAAATCTCGAGCATCGTATCGTTGATGATTATCAGGATTCCAAAACACTATTTCAGGAGATCGAATATTCGTCTGTAGAAAAAGCCTTGAGAGATGAGCGTCAGCAATCTCTTGCGTTTCTCAAGAAGGCGTTACACGTTCAATTGGATGGGCAATCATGAGTACAATCGATATTGTTGGGATTGATTGCTTTGGATGCTTGTGTTGCGAAGCCGTGTGTCCTATGGACGCAATCTCTCAATATAAAGATGAAGAGGGTTTTATCTACCCAAGAATAAATAAGCATAAATGCGTAGAGTGCGGGAAATGCACCAAAGTGTGCGCTTGCCTTGGTGATGCTAGCAGAAATGCATGCATCAGTAGCTATGCAGCAAAAGTAACGGATGCGAAATCCATCAAGAATAGCTCGTCGGGTGGAATATCATATGCAATTTTAGAACGCGCCATCGAGAAAGGGTGGGTTGTGTATGCTTGCGTATTTGATGATAACTTAAAATGCAAGCACGCTCGAATTAGCTCGATTTCTGATTTAGCTTTAACGAGAGGTTCAAAATACGTTCAAAGCGAGCTGTCTGGTATATATGCCGCTCTCAAAGATGATTTGAATAGGGGCCAAGCAGTTGTGTTTGTCGGCACGCCATGTCAAGTAGCGGCGATAAGGAAATATTGCTCAGACGCGGATTATTTGCTGACGATTGATATTGTTTGTCATGGTGTACCATCCCAGGCGTTGTTTGAGGCTTTTTTGCGAGATATATCTGAGCGAAATGGTGCAAGGGTCGAAGATGTTATGTTTCGCGACAAAGACAAAGGGTGGAACACTATTGGGTCTCTGGTGCTGAGTCGTGGACGTTCTTCCAAAAAACAATACTTCTCTCCTCATGACGAAATCTATTATAGAGCTTTTATAGATGGGATGATTTATCGAGAGAGTTGCTACAAATGTCAGTATTCGACAACTAAGAGACCCGGAGACATAACTTTGGGCGACTTTTGGGGCGTTAAAGATATGCATCCTGAAATTGATTCGAAGAATGGGGTTAGCTTGGTTATGTGCAATTCGCCAAGGGGTGTTGACTTTTTTGCATCATTGGAAGGTGTTACAAAGGTTGAATCCTCGTTGGACAGAATTAGCGCCAGTAATCCAAATTTAAATCACCCTACAAATAGGCCCCTTCAAAGGAACTTGTTAGCAAAAGAAATGCTCGCTAATTACAACGAGGTGCAAATCGCATTTCTAAAAGACAAACGACGATTAATAAAAAAATGGACAATGTTCATTCGAAAAAGTATTGCGGTTGTTGCTAGGAAGATTGCGCCATCGCTTGTCCGTAAGATTCGGATTCAGCGAAAAATATAAGACTGTTATGTCTTTGCTATTCTGTGTTTGTATAAGTTACATTCAGCGCTGTAGTAGTTGCTGGGGACGGAATTTTGTTCAAGGCGTATTTTGCGCTTGGGTGTTGTCGAGAATCTGCCAGATTCGGGGTTGAGCGGATAGTTGCTAATGGAAGTGGCCCCAGTGTGGGCTATCTGCAAAATACGAGTCTCTGAGGTTTAAATGAATGAATAGGTATCTTTTTGAAAAGCTAAAGAAAGCGCTTCGCAATCCAAGCCAGGCCATGGGTGGTTTTGCTAGAGTTGCGTCTAGGAATCCGATTATCTCCGACCGTACTGCTATCGCGATTCAATATAGAACCCTGATTGGCAAGTGGCCGGATTTGGACAATCCGGTTACCTTTAATGAGAAACTGCAATGGTTAAAGCTTCATGACAGGAATCCTCAATACACCATTATGGTTGACAAATTTAGATCAAAAGAATGGGTGGCAGAAACAATTGGGGACCAGTACGTGGTTCCGGTATATCAAGTATGGGAGAACGTCGAGGATGTCGATGTAGATAAACTACCTAATCGTTTTGTGTTAAAGACGAATCATGATCAAGGCGGAGTGATTATTTGTCGTGATAAAGATCACTTTGATTTAGACAATGCGAAGAAATTGCTGGCTTTGCACATGAAACGCAACTTATTCTGGTACGGACGTGAATGGCCTTATCTGAATGTTAAACCATTAATTTTTGCTGAGAAGTATTTGGAACCGACTCACGAGCGTGTCGACAATTTAACTGCGCTGAGGATTGTTGACGGCCAATTGGGTGCACTACATATGAAAAATCGTATTTTTGCTCATGAAGCTAGCCATCATTTCTTTAATGATCGATGGCATCAGCTGAGCATAGCCGAACGTTCATCTTCGTGCAGTTATGATGTTTCTTCTCCGCTGCATTTTGAACAGATGAAACGAACGGTTGATGCAATTGCAGATGTGATTCCGGTGTTGGATATCACTTTTTACGAATCTACTCAGTCGTTGTATTTTGGGGAATTAGTTATTTCTCCAGGTATCGAGCTTGATAGTGTCGCTCAATGCGGAGCAGATGAAATATTTGACTGCTCAATTAACTTGAGTGACTCGAACCAAGATCTAGGTTGGCTATTCATAAACAACCATGTCATGATATGGATTCACAAAGGGAGTTCTTGCGTGTCGGGCAGCGAAGAGCATGATCTTACCGATTATAAAGTCTTATGCTTTTCGGGGATTCCCAAGTTTATAGAAGTACACAAAGGAAGAAGTACGCTTCATACCCAGGATGTTTATGATGCCTCTTGGAATTTAACGAGTATTGTGCAACCTGATACTCCTTGTAGTGGTCATCGTTTGCCTGCTCCGGAAGTGCTAGACGAAATGCTCGAGTGCTCATCTCGCCTATCTGAAGGGCTTGCTCATCTAAGGGTCGATTGGTATGTCAATAACGGACAGCTAAAGCTAGGAGAGTTGACTTTTTACGATGGAAGTGGCTACGTACCGTTTTCGAAAGTTAGCGATGAGGTAATGCTCGGAGATTTGATAAATCTCAAATTGGCATATGGGGATTAACGAGGTGAAGGAGATGTCTCTGGAACAAACTGATTCAGAGCAATCAGACGTTCGCATCAAAGCGTCAGCGGCGATTAAGTGGTCGCTTGTAACCGAGGTAATGGTCAAGCTTATAACGCCGATAACACAAGTGGCGTTGGCTCACATTCTCGCCCCTGAGGCTTTTGGAGTAGTGGCAACAGTAACCATGGTTATTAGCTTTGCTGATATGCTATCAGATGCTGGTTTCCAGAAATATTTGGTTCAGCACGAGTTTTCTGATGAGGGAGATTTATTCGCCAATGCTAATGTTGCCTTCTGGACTAATTTAACTGTTTCATTGTCTTTGTGGCTATTAATATCCGTATTCTCGAACCCCCTTGCGACCGCAGTTGGCTGCGATGGTTTAGGTCTTGTTTTAGTCATTGCGGGATCATCGCTGCCTCTTACGGCTTTGAGTAGTATTCAACTCGCGATGTATCACCGCAATTTTAATTTCAAAGATCTTCTTGCTGTACGAGTTGCGGCCGCTTCGGTTCCTTTGTTTGTCACAATTCCTTTGGCTATTCTTGGGCTGAATTACTGGTCCTTGGTTATTGGAATTATTGCTGGCAATGTCGTAAATGCTGTGGCCCTAACCGCTAGGTCATCCTGGAAGCCCTCTTTGCACTATTCATGGAAACGCCTTCTCTCGATGATGTCTTTTAGCGCATGGACGCTTCTGGAGTCTATTTCAATTTGGCTCACTTCATGGGTTGGGACATTTATTCTCGGTTCAGTTTTGTCTCCCTATTATTTAGGCTTATATAAAACCTCAATTGGAATGGTTAACGCCGCGATGGGCATCATAACCAGTGCAACCACTCCTATTCTTTTTTCAGCCTTATCTCGTTTTCAAAATGATGAGAAGCAGTTCCAGCAAGTTTTTTTTGAGATGCAAAAAAAAGTTGCTTTCTTTGTTGTTCCTCTTGGTGTTGGTATATTTGTATTCAGAGATTTTGCCACTGAGTTGCTGCTTGGACCGCAATGGCACGAAGCTGCTGCGATGCTCGGTTATTGGGGATTGTCTAGCTCATTTGTGATTATTCTTTCGCATTATGCAAGTGAGGTATTCCGTTCAAAAGGCCGACCTAGGTTGTCTTTCTATAACCAATGTGTATATTTATGCATTTTAATTCCGGCAACTTATTTCTCTGCTCAATTAGGTTTTGACGTGTTTGCACTCGCGGCGGCTATCACGCGCGTAGTGGGCATAGGGGTCGGATTCCTGTTTTTATGTGCGGTGCACTTTCCGATTACGAGGATGTGTTCGAACATCATCTCGATTACGCTGTGTGCATCTGCGATGGGGGTACTTGGTAGTTGCTTGTTAGCATTCAACGCATCCCTTATGTTTAGCTTTTTTTGGATTGTCGTTTGTGCTGTAGCTTATGCAGTATTTTGCTTGTTGTTTCCTGATACTAGGGCAGTGCTCTTTGCGCTTTTGAAGCGAGTTCGAAGGTAGTCATTGAGAGCAAAAATGGCTGTATGCCGGTAGTTAGCGTAAGCCGCTGGAATCAGATGTCGCTATAGGCGGAGCTGACGAACGGCGATTCCTAGAAAGCTCGAGCAGTGCTCTGAACGATTATGTCATGCTCTGCTCAATAGCGCTATCGTTGTCAGAAAACAACGATAGCGCTCATGTACAAAGTTTTTTGAGCAATGTGCGACTTCTGGTTTGACGAAGGCTGCGTGGCTCTAATCATTGTTTGCAAAGGAGCAATTTGATATGAAAAAAGTATTCATCACTGGCGCTGCTGGCTTCATTGGTTCGTTTTTAGCAAAGAGGTTGCTTGAAACCGCCGATTGCGAGATCGTTGGTCTGGATAACGTGAACAGCTACTACGACCCCGGCATCAAGGAGGCCCGTCTGCGCATGCTGGCCAAGGCGGATGCCGACGGACGTTTCACGTTTGTGCGCGGCGACCTGTGCGACGCGGCGTTGATTGAGCGGCTTTTCGCGGAGAATGGTTTTGATGTGGTGGTGAACCTTGCCGCCCAGGCGGGTGTGCGTTATTCCATCGAGAACCCCAAGGCTTATATTGACTCGAACTTGATTGGATTCTTCAACATCTTGGAGGGATGCCGTCACCACCCGGTGAAGCATCTGGTGTACGCGAGTTCGAGTTCGGTCTATGGCGGCAACGAGAAGGTTCCTTTCAGCGAGGGGGACCGCGTAGACTCTCCCGTGAGTTTATATGCTGCCACCAAGAAGAGCAACGAGCTCATGGCTGCGGCGTACTCCAAGCTTTATTCCATACCTCCTACGGGGGTTCGCTTCTTTACTGTGTATGGACCGATGGGCCGTCCCGACATGGCATACTTTGGCTTTACCGAGAAGTTGCGACGTGGCGACACGATTAAGATTTTCAACATGGGCGATTGCAAGCGTGATTTTACGTACGTGGACGATATTGTGGAGGGCGTGCGCAGGGTCATGGACGGCGCTCCGGAGGTCAAGATCGGTGCTGATGGCCTGCCTATGGCTGCCCATCGCGTGTATAACATCGGCAATTCGAATCCCGAGAACTTGCTGGACTTCGTTGATACGCTGCAGCGTGTGCTGGTTGAGGAGGGCGTGCTTCCCGTCGATTACGATTTTGAGGCGCATAAGCAGCTCGTTCCCATGCAGCCGGGTGATGTGCCTGTGACCTATGCGGATACTAGTGCTCTGGAGCGCGATTTCGGTTACAAGCCGGCAACGCCCCTCGAAGATGGATTGCGCGTGTTCGCGAAGTGGTATTGCGAGTACTACGGAGGCGTGCGTTGAGGAGGACCTTTGCTGACATATTGAACGGTGCCGGGGTTGACGTTTCCGCAGAGTACCACAGCCTTCACATGCTCGTGTTTCAGCGCTACGGCTTTTATAGCGATATGGAGGAATGCTTCGAGTGGATGCCGTTTTCCGGGACAGCGTACAATCTGCGGGACTTCAACGAGAGGAACCAGTTCGACTTCGAGCACGCGGAATACACCGAAGACTTGGGCGATTTGCTCCTGTTCTGTGAGTATGTCTACAACTTCGCCGTCCGGCTCAACGTTCTGGAAGATTATGGGACGTGGAAAGCCTCCGGCATTGTTCGTCACATTAATGCCTTGGCGGACAAGATAGGGTATCGGCTTGTCTATGATGGCGAGCTGTGGATTCTCGTCCCGCGGAATGACGAGATCGAGGCTGCCGCCGAGGTCGCTCCGGAAGGTGTCGGGAACGACCTGTTCCGCTACGACTATCGCGGCTACAAAGGTGATTTGGGCGGCAAGCGCAAGATTTTAGCGAGCCTTGCATCGGCGCTGGAGCCGCGCAGGGCGGAACTGAACGAGGCAGCGAAAGCCTTAACGAGCGACTACTTTTACCTTGTCAACAATCTCAATATCCGACACAACAACATCGACCCTGCCGACCCCGGAAGATACAACGACTGGGTTGCGCAGATGTCGCCGGGCGAGTTGGAGGGCTGGTACGACACCGTGCGGGACATGAGCGCGGCGGCATTCCTCCTTCTCGAACACTTGGAAAAGAAAGACGAGATAGACGAAACGAAGCGGCGGTAACTGGCAAGTCCGCTGATTCCGTTACGCACTTTGAAAACTCAAGAACAAGGAGATTGGTATGAAAATTGCAGTTGCTGGTACCGGTTATGTAGGTTTATCCCTTGCCGTTTTGCTTTCACAGCATAATGAGGTGCATGCTCTGGATATCGTTCCTGAAAAGGTCGAGAAGATCAATGCATTCAAAAGTCCTATTCAGGACGATGAGATTGAGCGATTCCTTGGCGAGGCGGAAGTCGGTAAGAGGAAGCTCGATCTGCACGCTACCGTGGATGTAGCCGAAGCGTATACCGGTGCGGATTTTGCCGTTGTGGCTACGCCTACCAACTATGACTCCGAGCGCAACTTCTTCGACACCAGCTCGGTTGAGGCCGCTATCGACGCTATTCGTTCGGTCAACCCCACGGCATGGATTGTTATTAAGTCGACTATTCCGGTGGGCTACACTGCTTCGTTGCGCGAACGATTGGACGACAACCGCATTTTCTTCAGCCCCGAGTTCTTGCGAGAGAGCAAGGCTCTCTACGATAATCTTCATACAAGCAGTATCGTGGTCG
>OKRW01002448.1_pt1 | contig 13403 bp, 15 predicted proteins | sample 1601151 | NCBI WGS metagenome assembly OKRW01 (sample SAMEA3541471, study PRJEB24748) | human gut metagenome | biome: human gut; feature: human-associated habitat; material: faeces | place: China | collected 2012 | reverse complement strand
CCAGGCCACGCGCCGCGCCGGCTCCGGCAACGTCCGCAAGCGCGGCAAGCAGGGGCGCGCCAGCGCCCTTCCCGCCATCATCGCCGGCGTCATCGCGGCGGCCGCGGCCATTGGCCTGGTTGTCCTTCTCGTCATCCCGCGCCTCACGGGCGCCGGCTCCTCCGACGCAGACAAGCAGCAGATAACGGCCGGGCAGGTCGTCGAGGTCACGGTGCCTGACGGCTCTGGTGCCTCCGCCATCGCGCAGGCCCTCTACGACGCCGGCGTCATCGAGTCCAAGAGCGACTTCCTCAACCAGGTCAGGCGCACCAACTCCGAGCTCAGCCTCAAGAGTGGCACCTACTCCCTCGTGACGGGCGACTCCCTGGACAACATCATCCAGCTGCTGAGCCGCGGCCCCAACTCCACGGCCGCCACCCTCACCATTCCCGAGGGCTTCACCGTGGCAAAGGTCGCCTCCGCCGTTGAGTCGCAGTTTGGCATCTCGGCTGAGGACTTCACCGCCCAGGCCAAGGCCTCCAACTACGTTGCCGACTACCCCTTCCTGGCGGCAGCCAAAAACGACTCCCTCGAGGGCTACCTCTTCCCCAAGACCTACGACTTCTCGGGCAAGGACGTCACGAGCGACCTTGTCATCCGCACCATGCTCTCGCAGTGGCAGACCGAGATGGCAGGCATCGACTTCGACGCGGCCATCGCGAGCCTCAAGTCCCGCTTCCAGATGGACTTCACGCAGGAGGACATCCTCACCGTGGCCTCCATCGTGGAGCGCGAGACCAACTCCGACGACGACCGCGCCACTGTGGCCTCCGTCTTCTACAACCGCCTTGCCGTGGGCATGCCCCTGCAGTCCGACGCCACCACCGCCTACTACAAGGGCGGGGACTTCTCGGCGGCGGACCTCAAGGACGACAACGAGTGGAACACCTACACGCGCACGGGCCTCACGCCCACGCCCATCTGCTCGCCGGGCCTCGCCTCCATCCAGGCCGCCTGCAACCCCGACGACACCAGCTACTACTACTTCTTCATCAGCGGCGACTACCACGCCTTCTCGGAGACCTACGAGCAGCACCAGCAGGCCATCGAGGCAAGGCCGCAGTAGCATGGGCGTCTTCACGGCAACGCGCTACGTGGCGTCCCTTCCCCAGGTGAGCATCGACTGGCTCGTGGGGGAGGGCGTCTCGCTCGTGCTCCTGGACCGCGACAACACCTGCGTGCCCAGGGACACCAGGAGGGTCCCGGCCGAGGTCACGGCATGGCTCGCCGAGGCGCGCTCCGTCGGCCTCACGCTCTGCCTGGTCTCCAACAACTTCCACTCCGGCCAGGTGCGCGCCACGGCAGACGAGCTGGGGTGCGAGGTCGTCGACCACGCCATGAAGCCCGCCCCCTTCGCGCTGCGTCGCGCCATGGAGATGCACGGCGCCACCCCGGACAAGACCGTCATGATCGGCGACCAGGTCTTCACCGACGTCGCCGCAGGCAACCTCGCCGGCGTCCGTACCGTCCTGGTGAGGCCGCAGTCGCGCCGGGACCTCTGGTACACGCAGGTCTTTCGCGTCTTCGAGCTTCTCGCCCTGAGAGGCCACCCCTTCGAGGGCGAGTGAGCCCCCTGCATGTGACAAAGGGACAGTCCCTTTGTCAACTTTCGCGGCGTCCGTGCGCACCATGCTAGAATCAGGCCGATGAACACGGCACGGGGGAGCTTTTACGGTGGAGTCGGCAGGACAGGGATACGTAGTCCACGAGGGATGTGACCACATCTTCTTCGTGGGGTTCCTTGGTGCCGGCAAGTCCACCCTGGCCCGCAATCTGAGCGGCCTCTTCCATCGCCCCTGCGTGGACACCGACCGCCTTGTGGAGCGCGCCTTGGGCAAGTCCATAGCCTGCGTGTTCTCCGAGGACGGCGAGGACGCCTTCCGCGACGAGGAGACCCGCGTTCTCAAAGGCCTCGAGGCCAGGAAGTCCCTGCTCGTGAGCTGCGGCGGCGGCATCGTCGAGCGTCCCGAGAACGCGGGGCTCATGCGGCAGATGGGCACCGTGGTCTTTCTCGACGGAGACCTCTCTGACTCCATGCGCCAGATCAGGAGCCGCGAGCGCCGCCCCGACCTGGGCAGCGCCCGCCAGGCCGAGCGCCTCTACCGGCACCGCTACCCGCTCTACCGGGAGGCGGCCGACATCACCATCGACATTAGGAACAAGACCTTCGAGCAGGTGGCGCTTGAGAGCGGCCGCCTCCTCTGGGAGAAGGGCCTGCTATGACACAGCAAGACGACGTCCAGCCGGACGAGAAGAACGTGACCGCCGAGCCGCAGGACGCTAACGGCGACGCCGACGCCGCGACCGCCGAGCCCGAGGCCGCCGAGGCTCCCGAGCCGGCCCCCGCGCCCGTCAAGAAGTGCCGCCAGTGGGTCACCCTGCGCGGCACCTCCATGGACGCCCGCGTGGGCCGCGGCATCGTGGACGACATCGCCCACGACCTCAAGAGCGTCGTCGGCCGACCGCACGCCTGCGCGCTCCTGCACGCGCCCGACGTCTCCGATGACGTTCTGAGGACGCTCTCCCGCGGCCTCTCCGATCAGGGCTTCGAGGTCCTTCTCGCCGAGCTCCCCTCGGGGGACGCGTGCTGCGACCTCGCCCACGCGGACGTCGTGGCGGCAGAGCTCGCCCGCATGCGCGTGACCTCCGACGACCTCGTGGTGGCCGTGGGGCACCTGCCCGAGCTCTCCCTCGCGACGATGGTGTGCCACGCCTGGTGCGGCGGCACCTCGCTGGCCCTCGTGCCCTGCGACCTGGTCTCTGCGGTCCTTGCGGGTGTGACCCCGCAGGGCCTTGCCGTGGGCGGGACGCCCGACATGCTGCAGCAGGACGGCTCTGCCCGCTTCGAGATCTGCGACCTCGACCTCATGGGCCTATCCGAGGACGACCCCGCCTCCCGCGAGAACGTCCTTCTCGCCCGTGCGCTCATGGCGGCCACGGCCATGGCGGACTCCTCCAAGGCCTTCGAGACCCTCTTCGACGCCACCGACGGCCTGGTGGCGGGAGACCTCAACGCCCTGACCGAGCAGCTCACCGCCACCCTGAGAAGCCGCGGCAAGGTGGTGGCCTCCACCTCCGTGGCCGTCCGCCAGTCCATAGCCTACGGCCAGAGCTTCGTCGCGGCTCTCTCGGGCCTGGTGGGGGCTGACGTGCCGCGCTCCGCCATGCTGGCCGACGCCCTGCGCTTCTGCGCCCGCCTGGCCGTGGCCGGAGGCGAGCTCTCGCTTGACGACATGTTCACGCAGGACGAGCTGCTGGAGCGCCTGGAGCTCCGCAGCGTCGATTGCCCCGTGGACGCAGACGCCCTCTATGACGCGCTTCGCGCCGAGAGGTTCCTGCGCACCAACCGCTTCATGGTGGAGGTGCCGCGCGCCCTCGGCCGCGTGCGCCTGACCAACGTGGAGGAGGCGACCCTGCGCGAGCACGTGGGCGCCTGGTGCGCCGCCCGCTCGCAGGCGGAGTAACATCTAGTCGGTAACCATGCGCGCGGCGGCGGGGGAGTCCTTGTCGCCGCGCGCCCTTGAGCAGAGGAGAAGAACATGGCAGATGCCAAGGCATGCGCGGGGCGCGTCGAGCGCCTGCGCGCCCTCATGGCGGAGCGCGGCTACGACGCCGTGATCCTGCGCAACAACCCCGACCTGCGCTGGCTCACCGGGGCGGAGCGCACCTTTGACGACGAGGTCGCCCACACCGCCTTCGTGACGGCCGACGGCCAGTGGCTCCACACGGACTCCCGCTACGCCAACACCTTCCGCGAGCGCCTGGGCGCCGACACCCCCTGGGTCATCGATGAAGAAATCGTGAGCGCCGCCGCCTGGGCCGCCGAGCGCGCCCGCGCCACCCGCTCTCGCGTCGTGGCCGTCGAGGACACCTGCGACCTTGCCTTCTTCGATGCCTTCAACCAGGCCATGAGCGAGCTCTCCATTGCCTGCCTCACCCCGCGCATGCACAGCGACATCTGCGACCTGCGCATGGTCAAGGACGCCGAGGAGGTCGAGCTCATGCGTCACGCCCAGTCCATCACGGACGCCGCGTTCACGCACATCTGCGGCTTCATAAAGCCCGGCATGACCGAGCAGCAGATCCGCGTGGAGCTCGAGAACTACATGTTCAACCACGGCGCCGACTCCCTGGCCTTTGGTTCCATCATCGCCACCGGCGCAAACGGCGCCAACCCGCACGCCCAGCCCGGCGAGACCGTGGTCAAGAAGGGCGACATGATCGTCATGGACTACGGCGCCGGCTACCACGACTACAAGAGCGACATGACCCGCACCGTCTGCGTGGGCGAGCCCACCGACGAGCAGCGCCACGTCTATGACGTCGTGCGCCAGGCCCACGAGGCCTGCGCCGCCGCGGCAAAGCCCGGCTGCATAGGCTCCGACATCCAGGACCTGGCCGTCAAGGTCATCTCCGACGCCGGCTACGGCGACTTCTTCAAGCACGGCTTGGGTCACGGCGTGGGCATCGAGATTCACGAGAACCCCAACTTCGGCCGTCGCTGGAACCGTCCCGTGCCCGAGGGCTCCGTCGTCACCGTCGAGCCGGGCATCTACCTGCCGGGCAACTTCGGCGTGCGCCTGGAGGACTTCGGCCTCATGACGGCCGAGGGCTTCGTGCCCTTCACGCAGTCCACCCACGACCTCGTCTGCATCGACTGCTAGCCTTGCGGCGAGAAGCACGTCCGACTAGCGCACATGGGGCGGGGCCGCTTGGCCCCGCCCTTTTTTGTAAGGGCTCAGCAAATGCGTTGCCATGTAACAAGTTGCTAAACGGCAGACGGTAGCAAATAGTCGGCAAGCGCACATTTGCGTTTCCAATTAGCTGTTTATGGTTGAAATAGTCAATTGGCTCGCTAGAATATGAACGGTTCGTGAAGCAGCGAGGTAGGAATTATGAAGCCACGCGTTGCGTTGCGAGCAAGAACAGGGAAGGAAGCGTCAAGAGAAGAAGGAGGTAGGCAGTGGTTAGCATTGTTCTAGCCAGTCATGGCACGTTCGCCGAGGGCATCAAGATGTCCGGCCAGATGATCTTTGGCCAGCAGGACGACGTCGTCGCCGTGACACTTATGCCCGAGATGGGGCCGGATGACCTCAGGGCTAAGCTCCTCGAGGCCATAGGTGGCCTCGGCGACCAGGACCAGGTCCTGTTCCTGGTCGACCTGCAGGGCGGCACGCCCTGGAACCAGATCTCCCTGCTGTTGGACGAGGAGGGTCACGAGAACTGGGTGGCGGTCGCCGGACTGAACCTGCCCATGCTCGTCTCCGCCTACGGCGCCCGCATGGGCGCTGAGACCGCGGCCGACGTTGCCAAGGAGATTCTCCCCGAGGCCAAGGGCGGCATCGTCACCAAGCCGGAGGGCATCGCCCCCGCCGAGGCTCCCGCAGCCGCTCCCGTCGCCCGCCAGGGGGCCATCCCCGAGGGCACGGTCCTGGGCGACGGCCACATCAAGATTGCGCACGTGCGCGTGGACACGCGCCTGCTGCACGGCCAGGTTGCCACCACGTGGACCAAGACCGTCTCTCCCGACCGCATCATCGTGGTCTCCGACGGCGTGGCCCACGACCAGCTCCGCAAGACCATGATCGAGCAGGCGGCCCCTCCCGGAGTCCCCGCCAACGTGGTCCCCATCTCCAAGATGATCGAGGTCACCAAGGACCCGCGCTTCGGCGCCACCAAGGCGATGCTGCTCTTCGAGAACCCGCAGGACCTTCTCGCCGCCATTGAGGGCGGGGTGGACATCAAGGAGGCCAACATCGGCTCCATGGCCCACTCCGTCGGCAAGGTCGTCGTCACCAACGCCATTGCGATGGACAACGCCGACGTGGAGACCCTCGAGACCCTGCACGCCAAGGGCGTCGCGCTCGAGGCCCGCAAGGTCCCGTCCGACTCTCCCGTCAGCTACGAGGACCTCATCAAGAAGGCCAAGTCCGAGTTGGCCTCTGCCTAGTTAGGAGGATGGGTCATGAACCCAATCATGATTCTGCTCATCGTCATCGTCGCCTTGCTGGCCGGCATGGAGGGCATCCTCGATGAGTTCCAGTTCCACCAGCCGCTGGTGGCCTGCACGCTCATCGGCCTGGTCTCCGGCCACCTGCAGGAGGGCATCATCCTGGGCGGCTCCCTCCAGATGATCGCCCTCGGCTGGGCCAACATCGGCGCGGCCGTCGCTCCCGACGCCGCCCTTGCCTCCGTCGCCTCCTCCATCATCATGGTCCTGGCGCTTGACGGCGGCACCGCCGACCCGACCAACGCCATCAACACGTCCATCGCCCTGGCAGTGCCCCTGTCCGTGGCTGGCCTGTTCCTGACCATGATCTGCCGTACGCTGGCCACCGGCATCGTCCACATCATGGACGGCGCCGCCGAGAAGGGCGACTTCGCCGCCATCGAGCGCTGGCAGGTCATCGCCATCCTGATGCAGGGCGTCCGCATCGCCATCCCGGCCGCCATCCTCTGCTTCATCCCGTCCGAGACCGTCACCAGCGCCCTCAACGCCATGCCCGCATGGCTGTCCGGCGGCATGGCCGTCGGCGGCGGCATGGTCGCAGCCGTCGGCTACGCCATGGTCATCAACATGATGGCCACCAAGGAGGTCTGGCCGTTCTTCATCCTCGGCTTCGTCCTCGCCGCCATCTCCGAGCTCACGCTCATCGCCCTGGGCCTCATCGGCATCTCCCTCGCCCTCATCTACCTCGGCCTGAAGGACATGGCCAAGCAGGGTGGCGGCAACGGTGGCTCCGGCGACCCGCTGGGCGACATCCTGAACGACTACGAGTAAGAGGGGAGTGATACACATGGCAGAGAACAAGGTGTCTCTTTCCAAGAAGGACCGCCAGGCGGTTTGCTTCCGTCACCAGTTCCTCCAGGGCTCCTGGAACTACGAGCGCATGCAGAACGGCGGCTGGTGCTACTCCATGATCCCTGCGATCAAGAAGCTGTACACCAACAAGGATGACCAGATCGCGGCCCTCAAGCGCCACATGGAGTTCTACAACACGCACCCGTACGTGTCCGCTCCGGTCATCGGCGTCACCCTGGCCCTCGAGGAGGAGCGCGCCAACGGCGCCCCCGTCGACGACGTGGCCATCCAGGGCGTCAAGGTTGGCATGATGGGCCCGCTCGCCGGCGTCGGCGACCCGGTCTTCTGGTTCACCGTGCGCCCGATCCTGGGTGCCCTGGGCGCCTCCCTGGCCCTCTCCGGCAACATCCTCGGCCCGGTCCTCTTCTTCGTGCTGTGGAACGTCATCCGTATCGCCTTCCTGTGGTACACGCAGGAGTTTGGCTACAAGGTCGGCTCCTCCATCGCCAAGGACCTCTCCGGCGGTCTGATGGGCAAGGTCACCGAGGGTGCTTCCATCCTGGGCATGTTCATCATCGGCGCCCTGGTGGAGCGCTGGGTTTCCATCTCCTTCACCCCGGTCGTCTCCCAGGTCACGCAGTCCACGGGCGCCTACATCGACTGGTCCGCGCTTCCCGCTGGCGCCGAGGGCATCAAGAGCGCCCTCACCCAGTTCGCCTCCCTGGGCGCCACCGGCCTCGACCAGATCAAGGTCACTACGCTCCAGGCCAACCTGGATTCCCTCATCCCCGGCCTTGCCGCCGTGGGCCTGACGATGCTCTGCTGCTACCTGCTCAAGAAGAAGGTCAGCCCCATCGTCATCATCCTCGCCCTCTTCGCCGTGGGCATCATCGGCCGCGTCGTCGGCTTCATGTAGGATGTCGGCGTAGGAACACCTGCGCTCACGGGGCCGCGTTCCAGCAACACCTGGGGCGCGGCCCCCTTTTGTCTCGCACTTCGCTAAGGAGCTCTCATGGCCCAGTCACAGAACAGCTCGGTCGACCTCGCCCTCAAGGCCACGTCCTTCCAGGGGCTCACCACCTATGGCGACGTCATGGTGGGCAACGCCGCCTTCGAGTTCTACAACGAGAAGAACCCCGAGGACTACATCCAGATTCCCTGGGACCAGGTGGACTACGTCGCCGCCGAGGTGCTACCCGGCAAGAAGATCGCGCGATTTGCCATCTTCACCAAGGAGAACGGCCACTTCTCGTTCTCCACGCGTGACAACAAGGCGACGCTGCGCGCCATGAGGGCCTACATTCCCGAGGACCGCCTCCAGAGGTCGCCCTCCTTCGCCGACGTCATGAAGGCCGGCGCCAAGAGCCTGCTTCACCTCGGGCGCAAGTAGGGGCTTTTTGGGGAGCGGACGGAGCCGTCCCGGAGACGCCCTGCGCGGGGAGTAGAATCTGCCCAAGAAAGCACGCGTCGTTTGGGAGGAAGCGCATGGCACAGGCCGTCACTGCGGCAGCCCGCGGGGCCCGCCCGTCCTTCAACTCCGAGGTTGAGCTCGAGACCTCCGCTAACTGCCTCGTCAACGGGTTCGTCCCCAAGCCGGGCACGCTCTACCTGGGCGAGAGGGGCATCGAGTTCCGCGGGGACTCCACCTTTGCCCAGCGCGTTGCCTGGGACGACGTCGAGCTCGTGAGCTGCGACATCTTCCGCGGCCACGTCCGCACCATGGACGTACACACCTCGCTCGGCGACATCCTGACCCTCACGGTGGACGACGACATCGAGGCGCTGCGCGCCATGGCCGCCCACGTCGGGCGCGACAAGGTCGAGAACGTCAACGAGGTCGCCCCCGCCGAACAGCCTTCGGGCGGGCTCATGTCCCGCTTGCGCTCGATCTTCGGCTAGGCGGTCTTCCGGCAGATAAACCCAAGGCGAGAAGCGCGCTTCTCGCCTTTTATGTTTTCTGGCGGAGAGTTTCTCGCCGCTCGCCGAATGCTGGTAGAATTTGGACGTTATGCGTAAGTGCCCGGGATGCGGGCTAGAGAGAGAAGAGCAAGAAGTGGCAACCATCAGCACCGCAGACTTCAAGAACGGCATGGGCCTCAAGATCAACGGCAAGTACTACACCATCGTTGAGTTCCAGCACGTCAAGCCGGGCAAGGGCGGCGCTTTCGTGCGCTACAAGATCCGCGACCTCAAGAGCGGCCGCGTCATCGACCAGACCTGCAACGCCGGCACCAAGTTCGAGAACGTGCAGCTCATCACCAAGGAGATGCAGTACCTCTACAACGACGGCGACTCCTTCTACTTCATGGACAACGAGACCTACGAGCAGATTCCCGTCTCCGCCGACTTCATCGGCGACTCCGTGAAGTGGTTCAAGGAGAACGACAACTGCCAGCTCCTCTACGCCGACACCGAGCTGCTCGGCGTCCAGCCCCCGATGTTCATCGAGGTCGAGATCACCGAGACCGACCCCGGCTTCAAGGGTGACACCGTCCAGGGCGGCACCAAGCCCGCCACCATCGAGACCGGCGCCGTCATCCAGGTCCCGATGTACCTCAACCAGGGCGAGGTCATCAAGGTCGACACTCGCGACGGCAAGTTCGTCTCCCGCGTCTAGCACGCGGCATTTGGCCTGACCGACCCGCGCGGCACCTGTGGGCGCCCGCGGGTCTTTTTGTACCTCGACGCAACGCGCGCCGGCCACCCGCCGCGATGCGGCTATACTGGAAGCTTGATAACTCACGCCAGGGCCCGTCCGGGGCCCGCGCAAACGAGGGAGGGGTCAGCAATGGCCGAAAGCGAACTCTACGTCTCCGGCATCGGAATCTCCAAGAACGTTGTCTCCACCGTCGTCTCCCTGGCGGCCCGCCGCGTCGCCGGCGTCGCCTCCGTCGGTGGCAACGACATCGCCTCCAGCCTCATCTCCGTCTTCACCAGCCGCTCCCTTGCCCCCGAGCAGGCCGTGGAGTCCTCCGTCGAGGACGACCGCCTCAAGCTCGTCGTGCACATCGCGGCCTTCTACGGCTACCCGTTCACCAAGCTTGCCGCCGACGTGCGCGAGGCCGTGGCTGACGCCGTGACCGAGCAGATCGGCGTCGAGGTCGCAGCCATCGACGTCTACATTGACAGTCTCGTCTTCCCCAAGGAGTAAGTCCTCTTGAGCATCCACTTCGGCGGGCGCACCCTCGCCCGCAGCCAGGCGTTCCAGCTTCTGTTCCAGGCCGAGGCCAACCACCTCACGGTTGAGGAGGTCCTGGGCAAGGACTACGTCATCGAGAAGGGCCCGCTGGACGAGTTCGCCCGCCAGCTCGCCCTGGGCGCCGACGCCGCCCGCCACGACTTGGACGCGGTCATCGCCAGCCGCTCCGTCACCTGGACGCTGCGCCGCATGCCGTCCATGGACCGCAACCTCCTGCGCCTCGCCATCTACGAGATGCTCTTCGTCGACGAGGTTGAGATCCCGGTCACCATCAACGAGAGCGTCGAGCTCGCCAAGGCCTACGGCACCGATGACTCCTCCCGCTTCGTGAACGGCATCCTCGGCCGCGTCGCCGACGACGTGGAGGCCGGCGTCGACGTCATCGCCCGCGCCCACGAGGTCCTCGCCGAGCGTGGCGAGGACGAGGCCGACCTCATGGCCGAGCCCACTGTCGCCGAGCCTGCGCCCGAGGCGGCTGACGCCGAGGTCTTGGAGCCCGTCTCCGACGAGGTGTACGACGACTACGAGGGCGGCTACGAGGACGACTTCGGCTACGAGGACGAGAGCGACGGCTACTGGGAGCTCGCGCACCGCACCCGCCGCGAGCGCGACCAGGCGGCCCCCGTGGAGCACAAGCCCTTCGGCTCCGACATGGCCCCCCAGGAGGGCGAGCTCACGGGTGTCTTCATCCGCCGCGACGAGTCCGACGACGAGGGCGAGGACTGGTAGGCGTGGCTAGGCCAGACACCTCCCGCTACCAGACCTTCGGCGACATCACCGGCAGGCTTGACGACATCGTCGCCCAGGTCCGCGACAAGGACGTCTCGCTGGAGCGCTCGCTCGACCTCTTCGACGAGGCCATAGCCCTTGGCTCCAAGGCGGTCGACCTCGTTGACGCCACGGACTTCTCGCCTGAGGAGGAAGCCAAGCTGGACGAGGCCCAGGCCAAGGATGCCGATGCCGCCGAGTCCCCGGAGGCCGACGGGCCCCAGGCGGGTGGCGAGACGGGCGGGGCCGAGTAGTGGCCAAGCGCCAGCGCCTTGACGACGAGCTCGTCGAGCAAGGATTCTTTGCGACGAGGGACGAGGCCTTGCGCGCCATCATGGCGGGCGAGGTCTCGACTTCTGACCGGAGGCTGACCTCGGCGGGCCAGAAGGTGGAGCGAGGCCTCCCGCTGCACGTCAAGGGGCACGGCTCCTACGTGAGCCGTGGCGGCCTCAAGCTCGAGCGGGGCCTCGACCACTTTGGCGTTGACCCCACGGGCCTCGCCTGCCTTGACGTGGGCTGCTCGACGGGGGGCTTCACCGACTGCTTGCTGCGCCGAGGCGCCTCCTCGGTGCTCTCCGTCGACGTGGGCTACGCGCAGTTTGACTGGGCGCTTCGGCTGGACGCGAGGGTGACCCTGATGGAGCGGACCAACATCGTGGACGTGCCCGCCGCCGTGGGCGCCTCCTGCGTGGACCTGGCTGTCTGCGACGTCTCGTTCACGTCGGTGACCACGGTGCTTCCGGCGGTCATGGAGCTGCTGCGGCCGCACGGCGCGTTTCTCACCTTGGTGAAGCCGCAGTTTGAGGCCGCTCGCGAGGACGTGGGCGAGGGCGGCGTGGTCCGCGACCAGGCCGTGCGCGACGCCGCGGTGGAGCGGGTGCGCGCCGCCTTTGAGGAGGCGGGCCTTGCCGTCGCCGGCGTCTGCGAGAGCCCCATCCACGGCCACAAGGGCAACGTGGAGTACCTGCTGCTGGGCACGCGCGGATAGGTCCTGCCGCTCGCCGTGTGCTACCATTGCCGTACGGATGTTCGTACTAGGGGGTTGCCGTGAAGGTCCTCATCGTTCCCAACTACTCGCGCCCGGACGCCGTCGAGGGCGCTCGCAGCCTGGAGTCCTGGCTTGACGGGCAAGGCATCGAGGCCAAGTGGGCGCACGACAAGAAGCTCTTCCCCAGCCGCGTCGTGGACGCGTCCGACTGCAACCTGGTGGTCTCTCTCGGAGGCGACGGCACGCTGCTGCGGGCGGCCCGCATCGTCGGCTACTCCGGCACGCCCATCCTTGGCATCTCCTACGGCCACCTCGGGTTTCTCACCAGCGCGGGACCGGCCGACCTCATCGCCACGGTGGGGGAGGCCCTGGCGGGGGAGCTCCACGTGAGCCACCGCGCCACGCTGGACATTGAGAGCGAGTTCGTACGCTCGGACGGTTCCACCTACACCGTGAGGAGCTTCGCGCTCAACGACTTCGCGCTCTCGCGCGGGGGCCACGGGGACATCGTGGAGTTTGACGTCTCGGTCTCGGGCATCCACATCGACCGCCTGCGCGGAGACGGCTTCGTGGTCTCCACGGCAACCGGCTCCACGGGCTACGCCCTGGCGGCGGGCGGCCCCATCGTGACCCCGGAGTTTGGCGGCATGGTCTGCGTGCCCGTGGCCCCCCACACCATCATGGCCCGCGCCTTTCTGACCTCCCCCTCGGACGTGGTGGAGATCGACATGTCCCAGGAGAGGCCCGTCATCAGGCACTTCTTTGCGGACGGCCAGCCCGTGGGCGACGAGGACGCCAGTTGGGCCACGCATGCCACGGTGCGCCGCGGCGAGGGGGATATCCTCCTTTTGGACCACAGCACCGAGAGCTTCTACGGCTCGGTGAGCCGCGTCTTCTACGGCCATCCGGCGCGGCCGCGCGAGCGTCTTCGTCTACCCGCTGCGCGCCCTCGTGGCCGACCAGGCCCACCACCTTGCCACGCAGCTCGCGGACCTGGGCGTGAGCGCCGCCGTCCTCACCGGCGAGACGGGCACGGGCAAGACGGCGCTCCTCTCGTCTATAAAGCTGCTGGTGGGAGAGCGCGCGGACGCGTCTGCCGTCCGGGAGGGGGCAGATGGGCTCTGCGTCGAGGGCCGCTTCTTCGTGCGCGGGGGAGACCCCGACGGCTGCGTGGTGCGCCGCCGCGTCTCCGCGGACGGCCGCGGCCGCGTGGAGATAGACGGACACATGGCCAGCGTGCGCGAGCTCGCCTCCGGCGTGGGGTCCACCGTAGACCTCTGTGGCCAGCACGAGCACCAGCGCCTCCTTGCCGTCCAGACCCACGTCGAGATGCTCGACGCCTGGGCGGGAGAGTCCGTGACGGCCCCGCTCGCAGCCTACCAGGAGGCGCTTGCCGCCGCCAAGGATGCCGCCGCTGAGCTCGAGCGCATCCGCGAGCTTGGCCGCGCAACCGGCGAGAAGCTCGAGGAGGCCGCCTTTGCGCTGAGGCGCATCGACGAGGTCGATCCCCAGGAGGGGGAGCTTCAGGAGCTCGAGGACGCCTTGCCGCGCGCCGAGCACGGCGAGGCCCTCGTGGAGGCCGCCTCCGGCGCCCACGCGCTGCTGGC
>OKRW01002444.1_pt1 | contig 13415 bp, 8 predicted proteins | sample 1601151 | NCBI WGS metagenome assembly OKRW01 (sample SAMEA3541471, study PRJEB24748) | human gut metagenome | biome: human gut; feature: human-associated habitat; material: faeces | place: China | collected 2012 | reverse complement strand
TGGAAGTAAAGAAGTTCAAAAAAGTGCTTGTCGCAAACAGAGGAGAGATTGCGATTCGTGTATTTCGGGCATTGAGTGAGTTAGGGATTGGCTCAGTAGCTGTTTATTCTAAAGAGGACAGGTATGCACTTTTTCGTACAAAAGCAGATGAGGCATATCCGTTAAATCCAGATAAAGGGCCGGTGGATGCATATTTAGATATTCCTACAATTATCCGGATTGCGAAGGAGAAAAAGGTGGATGCGATTCATCCCGGATACGGATTTTTATCGGAGAATCCGGAGTTTGCCGAAGCCTGCCGGAAAAATGATATTGTATTTATCGGACCGAATGTAGAGGCAATGAACATTATGGGGGATAAGATTTCTGCAAAAAGAGCGGCAGAGGAGAGTAAGGTTCCAATTATTGACGGCAGTGATTTTATTATTCATGATGTGGATACGGCAATGAAAATCGCGGATGAGATTGGCTATCCTGTTATGTTAAAGGCGAGTAATGGCGGCGGTGGCAGAGGAATGCGTATTGTACAAAGTCAGGAGGAGATGGAAGAAGCATTTGAAAAGTCACGGAATGAATCCAAACGAGTTTTTGGAGAGGCGAAGCTTTTTATAGAAAAGTATCTCATTCATCCAAAGCATATCGAAGTGCAGATTCTTGGCGATAATTATGGAAATATCGTCCATCTTTATGACAGAGACTGTTCCTTGCAGCGAAGAAACCAGAAGGTCATTGAGTTTGCACCAGCATGGTCGATTTCGGAAGAGACGAGAAAGAAGATTTTGGATTCGGCAAAAAGACTTGCCAGAAGAGTCGGATATACGAATGCTGGAACGATGGAATTTTTGGTAGATGAGGAGGAGCATCCATATTTTATTGAAATGAATCCACGTATTCAGGTAGAACATACCGTGACAGAAATGGTGACGGGAATTGATATTGTGATCTGTCAGATTTTAATTGCAGAAGGGTATCCGTTAAATTCCCCAACGATTCACATTTATTCACAAAATGAAATCAAATGTACTGGCTACGCCCTGCAGGCAAGAGTAACAACAGAAGACCCGGCAAATCATTTCCTGCCAGATACGGGAAAGATTGATTTATATCGTTCTGGTTCGGGTGGTGGAATCCGTCTGGATGGAGGAACCGCTTATACGGGAGCTGTTATTACACCACACTATGACAGCTTACTTGTAAAAGTCATTTCCCATGATCGTACCTTTGAGAATGCGATTCACAAGTCTGTGCGTGCATTAAAAGAACTGCGGATTCACGGAGTAAAGACCAATATTACATTTTTGATTAACGTATTAAATCATGAAACATTTCATAAAGGAAAGTGCTTTACTACTTTTATAGAAGAGACGCCGGAACTGTTTGAACTGCATTACAAGTTAGACCGAACAACAAAAATATTGGAATTTCTTGCCAATAAGATGGTGAATGTCAATCCAGGACCAAAGCCGTTTCTTGAGAATAGAAAGGTTCCTGTTATTGATACGGAACGGAAACTGTTTGGAACAAGAGATGAATTTTTAAGACTTGGGGCAAAGGAATTTACCCAAAAGGTGTATCGAAGTGACAAACTTTATGTCACCGATACGACAATGCGTGACGGACAGCAGTCTCTTTTTGCAACAAGAATGCGTACAAAAGAAGTGGCAGGAGCGGCAAGAGCAACGAATCTGTATTTAAAGGATGCTTATTCTATCGAAGCGTGGGGCGGTGCAACTTACGATACAGAATACCGTTTCTTAAAGGAATCCCCATGGAAACGACTGGATATTTTAAGAGAACGTATGCCAAATGTGATGATTCAGATGCTGCTTCGTGCTTCCAATGTTGTCGGCTACAGCACCTATCCGGATAATGTTATCAAAAAGTTTATCAAGGTATCCAGTGACCACGGCGTAGATATTTACCGTATTTTTGACAGCATGAACTGGATAGAAAATATGAAACTTCCGGTAGAAGAAGCGTTAAAGACTGGCAAGGTAGTCGAGGGGGCTATCTGTTATACGGGAGATATTTTAAATCCAAAAGAAACAAAATACACAATTGATTATTACTGTAAAAAGGCAAGACAGTTAGAGAGGATGGGCTGTCACGTTATTGCGTTAAAAGATATGTCTTCCCTGCTAAAACCGTATGCAGCAAAAGAATTAATTACCGCATTAAAGGAAGAAGTCCGTGTGCCGATTCATTTACACACACACGATACAACGGGAAATGGAATCGCAACCTATCTGATGGCAGCAGAAGCCGGAGCTGATATCGTAGACTGTGCGATTGGCTCGATGAGTTCCCTTACGAGCCAGCCGTCCATGAATGCGTTGGTGGAGGCATTAAGGGGAACGAAGCGGGATACCGGAATTGACCCGGATGGTCTCCTTGTTTTAAATGAATATTATGAGCATGAACGAAAGGTTTACAAGCCATTTGAAAGTGATATGGACTCTCCAAATCCGGAAATTTATAAATACGAGATTCCGGGAGGTCAGTATTCTAACTTTGCTGCACAGGTCAAAGAAATGGGTGCAGGTAATGATTTTAATGATATTAAGCGTCTTTATAAAGAAGCAGATGAGGTGCTTGGCAACATCATTAAAGTAACCCCGACTTCAAAAGTTGTAGGAGATATGGCAATTTTTATGTTGAAAAATGATCTGACAAAAGATAATATTTTAGAGAAAGGAAAAGATTTATCTTATCCAGATTCCATCGTACAGTATTTCAAGGGTGCACTTGGGCAGCCGGAAGGAGGATTTCCGGAGGAACTGCAAAAGATTGTATTAAAAGGACAGGAACCGATAACGGTGCGTCCGGGAAGTTTACTTCCCGATGTAGATTTTGAGGCAATCGGCAGGCATCTTCGCGAAAACTATTACATGGAATCGATGGAACAGCCGGAAGTCATGGAGCAGAAAGTGCTAAGTTATGCCCTTTATCCGAAGGTATATGAGGACTATTGTGAGCATTTCCAGGCATATAATGATGTATCGAAGTTAGAAAGTCATGTGTATTTCTATGGGCTTCGTCCAGGTGAGGAGACAACTATCCAGATTGAGGAAGGCAATGATACATTAATTAAGTTTGTCGGTAAGTCAGAACCCGATGAGAAAGGATACCGCATTTTACAGTTTGAAGTAAATGGATTCCTTCGGGAGGTAAAGATTCTTGACAAGCATTTTGAAGTGAAGGCGGACCGCAGATTAAAGACAGATCCGAAAAATCCTGGTCATCTTGGAGCAACTTTACCGGGAACAATCTGTGATATCCGAATCAAAGAAGGTGACCGTGTAACGAAAAATATGCCACTTATGGTTATTGAGGCGATGAAGATGGAGACAACTGTCATTTCCAAAGTAAATGGTACCGTTGATAAAATCTATGTCAAAGATGGAGAAGAAGTCAACGAAGATACGCTTCTTGTATCGTTTATTATCGATATGGAAGAACAGCCAGAAGAAGTCCATCCGGAACTGCCAGAAATGGACTTTACAACCTTAGAAAAGGACGAATTCAAAACGGTCGATGTGACCGAAGAAGAAAACAAATGAAATTTGGAGGTGTTGATGGAACGAGAACATATTACTCCGCAGGGAGTATCTGTATTTCACGACAAAAATGAAAATATTCATAGCTTCTGCCTGTGCCTTTATGTGCGGGCAGGTTCGTTGTTTGAGACAAAGGAGAATAACGGAATTTCTCATTTTTTCGAGCATATTGTATTTAAAAACATTCATTATCAGATGGGAGAGAATCTGTACCAGACTTTAGACCGGTGCGGGCTTGATTTTAATGCTTCCACTTATGAAGAATTTATTCAGTTTATTATCACGGGAGCACCGGCACATTTTGAGGAGGCAGCGGAGATTCTGACCGGGATTTTTGAACCGATTACTCTTCCGGAAGAAGTGATTGATACAGAAAGAAAGCGCATCAAGGCAGAAATCCGTGAGGAAGATGAGAAAAGCAGCCTTGGTTATTTTACAAAAAAGATTGCGTGGAAAAATACTTCATTAGAGCGGACAATTACCGGAAAGAAAAAAACATTAGATAAAATAAAAGGGAAACAGCTTCGTAAATTTCAAAAAGAAGTACTTTCTTCCAATAACATTTTCTTTTATATAAGTGGCAATTATCCAGAAACAGCAGTTGTAACTGTAACAAAGCTTATGGAAAATTACCCACTTACTGTAATGAAAAAAGAACGGAAGAATCTCGCTCCGGTTCCGAAACGCTTTTTTGCAAGAAAGCCAAAAGTGTATGTGAAAAACAGTAAGAAAACATGTGTCTGCTTTTCAGTAGACATTGATGCGTCAAATTATACATTAGCAGAGAAAAATCTGCTGTTTGATATTTTATTTGAGGGTGAGTTCTGTAAGATTCATCAGGAACTTTCAGAGAAAAAGGGCTATGTATATAGTTATGACCCATGTTTCCAGCATTATAATAATATCGGGCAGATGACACTCACTTATGAAGTGTTGCCAAAGCATCTTTATGATTCTGTGGAGACGGTTGTAGAAGTGTTAAAGTCTATGAAAGAGGGCATAACAGATGAACTTTCCTATGTTCTTCCTCATTATGTAGATAATGCGGGGTTCCTTTTAGATGATACGGAGGAATTTAACTGGGTGAGAGCTTATGAAGGACATATTCTTGACGTATACTATAAAGACATTGAGGAGCGAACGGAATCTTATCGCCGGGTTACAACAGAGCGGATGACAGAGATTTGCAGGGAAGTATTCAGGCAGAGTAATATCTTGCTGACGGTAAAGGGTAAGAAAAAAAAGGTGGATACTGAGCGGCTCGCAGAAATTCTTTGTGATGCGCTGTCTTGCAGATGAACGAGTTTTTAGACACGCATCGGATTGACCCGGAACGCTTCTTGGGATATAATAAAATCGTTTATGGAGGTGTAATGTTATGAGAGAAAATTCATGGCTTAGTTATACAGAAGAGGACGATAAGAATGTAGAAGTTCTCGCGCAAGAGTATAAAGAATTTTTAAGTAAATGTAAGACAGAACGTGAGTGTACGCAGTATTTTATCAAAGAAGCGGAAAGTCACGGCTATCAGGATCTTAATAAACTGATTGCACAGGGAACCCGCTTAAAAGCAGGAGATAAAGTATATGGTGTCGGCATGGGTAAGACAATTGCTCTTTTCCAGATTGGAAAGCAGCCGCTTACCGAAGGAATGAATATCCTGTGCGCCCACATTGATTCTCCACGTCTTGACTTAAAGCAGAATCCATTATATGAAGATACCGAATTATCCTTTATGGATACGCATTATTATGGTGGAATTAAGAAGTATCAGTGGGTAGCACTTCCGCTTGCCCTTCACGGTGTTGTGGCAAAGAAGGATGGAACTGTAGTGAATGTAAATATTGGTGAAAATCCTGCTGACCCAGTTGTTTATGTAACAGATTTGTTGATTCATTTAGCTGGAAAGCAGATGGAAAAGAAAGGCTCCGTTGTTGTGGAAGGTGAAAATCTGGATATCCTTGTCGGAAGCCGTCCTCTTGCAGGAGAAGAAAAAGATGCAGTGAAAGCGAATATTTTACGTCTTTTGAAAGAGAAATACCAGATGGAAGAGGAAGACTTCCTCTCCGCAGAAATCGAAGTGGTACCAGCAGGTCCAGCAAGAGACTGTGGACTTGACCGCAGCATGATCGCCGGTTATGGGCATGATGACAGAGTATGTGCTTACCCATCTTTTGCAGCCATGATGGAGGCAGGCCATGTGGACAGAACTTCCTGCTGTCTTTTAGTAGACAAAGAAGAAATCGGAAGTGTCGGAGCAACAGGCATGCAGTCCATGTTTTTTGAGAATACCGTTGCAGAGATTCTTGCTCTGATGGGACAGGATTCCAACTTAGCAGTAAGAAGAACCCTTGCCCGTTCCAGAATGCTTTCTTCCGATGTAAGTGCTGCTTACGACCCTGCTTATGCAGAAGCTTTTGAGAAGAAAAACTGTGCGTACTTTGGAAAAGGAATGGTTATTAATAAATATACCGGAGCAAGAGGTAAGTCCGGCTCTAACGATGCGAACGCAGAATATCTTGCGAGACTTCGACGTATTTTTGATGATAACAAGGTTGCGTTCCAGACCGCAGAACTTGGAAAGGTAGATTATGGCGGAGGTGGAACCATCGCTTATATCGCTGCCCTTTACGGCATGGAAGTTGTAGACAGCGGCGTGGCAGTATTGAGTATGCATGCTCCGTGGGAGATTATCAGCAAATCTGATTTATATGAGGCGAAAAAGGGATATGTTGCATTCCTGAAAAATGCATAACAGAATCAAAGACAAACATACTCTAAGTAATGTCTTAATAATTATAAAATATTGAAACTGGAGAAACATATGAATTGTCAGAACGCACAGTCCATGGTACTGAATTTCATTAATAATAAGTTAGATAAAGAAGAGACAAAGGCTTTTATCGAGCATGTCCGAGATTGTAAAGATTGCTGGGAAGAATTAGAAATCTATTATGTGATGCTTGTTGGATTAAAGCAGCTCGATGGGGGAGAAGAACTGGCTGCGGATTTTAGGAAGAAGCTTCAGAATGAAGTAGAAAGTCGTTATGTAGAGATTGAAAGAGAAGCAAAGCGTAAACATATAGCGAAAATCATAACAATTCTTGTCACGGCGGCGATTTTAATATGGATGTTTGCGTATCTGATTTCTGCAATGTTGCTGTGATGTTTTATCCATTGCATTGTATCATTAGAGAAAAGAAATAAGAATGATACGATACATCAGCCTGCACTGAAGAAAGAAATGTCTGTATTCAGTTGTGGGCTGTTGTATTATTTTGCTGAATAATTATAAAGAAATTGAAAAATATGTTTATGTTATAATTGTTAAATTATGTATTTTCAGAACTTTTCAGCATTTGATTGTGTGATAAAATTCCGAGAGTACATAAATAAAGTTTAGGAGGAAAGAATGGCAGATAAAATCATGCTGTTGGACGGACACAGCCTGTTAAACAGGGCGTTTTATGGGCTGCCGGATTTGACGAATGCCGAGGGAAAGCATACGAATGCGGTTCTTGGCTTTTTAAATATCATGCTTCGCTATGTCGAAGAGGAGAAGCCAACGCATCTTCTTGTGGCATTTGACCGGAAAGAACCGACCTTCCGTCATATAAAATATAAAGAATATAAAGGGACGAGAAAGCCAATGCCAGCGGAATTACATGAGCAGGTTCCGTTGATGAAGGAAGTTTTAAAGACAATGGAAATCCCGATTATCACGCAGGCAGGCATTGAGGCAGATGATATTTTGGGAACAATCGGAAAAGAAGCCGAGGAAGCTGGATTTGATGTGGCTATTGTATCTGGAGACCGGGATTTATTACAGCTTGCGACAAAAAAAGTAAAAATTAAGATTCCAAAGACCAAGGCCTCTGGTACGGTAACAGAGGACTATTATGAGGAAGATGTCCGCGAACTTTACGGTGTAAGTCCGACAGAATTTATTGATATGAAGGGGCTTATGGGCGATACTTCCGACAATATTCCAGGAGTTCCTGGCATCGGGGAAAAGACAGCCGCAAAGATTATTAAAGAGTACCATTCCATTGAGAATGCCCATGAGCATATCGAAGAAATCAAGCCTGCCCGTGCAAAAAATAATCTGCAGGAATACTATGAGCAGGCAATTATGAGCAAAGACCTTGCAACGATTAAAAAAGATTGTGAGATTGCTTATGATTTTAAAGATGCAAAGATTGGAACACTTTTTACAAAGGATGCATACCAGTTATTTAAAGAGTTGGAATTAAAGAGCCTTTTTAAATATTTTGGGGAGGACGAAAAGGAAGAAGAGACTTTAGAAGTTGTAAGTACTTTTGACCTGGGCGAAATAGAGAATGTATTTGCTTCTATTAAAGAAGAGGGACAGGCAGCGCTTGGAATTATCGGTGTGAGTGGAAATTGTAAGGGGCTTTCTCTTACATGGAGGGATAATACAGTACTTGCCTTAGTGGGCGGCTTTGTGACAGAGGACTATTTAAAAGAAAAGATTACAGAGCTTTTAAAAGAAGGAACAGAGCTGATTGTCCTTGATTATAAAGCACTGTTACATTTTTCAGAAGAAGTGCGAGAGTATGAAAGCCAGATTCAGGATGTAGGTATACAGGCATATTTGTTAAATCCATTACAGTCTGCATATGACTATGAGGATATTGCAAGAGATTACCTTCGTCAGATGCTTCCGTCAAGAAAGGAAGTCTGCGGAAAAAAAGCGTTAGAAGAAGTCTTTTCACAGGAAGAAGAGAAGACAGTGCAGGTGGCAGCCTATCTTTCCTATGTGCCATTCCATGCTTATCCACTTGTACTTGAAAAGTTGAGAGAAGCCGAAATGGAAGAACTCTATCTTACGATTGAGCGTCCAACGGTTGCCACGATTTACGATATGGAAAAGTACGGAATCACAGTAGAAAAGGATGCCTTAAAAGAATATGGCGACCAGCTTGTAGGACGTATTGAAGAGCTGGAAAAAAATATTTATGGGCAGGCAGGCAAGACATTTAATATCAATTCACCAAAACAGCTTGGTGTCATCTTATTTGAAGATTTAAAGATGCCGTTTGCGAAAAAGACAAAAACAGGCTACTCCACGAGTGCGGATATTTTAGAGAAGCTGGCCCCAGATTATCCGATTGTTTCTGACATTTTAGAATATCGTCAGCTTACAAAATTAAAGTCTACCTATGCGGATGGTCTGGCAGCCTTTATTCAGGAGGATGGAAAGATTCACAGTATTTTCCATCAGAAAGTAACGGCAACGGGAAGATTATCAAGTTCTGATCCAAACTTACAGAATATTCCGATTCGTATGCCACTTGGCAGGGCGATTCGAAAAGTATTTGTGCCAGATTCAGGTTATGTATTTGTCAGTGCAGATTACTCTCAGATTGAGCTTCGTGTGCTTGCACATATGGCAGGAGACACACATTTGATCGAAGCGTATCAGCATGGGGAAGATATCCATCGAATGACCGCTTCTCAGGTATTTGGTGTGCCGTTTGAGGAAGTCACTCCATTACTTAGAAGAAGTGCAAAGGCAGTAAACTTTGGTATTGTTTACGGTATCAGTGCGTTTGGTTTAAGTCAGGATTTAAAGATTTCCAGAAAAGAAGCGAGTGAATATATTGATAAATATTTTGCAACATATCCGGGAATTAAGACGTATCTTGACGGCAATGTAGCATTTGCCAAAAAGGAAGGCTATGTTAAGACGTTATATGGCCGTGTCCGTCCGATTCCAGAACTTTCTTCGAGCAACTTTATGCAGAGAAGTTTTGGCGAACGTGTGGCAATGAATTCTTCCATTCAGGGAACGGCTGCGGATATTATTAAAATCGCGATGATTCGTGTGAGTAAACGTCTGCAGGAAGAAAAGCTTGCTTCAAGACTTATTTTACAGATTCACGATGAACTTTTAATCGAGACAAAAGAGGATGAAGTAGAAGAAGTACGCAAGATATTAAAAGAAGAAATGATGGGAGCGGCAGACCTTAAAGTTCCGCTGTCTATTGATATTGAAGAAGGAAAGACCTGGTATGAAGCAAAATAAAGAGCAAAATAATATGAAAGTTGTCGGGATTACCGGCGGAGTTGGTTCCGGAAAAAGTGTGGTCATGAATATTTTAAAAGAAAAATACGGTGCGGAAGTGATTCTTGCCGATTTAGTGGCACATGATTTAATGGAGCCAGGCCAGCAGAATTATTTAGACATCGTGGAGGCATTTGGAGAGGGAATCCTTGCCCAAGATAAAACCATTGACCGGCCGGCATTGGCAAAAGTTGTTTTTGGAAATCAGGAACGACTCGCCCGTTTAAATGCGATTACACATCCAAATGTAAAAAAAGAGATTTTCCATCGGATCGATGGGATAAAGGAAAAAGGAGAGGCTTCTTTCATTGCGGTGGAAGCAGCTCTTCTTTTAGAAGAAGGTTATCAGAAAGACTTTGATACGATGTGGTATGTCTATGTAGATGAGGCAACCCGTATTGAGCGTCTAAAAGAAGGCCGGGGATATACCGAAGAAAAGTGCCGTGAAATTATGGCAAAACAGCTTCCAGAAGAAGTCTTTCGGAAGAAATGTTCCACAGTGATTGACAACCATTTAGGAATCTCTGAAACGGAAAATCAGATAAAAACGGCAGTAGAGAGTCTGCTTTCTCTTTACTAACTCTTTACTAATAAGATAATTTAGTATATAATGGTTGGTAAATTTGAGCCAAAAGGATGGTAAATAGATGAATTTAGCGAGCATCGCCAGCGGAAGCAGCGGTAATTGTATATATGTAGGCAATGAAAAGTCCCATTTTCTCATTGATGCGGGAATCAGCAGAAAGAGAATTGTGGAGGGACTGTCACAGATGGAAGTAGCACCGGAGACGATACAGGGCATTTTTGTGACACATGAACATATGGACCATATCAGTGGTCTTGGTGTGTTCCTTAGGAAGTATCCGGTTCCTGTATTTGCTACAGCCAGAACAATTGATGAAATTTTAAGTACATCTTCGCTTGGAAAGGTGGATAAGAATCTTTTTGAGAGTATCACACCCGACCAGCCAATTTACATGGATGGAATTAAAATAGAAGCCTCCCGTATCCTTCATGATGCGGCAGACCCGGTCTGTTACACAGTAAGCGATACGGAATCTAAAGTTGGGGTAGCAACTGACTTTGGAACGTATGATGAGTATTTAGTCGAGAAGATGCAGGGATGTGAATCCCTCTTGGTGGAGTCGAATCATGATTTAAATATGCTCATGGTTGGTCCGTATCCGTATCCTCTCAAGAAGCGAATAATGGGGAATAAGGGGCATCTCTCGAACGAGAGAGCCGGACAGTTTTTGTCAAAGGTAATTGGAGAAGAGTGTAAACATATTTTTCTGGGGCATCTTAGTAAAGAGAATAACTATGGTGAACTGGCTTACGAAACAGTAAAGGTAGAGCTTTTATTACATAATATTGATCTTAATAAAGCAGACTTTACACTTCAGGTAGCGAGCAGAACAGCACCTACCTGTGTTATTTAGTGTTCGTATCACTATGATTGATTATAATCTATACAGAGGTCAGTACATCAGGAAAAAAGGTTGAATTGTAATTATTAAGAGTAAGAATCAATTGCTTTTACTAATTACTTTAATATTTATACATACATAAGGAGTATTTACTATGGAAGGAAAAAAGCTTAAGAAATCAATTATCACCGTACTCGGAAAAGATTCTGTTGGAATCATTGCAAAGGTTTGTACGTATCTTGCAAACAATAATGTAAACATTCTTGATATTAATCAGACCATTACCGGCGGTTTCTTCAACATGATGATGATTGTTGAGTCAGAAGAAGTAGTTAAGACTTTCCCTGTTATGGCAAGCGAGCTTGAGCAGATTGGTGAGGAGCTTGGTGTTAAGATTCAGGCACAGCACCAGGAAATCTTTGAAATGATGCACCGTATCTAGGAGGCCTGCTATGTTAAACATAAATGAAGTAATTGAAACCAATAAGATGATTCATGAGATGAACCTTGACGTTCGTACAATCACAATGGGTATCAGCCTGTTAGACTGTGTCAGCGAATCTCTTGATGAAGTATGCGAGAATATTTACAAGAAGATTACAACAAAGGCTAAGAATCTTGTAAAGGTAGGTAAGGAGATCGAGAAAGAATTCGGTATACCTATCGTTAATAAGCGTATTTCTATCACACCGATCGCATTAGTAGGTGGTGCATGCTGTAAAGGTCCGGAAGACTTTGTCCGCATTGCAAAAGAGTTAGACCGCTGTGCGAAAGAAGTAGGCGTGAACTTTATCGGTGGCTATTCTGCATTAGTAAATAAAGGAATGACAAAAGCAGACAGATATCTTATGGAATCTATCCCGGAAGCACTTTCTGTAACAGACAGAGTATGTAGCTCCATTAATGTTGGTTCTACGAAAACAGGAATTAACATGGATGCAGTAAAGATGCTTGGTGAGATAATTCTTGAAACTTCCAGAAAGACAGCAGATAAAGACAGTATTGGTAATGCCAAGCTTGTTGTATTTACTAACGCACCGGATGACAACCCATTTATGGCAGGTGCTTTCCATGGTGTTACAGAAGCAGACACGATTATTAATGTCGGTGTCAGTGGACCAGGTGTTGTAAAGCGTGCACTTGAAAATGTTCGTGGCAAAAATTTTGAAGAACTTTGTGAGACAATTAAAAAGACGGCATTTAAAGTAACTCGTGTGGGACAGCTTGTAGCCAAAGAAGCTTCTAAGCGTCTTGATGTACCTTTCGGTATTATTGATTTATCTCTTGCACCAACACCTGCAGTCGGTGACAGCGTTGGAGAAATCTTAGAAGAAATCGGTCTGGAATATGCCGGAGCACCGGGAACAACCGCAGCACTTGCACTCTTAAACGATCAGGTAAAGAAGGGCGGCGTTATGGCTTCCTCTTATGTTGGCGGTTTAAGTGGTGCATTTATCCCAGTAAGCGAAGATCAGCGAATGATCGATGCAGTAGAGGCAGGAGCACTTACTTTAGAGAAGTTAGAAGCAATGACTTGTGTATGTTCCGTTGGACTTGATATGATCGCTATTCCTGGAGATACAAAGGCAACAACGATTTCCGGAATTATCGCAGATGAGATGGCACTCGGTATGGTAAACCAGAAGACAACAGCAGTCCGCATTATTCCTGTAATCGGTAAAGGTGTTGGTGATATGGTACAGTTTGGAGGACTTTTAGGTTATGCTCCAATCATGCCAGTGAATCAGTTTGACTGTTCCGCATTCGTAAACAGAGGCGGAAGAATCCCTGCACCAATCCATAGTTTTAAAAATTAAATAGGAATTGCCGCAGGCAAGGAGACGCTCCCCCAGAGAGAAGGTATCTTCTCTCTGGGGGAGCTGTTTTTTGTTAAACGGGAATTATTGACTGGTCACTGTACATGAACGAAGTGACACCACATATCCATGAGCGTCATGCATTCGATGCCATAACCGACAGGAAATGTAGCTGGACGAAGTGACTTGACTGAGTAAATTGAAATGGAAATATGACGGAGAGTGTGATATGATTTGAATGGAAAAATATCACTTCAAGACGGTAGATATAATGATGATAATTTTGTTGGTAATTGTGTTGAGAAAGTGAATACAGAACTTAAAAATCTATCTGAAAGCAGAGAAATAGAAAAAATGTGGAATCAATTTTAGAGTAAAAATTGTTTCGTGGAAAATATCCAATACTGTGATGTTATAAAAACAATATCTACTCTGATATTAAATATACATAGTTAATAAAGAGAGGTGCATATGCTATGCCAGGTATACTCGTGGTTGAAGATGATGAAAATTTAAATCGTGGAAT
>OKRW01002443.1_pt1 | contig 13417 bp, 27 predicted proteins | sample 1601151 | NCBI WGS metagenome assembly OKRW01 (sample SAMEA3541471, study PRJEB24748) | human gut metagenome | biome: human gut; feature: human-associated habitat; material: faeces | place: China | collected 2012 | reverse complement strand
CGTTCGCGGCTCCGTCATGAACCCGAACGATCACCCGCACGGCGGCGGCGAAGGCCGCGCACCTGTTGGCCGTCCCGGCCCCGTCACTCCGTGGGGCAAGCCTGCTATGGGCCTGAAGACCCGCAAGGCGAAGAACCCGACCAACAAGTTCATCATCAAGCGCCGCAACGGTAAGTAAGGAGGAAATGAAACATGAGCAGAAGTATTAAGAAAGGCCCGTTTGTTGCTCCTGAACTCTACAAGCGCGTGGAAGAGCTTAACAAAACCGGTGAGAAGAAAGTTCTGAAGACCTGGTCGAGATCCTCTACCATCTTCCCCTCCTTCGTCGGTCATACGATTGCTGTCCATGACGGCCGCAAGCACGTTCCCGTCTATGTGACAGAAGACATGGTTGGTCATAAGCTGGGCGAGTTCGTTCCCACCAGAACGTTCCGCGGCCACTCTGGCAGCAAGACCACCAATTCTTAACGAAGGAGGACGCAAGAAACATGGAAGCTAGAGCTTATTTGAAATACCTGCGTATCTCTCCGCGCAAGGTCGTCATTCTGTGCGACCTGATCCGCGGCAAGGACGTAAAGACTGCAACCGCATATCTGATGCAGACCCCGAAGGCGGCCTCCGAGCCCATGCTCAAGCTGCTCAAGAGCGCGGCAGCCAACGCAGAAAACAACCACAAGATGGACCCCGAGAACCTGTATGTCTCCGAGGTCTTTGCGACCCCCGGCCCCATCATCAAGCGCATCATGCCCCGCGCACAGGGCCGTGCCTATCGCATCAATAAGAGAACCTCTCACGTCACGCTGGCCGTGGCGGAGAAGGAATAAGGGAGGAGGCAGAATATGGGACAGAAAGTCAATCCCCACGGCCTGCGCGTGGGCGTTATTAAGGATTGGGATTCCCGCTGGTACGCCCGCAACGAAAAAGTGGGCGATCTGGTCGTTGAAGACTACAACCTGCGGAAGTATCTGAAGAAGACCCTGTACTCCGCCGGCATCCCCAAGATTGAGATCGAGCGCGACAACGCCAAGATCAAGATCTACCTGCACTGCGCCCGCCCCGGCGTGGTCATCGGCAAGGGCGGCACGGAGATCGAGCGCCTGCGCCTGGAGCTGGAGAAGAAGCTGGGCAAGCCCGTTGCGCTGAACATCGTGGAGGTCAAGTCTCCCGACACCAACGCACAGCTGGTGGCTGAGAACATCGCACAGCAGCTGGAGAAGCGCATCGCATTCCGCCGCGCCATGAAGAACGCCATGGGCCGCGCCATGAGAATGGGCGCCCGCGGCATCAAGATCATGTGCTCCGGCCGTCTGGGCGGCGCCGAGATCGCCCGCACCGAGTGCTATCACGACGGCACCATCCCCCTGCAGACCATCCGCGCCGACATCGAGTACGGCTTCGCTGAGGCAGCCACCACCTATGGCCGCATCGGCGTGAAGGTTTGGATCTACAAGGGCGAGGTCCTGAGCCAGACCCTGCGCACCACCCCCCGCACCCTGGACACCAAGAACTACAAGGAACGCCCCGACCGTCCTCGCCGCCGCGACGGCAGAGGTGGCTACAACCGTGACCGTAAGCCCGGCTATGGCAACCGTCCGCAGGGTGGTTATAACAACAACCGTGGTCCCCGGCCCGCAGCCGGCGGATCTGCTCCCAAGGAAGGAGGCAAAGCCTAATGCTGCTGCCCAAGAGAGTCAAATACCGTCGCGTGCATCGTGGCCGCCTGAAGGGCAAGGCTACTCGCGGCAACACCGTGACTTACGGTGATTTTGGTCTGCAGGCCCTGGAGCCGGCATGGATCACCAGCAACCAGATCGAGGCCGCCCGTGTGGCCATGACCCGTTACACCAAGCGTGGCGGTAAGGTCTGGATCAAGATCTTCCCCGACAAGCCCATCACCGAGAAGCCCGCAGAGACCCGCATGGGTTCCGGTAAGGGTTCCCCTGAGTACTGGGTGGCCGTGGTCAAGCCCGGCCGCGTGATGTTCGAGATCGCCGGCGTTTCCGAGGAAGTCGCCCGTGAGGCTCTGCGTCTGGCCAGCCACAAGCTGCCCATCAAGACGAAGATCGTCAGCAAAGAAGATACGGCCCCTGAGAGCGAGAATGGTGGTGAAGCATGATGAAGGCAAACGAGGTACGCAAGCTGTCTTCCGCTGATCTGGAAAAGAAGCTGACCGAGCTGAAGAAGGACCTCTTCCAGCTCCGTCTCCAGCATGCCACCAATCAGCTGGAAAATCCCGTCCGCATCAACGAAGTGAAGCGCGACATTGCCAGAGTGAAGACCATCATCCGTGAGCAGCAGCTCGCTGGCCAGTAAGGAGGAACTGAATCATGACTGAAAACAGAACTTCTTCCCGTAAGACCAGAGTCGGCCTGGTGGTTTCGGATAAGATGGACAAGACCGTGGTGGTGGCCATTGCCGACCGTGTGGCTCACCCCCTGTATAAAAAGATCGTCAAGCGGACCTACAAGCTCAAGGCCCATGACGAGAACAACACCTGCGGCATCGGCGACAGAGTGAAGGTCATGGAGACCCGTCCGCTGTCCAAGGACAAGAGATGGCGCGTGGTTGAGATCATCGAAAAGGCGAAGTAAGGAGGTGCCGTAAATGATCCAGCAGGAAACCTATCTGAAGGTGGCGGACAACACCGGCGCCAAGGAAATCAAGACCATTCGCGTGCTGGGCGGCTCTTCCCGCAAGTACGCCAACATCGGCGACGTCATCGTTGCTTCCGTGCGGAAGGCCGCTCCCGGCGGTGCCGTGAAGAAGGGCGATGTGGTCCGCGCTGTGGTGGTCCGCTCCGCCCGCGGCGTGCGTCGTGCAGACGGCAGCTACGTTCGTTTCGACGAGAACGCCGCCGTTCTGATCAAGGACGACAAGAACCCCAGCGGCACCCGTATCTTTGGCCCGGTCGCCCGTGAGCTGCGTGACAAGGATTACATGAAGATCCTGTCCCTGGCTCCCGAAGTACTGTAAGGGAGGGTACAAAGATGATGAATAAAATGAGCATTAAGAAGGGCGACACCGTCGCCGTGATCACCGGCAAGGACAAAGGCCAGCGCGGCAAGGTCCTGTCTGTGAACCCCAAAGAGGGGAAGGTGGTGGTGGAGAAGATCAATCTGGTCTCCCGCCACACCCGCCCCCGCAAGCAGGGCGAGGAAGGCGGCATCCTGCAGAAGGAAGCCCCCCTGTATGCCTGCAAGGTGATGCGCGTGTGCCCCAAGTGCGACAAGACCACCCGTGCCGCCAGCAAGATCGTGGACGGCAAGAAGGTGCGCGTGTGCAAGCACTGCGGTGCTGAGATCTGAGAGAGGAGGAGTGAAACATGTCTGAAATGCCTAACCTGAAAGCAAAGTACAGAGAAGAAGTTGCTCCTGCCCTCATGCAGAAGTTCAACTACAAGAGCCCCATGCAGATCCCCACCATCGAGAAGATCGTGGTGAACGTGGGCTGCGGCGAGGCCCGTGACAACGCAAAGGTCCTGGACGCTGTCGTCCGCGACCTGGGCATCATCACCGGCCAGAAGGCCATTGTCACCAAGGCTAAGAAGTCCGTGGCTAACTTCAAGCTCCGTGAGGGAATGCCCATCGGCGCCAAGGTCACCCTGCGCCACGACAAGATGTGGGAGTTCCTGGACCGTCTGTTCAACGTGGCTCTGCCCCGTGTCCGTGACTTCCGCGGCATCAGCGCAAACTCCTTCGACGGCCGCGGCAACTACGCCCTGGGCATCAAGGAGCAGCTGATCTTCCCCGAGATCGAGTACGACAAGATCGACAAGATCCGTGGTATGGACATCGTGATCTGCACCACCGCAGAGACCGACGAAGAAGCAAGAGAGCTGCTGAGCCAGATCGGCGCTCCCTTCGGCAAGTGATTTAGGAGGAGAACGTAATGGCTAAATTATCCATGAAGCTCAAGCAGCAGGCTGAGCCCAAGTTTTCCACCCGCCGCTACAACCGGTGCAAGATCTGCGGCCGCCCCCACGCTTACCTGCGTGACTATGGCATCTGCCGTATCTGCTTCCGTGAGCTGGCTTACAAGGGCCAGATCCCCGGCGTCCGGAAGGCTTCCTGGTAACCCCAATGGTATCGCCGGGCCGGATGCCCCAACCATCCGGCCGGCGTTTCCATACAGTCCCGTCTCCGGCTTTTCGCCGGGGACTCCATCCCCAGCCAGCGGCAATAGGTCGGTTCCTGTGAGGACCGATACCTTGCCGCCGATACAGGCGCTGCCTGTAATCTTATAGGAGGTATAACCCTATGCACATTACAGATCCCATTGCGGATATGCTCACTCGTATCCGTAACGCGAACAACGCCAAGCACGATACCGTCGACATCCCCGCCTCTAACATGAAGAAGGCCATTGCTCAGATCCTGGTGGACGAGGGCTACATCAAGGCTTTCCAGCTGGTGGAAGACGGTACGCAGGGCGTGATCCACGTGACCCTGAAGTACAACAACCCTGGTAAGGAAAAGGTCATCTCCGGCCTGCGCCGTGTCTCCAAGCCCGGCCTGCGTGTCTATGCCGGTGCTGACGAGCTGCCCCGCGTGCTGCGCGGCCTGGGTGTTGCGATCGTGTCCACTTCTAAGGGCGTCATGACCGACAAAGCTGCCCGCGCAGCCCACGTCGGCGGTGAAGTCCTGGCATTCGTTTGGTAAGGAGGAGAGGTTACTATGTCTAGAATCGGTAGAATGCCCATCTCTCTCCCCAGCAATGTGGAAGTGACTCTGGGCGAAGGCAATCTGGTCACTGTCAAGGGCCCCAAGGGTACTCTGACCCAGAAGCTCAGCGACAAGATGACGATCACCAAGGAGGAGAACGTCATCCACGTGACCCGCCCCAACGACGCAAAGGAAAACCGCGCCCTGCACGGCCTGACCCGCACCCTGCTGAACAACATGGTGATCGGCGTCACCGAGGGCTACAAGAAGGAGCTGGACGTGAACGGCGTCGGCTATCGTGTGGCCAAGGAAGGCAAGAAGCTGAACATGAACATCGGCTACTCCCATCCTGTGATCGTGGAAGAGATCGACGGTATCACCATCGACGTTCCCAGCCCCAACAAGATCGTCATCAGCGGCACCGACAAGCAGAAGGTCGGCCAGTTCGCTGCCGAGGTCAGAGGGAAGAGACCCCCGGAACCCTACAAGGGCAAGGGAATCAAATATACTGACGAGGTCATCCGCCGCAAGGAAGGCAAGACCGGCGTGAAGAAGTAAGAAAGAGGTGTGCCTAAATGATTAAGAGACCCGATACTAACGCTCAGCGTCAGAAGCGTCATACTCGCGTTCGCGGCAAAGTCTCCGGCACATCCGAGAGACCCCGTCTGAACGTGTTCCGCAGCGGAACCAACATCTACGCCCAGATCATTGACGATACGAAGGGCGTGACCCTGGTGTCCGCATCCTCCCTGGAAAAGGGATTTGAGGGCGCCGGCAACAACTGCGAGGCTGCTGCCAAGGTGGGCGAAGCCATCGGCCAGCGTGCCAAGGACAAGGGCATCGACACCGTGGTCTTCGACCGCGGCGGTTACCTGTACCACGGCCGTGTGAAGGCCCTGGCAGAGGGCGCCCGTAAGGCCGGCCTGGAATTTTAATGGGAGGAGGAAACGAAAATGCCTAGATTTGAAAGAGAACCCAGCGAGTACGTGGAAAAAGTCGTTTCCCTGAACCGTGTCTCCAAGACCGTCAAGGGCGGCCGTGTGATGAAGTTCTCCGCTCTGGTCGTCGTCGGCGACGAGAAGGGCAAGGTCGGTTTCGGCCTGGGCAAGGCTGCTGAGGTCCCCGAGGCAATCCGCAAGGGCCTGGAAGCCGCCAAGAAGAACATGTTCACCATCACCCTGTCCGGTACCACCATCCCCCACGAGGTGATCGGTGAGTTCGGCGCCGGCCGCGTGCTGATGAAGCCCGCTGCCCCCGGTACCGGCGTCATCGCCGGCGGCCCCGTGCGTGCCGTGCTGGAAGCTGCCGGAATCAAAGATATTCGTACCAAGTGCCTGCGCTCCAACAACCCCCAGAACGTGGTCTCCGCCACCATGGAGGGCCTGAAGTCCCTGCGCGGTCCTGAGGCTGTGGCCCGGATCCGTGGCAAGAGCGTGGAAGAGATCGTGGGCTAAGGAGGGCTTTGAACAATGGCTAATCTGAACATTAAGCTCGTCAAGAGCCTCAACGGCCGGATCGTTAAGCACAAGGCCACCGCAGCAGCCCTCGGCCTGCGCAAGATCGGCGACACCACCGTGCAGCCCGACAACGCTGCCACCCGGGGCAAGATCGCCCACATTGGTTACCTGCTGAAGGTGACCGAGGAACAGTAAGGAGGTGCGCGACATGAAACTGCATGAACTTTCTCCCGTTCCTGGTTCCAACCCCAAGGCCTATCGTAAGGGCCGCGGCAACGGTTCCGGTAATGGTAAGACCGCCGGCCGCGGCCAGAAGGGCCAGTGGGCTCGTTCCGGCGGCGGCGTCCGCGTGGGCTTTGAAGGCGGCCAGATGCCTCTGGCCCGTCGTATCCCCAAGAGAGGCTTCAACAACATCTTTGCAAAGCCCCTCGAAGCCGTGAACGTTTCCGTTCTGGAAAAGTTTGAGGATGGCGCTGTGGTCACCGCCAACGATCTGCTGGACAAGGGTATCCTGTCCAAGTGTGAGTACGGCGTGAAGATCCTCGGCGAAGGCAGCCTGACCAAAAAGCTGACCGTGCAGGCCAGTGCTTTCTCCGCCTCCGCGAAGGCAAAAATTGAAGAGGCAGGCGGGAAGGCTGAGGTGGTCTGATGTTTAAGACCATCCGCAGCGCGTGGAAGCTGCCGGAGCTGCGTCGTAAGCTCCTGTTTGTTGTTTTCGCTCTGCTGATCTACCGGGTCGGCGCTGCCATCCCGGTGCCTTATATCAACACCGAGTACCTGCAAAGCTATATCGCAGCCCATTCGGGCACCATCTTTGGACTGCTGAACACCCTGAGTGGTTCGGCCCTGTCCAGGGCAACGCTGTTCGCGCTGTCCATCCAGCCGTATATCAACGCCTCCATCATCATCCAGCTGCTGACCATTGCCATCCCGGCTCTGGAGCGGCTGGCCAAGGACGGCGGCGAGGACGGCAAGAAGAAGATCCAGTCCATTACCCGTTACACCACGCTGGGCATCGGCCTGCTGCAGGGCTTCGGTTACTACACCCTGATCCGCAGCTACGGCCTGCTGAACAATGAGAGCGTCTGGGCCGCCATCGTCATCGTGATGTCCTTCACCGCTGGCGCTGTGTTCCTGATGTGGCTCGGCGAGCAGATCACCGAGTTCGGTGTGGGCAATGGTATCTCCATCATCTTGTTCACCGGTATCGTTTCCCGGATCCCTGCCATGATCATGACCCTGTCCACCGGCCTGAAAAACTGGATGGCACACCTGGACATGAGCGGCTGGACCGAGGAGCAGATCAAGAACACCGTCGTGCTGAACCCCGGCCTGGTGGTGCTCATGGTGATCGGGATGCTGGCCCTGGTGGTCTTCATCGTCTTTATCACCAACTCTGAGCGCAAGGTCCCCGTTCAGTACGCCAAGCGCGTGGTGGGCCGGAAGATGTACGGTGGTCAGTCCACCCACATCCCCATCAAGGTCAACCTCAGTGGCGTGCTGCCCATCATCTTTGCGCAGTCCATTGCAATGATCCCTGCCACCATCGGCATGTTCGTGCCCTCCTCTCAGCAGGAGGGGACCGCTTGGAACACCTTCCTCACGGTCTTTAACTCCACGAGCGCTCTGTACGCAGTGATCTATTTCCTGCTGATCATCATGTTCAGCTACTTCTACGCTACCATCCAGTTTAACCCTGTGGAGGTAGCCAACAACCTGAAGAAGAACGGCGGCTTTATTCCGGGCTTCCGCCCCGGCCGTCCTACGGCTGAGTTCCTGACCAAGGTCCTCTCCCGTCTGACCTTCTTCGGCGCCATTTACCTGGGTATCGTAGCCATCCTGCCCATTATTACCGAGAACATCACCGGGATCGTGAACATGTCCATCGGCGGCACCTCCGTCATCATCGTGGTCGGCGTCGCTCTGGAGACGGTCAAAATGATCGAGGCACAGATGCTCATGCGGCACTATAAGGGCTTCCTGGAATAAGAGGTATCATACTATGAAACTGATTCTGTTAGGCCCTCCGGGTGCTGGCAAAGGCACCCAGGCAGAGATCCTTTGTAAAAAGCTCAACATCCCCACCATTTCCACCGGCAACATCCTGCGGGCCGCCGTGAAGAACGGCACCCCCGTGGGTCTGAAGGCCAAGGAGTATATGGACGCCGGCAAGCTGGTCCCCGATGAAGTGATCATCGGCGTGATCTCCGAGCGTCTGGCCGAGGCAGACTGCCAGAAGGGCTTTATCCTGGACGGCGTGCCCCGCACCATTCCCCAGGCCGAGGCCCTGGAAAAGGCAGGGATCACCTTTGACGCCGTCGTCTCCCTGGAGATCTCCGACGATGAGATCGTAGATCGTATGGGCGGACGCCGTGTCTGCGCCTCCTGCGGTGCACCTTACCATGTGAAGAACCTGCCTCCGAAAGTGGAGGGTGTGTGCGACGCCTGCGGCGGCAAGCTGGAGGCCCGGGCTGACGATAAGCCTGAGGTCGTCCGCGACCGTCTGAAGGTCTACCACAAGGAGACCGCACCTCTGAAAGATTTCTACGCAGAGAGAAACCTGCTCAAAACCGTAGACAACCAGCCGACAGTGGCTGAAACAACTGCTGCGATTCTGAAGGCACTGGGGCTTTAACCATGATTTCCTTAAAGTCACCCAGAGATATTGAGGGGATGCGCCGCGCAGGACAAATTACCGCGGCGGCCCGCGAGCTGGCGGGCAATATGGTACGTCCTGGCGTAACCACTCTTGAAATAGATACCGCAGTTCGGAAATTCATCGAAGGCCAGGGCGCGAAGCCCTCTTTCCTGGGCTACGGGGGTTTCCCCGGCTCGGCCTGTATTTCGGTGAACGATGAAGTCATCCACGGGATCCCCAGCAAGCTGGTCCTGCAGGAAGGCGACATCGTCAGTGTGGATGTAGGCGCCTATATCGGCGGCTTCCACGGTGACTGCGCGGGCACCTATGCCTGCGGAAAGATCAGCGACGAGGCAGCGAGACTGATCGCTGTGACGGAGCAGTCTTTCTGGGAGGGCATGAAGTACGCCCGCTTCGGTTATCGTGTCTCCGATATTTCCCACGCCGTGCAGAAGTACGTGGAAGACAACGGCTTCTCGGTGGTGCGGGATTACGTCGGTCATGGCGTAGGAGCCAATCTGCACGAATCCCCGGAAGTTCCCAATTACGGCAAACCCGGCCATGGTCCCCGGCTCGCTCCCGGAATGACCATCGCGGTGGAGCCCATGGTGAACCAAGGGGACTGGCGAGTCAAAGTGATGCGCGACGGCTGGACGGTAAGAACGGCCGACGGCTCCCTGGCCGCCCACTATGAGAACTCAATCCTCATCACAAAGGGGGATCCTGAGATCCTGACCCGCGTGGGGGATCTGCGCCCATGACGTTTCTGCCTGGAGACGTTGTGCGGTCGGCTGCCGGCCACGACAGGGGAGACCTCTTCCTGGTATGCCGGGCGGAGGGCGACTTCCTCTGGCTGGCAGACGGCAAGCGCAGAAAAATTGAGACTCCCAAGAAAAAACGGCGAAAGCACGTTGTTTCCACGGGAGTCTGGACGCACCCGGCCATCGACTGCCTGCGAAACGGCGAGCCGGTGCTGGACAGTGAAATCAGGAGGGCGCTGGCCGCTCTCCAGAATAGGTTCAGTGAGACCAAGGAGGTATGACGCTTGGCAAAAAGCGACATGATCGAGCTGGAGGGGACTGTTGTTGAGGCCCTGCCCAACACCACGTTCCGGGTCGATATCGGAAACGACCATGTGATTCTGGCTCATATTTCCGGAAAGCTCAGGATGAATTTCATCCGTATTCTGCCGGGCGACAAGGTAACGGTCCAGATTTCCCCGTATGATCTGACACGGGGTCGGATCACCTGGCGTAGCAAATCCACCAAGTAAAGCAACAGGCTTACAGGAGGTAGAAAATCATGAAAGTAAGACCGTCCGTCAAGCCCATGTGCGAAAAGTGCAAGATCATCAAGCGCAAGGGCAAAGTTATGGTCATTTGCGAAAACCCGAAGCATAAGCAGAGACAAGGTTAATAAGGAGGCGCTGAAGAAGTATGGCAAGAATTTCCGGCGTTGACCTGCCGAAGAATAAAAGAATCGAGATCGCCCTCACCTATATCTACGGGATCGGTCGCACCAGCGCCAACAAGATCCTGGCAGCAACGGGCATCAACCCCGACACCCGCGTGAAGGACCTCACCGAGCAGGATGAGGCCGCACTGCGCGAGGTCATCGGCCGCGACTACATGGTCGAAGGCGACCTGCGCCGCGACGTGGCAATGGACGTCAAGCGCCTGACCGAGATCGGCTGCTACAGAGGCCTGCGCCACCGCAAGGGCCTGCCCGTCCGTGGCCAGCGTAGCAAGACCAACGCTCGTACCCGCAAGGGTCCCAAGCGTACCGTCGCGAACAAGAAGAAGTAAGGGAGGGAAGAATCGTTATGGCTAACCCCAAGAAGAAGGTCGTCAGAAGACGCCGTGAGCGCAAGAACATTGAGAAGGGCGCCGTCCATATCCGCTCTTCCTTCAACAACACCATGGTGACCGTGACCGACACCAACGGCAACGCCCTGTCCTGGGCTTCCGCCGGTGGCCTGGGCTTCCGCGGTTCCAGAAAGTCCACCCCCTACGCTGCACAGACCGCCGCCGAGACCGCCGCAAAGGCTGCCATCGAGGCTTGCGGCCTGAAGAGCGTGGAAGTGTACGTGAAGGGCCCCGGTTCCGGCCGTGAGGCTGCCATCCGTGCCCTGCAGGCGGTGGGTCTGGAAGTCACCATGATCAAGGACGTGACTCCCATTCCTCACAACGGATGCCGTCCCCCCAAGAGACGCCGCGTCTGATCGAAGGAAAGGAGAAAAACAACTATGGCAAAGAATACACAGCCGATCGCCAAGCGCTGCAAGGCGCTGGGTATTTCTCCTACCGTTATGGGTTACAGCAAGAAGGAGACCAACCGTAACCCCGGCGGTCAGATGAGAAAGAAGAAGAGCGAGTACGCACTGCAGCTGACCGAGAAGCAGAAGGTCAAGTTCGTCTACGGCATCCTGGAGAAGCAGTTCCGTTCCTACTACGAGAAGGCTTCCCGTATGCCCGGCAAGACCGGCGAGAACCTGCTGATCCTGGTGGAGCGCCGCCTGGACAACGTGGTTTATCGTCTGGGCTTCGCCATGACCCGCCGCGAGGCCCGTCAGCTGGTCAACCACGGCCACTTCACCGTCAACGGCAAGCGGGTGAACATCCCCTCTTACCTCATCAAGGCTGGTGACGTGATCGAGGTTGCGGAGAAGAGCCGCTCCTCCGTGAAGTTCAAGAGACTGACCGGCGAGGACGCCGTGATGGTCACCCTGCCCCAGTGGCTGGAGCGGGAGAAGAACACCCTGAAGGGTACCGTGACCAAGCTGCCTGCCCGCGAAGACATTGATATGCCCATCGAGGAGCACCTCATCGTCGAGTTGTACTCCAAGTAATACGCTACCCTCGGCAGGAAAACGGAATGACGATACGGTGGGCCACCGGCCCACCGACGTAAGAAGGAGGGTAACAAATGGTAGAAATCGAAAAGCCGCGCATCGAATGCATCGAGAAGCCGGGAGACAACTCCTATGGCAAGTGCGTCGTCGAGCCTCTGGAGCGCGGCTATGGCACCACGTTAGGCAACTCTCTTCGCCGGATCCTTCTGTCCTCTTTGCCCGGCACTGCAGTCACCAGCATCAAGATTGCAGGGGTGCAGCATGAGTTCAGCTCGATCCCCGGTGTGAAAGAGGACGTCACTGAAATCGTCCTGAACGTAAAAGGCATCATTGCCAAGCTGTACAGCGAGGGCACCAAGACGGTGTACATCGAGGCCTCCGGTGAGGGGGTCGTCACCGCCGGTGACATCAAAGCCGACAGCGAGGTAGAGATCCTGAACCCAGAGCATCCTATCGCGACCCTGGGACCAGAGGCTGTGCTCAACATGGAGCTTACCCTCTCCCATGGCCGGGGCTATGTGCCCGCCGACCGGAACAAGACCCCCCAGACCGTCATCGGTGTCATCCCCGTTGACTCGGTCTACACGCCTGTCAAAAAGGTCAACTACACTGTGGAGAACACCCGCGTGAAGGACCTGACCGACTTTGACAAGCTGACCCTGGAGGTCTGGACCGACGGGACCATTGCCGCCCGCGATGCCGTGTCCCTGGGGGCACGCATCCTGTGCGATCACTTTATGCTCTTTACAGACCTCAGCGAGACGATGGGCAGCAAGTCCACGGTCGTGGAGAAGTCCCCGGACATCCGCGACAAGGTCCTGGAAATGACCATCGAGGAACTGGATCTGTCGGTCAGAAGCTTCAACTGCCTCAAGCGTGCCAACATCAACACCGTCGAAGATCTGATCTCCAAGACGGAAGACGAGATGATGAAGGTACGGAACTTGGGCCGGAAGTCTCTGGAAGAAGTTATCAACAAACTGGCCATGATGGGACTCTCTCTGGCCAGCGACGAATTGACTGAAGTTCGGGTTTTCCGAACCATCACTTACCGAAGGGAGTTGAACCAACATGTCCGGTAATCGCAAGCTCGGCAAGCGCTCCGACCAGCGGAAGGCGATGCTGCGTGCCATGGTGACTTATCTGCTGGAGAACGGCCAGATCAAGACCACCCTGGCCCGCGCCAAGGAGGTGGCTCCTCTGGCAGAGAAGATGATCACTCTGTCCAAGAAGAACGACCTGGCCGCTTACCGTCAGGCTCTGGCCTTCATCACGAAGGAAGATGTCGCGCACAAGGTCTTCAAGGAACTCGCTCCCAAGTATGCCGACCGCAATGGCGGCTACACGAGAGTGACCCGCATCGGCGTTCGCCGCGGCGACGCTGCCGAGATGGCCATCATCGAGCTGGTGTAAGAGAATACCGGTCTACCGCTGCAGAATGCAAGACATCCTGCAGCGGTTTTTCTATGTCCGCGTTTCGGCGATTAACGCTACGTCGTTGTGCACAGTTTTTCACAAGACACATTGTATAAACTGCTGATTTTGGTGAAAACCTGAAAAAAATTGGTATTCCGAACATAAATTTTTGATAATTATGGTTGATTATTTTCATTGCATGGCGTATACTTAGGACAGCCGGGCACGCCCGAGCAATGACAGGAGGTACCACGATGTACAACCGTACTTATAATTTCTCCGCCGGTCCCGCGACCATGCCTGTTCCGGTGTTGGAAGAGATCCGCGACGAGCTGCTGAACTACCGCGGCGCCGGTATGGGCGTTATGGAGATGTCGCACCGCTCGAAGGTGTT
>OKRW01002442.1_pt1 | contig 13421 bp, 14 predicted proteins | sample 1601151 | NCBI WGS metagenome assembly OKRW01 (sample SAMEA3541471, study PRJEB24748) | human gut metagenome | biome: human gut; feature: human-associated habitat; material: faeces | place: China | collected 2012 | reverse complement strand
AGGAAATCCGTGGGACAGAGAATACCGGAAAAAGAAATCGCTAACTTCCAGTTTGCAGAGCTGACAATCTATCATTTTGTCAATGTAAGATAATTACAATGAATAACGCCGATGCGGGATTTTGATATCCAGTACCGGCGTTATTGATTCCACAGGGGCTTGGGGGTGTAGCCACCAAATATATTATTCATTTTCGTTTTCAGAAAGTTTGTTAAGGATCCACAAGTATAAAGGAAGCATCTCGAATCTGAAGCCGAGGAAAGCATTTTCTCTCAAATGTTTCCTGCCCGGAAATGTTGTCGCTGATCTGAATATAAAATTTCTCGTTGCTTCTCTGAGCAACAAAGTCGATTTCCTTTTGATAGAGCTTGCCGACATAAACATTATATGAAAATAGATCATACGCTCTGTTTTTTGCAATATTTTATCTTGCGAATTTATCATTGTAACGAATATGCATATCTTCCCAATCCATGAACAATACATAAAATACTTTCCCGTATTGCGGGCTCTCTACAATTCTTCCATGATCAAGAACAGAAAAATAAGTTCCGTCAGCTTTTCGAAGATGAAAGTGAATATAGTCATTTTCATTGCCATTGTCAATCTGTTCCCAGATACTTGATTCTATCTGTTGCTGTTCATCTTTACGAATCCAAGTTGTTTGCGGGCACCTGACCGAAAAAGAAAGACGAAAATGGTTTGGCTACGTGGAGCAGTCTTATTACATGGTGCCGGGAACGATTAGAGATCAGATTACTTTATACGATGAGTCGATCACGGAAGAGCAGTCGTGGCAGAATCGGAGATCCTGCTTCTGGATGAGATTACTGCAAACCTGGATGCCGAGATGGAACACCAGGTGCTGCAGGCATTGAAGAGAGCATCGGAGAACAGAATAGTTATCAATATTTTACATAGAGTACCGCTTAAATAGGAAAAAATATACAATAATCACAACATCAATATACAAAAGTAAAAAAAATATAAAAAAATCGCCGATTATTAGAAATACAATCGGCGATTTTTTATGTATAATGAACACATCATGAATGAGGAAAGAAAAGGAGGAACTATGGAAAAGGTATTACTGAACATGAAGGCCATAAGCAAAACTTTCGGAAGTGTGCAGGCATTAAAAGAAGTTTCTCTGGACCTTTATGCGGGTGAAGTACTTGCTCTGATGGGAGAAAACGGAGCAGGAAAATCCACACTGATGAACATTCTCAGTGGTTCTCTTCAGCCTACAAAAGGAGAAATTTATCTGAAAGGAGAAAAAGTAACTGTCCCGGGACCGATCGCAGCAAAAAAACTTGGAATTTCTAAAATTCATCAGGAACTTCAGATTGTTCCGGAAATGAGCGTGGCAGAAAACATTTTTCTTGGAAGATGGATGAAGAAAAAGGGCGGATCGGTTGATTTTAAAACGATGGCTGCAGAGGCTCGTAAATATCTGGAGATGTTGGACGTACATGTTGATCCGGCAACAAAATTAAAAGATTTAAGAATCGGAGAGCAGCAGCTTGTTGAGATCGCAAAGGCGATATCCTTGAATTCTGAAATTATTATCATGGACGAACCGACTTCTGCTATCAGTGAAAAAGAAGCTGAAAAGTTGTTTACGATCATTCGAAAGCTTCGTTCAGAGGGAAAAGGAATTATCTACATCACACATCGAATGGAAGAAATTTTCCAGATTGCAGACAGACTTACTGTAATGCGTGATGGAACGTATATAGGTACCGTAAAGGCCTCTGAGACCTCAAAAGATGAGATTATAAAGATGATGGTTGGACGTGATATGAGCGAGCAGTATCCAAAAGATCCTACTGAAAAAGGTGAGATTGCTCTTAAAGTAGAAAACCTTACATATACTCCACCAGCAGGAAGTTTTCGAAGATCACTCAAGAATATTTCTCTGCATGTAAGGCATGGCGAAGTTCTTGGAATCGCCGGACTTGCAGGTGCAGGAAGATCAGAACTTTTTGAATGTCTGGCAGGTGTACATTACAAAGATACTACAGCAAAGATTTCTATTGATGGTAAAGAAGTAACTATAAAAAATCCTGCAGATGCGATCAAAGCGGGCATTTCCTTTGCAACTGAAGACAGAAAGGGAACAGGTCTTGTTCTGCAGAGATCCATTGGAGAGAATATGTCTCTTCCTCTTCTGAAAAAATTTAGTCCGGCATTTTTTATGAAATCCGGAGAAGAGAAAAAAGAGTGGAACAAACAGATGGAAACCCTCAGAGTAAAAGCTCCTGGAACAAAAACTCTTGCCAGTGCTCTTTCTGGAGGAAACCAGCAGAAAGTTGTACTAGGCAGATGGTTGATGACTGAGCCAAAGATTCTTCTTTTGGATGAACCTACCCGAGGAATTGATGTAGGTGCAAAAGCAGAAATATACCAGTTGATCAACAATCTTGCGAAACAGGGGATGGCGATCATTGTAGTATCCTCAGAGCTTCCGGAAGTAATCGGTATTTCAGACAGAATCGTTACTTTCTGTGAGGGAGAACTGACGGGTGAATATCTCCAGGAAGAAGCAACTCAGGAAAAACTTCTTCAGAGTGCAACAAAATAAGGAGGGTGGATAGATGGATAACAAAAAGAAAATGAAAGCTATGATTAAGCAGATGCAGAGTGTAATCGCACTGGTTATTATCTTTGTGGTGGCATCTACAATCTGTATTAAGGATGGCAGAAATAACTTTCTGGATATAAGAAACCTGATGAATGTGCTAAGAGCCGTATCAGAAAATGGAATCATTGCAATTGGTATGACGATCATCCTGATCCTTGGTGATATTGATCTTTCTGTAGGTTCTGTTGTAGGTCTTATCTCAACAGGATGTGCATATCTGATGGTAAAGAGTGGTCTGGGATTTGTACAGGCCATCCTTGTAAGCCTTGGAATCGGAGCATTGTTTGGACTGTTTAATGGATTATGTATCACAAAGCTGAGACTTCAGGCTTTTATCGTTACTCTTGCATCTATGAATATCGCGAGAGGACTTGCAAGATTCTGGGCAAACGGAATCGGTATCCCGCTTGCATATGGAAAAGGTGAGGGAATGGCTCCGCCGGCATTTGAAGTACTTCAGATGCGTCTATGGGGAATCATACCGGTACCGGCAATCATCTTCATTGTTCTTCTGATCGTTTTCCAGATTATTTTGAGTAAGACAAGATTCGGAAGACAGGTATATGCAATTGGTGGAAATAAGAATGCGGCATATCTCTCAGGTATCAAAGTAGACAGAATTAAGATCTATGCATTTATGATCTGTGCAATGCTTTCATCTGTTGCAGCTATGATTCATGCAGCTCAGATCAGCCAGGGTGGACCGAACGAAGGTCAGGGCTATGAACTTAATGCAGTTGCAGCCTGTGCTATTGGCGGAACAAGTCTTGCAGGCGGCAAGGGAACTGTTTTTGGTACACTTATCGGAGCGCTTATCCTTGGTATGCTGGATAATGTCCTTGGTCTTAAAGGAGTCAATTCAAACCTTCAGCTGATGGTAAAAGGATTCCTTATCATTATTGCAGTATTTATGCAGGCAGATAAAGTAAACGACTAACAATTAATAAAGATAATAATTCTCAGGCTCTGTCCGGCAGCAGGCCCGGAGAATAAAATAATAAACAAAAGCGATGCCGGAGAAAGAAGGTAAGTATGAATAAAAAAGCGATCAGTATCCTCTTAACAGCAGCTATGGGTGTTTCTGTTCTGGCAGCAGGCACAGTTACAGTCAGTGCAGCAGAGAAAAAGGACAAATATGTGATCGGAATGTCACAGTGTAATCTTGGTGAGCCATGGCGTGTAGCTATGAATGATCAGATTGCAATGGCAGCAGAAAAACATCCGGAATTTGAGGTTATTTTCGCAGACGCTGCTCAGGATAACTCCAAACAGATTGCAGATATTGAAAACTTTGTACAGATGGGTGTAGACCTTATCATTACATCTCCTAACGAAGCTACACCACTTACTAATGCAGTTAGTGCAGCTTATGATGCAGGAATCCCGGTTATTCTTCTTGACAGAAAGATTGACGGAGACAAGTATACTCAGTTTATCGGCGCAGATAACGTAGATATGGGACGTATCGCAGGAGAATATATTGCAGATACACTTCTTCCAGATGGTGGTAAGGTTTGTGAGATCAAAGGTCTTGAAGGAACTTCTGGTGGAATCGACAGAGATAACGGTTTCCGCGAAGGAATCAAGAAAAACGACAAGATCGAAATCGTATCTGTAAACAATGCAGACTGGCTTCGTGAAAAAGCAATCACAGTTGCAGAAGAAATGCTTCAGACAAATGATGAAATCGATCTTTTCCTGGCTTTAAATGACCCAATGGCAGAAGGCGCATATATCGCAGCCAAGAATGCAGGAAGAGAAAAAGATATCCTCTTTGTTGGATTTGATGGACTTCCTACACCAGATGGTGGAATCAGAAGCGTTATGGATGGAAGACTCAGCATGACTCAGGTTTATCCTACAGGTGGTACAGAAGCAATTGAAAGCGCTTATCAGCTGCTCGTTGAAGGCAAAGAACTTGACAAAACTCTGACTCTTACTTCTGAAATCGTTGTTCCTGACAATGCAGAAGAACTCCTCGAAAAATTTGGTGGATCTGCAGAATAATCAGGGTAAAAAACTATAGAAATTAAACATAACCTAATGAGAAGAAACGGGAATAGCTTAGGCTGTTCCTGTTTTTTCTTTCTGTTTGACAGGAAGAGATACTTACTATATCATGGAAGAATAGACAGATAAAAGGAGGATAATATGTTCAGTAAACTGAAAAGAATTCTACATCCAGAGAATATGCTGCTCAAAATGATTATACTGAACTGTGGCCTGCTTTTGTTAGTTACGTTGGTCCTTACAGCTGCTGGAAACTATATATTTGAGGAATCTATTGCAGAAAGATCCTATGCAAACACAATGGAGATCCAGAACCAGGTGTTGAAATCGCTTGATCTGATTTTTAAATCCGTAGAGGATAATGTTGAGGCTTTGGGAAATTATCCGGAAGTACAAGAGTATTTAAAAGTAGATGCGGAAAATCAGCAGGCAAGCCGTGTAGAACTGGAAAGACAGGTGCGAGACCTTCTTCTGGAGTATTCAAGGATATACAGCGAGTATTTGAATATTGTTGTTGTCAGTGAGAAAGGCCAGTATCTTTCTAATGATTCCTACCGAGTCAAAAAGCTTCCGCTTACGGAAGAAAAATGGTATCAGGATGCGGTTCTGGCAAATGGAGAACTGGTTTTAAGTCCTACCAGTCTGGGACGAAATTTAAAAGCCTGGAAAAACTACAGTACAGACAATTATGTCAGCACAGCTAAATTAATTTGTGACAGACAGACGTCTGCGGGGATTGGTGTGATCCTTATAGATTTGGATTTGAAGAGTATTCAGAATCTTGTCGAAGATATTACAATGGGACAGACTGGATTTGGTTATATACAGGATAGTCAGGGGCATGTGCTCTATGCACCCCAAAATGAAGTTGTATACCGGATGAATCCAAACTGGGTCACGGACGGAGAGAGTGGACGTGTCAGATGCCGCATAAAGGGAAAAGATTACAATGTCATATATAGTCATTCAAAATATACAGACCTGACTGCAGTTGGAGTATTTGACTGGGGGAAAACTATCGAAGGCATTTCCAGAGCAAGGACAGTTTCGAAATGGATTGCAGTTATAATAATGATCTTTGCGGCAGGAGCAACGGTTATTTTTTCGGCATCCATTACAAGGCCTATTTCGACGCTTTCAAAACTTATGAAAAAAGCGCAGACCGGAGATATGACGGTTCGTTTTGAAAATCATTATAAAGGTGAAATAGGGCAGCTGGGAGATTCTTTTAATGCAATGGTAGAAAAAATTAATGAACTTCTTGGCGTTGTATACAAAGAACAGAAAAATAAAAGAGAAGCAGAGCTTAAGATTCTTCATGAGCAGATTAAGCCGCACTTTCTTTATAATACACTTGATACGATACAGTGGATGGCAAAGCAGTACCATGCGCAGGATATTGTTGATCTGGTGCTTGCTTTGTCAGGATTTTTCCGTATCAGTCTGAGTCAGGGAAAAGAATTTATTACATTGGAACAGGAAGTTTTAATGGTAAAGAATTATCTGGACATCCAGAAAGTACGGTATGAGGATCTGTTTGAATATAAAACAGAGATTGAAGAAGGACTGGGAAATTATATGGTATTAAAAATCTGTCTTCAGCCGCTTGTGGAAAATGCTCTTTACCATGGAATAAAGGAATCTGATCAGGATAGAGGAACTATATGGATCCGTGCTTTTTCAGAGTCAGAGGATTCGATCATACTTAAGGTAGAAGATGATGGTGCTGGCATGAGTCAGGAAAGAATAGATCAATTGAATTCCTGGCTGAAACTGAAAGAACGTGGAGAAGAAGTAAAAGCCTATGGAACGTTGAATGTAAATGACCGCATAAAGATCGCTTACGGTGACGAATACGGACTTCATTATGAAAAGAGAACGGGAGGAGGTACCGTGGCTGTTGTAAGGCTCAAACGGCTGCAGAAAGAAGTATGTGGAAAGTTTTGATTGCTGATGACGAACCGAAAATTCGTCAGGGATTAAAAAGTGTATTGGAGGAAATGAAACTTCCGATCACAGTCTGTGCAGAAGCACGGAATGGAATGGAAGCATTAGAAAAAATTGAGCAGTTTCAACCGGATTTTATTCTGATGGATATCTGTATGCCTAAGTTGAGTGGTATACAGTTTCTGGAGGAATTGAGAAAACTGGATAAAAACTGTCCGGTAATCGTAATCTCCGGATTTAATGAGTTTTCCTATGCAAAACAGGCAATTAAGCTTGGGGTTTCCGAATATCTTTTGAAACCTATCGCAGAGGAAGAACTTCAAGCTGCGGTCGTGAAGGTGACTGAAGAGATAAAGCAGAAGCGAAAATCTGAAAAATTCATGGAACTTGTGAAACAACAGATGATTCAGAATCAGGATTATCTGAGAGATGTGTTTTTCAATGAATGGATGGAAGGTAAATTATCCAGATCCGAATGGGAAGAACAGGCAAGATTTCTTGACATGGATTTTCCGGATAATATGATTCTCATACTTGTGTCTGTTCAGACTGGTTACGATAAAAAAATTGATAAAGGTGCAGTAACAGAGGAAATATATAAGATTACTATCGAAAAAATAATCAGAGAACTTATGGAGCCATATCATACAGTGAGTGTATTTTCCAGCAAGTATGAGGATGTTGCGATTATTATGGAAAAACTGCCGGAAAATCTTCAGAAGTTCTGTACAGATCTGCAGATACATACCGAAGAAAAAGTGGGCGGAAAGTGTTTTATCACAGTAAGAGAATGTACCTTTGAAACACTGCCTGATATCAGCCGCGAGATGCGTCGCGAAGTGCAGAAAATGCAGGAATGCAGACCGATCGTTCAGGATGCAAGAAAATATATTTATGCTAATTATCAGGATAGAAATCTGGATCTCAGACAGGTGTCGCATGCAATTGGCTGTAATTCTTCTTATATCAGCCGAATTATGAAACAGGAACTGGGAATATCTTTTAAGGATTTTCTGACCAGACTTCGGATCAGCCAGGCGGTTCGGCTTATGGAAGACCGGGAATTGTCTATTAATCAGATCGCAGAAAAAGTAGGCTACAGTAATCAGCATTATTTTTCTGCTGCATTTAAAAACTGTCAGGGCATGTCCCCTTCTGAATTTCGGAAAAACATGCTGCAGCTAGACAGAAACGGATTATAACTATGAAAAAAGTATGGAAAGTATGGGTAGTGATACTGCTTTTGGCGGCAACGATTTTGTATACGATCAGTATGCAGTATAACAGGAAAGAAACGGTATCTACGGATAGTTATCAGTATCTGATAGGTGTTAGTCTCCCCAATGTAATAGAACCGTGGCTCAATAATTTTGTTGATGTTTTTGCAGAAAAAGTATCCCAGGATGAAAATATAAATGTGATATTTCGAGATGCAGCTGGAAATCCGGAAAAACAGATTCAGGATATCAAGACTCTGATGGAGTATGGGATAGATATTCTGATTGTTTCACCGGATGGAAGCGACAGCCTTGACGCTGTTCTTTCAGAAGCTTATCAGCAGATACCGGTCATACTGACTGGCGTTGGTTCAGGAACGGAGGATTATACCTGTCTTATCCAGTCGGATGACCAGAAGATTGGAAGGCTTGCAGGAGAGTATATTCTAAATAATCTTTATAAAAAGAATAAAAAGATCGTGGTCTTTCAGGGGGTGGAAGAATCCCCAGTATCCAAGCAGAGACTGAAGGGTTTTCATGATTCTGTTCAGGGTACAATACCGGAAGAAGATATCACTTATTACTGTGGGGACTGGCTTCGGGATCGAGCAGAGCTCAGGATGAAAGATTATCTGATCTCGTATGATTCTGCGGATATAGTCTTTGCTTTTAATGATGATATGGCATATGGTGCATATCAGGCCTGTCAGCAGTACAGGATTGAGGGCAAGGTGCATCTGATAGGTGTGGATGGGTTTGAAGGAGAAAGTGCAGGGCTGAGTCTGGTAGACAAAGGTGTACTGGATGCAACGATACAGACACCGGACTTTGGTGGACTTTCTTATGAAATTGCAAGAAAACTTCTTGAGGGAAATAAGGTTGAGAAAAATATTATTATCCAGCCGGAATTGATTCTTCAGGGAGGAGCGGAAAGGAAAGAGTAATTGTAGATATGAAAAAGAGTTTGAGAATGACAGAGGGAAGTATCTCTAAAAAGATCATTTTTTTTGCCATTCCATTGTTTCTGGGGAACCTGTTTCAGCAGTTGTACAATACTGCGGATTCCCTGATCGTGGGAAATTTTTTAGGAAGCAATGCACTGGCGGCGGTCAGTTCATCTGGAAATCTGATCTTTTTGATGGTAGGTTTTATTAACGGTATTGCCATGGGTGCGGGTGTAGTTATTGCCAGATATTACGGTGCCAAAAAAAGAGACAGCCTGCAAAAGGCAATCCATACAACCGTTGCATTTGGTCTTGCGGCCGGTGCGGTCCTGACTGTTTTGGGAATGTTTCTGGCGCCAAAGATCTTGGTGCTGATGGGGACTCCTGCGGATGTTCTCCCGGAATCCATTATATATTTTCGTACATACTTTGCAGGTTCTATGGGTGTTGTCATGTACAACATTTTTGTTGGAGTTCTGCAGTCGGTTGGTGATGGACGTCATCCATTGATCTATCTGATCATTTCATCCTGTGTCAATGTTGTTCTGGATATTTTCTTTATCGCAGGTCTTGGCATGGGAGTTGGTTCAGCAGCGCTCGCAACTGCTATTTCCCAGTTTGTCAGTGCGATTCTCTGTATGGTTCATCTGATGCGTGTGGAAGAAGAATATCGCCTGGAACTGCGGGAAATTCGTTTTGACAGCATTATGTTGAAGCAGATTATCCAGAATGGTATGCCGTCTGGTTTTCAGAATTCAGTCATCGCGATCGCGAATGTTTTTGTGCAGTCAAATATTAATGCATTTGGAAAAATGGCGATGGCAGGATGTGGATCTTATTCTAAGATTGAGGGATTCGCCTTTTTGCCGGTTACCTGTTTTACGATGGCACTGACAACATTTGTCAGTCAGAATCTTGGCGCAAAACAGTATGACCGGGCGAAAAAGGGAGCAAGATTTGGGGTTCTCTGTTCGATCATTATTGCAGAATTGATCGGCGTGATCATATATGCTGCCGCACCGGTGCTGATCGCAGCATTTAACAGAGATCCCGATGTTGTACATTATGGCGTGATGCAGTCAAGAACAATTGCATTATTTTATTGTCTGCTGGCGTTTTCTCATTGTATTGCAGCAGTACTCCGTGGTTCCGGCCACGCATCTGTTCCGATGATCGTTATGCTCTGTGACTGGTGCCTGTTCCGTGTAAGCTATATCACCGTTGCAGTTCGCATCATCCCGGATATCCGTGTGATCTTTTGGGCATACCCATTGACCTGGAGTATCAGCTCCGTGATTTTTCTGTTTATGTTCCTGCGAGGAAAATGGGTATATGGGTTTGAGAAAACATCACAGATGTAATTAAAAATTCAATCTTTTTAACGGAAATGAAGCTATGAAAGAAATCCATATTCGTAGTGGTGTTGAGCGTTTGAATCTGACAGCATTTACGATGCTGCCGGTGATCGAAACAATCTGTCTGGAAGGAATTGATCCGAATGTGATTGAATCTGACTGGGTGAATCTAGTAGACAGTAAATTAATTAGCTAGACCAATGTCTTCCTTTCCAAAGTTATCCATCTTATATTTCCAATGGTAGACTACTGGTACTTCATTCACCTCATCAAAGTATTTGTAGATACGGTCAATAAGTTCCTGTTTTGACGATACTCTGATTCCTTTCAACATCTGACGTGTCATCTTACCAAAAAAGCCTTCAATCATGTTCAACCATGATCCGTGCTTTGGTGTAAAAATAAATATAAATCGACCTGGCATAGTTGCAAGAAATGCTTTGACCTTTTTACTGGTATGAACTGTATGGTTATCCAGAATAACTCGGATAATATCTCCTTCCGGATATTTTTCGTTGAGAATCTTAAGGAAGTCAATAAAGTCGTCCGATGTATGTTTATCACGAACTAATGGAACAGCCTCTCCAGTAAGAAGATCTATAGCAGCTAACAGAGAAACCGTACCAAGTCGTTTATATTCATAATCACGCTTAATTGTTCCACAGTTTGTGGTTGGATTGAGATCCTTTCCTGTAGTGGCAATGGCTTGAATGCCTAGTTTTTCATCATATGAGTAAGTATGTACGTCATGCTCACCGGCAGGTATGAACAGCTCGCCATTTTCATCAAACAACATTTCAATCTGCTTATAAACGAGAAGAACCTCATGCATCTTTGCTTCAAAGTCTGGATCACGCTTTTCGCAATAATACTGGATACGAAATGGTTTTATTTCAGCTGCATCCAAAATGTTTTTTATGCTTGTTTTGGTAAGAGTTGACAGTCTTGTAAAACCGGCACTTTCAGCTGTTTTATTGATATGTTCCGTCAGCTTTGCATATGTCCACGTTTCTGCTGAGTAGCCAAATTCACCAGGACGTTGGCAGGCAATATTAATGATCCATGTTTTTTCATCATCAGTAATTTCTGCATTTCTTCCTCTTCCAGGAGCGTCATAAATGGCATTTTCAATGCCACCCTGATTATACTTTTTGAGGCAAAGAAGAACACTGTTGCGGTTCAGACCAACTTTTTCAGCAATAGCATCAATAGATTCACCATCTGCTTTCAGCAGGAGAATTCTTGCTCTGGTAACTGTCTGAGCTTGCAATGTTCTTGTTTTTGTAATGGTTTCCAAGCGTGAGCGATCTTCAAATGAAAGGGTAAGCGGTTTTGCTTTAGCCATGATATACGTCCTCCATATTTTTATGGAAATAGTATACCATAGAAATGAATATGAGTCCATTTATTTAATTTACGTTTCACTAGAGAACAGTAATCTTACAATTCTTGTACCGGAAGATACTTCAGACGAACAGCTGCAGGCTATCGGACAGAAGTTTCTTGAAGCTTATATAATTACAGATATTTCGCAGGTGAAGAGAGGTACCTGCTCTATGCCGGATGATCCGATGCCGGATATTGCAGAGATACTCAGTGCTTATGGAATCTGAAAGTGTGATGAATGAGCAATTTGCAGGTATAATGGTTCACGGACGTTTGTCCCTCGATATCTTATCTAAGAAAATATTGTGAGTATTGAACTGGGGCTGTCGGAAAGACAGCCCCTTTCCTCTACAGGTGGTACGCGAAAAATACAAGTCCTTTTATGCACGTAAGAAAAAACAAAGTGCAGAAAGGGCTTATATTATGGAAAAACAGAAAAAAACATGGAACAAAATAATAGGAGAAAACATACGAAGACTGCGAATCAGTCATAATGAGACTCAGGCAGAACTGGGGGAGAGCATTGGTTATGGTTCTACAACTATTGCTAATTATGAAAGCGGAGAACGTCTCCCGGATCTTATAACGGCATATGCGATAGCACAGCGTTATCATGTCGAAATGGAAAAATTGATGGAAGAAGACTTCACGAATCGTGAATACAAAGAGAATTAAAAAGAACTATACTTATAAAAAAGAATAAGTAAAGGAGAAGGAAAGCATGAAAGATAAGGAAATAAACAACTTTATCAGAGAAACAGGTAAAATGGGTGATATCTGGACGAAAGAGCAGGTCAAAGATGTATACCAGAATGTTTCATTGGAGGAGGCGCTGGCAGACCGTCAGAGATCATATGATAAGATGAAGGACATGCTTGACTAGATGAAGAAACTATGAAAGAAGAATCTTCAGACATAGAACTAAATGGACTATCAGATAAACAGATAGTGGATCTTTTGAGAGAAGTAAATCAGGAAGTAATCCAGTCGGCTGGTATTATTTACATGTGGTGAGGGACAAAATATGTTACAATGTAAAACAGATATTAAAATAGTAGCAGGTGATCAGCATAACAGTATTGACCTGTCATGAGCAGGAGAGGGATTGATGAAACAGAACAGCAAAGTAATACATGAAAAATATGAATTCAGAAACATTCATAAGGATGAAATTGAACAGGCTGCAGAGATTGAAAGCATCTGTTTTCCGCCAAATGAAGCGTGTACTTATGAACATATGGAGTCACGAATAAAAAAAGCATCGGATCTTTTTCTGGTTGTTGTGGATCGGGAGACAGGCAAGATTGCAGGTTTTCTTAACGGACTTGCAACAGACAGAGAACATCTGACAGATGACTTTTTTACAGATGCGAATCTACATGATCCGGAGGGCGTAAACATTATGCTTCTTGGGCTGGATGTGCTCCCAGAGTACCAACACCAGGGGCTGGCAAGAAAACTGATGGAACAATATAAGGAAAGAGAGCGCGCCAGGGGAAGAAAGAAGCTGATCCTGACCTGCCTCCCGGATAAGGTTGAGATGTATAAGAAATTTGGCTTTAAAGACCATGGGATCGGCGATTCTGTGTGGGGCGGAGAAGCCTGGCATGAGATGGATAGTATTCTGAACTGATTTTAGCTTACGAAATAAAAAGGAAAATCATAATGGCAATCAATGTAAAAAATAGAATAAAGAGAAATTGCTGAGAAAGCTCCTATGGTGTCGAAAGGCATTGTAGGGGCTTTTTATATTCTTTAAAAACCGCGAAATTGTGAATAATATACAAAAATAATTTGATAAAACCATACATAATGCATGAAATGAAAAAAGCATATTTACAAAATAAAAATTAAATGATATATTAAAAAAAACAAACAATATGAAACCGGTTGACATATGGAAAAAGTCACAATACGA
>OKRW01002441.1_pt1 | contig 13424 bp, 15 predicted proteins | sample 1601151 | NCBI WGS metagenome assembly OKRW01 (sample SAMEA3541471, study PRJEB24748) | human gut metagenome | biome: human gut; feature: human-associated habitat; material: faeces | place: China | collected 2012 | reverse complement strand
CACTAAACCATAGCTGACGCTTCCATTCCGTAAGATCCGATTCGGCTCCCGGCATCCGCACAAGCTCCTCAATCCACAAAAGACATGAGCCCGCCGGCGTATTTTCAAAGGCTTTCCTGTATTCACACCGGATTTCATTGAGAATCCGATCTTTCCGTTCCTTCTCCTGTGCAATCCCCAGTAACTTTTCTCCGAAGAAATCCGTCAGAATCTCTTCCGGTGTCACAGAGCCGTATTTGCTGTGTGACAGTGCCTTACAAAACCGGTCAGCAGAAACCGACACGCTCTTTTTCCCATGGAAATTCATTCCGAAAAAGCCTTCCAGCTCCTCAATATCCTCCGCCGACAGATTTTTCAGCACCACCGTTCCTGAAAATTTTCCATAGGAACGATATTTGTTACGAAATCCGTTAAATACTTTCTTCCAGATCGTATGCTGTTTAAAATAATTGATACATTCTCTTTTTAACTGTCCGGAAACAGTTCTGCATCCTTATGTCCGGGTAATTATAGCTCAATTCCATTTAATTTACACAGCTCTCTTGCGCTCTCTACGGAATCCACACCGGTCGCATTTTTGATGGGTGCAAACTCTTTGCTGCGCTCTACCTCAAACGGCAGGCAGTTTTCCATTTCATGAATCATATCCAGCACAAGCTGTTCAAATTTATATCCATTGGGAGCCTCCGGCTTCACCTTTTTCCCCTGCTCATCTAAATAAGGAATCTTCTTTTCTACCACGTGCAGGGGAAGATTCTTCTCACGGATCTTCTCAAGCTCCGAAATCCGGAACAGATAATTCAGAATCACACCGAAGTTGTAGGCCGGATCGCCTGCCGCATCCTTCGCATCACGCATTTCCTCCGTCAGTTCATAGTATTCTACAATAGACGGTCTGCCATCCTCTAAGCACATAACGCCTACCTTCTCATCCGGTGCATTCTTGCGGACCACCTTGGAGCCTACCACACAATTTTTCTGAATAGTAGCTCCGATGAAGCAGGGATCTGCGATTCGCTGCAATACATTATCCACGGCAAATACATTGATCCACTCAATCCCGTGGGAACGGATGTCGGAGAGCAGCCCTGCATTCACCATGGAACCAAACCAGCCACCATTGCCGTTCGGGGACATGGCAACCCTGGTACGGGACTCCATATATACGCGCCCCTGATGATCACAGGCCGGTTCCATCTCCTGCACGAAAAATTTCACATACTCCTTCGGGTAACCAAAGTAACTGTGCTCCTCAAAAAATGCCTGCGTGTCGTCATGGTTGATGTTGCTCGTCATGATATAAAGCGGAACATACGCGCCGGCTTCATCCGTCACGTCCATCAGGTTACGGATGAGCTGCTGAAACAAAAACAGCTCCCGGTGAATCCCGATATTGAGTGTTCCCTTCGGTCTGTCCAGTCCGAGACGCGTTCCCTGTCCCCCCGCCAGAAGAACCGCTCCGACTTTTCCTTCCCGGATCGCCTTGATGCCGAGTTCCCGGAACTCGTCCCTGCGCCGCTCAATTTCTTCCGTCTCAACCGCCTCAAGCGGTGCGAATACGCCCCGCTCGTTCACGGTCTCCTTGCGCTCAATCTGCTCTAACACAGACCAGTCGATCGCATCCAGCTGTGCCTTCAGCGCCTCGTTCTCCGCCTCTGAATTCTTCTCCATGGCAGCACGGATATAGCACTGCCTTTCGTCTTCCCAAATTTTCATAAAAACCTTTCTCCTTTTACTATCAATTAAACCCGCGGAATCCCTTGCCGATGATCTCACTGCTGTTCGTGATAGCAATAAATGCGGTCGGCTGGTGGATGCGGATGTAATTACGCAGTTCTACCGCCTGGGAGCGCTTCATAATGGTGATAATGATCGTCTTCTGGTTGTGCTCATATGCCCCCTCGGCTTTATAGATCGTCGCACTGCGGTGCAGCTCATTCGTGATAAAATCACAGATGGGCTCCGGATCATTGCAGATGATCGTAAAATACTTGCACAGGTTGATACTCTCAATGACATTGTCCACAACAAGCGACTTTGCCAGAAGTCCGCAGAGCGAACAAAGTCCTGTCTGTGCATCAAACACAAAACACGAAGCTATGACAATCCCCAGATCCACCAGAAACAGCGCGCCTCCGATGTTCAGCTTCGTATACTTTTTAAGGATCATGGCGATAATATCCGTACCGCCTCCGGATGCTCCGATATTGAACATGATCGCCGCACTGAATGCCGGCAGCACAATCGCATACATCAGTTCCAGTACCGGTTGCGTCGTCAGCGGATGCTCCATCGGAAACCACACTTCCGCAAGGCTTAGCCCCACAGACATCAGCACGCTCACATACACGGTGCGGATGCCAAAGCTTTTCCCGAGGAAAATAAATCCTACCACCAGCAGCACCATATTGATGATAAATGTGATATTTCCCGGAGTTGCCGGCATAACGGCACTTAGGACAACCGCGATACCCGTGACTCCGCCAAACGAAAAATTATTCGGGAACTTGAACACATAAACGCCCACCACCAGAATCAGCGTGGCAACCGTCAGAATCACATATTCCTCCAGCGTACGTTTTACTTTTCCCATATTCTTGTACATTTCTTCAAAATCCTCATCATCTGAACGTATTTCTCTGATATTCTACCGTATTTCCCGCAAAAATGAAACTCTATTATCAAAAAATAAGAAAATATTAGGAATCCATTCCCTTGCGGCATCATACCACGCGCTTTTCCAGCCACTTCCCACGCCGGTAGCGGATCACAAAAAGCAGCGTACGGAACCCCCAGTCCACATACATGCCGATCCAGACACCGAGCACGCCAAGTCCCATCGTTCCCGCAAAAAAGTAACTGCTTGCCACACGGAATACCCACATGGAAAAAACGCTGACCTCCATCGTGTACTTTGCATCCCCTGCGGCGCGCAGCACATTCGGAAGGGTAAAGCTGAGCGGCCAGATCAGCGCCGCGCAGATTGCGAAACTTACAAGAAGCTGTGTGGCAATACGTGAAGCTTCCGCCGATAGCGCGAAGCAGGCAATGATTGGTTTTACAAGTGCAAACAGTGCCAGATCCGCCAGCACCATTCCCGCATAAGCCAGACCAAGCAGACGCTTGCTGTAGTATTTCGCCTGTTCTTTTTCCCCGGCTCCGATGCATCTGCCAATGACCGTCACGATCGCAAGTCCGATCGCAATCCCCGGAATATTGGCAAATCCCGCCACACTGTTTGCAACCGCATTCGCCGCGATTGCCGCCGTTCCAAACGTCGCGGTCAGACTCGACACCAGAAGTTTTCCAATCTGGAACATTCCGTTTTCCACACCGCTCGGAATACCGATCTTTAAAATTTTTCCGATCACATCCCTCTGCGGCTTCATACAGCCCGGTGTCGCAATGCACAGCGGGTTGTCCTTCCTTGAGAGCAGCACAACCATGACCAGCGCCGATACAATCCGCGCCGTGAGCGTTGCAAGCGCTGCGCCCATCACGCCCAGACCAAATCCAAAAATGAGCACTGCATTTCCGCCGATATTGATCACGTTCATGACCAGACTTGTATACATGCTGACCCTGCTGTTTCCGATTGCCCGGAACAACGCCGCTCCCGCGTTGTAGACACCCAGAAACGGATAGGATATGGCCGAGATGATAAAATAAATCTCCGCATTCTGCATGACGTCCGCATCAATCTGTCCGAAAATTGCCCGGAGCAGAAACCGGTAAGACAGCAGGATGACCACCATCACCGTCCCTGCGGACACAAGCATGATAAACATCAGCTGTCCGGCAGATAGCTTTGCCCTCTCCGGCATCTTCTTGCCGATATACTGGCTGCACACCACGGCACCACCGGTTGCAAGCGCTGACAAAATCTGGATCAGCAGAACGCTGATGCTGTCCACCAGCGACACGCCCGACACCGCCGCCTCGCCGCACGAGGAGACCATCAGCGTGTCAAACAGCCCGATGCTCAAAGCAAGTGCCTGCTCGATAATGAGCGGTACAATCAGTTTTTTCAAATCTTCTCTGGTAAAAAGTAATGATTCCATTTTTCCCTCAAAAAAATGTGGCACAGCGTCACGCCATGCCACAAATGACTGTCATTCTATTGTTCTGTGCAGTGTCCGGATTATGCCAGTGCAGCCGTGATGATTGCCATGGAATATACCTCGGAAGCGTTGCATCCGCGGGACAGATCGTTGATCGGCGCATTTAAGCCAAGCAGGATCGGACCATATGCCTCGAAATTACCAAGACGCTGTGCAATCTTGTAACCGATATTTCCGGCGTTAATGTCCGGGAAAATAAAGGTGTTTGCATGTCCTGCCACTTCGTTGCCCGGGCACTTGGTACGTGCAACACGCGGGGATACTGCTGCATCAAACTGTAACTCGCCCTCGATCGGAAGAGACGGATATTTTTCCTTTGCCTTTGCTGCTGCATTGCGCATCTTGTCTACATCCTCGCCCTTGCCGGAACCTAAGGTAGAGTAGCTTAAGAATGCAACCTTCGGATCTACACCGAAGATCTTCGCACACTCTGCAGACTCGCCTGCGATCTCAACCAGCTCATCCTCGGTCGGATGGATGTTGATTGCGCAGTCACCCATTGCAAGAACTTCGTTCTCACCTGTTGCAGACGGACGAACCAGAATGAAGCAGGAAGACACGATAGAGTTGCCCGGCTTGGTCTTAATAAGCTGTAATGCAGGACGTACCGTATCTGCGGTGGAGTAGGTTGCTCCACCGAGAAGTGCATCTGCAACGCCCATCTTTACAAGCATGGTTCCGAAGTAGTTCGCCTGGGACAGAATGCCCTTTGCCTGCTCCGGTGTCACGCCCTTGCTCTTTCTGAGTTCACAGAACAGATCTACCATCTCGTCAAATCTGTCATAGTTTGCCGGATCAATGATCTCGGCGCCACGAATATTAAATCCGCAATCCTCAGCAGCCTTTAAAATCTCATCCGGGTTACCCACCAGAATCGGATGCAGGAAGGTACCTGCCAGTAATCTGGATGCTGCCTCTAAAATACGCGGGTCATTTCCCTCTGTAAAAACAATTTTTTTTGGATCTTTCTTCAAGATATCGATCAACTGACCAAATCCGAACATAGTATACTCTCTCCTTTGACATTGTGTTTAATGTAAGCGCTTACTTCCCGTATTCATGCGGTCTGCGCCCCCGTTATGTTTTTATTATATAGCGCTTTTTACAAAAAGCAATGCTTGTACGCAAATAAATGCATGACAGGTTGTGCTTTTTGTTAGTCGTTTCTAACTTTCAGCATACAACACCGTCATGCATCTGTCAATCAATGTGCTATTTTTCCCCGGCGCCTTTGCTTCCTTCTGCATTTTTCTCTGCATCCACGCGCTCCGCCTGTGCTGTCCCGCTGCTCTGTGACGCCTTTATCACGCCAAAAAGCTTCGGGACATGCTGGTCCTTGTCCGGTTTGGTCATCAGCATAAAACGCCGGAAAAAGAATAGAATACCGATGCTGACCACCGAGAGCAGATCCTCGAGCGGCGTGGTCGTCTGCACAATCATGTGACGCGCGATCAGGAAAATCAGCACCTCAATGATATTCGCCGAACTCGGCTTGCAGAGCATCTTTAAAAACTCGATTCCGATGACAACGTTAAAAACGGCATCCAGATACTCCATAAACGCACCGGCTATCGTCCGGTGTTCCCAGTAGCGTGCCAGTTCCGGCACAAGCGTGATCATTGCCACCAGAATCCCTGCCACGACGGCTGCCGCCATCAGAAGCTCTAAGATCTCTCCGCCACGGTACAATATCCTTCTCGCCTTATCCCACATGGTATCTCTCCCTCTTCCCAAAAGTTATCTGTCAGAATCTTTATAAAAAACACTTATAAAACGCAAAATCCGAGCGCCTCACTTCGAATCCAAAACCATAAACGTTACCACCACAGTTAGCTCAGCCCAGGCACCCTCACGGCACACAAGAGCTTCTGCTTAGGGCTGCTCCATTCCTGACCTGACCCGGTTCACAGATTCCTGTTGCGTAAGACCCAGACGTCAACGCCACTTATGATGGGCAGCTTTACAGCTTACCTGATCCTCTGTTTGGCATCACCCCAACTATAGCGGATTGTTGGTACAGGGTACCGCTACCACCCCGGCTGCTCGGAGACTTAAGTATATCCTATCTGACGCCCGATTGTCAAGCATTCTACACGTTTTCACGCAGTCTCTTTTTCTTATCGCGCAGTTCCCGGAAGAAGCCGGAAAGCATCGTCGAACATTCCTCCTCCAGCACGCCCCTCTCGATCTCGACCTGATGATTAAACTGTGCCATCTGAAGCAGGTTCAGCACCGACCCGGCGCACCCTGCCTTCGGGTTCATGCTGCCGATCACGACCTTTTTCATGCGGCTCTGCACAATGGCCCCCGCACACATCTGGCACGGCTCTAGCGTGACATACATCGTGCAGTCTTCCAGCCGCCAGTCGCCGGTCTTTTTGCTCGCCTTTTTGATCGCAGTAAGCTCCGCGTGCGCCAGCGTATTTCCCTCTGTATTTCTTCTGTTGTAACCCCGCGCAATGATCCTGTCATTCTGGACGATCACGCAGCCGATCGGCACCTCCTCGAGCGCGTATGCCTTTTTTGCCTCGCGTATCGCCGCTTTCATATATTTTTCTTCCTGTGTCATGGACAGTTTCTCCAGAAATGCTATACTATAGTATAGTATAGACTTATTTTAGCCGATTTGATGCATTTTGTCGATGGAACATTTTCGGCAGAGGGAGTATGTATGAACTGCAACAACCATATTACCGGCAGTCTTCCTGTCCATACCATGTATACAACCGATCGCCTGATCTTAAAAATACTGACCCCTGATGACACGAACGAGGTTCTGGCTTTCCAGTGCCGCAACCGTGAGCTCTTTGAACGCTATGAGCCGACGCGTCCCCCCTATTTTCTGACTCCGGCGCACCAGCAGGCCATTCTAAAATGTGAGTATGATCTCGCACGGAAATGTGCATCGATCCGTTTTTATGTCTTCTTAAAAACCAACCCGCGGATCATCATCGGTACCGTCTGCCTGCACGATATTCTGCGCATGCCGTACTGCTGCAGCGAGATCGGTTACAAGTTCGACGCCGCATTCCAGCATCAGGGCTACGCCAGGGAAGCCGTGACAAAGGTTTTAAACATCGCTTTTACCGATCTTTCCCTGCACCGCGTGTTTGCCCGCGTGATGCCGGAAAATACTCCCTCTCTCCGGCTTTTGGAAGTCATCGGCTTCACTTGTGAGGGCACCGAATACGCCTGCACCCAGATTCAGGGAAAATGGGAGGACCACATCCGCTATGCCTTTTTAAATCCTTACTCTTCAATATAACGCACCCAGCAGCCAAAATGGTTGACCGGTTCCCTGCCTTCCCCGCGCTCACCCCCCGGGCCGGCGGCAAAGAATTCCGGGAAACCGAAAATAGCCGCCATCACGCGCTCCTGTCTCTGATATACTCCCGGCACGCCAAGGAACCACCGTTCCTCCGCCGTCCTGCCAAGCACCAGATACCGATAATTGAAAAATCCATGTAGCAGAAAGCTGTTGTTTCCCAGATACCAGTATTTTTTCGGCAGACTCCGCAGATCCTTTAATTCCAGCTGGATGCACTGCGTATCCCACTCCTCAAACAGAGCCGCCGGTTTGTGTTCTCTGCAGAGCTCCTCCCACACGGCATTCCAGTCGTATTCCGGGAACAGATTGCGCATGGGAAGCTCGGTGGCATGAATCGCCTCCGTCTCCTCCCCTGCCGCTGCCGTCTCCATTCCGGACCCGGACGGCACATCCTGCGCCATCCCTTTTACCGCCATCCGGCTGTTCTGTTCCGACTGCGCCGCGGCTGCTTCCCGCACTTCTTTTTGCGCCACAGTTTCTGCTGCCGCCCCTTTCTCTGCTGCCTTCTCCTTCGGCTCCTCCGGCTGCCACTCCCGGAATCCGGACAGCCCCACCTTAAACGGAGCCCCCTCACGCCACCGGCTCATCAGAATCCGCTCCTCTCCGATGACAAAAAACAGTCCCTCCATCTCTGTAATGCCATAAGGAGATGCTCCGACTCTGCCGCCTTTTAAGACAACGGCGCCATTACCGCTTCCGTTCGCAAGCTTCATCTCACCGACCAGTACTCCGGTCACACCTGTTGCTTCCTTCCCGCCTGCTGCTTCGCGCTGGAACAGATACACTCTGCATGTCGCAGACGCCGCATAGACACCGCGCAGATGAATCTCAATTCTTGCATCCTGTCCCCGGATCTCAATTCTCGCAAATCCGACATTGCTTCCCTTTTTTTCCTCCTCATAGGCATATATATATGTAACAAACCGCTTCATTCCCGCCATGGGTACTCCCTGATACTTCTATCCTTATCTTCATATATATGCACGCATTCCATAAATAGAATCTTTTCAAAAAATAATAATTATTCCTATTTTTTTCTTGACAAATTCTTTCTGTGCGTGTAAGATAATATCAGTAACAATTACTAGTTTTAAGGAAAGGATGTATCGCATCCATGCTGAAGTACAGTAAACAGCGGGAGTCTATCAAGAATTTTCTTGTAACCCGGTATGATCACCCTACCGCCGAGACCATATATCTGAATATCCGCAGAGAGTTCCCGAATATCAGCCTTGGAACCGTCTACCGCAACCTGAACCTGCTTGCGGAAATCGGCGAGATCCAGAAGCTTTCCCCGGGAATCGGACCGGATCGTTTCGACGGCAACCCTGCTCCACACTATCATTTCATCTGCCGCCATTGCGGCTGTGTGATGGATCTTACGGTGAGCGGCTTAGATCATATCAACATTCTTGCCGGTCAGGACTTTGACGGTGAGATTGAAGGGCATATTACCTATTTTTACGGCGCCTGCCCTTCCTGCAAGGCATCTGAAAAATGCTCATCCTGATCAGAAAATTGCAAAAAAGATATTGACAAAAGCTTTTTTGCAGTTTAAAATCAGTAACAGTTACTATTATTGATTCCAATTAAAATTTTTATAAGAAAAGGAGAATGAATTATGGCAAAGTATGTATGCACAGTATGCGGTTATGTTTATGAGGGAGATGCAGCTCCGGAGTTCTGCCCGGTCTGTAAGGCACCGGCCGAGAAGTTCAAGCTTCAGGAAGGCGAGAAGGTATGGGCTGCCGAGCATGTAGTCGGCGTTGCACAGGGTGTCAGCGAAGATATCCTTTCTGATCTGAGAGCAAACTTCGAGGGCGAGTGCTCTGAGGTTGGTATGTATCTTGCAATGGCACGGGTTGCACACCGTGAGGGATACCCGGAGATCGGAATGTACTATGAGAAGGCCGCTTACGAAGAGGCTGAGCACGCTGCAAAGTTTGCAGAACTTCTCGGCGAAGTGGTAACGGACAGCACGAAGAAGAACCTGCAGATGAGAGTTGATGCAGAGAACGGCGCTACTGCCGGCAAGACTGATCTTGCAAAGAGAGCTAAGGCTGCCAACCTCGATGCAATCCACGATACCGTTCATGAGATGGCCAGAGATGAGGCCAGACACGGCAAGGCTTTCGAGGGACTCTTAAAGAGATACTTCGGCTAATTCCAAGCTTAATCTTTTCCTGCCAAAAAGGGTGTGCAGAAAATTCTGCACACCCTTTTTAAGCTATATTCTTATACCTGATGATTGATATATGTATTAAATTCCTGAAATGTCATCCCCACCGGCACCCGGTCAAAAGCGGTTGTGGGGCTTTCTTTTCCGCCGCGCATATTTACATAATAATCTACAATGGTACGCATGGCTTCTTCTTTCGTCGGGTATTCATAGATTCCCTTCTGCCTTACATTCGGATGCTCCATGTGATATGTTTTGCCGTTCTGGAAATACAGCAGGAAGCAGTGCATATGCTCATCCTCCTCCAGATTCCCATAGTCATCCGGTTCGTAAATCCGACAGCAATACATCTGATTCGACACTTCAATGGTGTCCAGCAATTCATGCATGAGCGCCACCTGTTCAATGCAGGTTCCGATCTTCTGCTGTATCGTCTGGGACACAGACATCGTCCGGTACTGTCTTCTGAAATCTTTCATTTCACAGATATGCGCCTTTCCGTCCTGACCCAGCCATCCGTATTCAATATTTTTATCTATCCATTCATAGACGTCTTCCACCGTATGAAGCTCTGGCACGTTGGTCTCCGACTTCTTTTCTGCCCCGTATGCTGCTTTATCCATCGTCTGTCTCTCCTTTTATGTCTACGCAGATAGAAGTTCCTTCTACCGCCGTTGTCCAATGTAAAATACAGTCAGGAAGTCTGATTTCCCAACACGATCTGTATCAAATTCTTGTCCAGCATCAATGTGCGGTTCCAGGGATTGATAATCACACCGCTTATCCCTTCTGTACGGAGCGCGGTTGTGAATAACTTTTCCATATCCGAAAGAAATGTGGACATCACGTTCCCGCTGCCCTTCAATTCTTCCTCGAAACTCGTAAATGCTGACCACCACTGCTGACCGTCTGCCGTCTGTACCGCCTGAATCTCGATCTTACCGTCTCCCTTTGGTGGTTCCACTGCCAGAATGAACTGTCCACCCTCTCTCATGCGTCTGCGCACGACCGTAAGCGCATGTGCCAGCCCCTCCTCGGACGGTTCCTGCTGGAGCGCATGGACTGCCTGCTCAATCTTTTCGTTTCCCTGCAGACCCTCGTCTGTGTTTCTGCTGTCTCTATCCATATTCCCAGTCTCCCTATTTCACTCTTTCCCTATCCGGGCGTTCTTCCCTTATTATAAACAATGTTCCCCGTGGTTTTCAACGGGTTTCCTGTTTAACATTATACGGTATTTCCTATAGAAGAAGGAGCATTTTTGTGTAATAGGAACAAAGTTTCCTATTACACAAAAAAAGCCCGCCCAGATAATATCTGAGCGGGCTTTCGGCTTCTCTATTAAAAAATAGATTATACTAACTCGAGCAGTACTTCCAGAGCGCCGTCACCCTTACGCTGACCGATCTTGACGATTCTTGTGTAACCACCATTGCGGTCTGCATACTTCGGAGCGATCTCGTCGAATAACTTTGCAACAAGGTCTACTTCCTTGGTGTTCTTCTTCTTACCAGCAGCATCTGTCGGAACTTCTGTTACAGAGTAAAGAACCTTTAACATCTCTCTACGAGCATGAAGACGGGAAGGCTTATCTTTCTTGATGGTCTTCTCAACTTCATCGTATACGGTTACTTTCTTACCGTCTACAACTTCTTTTACTCTCTTGCCATCTTTGTCCTTGCGGGCAACTTTAGCCTTAACAGTAACCTCTTCAAAGTTATCCTTCTCTCTTACTGCCATAGCAATCAGTCCCTCAGCGATCTTGCGAACTTCCTTCGCCTTAGCCTCGGTTGTAACGATCTTGCCGTTGTTTAATAATGCTGTTACCTGACCTCTTAATAAAGCCTTTCTCTGGCTAGAGGTTCTGCTTAATTTACGATACTTTGCCATTTTCTTTTCCTCCATTGATGTGGTACATCCGATGATGCCTTTTGGTCTTACTCACCCGATGCCGCGCGAACCATTTCGCGCCGGAACAAATCACACAGATTCATTCCTGTCTGGCTCCCGACATACTCCATGCCTTTCGGTCTTACTGTTTCTGCCTACTCTTCTCCCTGATTCAGCTGAAGTCCAAGCTCTTTTAACTTTGCAAGAACCTCCTCTAAAGACTTACGTCCCAGGTTACGAACTTTCATCATGTCTTCCGGTGTGCGGTTCGTCAATTCCTCAACGGTATTGATTCCGGCTCTCTTCAGACAGTTATAAGAACGAACGGAAAGTTCCAGTTCATCGATGTTCATCTCAAGAACCTTCTCCTTCGCATTATCCTCTTTCTCGATCATAACGTCTGCCTGCTGTGCAGCCTCAGACAGATCGATGAACAGGCTTAAATGCTCGCTCAATACCTTTGCCGCAAGGCTGACAGCCTCATCCGGCTCTAAGGTACCGTTCGTATATACATCCAGTGTCAGCTTATCGTAATCGGTAATCTGACCAACACGTGTATTCTCGATAGAAAGGTTGACACGCTCCACCGGTGTATAGATAGAATCGACAGCGATCACACCGATCGGTGTATCCTCGGTCTTATTCTTCTCTGCACTGACATAGCCTCTGCCCTTTGTAATGGTGAGTTCCATGTATAACTTACAATCTGCTCCGCCATTTAAATTGGCAATTACCAGATCCGGATTTAAAATCTGAATATCAGAATCCACCTGGATATCCGCTGCTGTGACCACGCCTTCGCCTTCAAATTCAATGTATGCAACTTTCGGCTCATTCGTAGAACTGTTATTGCGGATTGCAAGATTCTTGATGTTCATGATGATCTCAGTTACGTCTTCCTTTACGCCAGGAATCGAGCTGAACTCATGCAGCACACCATCAATCTTGACCTGGCTGACAGCCGCACCCGGTAATGAAGAAAGCATGATTCTTCTTAAAGAATTACCAAGTGTTGTACCATATCCTCTTTCAAGCGGTTCTACAACAAATCTTCCATATTTTTTATCTTCCGAAACATCCGTAATCTCAATATTAGGTTTATTAAAATCAAACACTACACAGACCCTCCTTTTGGGTTTTAAAATGTTGAAGGGATACGCTGTTGCAGCCGATATTATTTAGAATATAACTCGACAATCAACATCTCATCTACCGGAACATCGATCGCTTCTCTTGCCGGAAGTTCTTTTACAGATCCTTTCAGGTTCTCTGCATCAACATCGAGCCATTCCGGAACCATGTTGCTGCCAGTCGCTTCAAGAATGTCTTTATATCTCTGTGAGCCTTTTTTGTTTTCTTTGATCTCAATCGTATCTCCTGCTTTTACAAGGTAAGACGGAATGTTTACCTGTTTTCCGTTTACGAGAACGTGTTTGTGATCAACGATCTGTCTTGCTTCTTTTCTTGTTCTTGCAAGTCCCATGCGGAAGATTACGTTGTCCAGTCTGGACTCAAGAATTCTCATCAGGTTTTCACCTGTCATTCCTTCCATCTGTTTTGCTTTCGCATAGTAGTTTCTAAACGGTTTTTCAAGTACGCCGTAGATGAATTTCGCTTTCTGTTTCTCGCGAAGCTGCAGACCGTACTCACTCATTTTTCTGTTTGCTCTTTTTAACTGTCTGTTAGATTTTTTATTAATTCCGAGGTAAATCGGATCCATGCCTAAAGAACGGCATCTTTTAAGAACAGGAACTCTATTTACTGCCATTTCGCTAACCTCCTAATTAGACTCTTCTACGTTTCGGTGGACGACAACCATTGTGTGGAACAGGTGTTACGTCGCGGATGCTTGTTACTTCCAGACCACATGCCTGAAGTGCACGGATTGCTGCTTCACGACCTGAACCCG
>OKRW01002435.1_pt1 | contig 13435 bp, 10 predicted proteins | sample 1601151 | NCBI WGS metagenome assembly OKRW01 (sample SAMEA3541471, study PRJEB24748) | human gut metagenome | biome: human gut; feature: human-associated habitat; material: faeces | place: China | collected 2012 | reverse complement strand
GAGCAGGTAGTGGATCATCTCCTCCGACTGCTTCTCGCTGCCCACGATGGGAGAGAGCATGGTCTGGATGTCCGCCCGAATCATGTGGATAGAGGGGGCGCTGGCCTTGAGCTTGACGCCGTAGCGGCCGCCCTGTTTGACAATTTCCGGCTCCTCCAGTTGCAGCTCATCAATGGAGGGCACCACGATGCCGTACCCGTTCTCCCGCACATCGTGAAGTGCCTGGGACACCTTGTCGTACTCGGTCTTGATTCCGGAGAGCATGGTGAGCAGCTGCAGCAGGTCGCCATCATCTTTCACTTCCAGGCCGGACTGCTCGCTCAGCGTCTGATAGAACAGGTTGCGGGGGACGCTCAATTCCACCATGGCCACGCCGGTACCCAACTGGATGGTACGGATGTTCGTCCGGTCGATGCAGTCGCACTGACCCATCTGGTCGATGACCGTCCGCACCTGGCGCAGCCGGTGGAGCTGGGCGCTGCTCTCCCGAATGGCGGCGTAGAGGGCGTCCTTGATGGGATGCCCGTGGGGCAAAGCGTCCACCCAGGACGGAAGGAACAGCTCCAACTCCTTGATGGGGAACTCGTACAGGACGGCCTGGATGATGGACGTAATGTCCTCTTGAGAGAGACTCTGACAGTCTATGGGCATACAGGCGACCCCGTAGCGACTGGCGATGTCGGACGCCATGGCCTGGGTGTGGGCATCATCGGGGTGCTTGGAGTTGAGCAGCACCAAAAACGGTTTGCCCAGCTCTTGCAGCTCCGGGATGACCCGTGCTTCCGCCTCTAAATAGTCCTCTCTGGGAATCTCCGAGATGGAGCCATCGGTGGTGACCACGATGCCGATGGTGGAGTGCTCGGAGATAACCTTTCGAGTGCCCACCTCTGCCGCTTCGCTCATGGGAATTTCATGGTCGAACCAAGGGGTGGTGACCATCCGAGGGAGATCCTCCTCCATCTGTCCCACCGCCCCCGGCACCAGGTAGCCCACGCTGTCGATGAGCCGGACGGAGAAGGCGGCGCCGTCCTCCATTTGCAGTTCCACCGCTTCCTCCGGCACGAACTTGGGCTCCGCCGTCATGATGGTGCGGCCGGAGCCGCTCTGGGGCAGCTCGTCCCTGGCACGCTCCCGCCGGTACACGTTGTCGATGTTGGGGATGACCATGGTCTCCATGAACCGCTTGATAAAGGTGGATTTTCCGGTGCGCACCGGACCGACCACGCCGATGTAAATATCGCCGCCGGTGCGACAGGCGATGTCCTCATAGATCTGATTCCGTTCCATTTACTTCCTCCCCTTTACCGCGTCCGGGGGATCAGGAGCAGTACCCCCGGTTCCGCCGGCTGGTCTTCCATATCATTGGCCTGCTGGATCTCATTGACCGTGGTCTGATACGCCTTGGCGATGTCCCACAGGGTCTCCCCTGCCGCCATCTGCCGCAGGACGATGGAAGGACGTTCTCCTGTCTCCTGAGGGGCGGTTTCTTCCGCGCTCAAGGAGGCGATCCCCAGCTGTTCCATCTGCCGCAGGAGCAGGATTTGGAATGTCACCCCCAGCCGCAGCTCCAGCCCATTGGCGGCAGGCAGGACACTCCGGTCGGTGACCTGGCTGCGCACCAAGGCTTCCACATCCCCAGTCACCGGCACTTCCGTCTCCACCGTCACCTGTCGGGTCAATGTCTCCACGTCCCCAGCGTCATCCACCCACAGCACGGTCATCTCCACCACGCTGGCTGCCTTCAGGCTGCCAGCAGCTTTCGTCACCGTAGTCTGAACGGTCTTGGTGGACAGGTCTAACACCGTCCCGTCCGGCGTCTCTGTCTCCAGCAGCTCCCGCTTGGACTCCCGCCGGACGCAGCGTTCTGCCAGCTGGGGAAAGGTGTAGGGAGCGTAGTGGGCAGTCATCTCCTGGCGGACACTGTAGGCATCGGCCAGCAGGGAGACTGTCTCCACCTGGCGCACTTCTGCGCAGGCGTACAGCTCCAGGTCAATGGGGATGCTCCGGCCATCGTAGTCCAGTTCCCCCAACGTCCAGCCCAGCAGCGCCACTTCCATTTGGAAGTCGGCGTGTTCGGCTGCCTCGGCGGCGTCCATGATCTGGGAGTAGGGCAGCACAAAGTCCGCCGTCAGCACGTCCTCCTCCACGCTCCGGTAGAGCATCCGCACCGACACCTCTCCTTTGAACACCAGCTTACCGCCGATGAGCTTGGCTTCGGTGCAGGTCACGTCGGGCTGCATCCGCAGTACTTCACCAATGGCCGGCTGCCCGCCGGACAGGGTGAGATCATCCTGAAACTGGAACTGCTTCTCCGGCACCGCCACGGCAAAATAGCCCTCGGCGGACTCCAACCGCTGCTCCACCCCATCCCCCTGCTCCACCCCACAGGGGATGGTCAGCAGGTCGGGCTGGTACACCCGCAGACTCACCTCATACTGCACCCGCACCAGCACCTTGCGGGAGTTGACTGCTTTCGTCTCCGCCGTCCGCACCCGGGTCAGGGCGATGACCTGGCAGCTGGGCAGGATGCCATCCTGGCTGATGCCGCACTGGAAGTCCAGGGCAGCAGGCAGGCTGCACAGGGCGTCTGTCCCGTCCGCCAGGTACAGGATGCGGCCATAGATGCGGCCAGCCAGGGAGATGGTGTCCTCCAGCGCCTCTTTGGTATCCAGGCAGCAGATGGCGGAGGTGTCCAGCAGGCGGGCGATGTCGGGACAGCTGTCCGGCACGATCATCTCCACGCTTTCTTCCCGACTGACCGTGGTATGGAACATCAAGCGATGATAGGGCAGCGAAGTTTTGTTCAATTCAAAATCCAAATGCTTCCTCTCCTTTTCCCCGGTCACCGGCAGGGTTCCGGGTTTGATTCTATCAGGAGCGTATGCGGAAGCAAGCTGTGGTAGAACCCTATCTCACCAGCTCAGATGCCGAACATCCTCCGCAGGAATCCGGCCAACAGTTTCGGTGCTCGAACGATGACGATCTTCATGCTGCATTCCTCCTATTCGTTATTTTCGCATCCAAGTCAGTCCCAACAAGATCATGGTCAGGGCGGAGAGGAACATGATGACCCCAATGGGCAGCACCATGGCAACCAGCAGACCCACGCCCAAGGAGATGACGCACAGGCCGCGCTCTCGGCAGTTATGCCCACGTCCACGACGACGCAAAAAACCGCCTCCTTCCCATATTGCGGACTGCATTTCTGCTATCCACACTATACGTCAGGAGACGGTCAAATGTGCTATGTGGTTGTCCTTACTTGATGGGTCGGCTGGGCTTCTTCTCCCATGCCTTGAACTCCTTGGCCACGGCGTAGAGACGAACGTAGCTGTCATGCCGCCCCTTTTGAATCTTCCCTTCCTTCACGGCGGCACGGATGGCGCAGCCCTTCTCCTTCACATGGGCACAGCCCACGAAGCGGCACTGTCCCAGGTAGGGCACGAACTCTCGGAAGCCGTAGGCCAGCCGTTCCTTGTCCAGCAGCTCAGGGATCTCCGTGTCAAAGGCGGCAAAACCGGGGGTGTCGGCGATAATGGCATCTCCTTCCAGCCGGAACAACTCCACATGACGGGTGGTGTGCCGGCCGCGCCCCAGCTTTTTGCTGATCTCACCAGTCTCGATCTGAAACCGCTCATCCAGGGCGTTGAGCAAGCTGGACTTGCCTACGCCGGAGTTGCCGGTGAAGACGGAAACTTTGCCATGGAGGCACGCCGCCAGCTCCTCCAGCCCTTCACCAGTCTCCGCACTGACCTGCATGGTGCGGATGCCGGTGGCCTGGTAGCGCTGGAACAATTCTTCCGCTGGGTTTAGATCGCACTTGTTGAGAACCACAACCGGCTCACAGTCCTTCAGCTCGGCGATGGCCGCCACCCGATCAATCAGGAACGGGTCGGTGACTGGAATGGCCTGGGAGGCGATGACGATCATCTGATCCATATTGGCCACAGCGGGGCGCTGGAACTGGTTTTTCCGAGGATGGATGGTGTCCAGACGTCCCTTGCCCGGTTCGGTGGGGGTGATGTCTACTCGGTCGCCCACCAGGGGCGACACCTTCTCATACCGGAACTTCCCACGGGGCTTGCACTGGATGATCTCCCCATCGCAGTCCACATAATAGAACCCGCTGAGGGCCTTTACGATGCGTCCGGTCATGAGATAGTGTAGTGGTCATAGGGCTCGCCGTCCACCGTGATCTCAGAGCTTTCGATCTTGCCCACATAGCTGACAGACACAATGCTCTTATCCGGCGCCACGGATTTGCTGTAGAGGATGCTGCCGTTGATCTTGATGACCACGGCGGACGCCTCCTCCCGGTCTTCCGGCAGAGTGACTTTGATCTGGTGGGAGGTGTTGTCGTCGTCCGGATCATCCGGGTGGTCGGGGTTGTCCGGGTTATCCGGTTCGTCTGGCTCCTCCTTAGGGCCTTTGCTGACTTGGAGGTTGACCTTGGTGCCCGGCTTCACGGATGCGCCGTTCTTCACGCTCTGGAAGATGACGGTGCCCTTGTCCTCATCGCTGTCCACTTCTACCACGTTACCCACGGTCAGACCCAGCCCCTGGATGGTCTTTTCCGCCTCTGCCTGGGACATCCCAGTGACGGTGACCATGGTCACCAGCTTTTCTTCCTTCCCCTTGCTGATGTACAGGGTGATCTTTTGCCCTTCTGTCAGCTCCTCGCCGGATTGGGGATCAGTGCGGATGATGAGGTTCTTTTCGTAGTCATCACTGTACTCAAATTTGTAGCTGACGACCACGTTGTAATCATTATAAAGGGTCTGTGACCAATCTCGGTAATTCTTGCCCACGATGTCCGGCATATATTTCACTTCTACCTTATCATCGTCCTCGGCGCACAGGGTAACCGTGATGTCTGTCGTCTCACTCTTGGTGCTGGTTCCCCCTTCCGGATCCTGCTTGATGATCTGACCCGGCTCGTAGTCAGCGCTGTAGGCGGTCTCCTCACTGACGGTGATGGTGAAGTGCCCATTCAAGTCCTCGTCTCCGGCGATGGCAGCGATGGCTTCCTGATAGGTCTTGCCCAACAGATTGGGCACCTCATAAGTGCTGCCGTCACTGAAGATGCCGGAGAAGATCATTTTCCAGAGCATGACGAAAATGAGACAGACCAGGACGATGATAGCCACAACGGCGCCGATCATCACCGCCGTGCGCTTGCCGCCCTTCCCGTCCTCTGTAATCTCATAGTCCTCCTCCGGATACTCCGCTTCCGGCTGCTCCGGCTGCTTGGGCGGCGGCGTCACCGGCGCGGCCTGTGCGCCTCCGACCCCTGCCGCAGCTGCTGCACCGGCGGCAGCGCTCTCTGCCTTCTGCTTGGCCGCCTGCTCCTCCCGTTTGCGTTGGATGGTCTCCGGGTCGATCTGGACAGCGGGGTGGATCTGAGTTGGCTCATCCTCATCGATCTGCCGCTCCAGCACCCACGGGTCGGAGTAGCCGAAGTCGATATCGGGATTCTTCCGAAAGGCGTCCAGATCCGCCAGCATGGCGTCTGCGCTGGGATAGCGCCGGTCTGGGTTGGGCGCCATAGCCTTTTTGGTGATCTGCTCCATGCCCAGCGGGATGTCTGGGTTGATAGCACGGGGCGGCGTTGGGATGGACTGGACGTGCTGCAAGACCACTGCCACAGGGGAGTCCCCGTTATAGGGCAGGGTGCCGGTGAGCATTTCGTACAAGACCACGCCGGCGGAGTACAGGTCACTGCGGGCGTCGATGTCGCTGCCACGAGCCTGCTCCGGCGAAATATAGTGGACGCTGCCCAGCGCCTCCTGAGTCATGGTGCGCTGGGAGTCGGTGATGCGGGCAATGCCGAAATCGGCCACCTTCACGCTGCCGTCCCGCAGCACCATAATGTTCTGGGGTTTGATGTCCCGATGGATGATGCCACGGCTGTGCGCATGGCGCAGCGCCTGGAGGATCTGCGTCATAAAGTGCAGCGCCTCCCGCCAATTCAGGCTGCTCCCCCGCTTGCGCATATACTGCTTCAGGGTGATGCCCTCAATCAGCTCCATGACGATATACTCAACCCCATCAGATTGGTTCACGTCAAAGACGTTGACGATATTCGGATGGTTGAGCTTAGCCACTGCCTGGGACTCATCATGGAACCGGTTGCGGATCTCCTCGTCCTGTGCCAGCTCCGGCTTTAAAATTTTGATGGCCACCATCCGGTTCAGCCGGTGACATTTCGCTTTGTAAACGACCGCCATCCCGCCCGTCCCTAAGACGTCCAGGATCTCGTATCGGTCGTCGAGAAATTTACCTATGTATTGATCCATAGTGTTACTCCTCAGATTCCTTTGCCTCCGGCGCGTCCCACGCCAAAAGCACTGCGGTTACGTTGTCCGTTGCGCCCCGTTCCAGCGCAAGCCCAATGAGCCGTTGACAGCTTTCCTCCGGCGTACCGCCGTGGAGTGCCACCTCCAACAGTTCCTCATCCTCCAGCACGTTGCTCAGGCCATCACTGCACAGCAGCAGCATACTGCCCGGCTCCAGCTCCTGGGTGAACAGATCCCCTTCCAGCTTGTTGTCCACTCCCAACGCACGGGTAATGACGTTTTTGTTGGGATGGTTCCTGGCTTCTTCTGGGGTGATGTGCCCCCGTTGGAGCAGATCCTGTACCAGGGAGTGGTCGATGGTGATCTGCCGGATGCCGTCCTGGGACAGGTAGTAGGCACGGCTGTCGCCCACGTTGATGATGTGAGCCAGGTTGCCCTCTACCAGTGCAGCCACCAGCGTTGTCCCCATCCCTCGGCAGTCCGGATCACGATGGGCACGCTGGTACACCTGCTCGTTGGCCTGTGCCAGAGCTGCGGTCAGCCGCTGATCCGGCTGGGCGTCACTGTGCTGGATGGCCTCGGTGAACGCCTGTGCCGCCAGGGCACTGGCCACGTTACCTGCCCGTGCGCCGCCCATTCCGTCGCAGACCAGGAGGGTGGCTGTGTTGTCCTCCTTCCAGTGGTGGAAGGTGTCTTGATTTTGCTCCCTGACCGTTCCCCGGTCGGTGAGACCCCATATCTTCATGCTGTTCGCCTTATTTCTCCACGCAAAACTTTCCGCCATCTCCGGCGTGGGTCAGGAGACAGCGTGTTTCTTACTTACCCTGCTCGTTCAGGGTCTTGCGGCGCAGCTGGCCGCAGGAGGCGTCGATGTCGCTCCCCAGCTTCCGCCGCACCGTGCAGGTGATGCCCTGCCGCTCCAATCGCTGCTGGAACTGGGCCACCCGGCGGCTGGGTTTCAGAGGGCTTTCCGCCACATCGTTCAGAGGGATGAGATTCACATGGCTGGGCATTCCCTTCAGCCGTTTGACCAGCAGATCTGCCTGCCAGTCCTGGTCGTTGACTCCGTCCACCATGGCGTACTCGAAGGAGATCCGCCGGCCGGTGACGGCAAAGTAACGGCGGCAGCTCTCCATCAGCCGTTCCACACCCACCGACCGGTTGACGGGCATGAGTCGGGAACGAGTCTCATCGTCAGGAGCGTGGAGGGAGACTGATAGGGTTAATTGTAACTGCAAATCCGCCAGCTTGTCAATCCCATCCACCAAACCGCAGGTGGATAAGGAGATGTGGCGCATACCGATGTTCAGCCCTTCTGGGTCGTTCACCAGCTCCAAAAAGCGCATCACGTTGTCGTAGTTGTCCAGGGGCTCGCCGATGCCCATGAGGACGATGTTGGAGATGGTCAGTCCGGAGTCCTTCTGGGCAAACATCACCTGATCCAAGATCTCCGACGGCTCCAACCGCCGCACCAGGCCGCCCAGGGTGGACGCGCAAAAGGCGCAGCCCATCCGGCAGCCCACCTCGGAGGAGACGCAGATGGTGTTGCCGTGCTTGTAGCGCATGACCACCGACTCCACGCAGTTGCCGTCCGCCAGACGCCACAGGTACTTGATGGTGCCGTCCAGCTTGGACACCTGCTTCCGCTCCACTTGGGGCACGGTCAGGATGCAGCTCTGCCGCAGCTTTTCCCGCAGTGCTTTGGAAAGGTTTGTCATCTCGTCAAAGGACTCCACCCCCCGCCACAGCCACTGAAAGACCTGCTTGGCGCGGAACTTGGGTTCCCCCAACTCCTTGAAAAACTGCTCTAATTCTACCCGATTTAACGATTTTAAGTCCGTCATGTTCGTTGTTTCCTCATTTTCGACAGAAAAAATCCGTCCGTTCCGTGGATGTGGGGCCACAGGGTCAGCATCCCCTCCTCCACCGTCCCGATGGCATCGGGCAGGGTGAAGGGTTCCAACGTAAACTCCGGATGCTTGGCCAAAAAGCCCCGCACCACGTCCTGATTTTCCCGCTCCAACACCGTGCAGGTGGAGTAGACCAGCACACCGCCGGACTTAACGTACCGGCTGACGTTTTCCAAAATGTCACCCTGGATGCGGGGCAGGTCTTTGAGCGGTTCCGGATCCTTGTTCCGGATGTCCGGCTTCTTGCGGATGATGCCCAGGCCGGAGCAAGGTGCGTCCGCCAACACCAGGTCGAACTGCTCGTCCAGCGATGGGTCATACTCCTTGGCATTGCGGATTTGGCTCTGGATGCTGGCAAGACCCAGGCGCTTGGCGCCCTTTTGAATCTGCTTGACCTTGCTCGGATGGATGTCACAGGACAAGATGGAACCGTCGTCCCCTATGGCGATGGCGGTAGAAAAACTTTTTCCGCCGGGGGCGCCGCAGGCGTCCAAAATATGCTGTCCAGCCTCCGGCTGGGCGGCCAGCACCACCAGACGGGAGGCGGTGTCCTGCACCAAAAACAGCCCGTCTCGGAAGGCTTTTAGCTGTTCCAGATCCCCCGTCCCACGGAGGGTGAAGCATCCATCCAGCCAGGGGTGTGGCTCTACGGTGACCCCTTGAGCGGCCAGCGTTTCGGCCAGGGCGTCCGGAGTAATTTTCGTGGTGTTGGTCTGGATTGTGGTGGGCGGTTCGGCGTTGTTGCTGGCCAGCAGAGATTCCAATTCCGCCGCGGGAATCTCCTGGGACAGCAAGTCCACCAGCCACTGGGGGTGGCTGTATCGAGTGGCCAGGTCGTCCGGCTGGGGCAGGTTTTCCTGGGCACGGCAGAAGGAACGCAGGATGCCGTTGACCAATGTGGGCGAGCGGGGGTTCTTGCTGTTGCGCCGGGCCAGGTTCACCGACTCGTTCACCGCCGCACGGGGCGGTATCTTGTCCAGCATGGTAATTTGGTACATAGCCAGGAGCAGCGCAATCCGCACCGCCGGTTCCAATTTCTCTGGCTTCACCTTGGAAAATTTCGACAGCCAAAACTCCAGAAGCAGCCGGTTCTGACAGACGCCGTAGCACAGCTTGCTGCACAGAGCGGCGTCCCGTGGTTCCAGGGCGGATTCCTTCAGCACGCTCTTTAGCGCCCCATCCAGCCACGCCCTGTTCCGCTCACAGCGGAGCAAGACGGTCAGAGCGGCGCTGCGGGCGTCCTTGGCCTGGTTGTTCTCTCGTTTTTGCACCGGTCAGCCCTCAAAAGATGGGGTGGCCACGGAGGTAATCGACGGCCTTCATCCGTTTCTTCCCCGGTGCCTGCACCTCGGTGACGCACAAGATCTGCCCGTCGCCGCAGACCATCCGGATGCCCTTCTTGTCCGCACCCAGAGCGGTACCGGCAGGCTGGTCGGAGGTCTCGCCGGTCAAAAAGGCGGCAAAGACCTTGAATTTGGTACCCGCCAGCTCCATGGTGGTGGCAGGCCAGGGCACCAGGCCACGAATCTGGTTGTGAATGTCCAGCGCTGGACGGCTCCAGTCAATGGGGCTCATGTCTCGGCTGAGCATGGGGGCGTAGGTGTACTGGCGCTCGTCCTGGGGGATGCGGGGAGCGGTGCCATCGGCGATGGCGCTGACCGCCTTGCCCAGCAGCTCCGCCCCCATGACCGCCAGCCGATCGTGGAGCTGCTCCACGTTCTCGTTCAAGTCGATGGGGGTCGCCGCTTGCAGGATGATGTCACCGGCGTCCAGTGCCTCCGCCATGTGCATGATGGTCACACCGGTCTCCGGCTCGCCGTTGAGCATGGCCCAGTTGATGGGAGCCGCACCCCGATACTTGGGCAGCAAGGAGGAGTGGACGTTGATGCAGCCCTTTTCGGGCAGCTCCAGCACTGCCTTGGGCAGCAGCTTGCCGTAGGCGGCCACTACGATCAGCTCCGGTGCCAGCGCCGCCAGCTCCTGCTGAACGGCCTCGTCCTTCAGGGTCTTGGGCTGAAACACAGGCAGGTCATGCTCCAACGCCACCACCTTCACCGGCGGCGGAGTGAGCTTCATGCCACGGTTCTTGGGCTTGTCCGGCTGGGTGTAGACGCCTACAATGTTGTGGCCATCCTGGATAAGCTGGTTCAGGGAGGGCACGGCGAACTCCGGAGTGCCCATGAATACGATGCGCATTACTCCGCCTCCTTCGCTTCCAGCTCCTTCCGGCCTTCTTCGGCGGCGTCCTGGAACATCTTTTCCACTTCTTCCATGGTGTACAGCTTGTCACACAGTTCGTCAAACATATGGCCGTCCAGGTGGTCGATCTCGTGGCAGAAGCACCGAGCTACCATGCCTTCATCCTCTACCTCAAACTGGTTGCCGCTGCGATCCTGTGCCTTGACCTTCACCTTCATGGGACGGGTCACTTCTCCCCAATAACCGGGCAGGGACAGGCAGCCTTCCAGGCCGGTCTGTTCGCCGGAACTGCTGACGATCTCCGGATTCACCAGTTCGATCACGTTCTCGTCCCCGTCCAACAGCACCACCACACGGCGGCAAATGCCAATCTGGGGGGCTGCCAGACCCACACCGCCGGACTGTTCCAGGGTCTGGGTCATGTCGTCCAGCAGACGTGCCAGCTTGTCGTCAAACTTGGTCACGGCGTGGCACTTTTTCTCCAGTACGGGATCGCCTTTTTTTACAATCGTCTTTAACATAATGATAAATCTCCATTTCTATGTTTGTTAAAAAGAGTCCATGGGGTTCCGATCCACCGTGATGGAACTGACTCGGTTTTGCTTGTCCTCTTTGGCGCGGAGGATGACATATCGGATCATCTCCCGCAATTTTTTGCTGTCCCTGCCCCCCAAAGTCAGAGCGTATCGGTACCGGTTCATGACCTTCACCACGTTGGCTGCTGCCGGCCCCACCACATCAAAGGGGGCGTCTGCCATCCAATCTGACCTGCGCCAGGAGAGAAAGCTCTCCCGCAGGCGCATACAGCATTGCAGGACGCCGGCCTCGTTCTCGCCAATGACCTGGATACGGTACAAATCCCGAAAGGGCGGAAAGCGCCGCAGCTGGCGCTGGACGATCTCGCTCTCGTAGAACTGGTCATAGTCCTGGCGGGCGGCGCAGGTGATGACGTCGCTCTCCGGCGTGAAGGTCTGGATAACGGCGCTGCCCGGGTGGCTGCCACGGCCTGCCCGACCCACCACTTGGGTCAGCAAGGAAAAAGTGCGCTCCGAAGCTCGGAAGTCGTCCACATACAAAGACAAATCAGCATCTATGACTCCCACCAGGGTCACGTTGGGAAAATCCAGCCCCTTGGCCACCATCTGGGTGCCGATCAAAATGGGAATGTTCTCCCGTTCAAACTGAGCCAAAATGGCCTCGTGGGGGTGGGATGCGGACACGGTGTCCGCATCCATCCGCAGCAGCTTGACGTCTGGGAACAGCGCTTGCAGCTCCGTCTCCACCTGCTGCACTCCGGCGCCCACGAAGAAGATCGCCCCGCCGCATTGGGGACAGTTGTCCGGCAGGGGCTGGGTGTAGCCGCAGTAGTGGCACATAAGCCGGTGGTTGGCCTGGTGGTAGGTGAGCTTGACGCTGCACCTAGGGCACTCGGCCACCTCGCCGCATTCGGCGCAGATGGCGGTGCGGCTGGTGCCCCGACGGTTGAGGAACAGGATGGCCTGCTCCCGTCGGGCGATGGTCTCCGCCAGTTTGTCCCGCAACAGGGCGCTGATGGTGGTATTATTTCCCGCCCGCAGCTCCTCCTTCATATCGGTGAGGAACACTTCGGGCAAGGCCCGTTGGTTGAACCGCTGCTTGAGCTGGAACAGCTGGTAGTTGCCTGCCTTAGCGTGGTACATAGTCTCCACCGATGGGGTGGCAGAACCCAGCACTAGGACGGCGTTCTGCCGTCCACAGCGGTATTTGGCGATGTCTCTGGCGTGGTAGCGTGGGACGGTCTCTGACTTGTAGCTTCCCTCCTGCTCCTCGTCCAAAATTAGGATACCCAAGTTGGACAGGGGCGCAAACACCGCCGAGCGGGTGCCGATGACCACCTGGGCATCGCCGTTCCGTGCCCGCTTCCACTCATCGTAGCGGGCGCCGGCGGACAACGAGCTGTGCAGCACCGCTACCTTTTCTCCGAACTGCGCACGGAACTGGCGCAATAATTGAGGGGTCAGCCCGATCTCCGGCACCAGCACCATGGCCTGTCTGCCTTGTGCCAATACATGGTGGATGAGCTGGATATAGACAGCGGTCTTGCCGCTGCCGGTAACGCCGTAGAGCAAGGCGCAGCCGGGGCTGCCCAGCATCTGACAGATACCGTCGTAGGCGGCCTGCTGCTCCTCGTTCAGCTCCGGCGGCAGCGCCGGTTCCACCGGTGCGCCGTCCACCAGGCGATAGCGCTCCTGGCGGGTGAGTGTCACCAGCCCTTTGCGCTCCATAGCACGCAAGGTGCCCAGCTTGACTCCGGTGAAATAGCCGATGTCCTTCACCGACGCCAACGGATACTCGTCCAAAAAGGCGGCAGCTGCCTGCTGCTGCTTGGCGCGGGGGCTGATGCGCTCCTGCGCCTGCACATAGGGTACCGCCAGCTGCGCCACCAGCTCGGTCTTATCCCCCACGCCCCTCGAAACGCTGGTCTCCAGGGTCAGCACCTCCCCTTTCACCAACTCCCGCAGGGCGGCAGACGGTGAGGCGGTGCCCATGGCTTGGTACAGCTCTGACCGCTCCATAGCTCTGCCATGGGCGAACAGCGCATCCAGCACCTGCCGCTTCCGCTGGGACTGACCGGCAGCGGCGTAGGCCGCCGCCGGCGTGACGCCATCTGGAATCACATACCGGTCTTTCAGGGAAAAGTACAGCCCCGCCGGAAGCATGGCTCGCATGGCCTCGTAGACGCTGCAAAAGTAACGCTCCCGCATCCACAGCGCCAGCTGGATGCCCTCCTGGTTCAGCACTGGCCGGTCGTCCAGCGCTGTCAGGATGCGCTTGCACCGAGGCGGCAGAGCCTCCTGCTGCTCCAGCGCCAGCACCAGCCCCTCCGTATGCCGGTTGCCCCGGCCGAAGGGGACGAGCACCCGCATCCCAACCGTGACCTGTTGGGCGAATGTCTCCGGTATCTGGTAGGTATAGGGCTTGTCAATGGAGAAGTTGGCGGCGGAGACGGCAACCTTGGCCAACAATACATCCTTCATAGCTCCGCCTCCT
>OKRW01002433.1_pt1 | contig 13445 bp, 11 predicted proteins | sample 1601151 | NCBI WGS metagenome assembly OKRW01 (sample SAMEA3541471, study PRJEB24748) | human gut metagenome | biome: human gut; feature: human-associated habitat; material: faeces | place: China | collected 2012 | reverse complement strand
CCGAAAGCTATTGACCTATTTCGTTAGCGCACAGCACCCGACGAAGGCGCGCACCGCGCCCACCGGAGCGCAGGACCCTACGACCTGCGGACGCGCTTGTCGACCAGTCGCGCGACCAGGTCGCCGATGGACTGGAACACCTGCACGAGCACGATGCACAGCACGATGGAGGCGATCATGACGTCGCCCAGATAGCGCTGGTAGCCGTAGCGGATGGCGATATCGCCGATGCCGCCCGCGCCCACCGCGCCGGCCATGGCGGTGTAGCCGAACAAGGTGATCACCGTGATGGAAGCGCCGCGCACCAGGCTGGGCAGGCTTTCGCGCAACATGACCTTGCACACGATCTGCCACGTGTTGGCGCCGAAGCTTTGCGCGGCCTCCACCAGGCCGCCGTCGACCTCTGCTAGGCTCTGCTCGACCATGCGGCCCACGAACGGGATGGCGGCCACCGTAAGCGGCACGATGGCGCCGGGAACGCCGAGCGACGTGCCGACCACCAGGCGCGTGAACGGGATGATGGCCACGAGCAAGATGATGAACGGGATGGAACGGCCGATGTTGACGATCCAGCCGAGCACCGTGTTAAGAGCACGCTGGGGCTTCAGACCGTCTTTGGCCGTGATGACCAGAAGCACGCCGAGCGGCACGCCGATAAGGTAGGCGAACAGTGTGGACGCAAGGGTCATGACGAGCGTGTCCACCGTGCCCTGGGCGAACAGGGCGCCATACTGCGAGATGAAGTTGCTGATGTAATCCATTTAGCCCTCCTGGCCCTTCTCCGCATCGCGCTCGATAGCCGCGAGCATGTCGTCGTTGGCCAAAAGCTCGCGCGTGACGGGGCTTTGCGGATTGCCGAACACGGCTGCCGTAGCGCCCTCCTCCACAATGCGGCCATGGTCGATGACGGCCACGCGGTTGCAGATCTTGCAGGCCACGGGCAGCGAGTGCGTGATGACCACCAGCGTGACGCCCAACTCGCGGTTGATGTCCTGCAGAAGCTGCAGGATAGAGGCGGTGGTGCGCGTGTCAAGGGCGCTGGTGGCCTCGTCGCAGAGCATGACCTTGGGGTTGTTGGCCAGCGCGCGGGCGATGGCCACGCGCTGCTGCTGACCGCCGGAGAGCTGGCTGGGATAGCGCTCGGCAAGGTCGGCCAGGCCCACCAGCTCGAGCAGCTCCATGGCGCGCTTGCGGGCGGCCTCGCCCTTCTCGCCGCGAAGCTCGAGCGGGAAGGTGACGTTGCGCAAGACGGTGCGCTGTTGGAACAGGCTGAAGTTCTGGAAGATCATGCCCACCTGGCTGCGCAGCTCGAGCAGCGCTCGACCGGACAGGCCCGTGATATCGCGCCCGTCGTAGAGGATGGCGCCCTCGGTGGGTCGCTCGAGCAGGTTCAGGCAGCGGACGAGCGTGGATTTGCCGGCGCCCGAGGCGCCGATGATGCCGAACACGTCGCCATCGTCGATGGTAAGGTTCACGTTGCGCAGCGCATGATGGGCGTTTTCGCCTTCGCCATACGTCTTGCACACGTGCTGCAATTGGATCATACGTTTCCCGATCACTTGGTTGGATACGACGCAACGGGCGCCAAGAGCCCTATTTGCGCGCGCGAATGCGCAACTTCTAATAATAGGCGAAGCTCAAGCCGCGCACAAGGACGGCGTTTGAGGGAAGGCGCCCATCAGCGCGCGAACCCTACAAGGCTCGTGGGGGTTCGCTGTTCGCCGAGCGCGGCGTGGCGCCGGCTTGGTATACTTGCTTGCATGAATACGCAAACCTACACACAGCGCGCCCAGACGCGCCCGCGCCCCCGCATCGCCGTGGTCACCATGGGTGTCAAGCTCGGCGACGAGACGCGCGGCTACACGCGCTTCCGAGTCCTGTCCGAAATGCTCGTCGAGCAGGGCTTCGATGTGGACCTGATCACCTCGTCGTTCCAGCACTGGGAAAAGGCCCAGCGCGACACCTCGAAGACCTGCTATCAGGGCCTTCCCTACAACGTGGTGTTCATCGACGAGCCGGGCTACACACGCAACTTGGACCTGCAGCGCATCCACAGCCACCGCGTGGCGGCGAAGAACCTGCGCGAGCGCTTCGAGCGCACCGCGGGCCGCTACTCGCTCATCTACTCCGAGATCCCGCCCAACGACGTGGCGCGCGTGTGCGCGGAATACGCTTCCGAGCACAACATCCCCTATGTGGCCGATATCAACGACCTGTGGCCCGAGGCCATGCGCATGGTGGTGAACATCCCCGTGCTCAGCGACGTGGCGTTCTACCCGTTCGCCCGCGATGCGAAACGCGTCTACCAGCTGCTCTCCGGCGCCTTAGGAACCTCGGATGAGTACACAGCGCGCCCGGCGAAGGACCGCACGACGCCCTACCCCCATGCCACGGTGTACGTGGGCAACGACCTTGCGGCGTTCGACGAGGGCGCTCGCGAGCACATGGCCGACGTGGTGAAGCCCGAGGGCGAGCTGTGGGCCGTCTACGCCGGCACGCTCGGCGCCAGCTATGATCTGGCAACCCTTATCAAAGCGGCGGCATTGCTCGAGAAGCGCCGCGCAGCCCATACCGCCCGCACCGCCGCCGCGGGAACGGCCAAGCAACATCGCCCCTTCCCTCCCGTGAAGGTGAAGATCTTAGGGGACGGCCCCGACCGGCAACGCCTGGAAGAGCTTGCCCGACAGGAAAACGCCCCCGTGGAGTTTTTGGGCTATCAGGACCATGGCAGCATGGCAGCATGGCTTCGCGCAAGCGACATCACCGTGAACTCCCTGGTGAAAAGCGCGGTGCAGAGCATCGTCACGAAGATCGGCGACTACCTTGCCTCCGGCAAGCCCATGATCAACACCGGCTCGTCGCCAGAATTCCGCAACAAGGTGACCACCGACGGCTTCGGGCTGAACGTGGTGGCCGAAAACCCCGAGGCGCTCGCAGATGTGCTCGAGGAGCTGGCACGCAACCCATCGCTGCGCAAGATCATGGGAGCGCGCGGGCGCGCCGTGGCCGAGCGGGAGTTCGACCAGCGAACCTCATACCTTGCCATCGTGAATTTGCTGCGCAATCTGATATAAGCGTCCCGGTTTGCGTCATCATCGAATGAAAACCGCCTTGCGTCAGCATGCGTTCACGCGCCAGACGCTTAAGCCGGATAGCTAAGGAGATACCATGTCCGAACAGATCCGCATACCGTTTTCCCCGCCCGATATCACCGAGGCCGAGATCGCCGAGGTGGCCGACGCGCTGAGGAGCGGATGGATCACCACGGGACCGAAAACCAAGCAGCTCGAGCGCGAGCTGGCCGCCTTCTTGGGCACGCCGCGCGTAGCCTGCCTGGGGTCTGCCACGGCGGCGCTCGAGTGCGCCCTGCGCGCGCTCGGCATCGGCCCGGGCGACGAGGTGATCACGAGCGCCTACACCTACACCGCCAGCTGCTCGCCCATCTGCCACGTGGGCGCGACGCCCGTGCTGTGCGACGTGGCACCCGACAGCTACGAGATGGATTACGCGCAGCTGGAGAGGCTCATCACCCCGCGTACGAAGGCCGTCATCCCCGTCGACCTAGGCGGCGTCATGTGCGATTACGACGCCCTGTTCGCCGCCATCGACGCCTTCGGCGGCGCTTTCACGCCCGCAAACGCCCGTCAGCAGGCCATCGGCCGCATCGCCGTGGTCACCGACGGGGCGCATGCGCTCGGCAGCGTGCGCCATGGCAAGCACGCAGGCCAGGTTGCCGACCTCACCACGTTCAGCTTCCACGCGGTGAAGAACTTCACCACGGCCGAAGGCGGTGCGGTCACCTGGCGCGAGGGCCTGTTCGATTCCGATGAGCTGTATCACGACTTCATGCTCATGTCGCTGCACGGCCAGTCCAAAGACGCGCTTGCCAAGACCAAGGCCGGCGCTTGGGAATACGACGTGGCCTTCCCTGGCTGGAAGTGCAACATGACCGACCTGCAAGCGGGTCTGGGCCTGGCACAGCTGCGCCGTTACCCGGGCATGCTCGCACGCCGTCGCCAGATGGTGGCGCGGTATACGCGAAACCTTGCCGACCTTGACGTATCCATCCTGCAGCATTATCGCGCCGCCGACGGGTCGGATGCCTGCGGCGCCGACGATGCCGCTGCGCGCGCCGATGCGGGCCAAGAGTCTTCAAGCGGGCATCTGATGCTCGTGCGCCTGAACGCCTGCGGGCGGCAGCTACGCGACCGCGTCATCGAGCTGATGGCCGAGGACGGCGTTGCCGCCAACGTGCACTACAAGCCCCTGCCGCTGCTCACGGCTTATCGCAACCTCGGGTTCGATATCGCCGACTTCCCCCATGCCCTGGCCCAGTTCGAGAACGAGATCACCCTGCCGCTGCATACCAAGCTCTCCGACGATGATATCGACGAGGTGTGCCGTTGCCTGCGCCAGGCCATCTCGCAGGCGAAAGCGGAGGGCGCGCGCTAATGTACGTACGCTTCGGAAAACGAATCTGGGACATCGTCATCGGGCTGATCGCGCTGCCGTTCGTGCTGCTCATCATCGCGGTGCTCGCACCGATCATCAAGATGGAAGATGGCGGCCCGGTGTTCTACAACGCGCCGCGCGTGGGCAAGGACGGCGTGGATTTCAAGATGTACAAGCTGCGCAGCATGCGCGTGAACGCCCCCGACCTGATCATGGAGGACGGCAGCACCTACAACGGCGCCGACGACCCCCGCATGACCAAGATCGGCGCCTTCATGCGCAAGACCAGCTTGGATGAGATGCCGCAGTTCTTCAACGTGCTGCTCGGCGACATGTCGGTGGTGGGCCCCCGCCCCGACCTGCGCCGCGAAACCGAGCTCTACGAAGGCGAGGAGGGCCTGAAGCTGTCGGTGAAGCCGGGCATCACCGGGTACGCCGCCGTGTACGGCCGCAACTCCCTGCCCTGGAAGCAGCGCCTGTCCCTGGACGTGTACTACGTCAAGCACGTAAGCTTCCTGCTGGATGCGAAGGTGTTCTTCCGCACGTTCGCCACGGTGCTCAGGCAAGAGGGCATCTACGTGGAAGAGGACGGCGAATCGTAAGGCAGGTGCATGAGCGATGCGCACGACGCGCCCGCTACGTCGCAAGGAGTGCAGCGTCAGAACGTCACCGCCGCTGCGAAGGGATCGATTCGCAGCGCTTATCGTTGCTTCACCGTATACGCTTCGCAAACAACCGAGCAGCGCACATGACGCAAGGCAATCGGGCCGGGCATATTGCCCGGCCCGATTCACGTAGGCGCCGATAACGCGCCTGCAGATGAAAAAGCCGCCCAAGGGGCGGCTTTTCGTTTCCTTAGTACACCATGCCCATGGCTTCGCGTACTTCTTCCAGAGTTTGGTTCGCGATCTCGTTGGCGCGGCGATTGCCTTCGCGCAGGACGTCCTTCACATAGTCCATATCGCCCATAAGCTCCACGCGGCGCTCGCGGATAGGAGCCAGGAAATCGTTCACGCTTTCGGTGACGTACTTCTTCAGCTGGCCCGAACCGCCGTTGCCGATCTCCTCGGCGATCTCCTGCTCGCCGCGGCCGGTGCACAGCGAGGCCGTGGTGATAAGGGCCGACACGCCGGGGCGATTGTCGGGATCGAAGGTGATGAAGCGCTCGGAGTCGGTCTGGGACTTCTTAATGAGCTTCGCCGTCTCCTCGGCAGTGGCCGCCAAGCTGATGGCGTTGCCATAGCTCTTCGACATCTTGCGACCGTCAAGGCCGGGGATGAGCACGGCATCGGTGAGCAGACCCTCGGGCTCGGGGAACACGTGGCCGTAGCGCTCGTTGAAGCGACGGGCGATCTGACGGGTTTGCTCGATGTGCGGAAGCTGGTCCTTGCCCACGGGCACGATGTTGCCCTTGCAGAACAGGATGTCGCACGCCTGATGCACAGGATAGGTGAGCAAAAGACCGGTGAGCGCGTGGCCGGAGGCCTCCTGCTCGGACTTCACCGTGGGATTGCGCTCAAGCTCGGCCTCGGTGCACAGGGACAGAAACGGCAGCATGAGCTGGTTGAGCGCCGGCACCTGGGAGTGGGTGAAGATGATGGTCTTCTCCGGGTCGATGCCGCAGGCCAGGTAGTCGATGACCATGTTGTAGACGTTGTCCTGGATGTTGGCCGTGGTATCACGGTCGGTGATGACCTGGTAGTCGGCGATGATCACGCGGGAGGTGACGCCCAGATTCTGCAGCGCCACACGCTCACGGATGGTGCCGAAGTAATGGCCCAGATGCAGCCTGCCCGTGGGGCGATCGCCCGTGAGCATGCAGTATTTGCCGGGATTGACGGAAAGGTCGGCGCGAATCTCATCGCTGCGTTTCTTGCTGGCTTCGAAGCTATCGCCCATCATGCCCTCACATTCATAGTTAGGCGGGAATTCAGTAGTTGTTCCAGTATAGCGCTTATGCCCGATGCGGGCGCGCACCATCTGAAAGCGTTTGATGCAAGGCCGTGAGCTGGACCAGCCGCTTGATTTGCAAGTTCATCCGGACACTTCGATTTCGTTATCGAACCCAGCCGGACATGTACGGCTGAGTCTGGGAAAGTGCCTTTCCGGAGGCGAGGGCGCAGGGCCCTCCCGAGAGAAAGGAAGAGCCATGGAGGGAAAGAGGCGGCAGAGGCGGTACCGCAGGCTGGACCGGGCCGAGCGCGCGGCGATACAGAACGGCCTGGAGAGGGGGTGGTCGTGCAGGCGGATGGCCCGCGAGCTGGGCAGGTCGCCCTCGACGGTGGCCGACGAGGTGTCCCGCAACCGCACCGTGGCCAAGGGCCCGGGCAAGGGCGAGAGGGTGCGGGACGTCCCCGACGACGCCTGCCCCAAGCTGCTGTCGTGGCCGCGCTGCTGCAACGGCTGCAGGAACCTGCGCTACCGCTGCTGCAGGAGGTGGCGCTGCGAGTACTCGGCGGCCAGGGCGCAGGCGCTCGCCGACGCGGAGCTGCGCGAGTCCAGGATCGGCGTCGACCGGGACGAGGCCGGGTTCGAGTACGCGATGGGGCTGATCAGGTGCGACGTGGCCCGGGGGCTGTCGCCCCAGCAGATAGCGCTGGCCAGGGCCGGCCAGATCGGCGCCTCGCCGTCGACCATATACCGGTGGATATCGCGCGGCTACGCCGGGATGTGCGACCTCGACCTGCGCAGGAAGTGCGGCTACAGGCCCAGGTCGCGCTCGAAGCCGCCGAGGCCGACGGCGCACGGCGAGGCGCGCTCCTTCGCCGCCTTCATGGGGCTTCCCGAGGAGGAGCGCGCCCGCGCCTGCGAGATGGACACCGTGATAGGGCTCAGGTCCGACCGCCGGTGCCTGCTCACATTGTACCTGAGGGCGTTCAGGTTCCAGCTCGCGCTGCCGATGCCCGACAAGACGGCGGAGGCGGTGCGGGCGCGGCTCGACGAGCTCGAGAAGGCGGCGCCGAAGGCGTTCGCGAGGCTGTTCCCCCTCGTCCTGACCGACAACGGGGCGGAGTTCGCCGACAGCGAGGGCATCGAGCGCTCGGCGCTCGACCCGGCGGCCAGGCGGTGCTCGGTCTACTACTGCGACGTCCGCCAGTCCCAGCAGAAGGGCGGCTGCGAGCGCAACCACGTCGAGGTCCGCAAGATCCTGCCCAAGGGCCGCGGCATCAGCTTCGACCGGCTCGGCGGGCGGGACTGCGCCGCGCTGATGTCGCAGCTCAACTCCGAGCCGAGGCCGTCCCTGGGCGGCATGTGCGCCATCGACATGCTGCTCGCCGCCCTGGGCGCCGACGGGCGCGAGCTCCTCGACGCCCTCGGCGTCGAGAAGGTCCCCTACGAGGAGCTGAACATGACGGTCGAGGCGATAGAGGCGGGCCGCAGGCGCCGCGGCGAGGGGCCCCTGGCGCCGTAGCCCCGCCGGCCCGGGAAACCGAATAGGCAAGGCCCTCCAGCCCGTCCGGATGAGTCCGAAAACCGACCCGGACGGGCCGGCGGAGCCATGCCCCGAACTCAGCCGAACACCCCGTTTCGCCGCAGCCCGAGCCATATCGGCCCGGGAAAACACGGGACGGGCGCTCGCGCGCCCGTCCTGCTAACTGCGAAAACCCCGTTTACGCCGCAAGTGTCCGTCTAACAATGAAAATCAACCGACGGATGATGGTTGATTTTCATTGTTTATCGGAACAGCTTGCGCTTATCGGGATACAGTTCGAAACGCTGCTGCCAATCGAGCAGGGTTACGCGCGTCAGCTGGGCAAGGCTGGCATAGAACGAGCCCGTGCCAGCACCTTCTTCGAACTGATCAAGGAAACGATACGCCCAAGGCAGCAGGTGATGCTCAAGCAACTTGCGCACTGCGGCTTCGCTGCAGTTGTCCGAAACCGTGCAGAACGCCGCCATCATAAGCATCAACCCGAACTGGTCTTCCGGTTCCTTTTCCGCAAGCGTCATGTTTACGCCGCTTGCGCGCATCCATTCGCGAAGCTCAAGCGTCTCAATGCCGAAAATCACGTTTTCAGGATCGAGGTACACCGACCCCCATGCCGGCGCAGGCAGCTTGGAAGGGCCGATAAACAGGCGATTGTATTCAAGATGGATTTCGTGCAGGCCATCGTCTTCGGCGGCTTTCGCCATGGTTTCAAGGCAGGTTTGCGCTTCGGGTTGACCAAAAGGCCATGCTTGCGCAGCTTCCTGGCCTGAGACGAAACGCAACGCCGTAGCGCCTTTTTCGGATGCGGGGTCATGATAGAACAGCGACCCTAAAATGCCCGCCCATTGCGAGATTTCGCGAAAAGTGGTTTCCATGAACGTCTCCTTTACGTTGAGGAAGGCGCCCAGCAGGGCGCCTTCCTTCTCGCTGGCTTGCGAAAATGCAGCTACTAGCTTAGTGCTATGCCAGGCCGACCGTCAGGTAAATCCCGTAGAAGTCAATGCGAACCAGCACGGCGGCAACGATAGCGCACGCAACGGCTACGGCTGTCAAAACGGTGGGGCTAACCTTGACGCGCCCGCAGGCGGCGGTGCACCCGGCGGCAATGGCGGCAAAAACAGAGCCGATTGCGGCGAACGTGGTGTAGTCGCCCATAAGCGCGGACAGCGTTGCGCCAGCTGAACTGGTTACGGAACCTGCGACAGAGCCTTGCGCAAACACTACGGCAATAACGCCGATGCCGCCAACAACAGCGCAGGCCGCCAGCACGTTCGTGGCTTTCTTGCCGAAAGCGTTACCTGCGGCAAGCATAAGCGCAGCAAGGGCGCTGCCTGCCAGCAGGGCAAGGCATAGCTGGCAGGCCCAGCCAAACGCGCCGTCCCATGTAGGGATGGTGCGGATGGCGTATGCCAGGCCGGTCATAACGGCAGTAGCCAAGCCAAGCACCAAAAGCGCGATGCCGAAGCCTTTGTGGGCACCGGCGCCAGGATGCTTAACCAGCGCGAAAACCACGTACACGGCTGCTACGGCAATGGACAGGCCGGCGCAGGCGATCTCGTTTGACAGCGGCGAAGATCCCAGGCCAGCGAACATGCCGAGCATATGAGCAGGGGAGCCTAGGTGGAACACGGATGCTGCCAGGCCCACCAAAACCACAACGGCGGGAATCAAGGCAAGCGTATCCAGCTTCTTTGCGTTCGCTTCGCCTTCGGCCAGCCCGCGCAGAAGGCCGGTTAAGCCCAGCGCAACAAGGCCTGCGGGTACAAGAATGGAGAAAACAAGCAGAGGCATCTCGGCCGATGCTGCGGTAAGCATTATTCGACCTCCTTCGGGTTCGTAACGTTGCCTTCGTAAGTGCCGCCGTTGCGGGAAATGGAGCAGCCCTTCATGATGGTGGACGGCTCGGTGTAACTAGGATCGGGCAGCGGTGCTAGCCACTCGCTTTCTCCGTACTTCTTCTTCATTTCGTCGGCGGGGCCGAAATCGAGCGCGTACAGCGGGCAGGCGTCTACGCAAATAGGGTTTTCGCCCTTTGCCACACGGGAGCTGCAGCCGTCGCACTTGCGCATTTGCCCCAGCTCCTCATCGAAGGAGGGTACGTTGTACGGGCACGCCAGCTCGCAGTACTTGCAACCAACGCACTTGTCGTGGTCAACGGACACAAAGCCGCGCTCGTCACGATGCATGGCGCCGGTGGGGCACGCTTCGGTGCATACGGCCTTTTTGCAGTGGTTGCAGTTGATGGACGTGTAGTACATGAACACATCTTGCGTGAACGTGCCATCGGCATTTTTCTGCCAGCTGCCTCCGCCGTATTCGTACACCTTGCGGAACGCCACGTGCGGCGACAGGTCGTGATAATCCTTGCACGCCAGTTCGCACGTCTTGCAACCGGTGCAGCGGGAGGCGTCGAAATAGAATGCGTAATCAGTCATCGTCTAAACCTCCCTTAAGAAATCTTGCGAACGCCGGCGACGTTGGAGTGTTGCGGGTTGCCCTTTGCAAGCGGGCTGGGATGCCATGAGCACAGCGTGTTGATGCAGCCGCCCTTGTCGATGCGGTCGCCGTTCATGTCGGCGTTGCGCCAACCGCCCTGGCTGATCATGATGGTGCCGGGGATAACGCGCCCGGTCACCTTAGCCTGGATGTGCACTTCACCATGATCGTTGAACACCGAAACGGTCTCGCCGTTTTCAATGTTGAGCTTTTCGGCGTCCATGGTGTTGATCCACACTTCCTGAGGCGCTGCCTGCTTGATAACCTCGATGTTGCCGAAGCTGGAGTGCGTGCGCGCCTTGTAATGGAAACCGCACAGCGTGAAGGGGTACTCGTCGGTGCAGTCCAGGTAGCTGTCGGCGCCGGGCACGTACGTGGGCACGGGCGTCAGCACGTCGCGCTCGTCGTCGAATTCCCACGTGTCAATGACCTTCTGCAGCGCTTCGGAGTAGATCTCGATTTTGCCGGAAGGTGTTTTCAGCTTGTTCGCCTCGGGGTCTTTGATGAACGACTCAAGCGCCGGCGTGTAGCCCTTGGGGTTGCGGTAGTGGAACACGCCCTTCTCGTAGCCCTCTTCGTAGCTGGGCAGGCGCGGGTCTTTTGCGCGTGCACCTTCGTAGATCTGCTTCGTCCAGCCCTCTTGGTCCTTGCCGTCCAGGAACTTGTCCTTGATGCCGAATTTGTCGGCAATGTCGGCGCACACGTCGAAGCTGCTGCGGCGCTCGAACTTCTCGCCGGTGGTGGCGGGGTTGGCGTAAATGCAGGTGGCAACGTCGCCGGAGTAGCCGTCGTTGATGATGCCCTTCTGCTCTGCGCGCATGATGTCGGGCAGCAGGATATCGGCGTATTTGGCGGAGTCGGTCATGAGCGTTTCGTATACCAGGATAAACTCGCACTTGCTTTCGTCCTGCAGCAGGTCATGCGTGCGGTTGGAGTCGCTGTGCTGGTTTGTGATGCAGTTGCCGGCGTATTCCACGAAGAACTTGATGCCGGTTGACAGCTGATCGGTGCCTTTGACGCCGTCGTGCTTGGCAGTCATCTTCTCGCCATGGTCGATGGCGTCGGTCCAAGAGAACACGGAAATCTGCGATTTGCACGGGTTGGTAGCGGTAATCCACGGGATGCTGAAGGAATAAGCGCCCGTCGTGCAGCCCGTCGTGCAGCCCTTTTTGCCTACAACGCCCAAAAGCAGGTTGAGCATGCAGATGGAAAGGTAGGCCATCTCGCCGTTGCTGTGGCGCTGCACGCCCAGGTATTGCGTGATGAACGGGGCTTTCGCCTCCGCCATTTCGTGTGCAAGCTTTTTGATGCGCTCGGCGGGGATAAGCGTGATAGGCGCGGCCCATTCGGGGGTTTTCTCCACCTTGTCGTAGCCGGTGCCCATGATGTAGTCCTTGTATGACTTGTTCTGACCCTTGGCGGACTCGGGCATGGTGTCCTCGTCGTAGCCGATGCAATACGTGTCCAGGAAGGTCTTGTCCACAAGGTTCTCGGAGATAAGGACGTGCGCGATTGCCGCGGCAAGCGCTGCGTCGGTGCCGGGGCGGATGGGCAGCCACTCGTCGTTGCTGTTGCAGTTCGTGTCGCTGTAGCGCGGGTCGATGTGGATGTACTTCGCCTTCGTGTTCGTACGGTGCTGATAGCTAAAGCCGTGCTTGGACTCGCCGGTGCATCCCATTTCCATGTCGGATGCTGCGTCGCCGAACATTACCACCAGGTCGGAATCTTGGATGGCGGCGTAGGTTGAGGCGCTGTTGGCGCCCCACATGTACGGTGCCGCTGCGGTGGATTGGGCTGCGGAATACGTGCCGTAAGCGCCCAGGTAGCCACCGGTCAGCGCCAGCAGGCGGGGGAAGGGGCGGCCGGTAAGGCTGTATACGCCCGAACCCAGGTTGATGAACACGGCTTCGGGGCCGTAGTTGTTGTAGGTTTCCTTCAGCTTCGTGGCAATGGTGTCGATGGCCTCTTCCCAGCTGATGCGCTCGAACTTGCCCTCGCCGCGTTTGCCAACGCGTTTCATGGGGTATTTCAAGCGGTCGGGGTCGTTGATCCAGCGACGCACCGAGCGGCCGCGCAGGCACGCGCGGAACTTGCCGTTGGGGTCGTCGTCGAACGCCTCTTGCTCGCTTTGCGCCCATTGGATCTCGTCGTCTTTAACGTGGAACCACAGCGGGCAGCGGCTTGCGCAGTTGCAAGAGCAATGGCTTTGGACGATCTTCTCGTCGCTTGTTTCCTGGTTCTGCTCGTCGGCGTAAGCCGGCTCGGTCTTCTCGAACATGCCGTCGAGAACGACACCGCTTGCAGCAAGGGCGGCCGTTGCAACCGAAGCGCCCTTTACAAAGGACCTGCGGGTGACCGAACCCTCGTGTTCGATGGTGTCCATGCATTCCCTCCTCTACACTCTCGTCTTGACATGGTGCCGCCCGGTGGCTGAAAACAACCGTTCGCGGCGCGTGCACCAGACGAAGTGCATGGTATGGAAAAGATATTTTGCGGTATCACATGATTCGTGTGATTTTCCGTTTTGCCTGCATGCGACTATGTTTTCCATCACATGGATTTGAGGATGTTTGAAATTGCGGCTTTCTTGAAGCAGACTTTCGGCGCTTGGCCAGAAGGCGCACGATTGCCGCTTTGAGGTAGCAAGGGGGAAGAATGCGACGAGTTGATCAGCGCGACACGGCTGTGCTGCCGCCGGCGTACCAAGGGTATGCGCGCAGGTTTGCGGAGGTGTCTGCGCAGCTTCGCCGCACCATGGAGCAGTTTGGCTTGCCGCTTGCGCAGGATGACGCGCATGAGCTTGCTGCGGCGAGGAAACGACTTGTGCAGGCGGGTGCACATTTGCGCAATGACGGCAAGAGCATCGTGTACGGCGCGCTGTCCCCGGCGTGCGAGCGGTGCCGCACCGGCGAGCGAAGCGTGTCGCAGTTTATCTCGCTTGCGTGCCCGCGTAACTGCTGGTTTTGCTTCAACGCGAATCAGTTTGACTATAATGAGTATCGGTCGAACCGAAAGGATTGGCGCGTCGAAATGGATGCCTATGCTCAAAGCATGGGCAAACTCGATT
>OKRW01002413.1_pt1 | contig 13541 bp, 9 predicted proteins | sample 1601151 | NCBI WGS metagenome assembly OKRW01 (sample SAMEA3541471, study PRJEB24748) | human gut metagenome | biome: human gut; feature: human-associated habitat; material: faeces | place: China | collected 2012 | reverse complement strand
GAGCGGCAGAAGGCGTTGCCCATGCCCATGGAGGCCTCGTAGAGCACGTGGTCCAGGAGCGCCTCGGTCTGCCGGCGGCACTCGTTGGCGATGGCGTCGTTTGCGGCCTCGAGCTCGCCGCAGACGTCATCTCCTGCCACGGCATCCTCACGGACGCGCTCATCGCAGGAGCGGACCAGGGCAAACGTCGCCGCGGGCAGTGCCTCTTGGTAGCGCTCCACGTGCGGCACGCATCCGGTGCGGGCGCCATCGGCCAAGGCGCCGATGATGCGGTTTGCCCAGTAGAAGTTCTCGCTGGTCACGCGGGTGGTGGTGTCCTCCAGGTAGGCGGGCGTGCGGCCCACGTTGGTATAGAGGGGCACCAGGGCGTTGTAGGCGTTGGAGCCCAGGCTCACCCACTGCAGCGCGCGCGTGGCCTCCGGCTCGTAGGGGCGCAGCTGCAGCACGGCCAGCTGGCTGTTGCGGTTGATGCCGATGGGGCGGTAGCGGCCGGGGCGCCCCGCCGGGTCGTGGCCGTAGGGGTCGTACGGGGTGCCCTGGTAGCAGAGCGAGAGCGCGTACTTGACGTCCTCGATGGTCACCTTGCGCTCCGGGCGGCGGCACCAGGCAAGGCGGTCGCACTCCGGGCCAAAGTCCTCGGCGGGAAGGGCACGGTCCCAGGGGCCGGCCGTGGGGCTGAGGAAGCGCTGGATGGCCCAGGCGCGCGGCGTGTTGTAGACGTGGTCGGAGTCGGAGTGGCTTCCAAAGGCGTCGCGCGGGTTGAGCTGACCATCAAGAGAGAGGTCCAGGTGGTTTGCGGCAACCCACTCGCGCAGGTCGGGCGAGCACAGGTGCTCGCGCTTCTCGCCGTACGCGTCGTCGAGGTCGAAGGAGTCAATGCCCAGCTGGTTGGGCATGGTGACGTAGCAGTCGTCCGGCACGCGGCGGGCGATCCAGTGGTGGCCGCCCACGGTCTCCAGCCACCAGATCTCGTCCACGTCGCTGAAGGCGATGCCGTTCATCTCGTAGGTGCCGTAGCGCTCCAGCAGGGCGCCCAGGCGCAGCACGCCGTCGCGGGCGCTGGTGGCGTAGGGCAGGACCAGCGTGACCATGTCCTCCTCGCCGATGCCGCCGGGCGTGCCGGTCGCGGCGTCATAGCGCACCAGCGGGTCTGCCGCCAGGACGCGCTCATTGGTGGTCAGGGTCTCGGTGGCGCTCATGCCCACGTTGCGGGCGTTGAAGCCAGCCTCCTCCCACAGGCCCTCCTTGAGGTCTGCGTTGGGCATGGCTGTGTAGCGCACGCCTCCTTGCGGCAGGGGCACGGTGAGGTGACTGATCACGCTGGTGTAGCTGGTCTTTCCCGCGGGGTCCACGGAGACGAAGCGCTTGGGGCAGAACTCGCCGTTGGAGGAGTCCTCGTTACGGGCCACGATGGTGGAGCCGTCGAAGCTCGCCTTCTTGCCCACGAGGATGGTGGTGCAGGGCATGTGCCCTCCCTTCTGCGTCGGCAGCAAGGGGCGAGAGACGCGCTTCTCGCCAGCTAGTCCGACACGAGTTGATGGACGGTTACATGTTAGCCGCACGCGGTTGCGCGGGTGCGACGCGGCCACGATAATGCAACGAGCAACAACCTGAACAGGGAGAACCACATGTCCATGAACTTCAAGCGCAAGCTTCCCATCCCCGCGGAGATCCGCGAGGAGATGCCCCTCTCCGCAGAGATGACCCAGAAGAAGGCGGCCTTTGACCAGGAGGTGGCCGACATCTTCCGCGGGCAGGATAAGCGCCGCGTGCTCATCATCGGCCCGTGCTCCGCGGACCGCGAGGACTCCGTGCTGGACTACATGAACCGCCTGGCCGGCGTGGCCGACGAGGTCAGGGACAAGCTCGTCGTCATCCCGCGCGTCTACACCAACAAGCCGCGCACCAAGGGCACCGGCTACAAGGGCCTTCTTCACAACCCGGACCCCGAGGCCCCCGACGACCTGCTGGAGGGCGTGAAGGCCATCCGCCACATGCACCTGCGCGTCATCGAGGAGACGGGCTTCTTCACCGCCGACGAGATGCTCTATCCCTCCAACTACCAGTACCTCGTCGACCTGCTGTCCTACGTCGCCGTGGGCGCCCGCTCGGTTGAGAACCAGGAGCACCGCCTGGTGGCCAGCGGCATCTCCGTGCCCGTGGGCATGAAGAACCCCACCGCCGGCTCCACCACCGTGATGATGAACTCCATCTACGCGGCCCAGGCCAAGCAGTCCTTCATCTTCCGCAACTGGGAGGTCTCCACCGAGGGCAACCCGCTGGCCCACGCCGTGCTGCGCGGCTACATCGGCCTGGACGGCCGCAACTACCCCAACTACCACTACGAGCACCTGGAGCGCCTGGCCAGCCGCTACACGAGCGAGACCTTCGAGAACCCGTCCGTGGTGGTGGACTGCAACCACGACAACTCCGGCAAGCGCCCGCTCGAGCAGACCCGCATCTGCAAGGAGGTCCTGGACTCCTGCCGCCGCAACCAGGACATCGCCGGCATGGTCAAGGGCTTCATGGTGGAATCCTACCTTGAGGACGGCAACCAGCCCGTCGACGGCGGCGTCTACGGCAAGTCCATCACCGACGCCTGCCTTGGCTGGGACAAGACCGAGGCCCTCATCCGCCAGATCGCCGACAGGATCTAGTCGCTGCGTCGCGCGGGTTGCGGTCGGCCGCCCGTGAACGCCTGACCCGTCAAAACAGCCGTTCAGTGAACGCCTCTCTTCAATTCAGGCGTTCGCTGAACGGCTGAATTACTACCACAAGCATTCACGGTCACGCGTCGAGAAGGGCGCTGCGGGGGAGAAGCGCCCCGCCCCTACGCTACCTACCCCAATCCGCCGAGAAACTCTTCCAGCTCGACAACGTCGCCGGTGTAATGGAACGCCGTCATGCCGGCCACGCGGGCGGCCTCGCAGTTGTCGGGGTTGTCGTCGACGAAGACGCACGTGGCGGGGTCGAGCCCGTAGCGGGTGCAGAGCAGCTGGAAGATGGCGGTACCGGGCTTCATGAGACGCTCGCGGCCGGAGACCACGATGCCGTCGAGGAAGCCGAAGACGGGCGCGCGGCCAAGCTGCTCCTCGATGCGGTCCGAGGCGTTGGAGAGCACGTAGACGCCCCAGCCGGCCTCGTGCAGATGGCGAGCCAGCTCGTTGGTGGGCTCGATGACGCGCGAGTGCTCGGGCCAGTGGGCCAGGCACTCGCGGACGCTTGCGTGCAGCCGCTCGGGCGTGTGCGCCAGGGCCACGCGCAGCATGGTCTGGTGGTCGATGGTGCCCGAGTCTAGCAGCGACCACTCCACGCGCCCGAAGGTTCCCTCATAGAGCGTCCGCGCGTCTTCCTCGCAACCGACAAACGCCCGCGCGAACTCGCGCCCGTCAAAGGTCATGAGCACGTTTCCCATGTCAAAGACGGCGTTTCTCCTGGATGCCATGGCTGCCTCCTCGCTGTGGTGGCCATTGTAGCGCGGCCGTCGCCGGCTGCCCTTCTCGCCGATTTGCCGTTCCTTTCCTAAATCGACATCTGGGTCTCTCAAATGGGTGCCAAACGTCGATTCAGGAAAGGAACGACGGGGAGCGGGGGACGGCGAGGACAGGCGAGAAGAACCCGCCGCTACAAAAAACGCCCTTCTCGCCAGGGCGACGAGAAGGGCGTCGTCATACCTGCAGGTAGGTCGCGGTCGCTGCTACAGCTCCACGAGCTCGCCGGTCTCGGCGGCCTGCTTGATGGCGTTGAGGGTGCGCAGGGTCTTGACGTTGTCGGCGGGGGGTGACCACCGGGGCCTCTTCGCGGCGGACGACGCGCACGAAGTGCTTGAGCTGCATCTTGTGGGGCAGCGCGGGGTCAACGGCGGGAACGTCCAGCTTGAGGGGCTTGTGCCAGCTGGAGGCGCCGTCGTAGCTCACCTGGTTCAGGCGCGGCAGGGACAGGGCCCCCTTGGTGCCGCCGATGAAGTAGGCGTCGGCGTCGAACGGGCGGTACTGCGGGTCCTCTCGAGCGGTGGCCTCCCAGTTCCAGGGCGAGGCGGTGGCGTCGGAGATGGTCATGGACGCCAGGGAGCCGTCGGCAAAGCGGACGTTGACGACGGCGGAGTCCTCGGTCTCAAAGCCGCGGGCGGCGCTGGATTGCATGCCCTGGACGGCAACGGGCTCGCCCAGCAGGTAGCGGAGAAGGTCCACGTCGTGGACGAGGTTGACCAGGCTCGCCGGGTGGGGTGGCGTCGCGGGCCGTGACGGCGTGGGCGCTACAGGAAGAGCTGGTAGGCGCGGCGCTGGCCCCTGGGGTCATCGCTGTAGGCGACGACGCCCGCGTACTTGAAGCCGGCGCTGGCGATGACGTGCTGCATGCGGACGTTGTCAGCGTGGGTGTCCACGCGGATCTCCGCAAAGCCGCGGGCGCGGGCCTCTTCGATGAGGCGGGCGTAGAAGTGCTGCGCCACGTGCATGCCGCGGAAGGCGGGGGCCACGGCCACGCGGTGGATGGTGGCATAAGCGCAGGTGGCGCCCTCCTCGGGGGCGTGCTCCTCGCCGCGGACCTCCCAGGCGCCCTCGACCATGCGCCCGTAGGCGGGCTCGGGCTCGTCGGCGAGGGCTGCGGTGGCGGCAACCTGGCCGTTGATGAGGAAGACGCGGCCTCGGCCGCAGGCGACGTCTGCGGTCACGGCCTCGACGCCGGGGGCGGTGCCGTTCTGCCACTGGTCGATGCCGTCGGCGGCCAGAAGGGCGCGGCCGGCCTCGAGCGTGGCCATGATGGTGGGCACGTCGTCCACGGTGGAGGGACGCATGTCGCAGTCGGCGAGCCTGAGCCCGCGAGCGTTCTTCTGGTTTGCGTCCTGTGCCATGGGGTCTCCTGTCCTCGAGTTTTGCTGGTTCATTATGGACCAGGCCGTCGCGGCGCCGGACCTTCCAATAAATTCCCATGATTCCGCTAGGGATTGAGGTCGGGCTGCGCAAAGCTCACACTAAGGCAAGTTTTGCGCACTCGGGTGCCGCCCGTGGCCTACCAGATGCCCAAAAGACCCTCGAGGTTCTCCACGAAGCGCCTGCGGTCGCGGTCGGTGAAGGCGGAGGGGCCCTTGGTGCGCCCTCCTGCCCGGCGCACCTTCTTCTCCTCGGCACGGATGAACAGGTCAGAGTCTATGGTGGCGGTGCTGTAGACGCGTCCTCTCACGCCAATGGCCCGGGCGCCGCGCCCCAGGACCATCGCGGCCAGGCCGATGTCCTGGGTGACCACGACGTCTCCCGGCTGCAGGGACTCCACGATGGCAAAGTCCGCCGAGTCGGCGCCGGTGCTCACGGCCAGCGTGTCAACCCAGAAGCCGCGCCTGGCATGCGCGGCGTCGCGTGGGTCTCCCGGCCTGACGTGCCGCTCCAGGTTCTGCGTGGTGTTTCCCGCAATGACCACCGCCACGCCCGCGCGGCGGGCCACCGCGAGCGCGTCAGCCGTGACGGGGCAGGCGTCGGCGTCGATGAAGAGGGTCATCGCTGGCTGGCCTCCTCGGGCAGATGGTCGTAGGTCCTGAACTCAATCTCCGGGACAGTCTGGCCGCTCATGCTCCTCCTCGTCGTAGCTGGTCCCCTGAAGTATAGGGCCACAAAAAGGGGCGGCCCGCCCGGACCGCCCCGATGAACCTCACGCCCTGTCGCCGGTGCGCCCGGCCCGCCTACTCCTGGACTTTCAGGGCCTCGGAGAGAGGCACGCGCCGGATGGAGCGCGTGTGCAACGCCGCCACCGCAAGGTAGGTCACGAAGCCCGCGACGAGGGTCTCGGCCATGGCCGACCACGGCACGAAGATCTCGATGTTTCCGTTGTAGCTGATTAGCATCGCGCGGAAGATGGCCGTCAGGCTGCCAATGATCAGCGGCAGGCACAGCACCAGCGACGCCGCCACGCACAGCGTGATGGAGCGCATGTAGAGCCTGGAGATCTCTGCGTCACGGTAGCCAAAGACCTTCATGTAGCTGATGGAGCGCGCGCTCCTGTCGATGACCGCCTTGGTGAGCAGGTAGATGAAGAGCAGGTAGATAAAGACGGAGAGCCCCACCAGCATGCCGATCATGTCATCCATCATGCCCGTGAACTGGTCGCCGATGGCGCGCATGTCGTCAGGCGTGGTCTCGCTCGCAAAGAAGAGCGAGTCAAGCCGCAGTTCCTCGTCGCTGGCGTAGGCGTTGAAGTAGCCGTCGGCGTTGCCAAAGAGCCCGTTGAAGTCGTCGAGGCTCATGTAGAGGTTCATGTCGGACTTTGAGCCCCAGGTGGTGCCGTCGAAGGCCGCGTCGTAGGCCTTGTCCTCGTACTTGTCGAAGAAGCTGACCTGGCTGCCGGCCGCAAGGCCGAACTTGTCCACCAGGCCCCCGCCAAAGACCACGCGGCCGTCGCCCACCGGGAGGTCCTTCCAGTAGCGGGAGTCGGGGGAGACGCCGTAGACGGTGATGGTCTCCTCGCCGTTGCCCTCGCCGCGGTCGTACTGCAGCGTGTAGACGGCGTACTTCTCGGCCTGCGCGATTGCCTCGGCGCCGTTGTCGACGGTATTCACGGGGTGCGCGTTCTCGTCGTCCGCGTCGACCTTGGACGCCTCGCCGAGAAGATCGACCACCTCGTCGCGGGTGCATCCCAGGGCGTCCGCCACCTCGTCCAGGCGCGTGGAGAGCTTCTCCTGCGCGTCCTGGACGGCTGCCACGGCGTTCATGCCGGGGGCGGCCGCCAGCGAGGCGAGCGCGTCCTGCAGCCCGTCGACGGCGTCCTGCGCGCGTGTCAGGAGCGTGCCGTCAACCGCCTGCAGACGCTCGGCGGCGGCCCACTGGGCGCGCTCCTCGTCGGTGCCCTCGAGCTCCAGCGGGGCCTTGAGCACGTACTGGTGGCTGGCCACCAGGCTGTTCTCGAGGTTGTCGGCGTAGTGGGTCATGGTGGGGAGGATGGCCAGGCTGAAGAGGAGCAGCAGCGAGGCAAAGCCGATGCCCACGAAGAGCGTGGCAAAGTTGCCCAGGTTGCGCAGGAAGACGCGCAGGCGGAAGCGGGCGACAAACCCCAGGCGCTCGGGGAGCCTCACGCCGCGCTTGGTGCCGGACTTGCCGGACGCCTCGTGGCGAAGGAACTGCAGGGGAGTTCTTCTCGTCTTGTGAAGCAGCGCCAGCAGCGTGATGCCGACGAGAAGCGCAGAGGGGACCACGGCCGTCTTGACGAAGATGCCCCAGTCCCAGCTCACGTGGAAGGGCGGCAGGCTGTAGCTGCCGTAGTAGAGGTCGCGCATGGGGCTGGTGAAGAGCGCCACGCCCAGCGCGGTGCCCAGCCCGGCGGCGAGAAGCCCCACCGCGGCGGGAAGCGCCAGGTAGTGCAGGACCAGCTCCCGGCGGCGGTAGCCGCTCGCCATGAGCGTTCCTATGACGGCGCTCTCCTCCTCGATGGTGGCGTTGGTCAGCACCACGAAGACGAAGGCCATGATGACGATGATGATGTCCAGGAGCGTGGTCCACATGGCCGAGTCGCCGGAGACGTCGTCGGCGGCGTAGCCAATGCCCTGGTTGGAGTCGGCGTCTATGAGCTCGTCGATGCGCGCGTCGGCGTCGGTGAGGGCGCTGACCATGTCCTTCTCGGCGTCGGTGCGCTGGGCCACGGTGAGGCCTCGGTCCGCAAAGCAGAAGGAGTACGTGTAGGCCGGGGCGCCCCCGGCGGCCTCCAGGGCGGCAAAGCCCCCGGGCGTGACCTCGGCCACGCCGTAGGTGAGCGTGTTGACCGTGAAGTCGGAGTTGCTGGCAAAGAGGGCCTGGCTGTCGGGCAAGGTGAGGATGCCCACCACGGAGTAGGCGCGCCCGCAGAGAAGGACCTCGTCGCCCAAGGAGAGACCGTTGTTGGCTGCAAAGACGCGGTCGACGGCCACCTCGTCGTCGGCGGTCGGCTCGCGCCCCTCGCAGTAGGCGGCGAGGTCCACCTGCGTGCGGTGGACGTAGGTGCGCAGCGTGCGGTTGGTGCCGTCGTCGTCCTCGGCGTGCCGGAAGCGCGCGTCGATGGAGAAGTTCTCGTAGACGTCGACGCCACCCGCGCCGTCGGCCGCCCGGCGCGCGGCGTCGAGCTGGGCGTCGGTGGCTCTGAAGCTGGTGGTCACGCGGCCGTCCTCAATGGCGTACTTGTCGCGCATGCCGTCCATGATGACGTCGATGGAGTGCGCGGCCAGCAGAAAGCCCGAGGTCAGGGCCACGCAGCCGCACATGAGCAGGAAGATGCCGAGGTACTTGCCTATGTTCTTTCGCAGCTCGCGGGGGAGCCGCCTGGCTAGCGGGGTCATGGGGTGCCTACCAATCCAGCTCGGCGGCGCTGAGCGGCGCCTCGTTGACCTGGTCCTCCACGAGCTTGCCGTCGCGCAGGCGCAGCACGCGGTCGGCCATGCCGGCGATGGCGGCGTTGTGCGTCACCATGACGATGGTGCAGCCGTACTCGCGGTTGACGCGCTCCATGAGCTCGAGGACCTCCTTGGAGGTCTTGTAGTCGAGGGCGCCGGTGGGCTCGTCGCACAGAATGAGCCCGGGGTTCTTGACCAGCGCGCGTCCTATGGCGCAGCGCTGCTGCTGGCCGCCGGAGACCTGCCGGGGGAACTTGTCGCGGTGCTCCCACAGGCCCAGGGACCGCAGCAGGTCCTCAAGGGGCAGGGGGCTGTCCGAGAGGTGTGCCGTGACCTCGATGTTCTCGCGGATGGTGAGGTCGGGCACGAGGTTGTAGAACTGGAAGACAAAGCCCAGCTCGCGGCGGCGGTACTCGCCCAGCTCGCGCGGCCCCAGGGCCGTGAGCTCGCAGCCACCCACGCTGACGCTTCCGCCGTCGGCGTCCTCCAGGCCGCCGATGAGGTTCAGGAAGGTGGACTTGCCCGAGCCGGACGGGCCCAGCATGACGCACACCTCCCCGCGCATGACCTCAGTGGTTATGCCGTCGAGCACCTGGACGCGCGCCTCGCCGTCGCCGTAGTGCTTCATCAGCCCGTCAACTACCAGATAGGGCTCCGTTCCCCTCATGACTCGTCTCCTCCCAAAAGTTAGCCATGGTTTAAGTTAGCTTAGGCTCACTTATAGCACAGCCGTCGCGCATCGCAGGCGAGAAGCGAGAAGTGCCTCCCGCGGGGGCGTATAGTAAGAAGCAACTGGGCGCCTTGCGCCGTAACTGACCACAAGGAGGCACGCATGCTCTTCTCGTCCATCAAGAACGCGTCCCACAACGACATCTCCTCCGAGCGCTTCCAGAGGGCGCTCGCGTGGCTCGCCACCACCGACATGTCCGCCATCGAGTGCGGCCGCCACGACATCGTGGGCGATGAGGTCTTTGCCAACGTCATGGAGTTCACCACCGTCCCGGCCGCCGAGAAGAACTACGAGGCGCACCGCCGCTACGCCGACATCCACTACGTCATCAGCGGCGTCGAGCGCCTGGCCGTGGCCCCCATCGACGAGGTCGAGCCCGTCTGCGACTTCAACGAGGCCGATGACTTCGGCCTGTACGCCAACCCCGCCCGCGAGGCCTGGGTCACCCTGCACGAGGGCGACATCGTGGTCACGCCGCCCGAGGACGCCCACAAGCCCGGTTGCTCCGTGGACGAGCCCGCCCCGCTCAAGAAGATCTGCGTGAAGGTGCTCGTTGACTAGCTCGGCCGGCCAGGGGGCAGAGACCGCCGCCGCGTTCGCGGAGTCCCGCGAGGAGCGCATCTCGGTGGGCGACGCCCGGGCGTTCGCGCTGGACTCCGACGGCTTTGCCTGCACGCGCGTCTTCGACGAGCCGGAGGTCTGGCGCGTCGAGCTGCTCATGAGCCAGACCTTCCTGCCCTCCGTCAACGTCTTCGTGGTGCGCGACGGGGCAGAGACGCTCATCGTGGACACCGGCACCCCCGATGACTACAACGACACCCGCCTCATGCGCGCCCTCGTGCGCTTGGGGGTGGACCCCGCCCACGCCACGCTCTTCTGCACGCACGCGCACATCGACCACTCCGGCCAGGCGCGCGAGCTCGCGGAGGCCGGCGTGAGGGTGACGCTCTCCCGCGCCACGCTTGCCGACATGAGGCGCTTCTCCACGCCGACGTACTGCGACTACATGGCGGAGCGCCTGGTGGGGGAGGGCGTCGGCGCCGCCGAGGCCGAGGAGATGGCCAACTCCATCTGGGCCCACGTCACGGACTTCGAGCGCGACGAGGTGCTCTGCCAGGCGCTTGCCGCCGGCGACGTGGTGCGCTGCGGCCGCTGGGAGTTCATGACGGTGCCGGTGCCCGGCCACATGCCGGGGCAGACCGCCTTGTGGCTGCCCGAGCGCGGCCTGGCCTTCACGGGCGACGTGGTCCTCTACGCCTGCTCGACCTGCATCTGCTTCTGGGGCGGCTCCGACGACGCCCTGGGAGACCAACTCTCCACGCTGCGGCACCTGGCCGACATGGGCGTGGAGCACGCCTTCCTGGGCCACGGCGTGCAGGAGGGGGTCCTGGCCGAGCGCTGCCAGGGCAACATCGCCCACCACGAGCGCAGGAGCGCCCGCGCGCTGGCGGCGGTGGGGGAGCGTCCCGGCTCCACGGGCCGCGAGCTGGTGCCCGCCCTGGGCTGGCACGTGCCCTTCGAGACTTGGGAGAAGGTCCCGGCCCTCACGCGGTGGTTCCTCGTGAGCGAGAGCGTGGCGCACCTGGACCACCTGGTGTGCTGCGGCCGCATGCGCCGCGAGAAGGACGACGCCGGCGTGAACCGCTACTGGCTTGCGTGACGGCTCGCGCCCGCCCGCAACGTGACCCATAGCTGCGTTGGCCGTCCCGTGGCTTTTGTCCGCGGGACGGCTTTTTAGTACAAGTGTTTGGTGTTTCATGCTAGACTGTTCCGACCAATAGGAGCAACGCTGGGGGAGAAGCACATGGCCCAGGAGGCAATCACCATCCGAGGCGCGAGGGAGCACAACCTCGCCAACGTGGACGTGGACATCCCGAGGGACAAGCTCGTCGTCATCACGGGCCTTTCGGGCTCGGGCAAGTCGAGCCTGGCCTTCGACACCATCTACGCCGAGGGGCAGCGCCGCTACGTGGAGAGCCTCTCTAGCTACGCGCGGCAGTTCCTCGGGCAGATGGACAAGCCTGACCTGGACTCCATCGACGGCCTCTCCCCGGCCGTCTCCATCGACCAGAAGACCACGTCCAGAAATCCCCGCTCCACGGTGGGCACCGTGACGGAGATCTATGACTACCTGCGCCTGCTGTACGCGCGCGTGGGCACCCCGCACTGCCCGGAGTGCGGCCGCGTCATCGAGCGCCAGACCACCGACCAGGTGGCCGACAAGGTCCTGGCGCACGCCCAGGGCAGGCGCGCGCTGGTGCTCGCTCCGGTGGTACTGGGCCGCAAGGGCGAGTACGCAAAGCTCTTCGACGACCTGCGGCACGAGGGCTTCTCGCGCGTCCGCGTGGACGGCGAGGTGCGCGAACTCGACGAGGAGATCAAGCTCGAGAAGAAGCTCAAGCACACCGTCGAAGTGGTGGTGGACCGCATCGTCATCCGCGAGAACTCCCTCGGGCGCATCGCGGAGGCCGTGGAGCAGGCAACCAAGCTCGCGCAGGGCAAGGTGGACTTCTGGCTCCTGCCGGACCGCCAGGACCCCGAGGGCATCCCCGGCGAGCTGCTCCAGTACTCGCTGGCGCTCGCCTGCCCCGAGCACGGCCACTCCATGGATGACCTGCAGCCGCGCGACTTCTCGTTCAACGCGCCCTACGGCGCCTGCCCGGACTGCGACGGCCTGGGCTTCCGCAAGATCGTGGACGCGGAGGCCCTCATCGAGGACCCGTCCCTCTCCGTGGCCGGTGGCGTCTTCGGAAGCCTCTTCGGCAACTCCAACTACTACCCGCAGATCCTCTCGGCCGTGTGCCGCCACATCGGCGTCTCTGACCAGACGCCCTGGTCAGAGCTGCCCAAGAAGGCGCAGGACGTTCTTCTCGGCGGCCTGGGAGACAAGAAGATCCGCGTGGACTACCACACGCGCGACGGGCGCGACACCAGCTGGCTCACCACGTTCTCGGGCGTGCGCAAGATTCTCTTTGACAAATACCAGGAGACCACGTCGGAGACCATGCGCACCCACCTGGAGAAGTACATCCGCGAGGTGCCCTGCACCACGTGCAACGGTGCCCGCCTGAAGCCGGAGATCCTGGCCGTCACCGTGGGCGGCAAGAGCATCTGGGACGTCTGCAAGCTCTCCTGCAAGGAGAGCCTGGAGTTCTTCGACCGGCTCGATCTCGAGGAGCGCCAGCTGGTCATTGCCGGGCCCATCGTCAAGGAGATCCGCGCGCGCCTGCGCTTCCTGGTCAACGTGGGCCTCGACTACCTCACGCTGTCCCGCGCCGCGGCCACCCTCTCCGGCGGCGAGGCACAGCGCATCCGCCTGGCCACGCAGATCGGCGCCGGCCTCATGGGCGTGCTCTACATCTTGGACGAGCCCTCCATCGGCCTTCACCAGCGCGACAACGACCGCCTCATCGCCACGCTCAAGAGCCTGAGGGACCAGGGCAACACCGTCATCGTGGTCGAGCACGACGAGGACACCATCCGCGCGGCGGACTACGTCATAGACATGGGCCCTGGCGCGGGCGAGCTGGGCGGGCACGTGGTGGCCGCCGGCACGCCGGAAGAGATCGCCGCCAACCCGGACTCCATCACGGGCGCCTACCTCACCGGTCGCCGCCAGATAGAGCTGCCGGCCAAGCGCCGCAACCCGCGCCGCGGCGCCATCAAGGTGGTGGGGGCCTCGGCCAACAACCTCAGGAACGTCACCGCCAAGGTGGAGCTGGGCACGCTCACCGTGGTCACGGGCGTCTCCGGCAGCGGCAAGAGCTCGCTGGTTACAGACACCCTGGCCCCGGCGCTCACCAACGCCGTCCACCGCTCCAAGCGCCCCGTGGGCCCGTACAGGAGGCTCGAGGGCGTGGAGCTCATCGACAAGGTCATCGACATCGACCAGTCTCCCATCGGCCGCACGCCACGCTCCAACCCGGCGACCTACATCGGCCTGTGGGACGACCTGCGGGCGCTCTTTGCCTCCGTGCCGGAGAGCCGCATGCGCGGCTACGGCCCCGGGCGCTTCTCGTTCAACGTACCGGGCGGCCGCTGCGAGGCCTGCAAGGGTGACGGCCAGATCAAGATCGAGATGAACTTCCTGCCGGACGTCTACGTGCCCTGTGAGGTCTGCCACGGCAGGCGCTACAACAGGGAGACGCTCGAGGTCACCTACCACGGCAAGACCATCTCGGACGTGCTCGACATGACGGTGACCGAGGCCCTGGCCTTCTTCACCAACATCCCCAAGATCAAGAACAAGCTGCAGACCCTGCACGACGTGGGCCTGGGCTATATCCACCTGGGCCAGCCCGCCACCACGCTCTCCGGCGGAGAGGCCCAGCGCGTGAAGCTGGCCAAGGAGCTCCACCGCCAGCAGACGGGCAAGACCTTCTACATCCTGGACGAGCCCACCACGGGCCTGCACTTCGAGGACGTCCGCCAGCTCGTGGAGGTCCTGGCGCGCCTGGTTGACGC
>OKRW01002411.1_pt1 | contig 13545 bp, 4 predicted proteins | sample 1601151 | NCBI WGS metagenome assembly OKRW01 (sample SAMEA3541471, study PRJEB24748) | human gut metagenome | biome: human gut; feature: human-associated habitat; material: faeces | place: China | collected 2012 | reverse complement strand
AAACGAAACACCAACGCTGTATGATAAGGAAACGGATACAATCTACATATACAATTCATATCAGTTAATGGTACTTGCACAGGAAGAATCTGAAACCGAACCAGTTATGTCGATGGATTATGATGCACCACAGTTTGGTATGGGGCAGATGATTTACCCGGATGGAGAAGATCAGGAGTATCTGACTTATAGTAAGTCTCATAATTATGTGTTATCGCAGAAGTTTAATTCGGATAAGCCGGAACCGGTTGCGGAACAATTGACAGAAAAATCAGCGAATGGAGTTCAGTGGCTAGATGGTGAACATGCAGATGGAAGAACAAAACCGGGACAATTATATGTAGAAGTTTCCGGGAAGAAATATATTCTGATCGGAAATGAGTCACAGTTGCGGGCGATTGGAAGCAATAAGAGCGTAACTCCGAGACTGTATGTTTATTACCGTCAGGGGTTAGTAAGCGGATTACTTGGCGGAAAGCCTTTCTACACACCATACTATCCAGGCGATGCGGATCTTGGACTTGATGCTGTTGCTGCAGAAGGGGCAACTACCCATCTTTCTGGATTCCAACAAAAGCCAGATACAGTGAAAGGTGATAACTCGTATCTATATTATAAAGATAATGGTAAGTATAAGCTGGCAGATGTCGATTTGACAAGCGATGATATTGTTACGGGTCTGTTGAAGGGAGTAGGTGGACTGTTAGGGACATTATTGGGTGGTCTTACAGTAGGAACTGGTAGTTTATGTGGCGTTAACGACCAAGGGTTACCTGACAATGAAACAGCGAGTCTGATGAAGTTAAAGCAAGAATATGGTGGTTTAAAATATTCATCCAATGCAAATTACATCATTTTTCGAGATATTGACTTATCCAAGGATGGTGTGAACTCAAATAAAGAAGATGATCTGTGGACACCGCTTATGGTGTCGGGGGACATCAAAGGTGCAAAGTTAGCAGATGGACAGGCGACACTTACGGATGGAAATTCTATTTTGGCAACTGGAAAACCTGTAATTTCTAATGTGAATGTGAACCAGACAGAAGAAATGGATGGTTCTAAGTATATAGGAATTGGATTTTTTGGAACAATTACGAATGAGGTGAATGTAAACAACATTGGTGTCAGCGTCGGAACGGTTTCCGTATCAAACCTGGAATTACAAAATGTAAATGTACAAAATAACACGAATAAACATAAAAACACTCAGACCATAATAAGTGGACTCACATCAGGACTTGGATGGCTTGTAGGTGGTGTAGTTGATTTACTAGTAGGAGTTTTAACATTTGGAAACGTAAACCTGAATTTGAAAGATACATTATCAGCACTTTTAAATGCAAGAGCAAAGGATCCGACGATTTATGCAACAGGTGCATTCGCTGGAAGGCTAGTGGGTGATGTTTCCATTGAAAACTGTGATGTGACAGGAAAAGTCAGTGTTTCGAATATTAATGATCGTACTGGTGGGTTTGTCGGTTATACAGAAGGTGTAACAGAGTATGACGGATTGTCAAAAGCTCTTGGAGTAACGGTGAATGCATTATCATCATTGTTAAATGCAATTCCGGGACTTGGGCTTGGAGATTTGATCACAATTCTTCTGGACAATGCATTGCCGGTTGGTAGTTTAATCCCTACTGGATACAAAAATGTAAATATCAAATACTGTCATGTAGAGAATCTGGCAGGAACTATCGGAGCTGCGGATAAAGATTATGCAGGTGGTTTTGTAGGACAACAGGTAGGAACAAGAATCTTTGACTGCTCCGTGAAAAACAGTAGTTATTCTGTAACGGCAAAAGAATACGGCGGAGGATTTGCAGGAATCAGCAGAGATGCAGAAATCCGAGGTTTGTTAAGTGATGTAGGTGTTGAACTTATTCGAGTAATGCAGCCACAGAGTATCTTGTTAAATTGCAATCTGACAGGATGTAATGTCTCAGTATCTGGTGAAAATTATCAAGGTGGTATTGTAGGAGCACAGACAAACAGCTATGCAGTCAATTGCGGAGTGAGCGGAAGCATTGCAGTTAAAGCAAGCGGAAGTTATGCCGGTGGTGTGAGTGGTATTTCAACAGTTGGATGGATTACAAACCTTGGAAATAAAGAAGTCAAGGATGCAAGCCTTTTAACAACAGTGAAAGACTTGTTGACAGGTCTTTTGTCGAGTAATCCGGAAAAAGCAGGTATGCTCTTGTCACTTGTAGGAATTGCACCATCAGCAATCTTGGGATGTAACATGGATTGTTCATCAGTTTCAGTTGAGGCTGGTAAGAGCTATTCCGGTGGTATTCTTGGTGGCGGTGATGGCGTCTATATTGCAGAATCCAGTTCCGAATATTTAAATAAACTTCCGTATTGGAAACATGGCGGAGGAGATGCGAGCAGTGTAGCCCAAAGAGATAATGTGCTTACAGGATTAAAAACAGTTACGGCAGGTGAAAATCGTGTCGGCGGTATTGCAGGAAGTGTAACAACAGCAAATGTCACAGGACTTTTAAATAATACGCTTGGAATCGGAAACTTCCTTGGATTTACTGTGCATCATGTAACGGTGACTGGAGTAAATGATGGATATACAGTAGAAGCAAAAGAAAATTATGCCGGCGGAGCGCTTGGTGAGGCTGTTGGTGGAGATGTGGATACTGTAACATTAAATCAGGTAAAATTTGTTACAGCAAAAAACAGAGTCGGTGGTTTTGCTGGTTGTGCAGGTCCAGGAGATCTGGCAGGTGGAAACGGACTGACTTTGAATCTGTTAGGACTGAACAACTTGCTGAAAGTAGAAAATCTGCTTTCTGTGGCAGAAGGTGTCAGAGTCAAAATCAACGAAGCTCATGTAAATGGCATCGCAGGAGGCATGACTGTACAAGCAACAGGTACAAATTCCAACGGCGAAGTAGTGGATTATACGGCCGGTGGTTTCATCGGAAAGAGTAACAGCTGTGAGATCATTAAGTCCGATGTGAAAAATTTAAAAGAAGTAACAGCAAATGATACAGATGGTTTTGCAGGAGGATTTGTAGGTTCTTCACAGACCGGAGGGCTTGCAGATGTAGCTGGTGAAGCGGATGTTAAGGCTTTGTTAAATGCAAATAAGTTGTTAGGTGCTGTCACGTACTTGCTTCCTTCTTATACAGAGTGCACGGTTACTTATGTTGATAAAGGCGGAGTTGCTGCAGATACAGCAGGCGGTTTTGCCGGAAACTTCCAGAGTGGAACGGTTAACAACCAGGATGCAGGAGAAGGTAACTATTATTCTGTGTATAATCTGGATCATGTAAACGGGCAATCTTATGCAGGAGGCTTTGGTGGAAATGTTTACTCCGGAGCATTGGCAGATGCTGGAGGCGGAATCAGCATTCTTGGAGGTATCAAGGGGCTGAATATTAATGTAGGAGATTTGCTGAACCTGATCAATGCCTACATTCCATATGTACAGTATGCCGGAGTCAAGTCAGACAACGGATTTACTGTTACTGCCAACAAAATGAAAACAGACGATAGCAATTCTGGAAGTGCCGGAGGATTTATCGGTTACGGAAGCGGTGTACAGATAAGCTGCTGTGATGTTACGAATCTGAAGCATACTACTGTAAAGGAACCGAAGGATCTGGAAGCAAATGAAGCACCAACATATTATGATGAAAATATAAGTACATATGCAGTAACGGGTGCAAGATATGCCGGTGGATATATTGGTTATATGAATATTGGTTCCGCAGCTTCTGTTGGAAAAGGATTGAGCGTACTTGGTCACTCAATAGGAATCAAAAATGTGCTGGATGCATTGAATGTCGTTGTTTCTACAATAGAACATTCGAATGTTACAGGAGATGTTGGAGGTTTTGCAGTAAAAGCAACTTGGAAAAATACAGCATCCGATGCATCAGCAAATGATATACTTGGTGATGCAGGTGGTTTTGCCGGAAAGATTTCTGGTGGGCACATTCAGGATTCAAATGCAAATAACTTTTCTTATATCATTGGCCAGATTACAGCCGGTGGTTATGTGGGAGACTTGCAGCCAGGAAATGTGGCAAATGTCCTTGGCGATACTGGTATCTTAGATGGTCTTGTTAATGTGTCAGATACATTGGCATCATTAGCGGAGGACTTTGTACCGACGATCAGAAACAGCTCTACGACTTGTATTCCTTGTGGTGGTGCAGTTCGTGCAGATGCTGATTCCACAACACAGGTACAACGAGGTATGGCCGGAGGTTATGCAGGACATAATGAAGGTGGTCACATCTGGGGAAACAATACAAAGAAATGGAAAGGTAAAGACTATACCGGACCAACAGGTACTTGTAAAGCGGTAAGAATCCGCTCGGTATACGGAGAAGAAATCGCTGGTGGCTTCACAGGACTTATGGAGTCAGCAGATACGGCAAGTACCGGAAACCTGTCCTTGTTGTGGGGACTGGTAAAAGTAGATAACATCCTGGGAGCACTCAGCGTTGTCTATCCAACGGAAGAAAATACGGCAGTTTATGGTCCGCTTGCCTTGATGGATTATAAAACTTGGAATGATTGGGTAGAATTTGTCGGTAAAAAAGGTGGTTACGGAAGTGACCTTGCTGCGAATGGAACAGTAAAAAGTCAAGAAGAACTGGATAAGATTATTGGAAAATATGCTTACGGATACAATGTCGTAGCAGGAAGAGTAAATTATCGGGATGAGATAAAACTGGCAAATGGCGGAGCCGCCGGTGGCTATGTTGGTTCGATGCAGACTGGAACCATTACAAATGGACAGGCTTATCAGGCGAAGACAATTAAAGGGCTTCGATGCGCCGGCGGTTTTGCGGGAGAAATGATAAACGGCGGAGCAGCAAAGCTTGGAGGAGTTGATATCCTTGGTCTTAATCTACAATTAGGACAAATGCTACAGGTGCTTAATGTCTTTGTGCCGGTGATTAAGAAATCTTCGGTAGAGGGTTATCAGAGTGGACTGATTGTCCAGTCAGAAGGTGTAGATGACAAGGATACCTGCGGTTATGCCGGAGGTTATGTAGGAAAACTGATCGGTGGACAGATCTGGGGCGAAAATGATGCACGCTGCAAGGTCACAAAGCTGAGACGAGTTGACGGAAGAAGCTATGTCGGAGGATTTGTCGGAAGCTCTAGACCAGGAAGTGTAGCAACACTGAATCCAACTGCAGGAGAAGGATTGCTCAGCCAGCTTCTGAATAAACTGTTAAGTACACCAGCAGATTTGATAAAAGTATTAAATGCTACAGTCGCAACGATCTGTTATGCGGATGTGGAAGCCTGGGATGACTGGGGAATCATCGTAAATGGTGCTTATACAAGTGAAAGTAATAATACTTCTTATGCAAAAGCGGCAGGAGGATTTGCCGGAAATCTGGAAGGAACTGTACTCGGTAAGAAGGATACGGAAGAGGCAGGAGTTTCTGTACAGAATATCCGTTCCGTAGTCGCAGGTGAATATGCCGGAGGATGCTTCGGTGTTGCTGACGTAGCCGGAGTTGCCAATATCAGTGCAGGAAATGATACCTCGCTTCTTGATAAATTATTAAAGCTTGGAAGAACCGATGTGCTGGATGCGTTTAGAAGTTATGTATATTACGGAACTGTAAGCGGAAGTAAGGATGCTGGTTTAAGTGTCAGCGCAAACACAGCGATAAAATCCGGACAGAACAACCAGGTTACATATAGCGGAACAGCCGGAGGTTTTGGCGGCTCATTGCTAAATGGTTCTGTGAAAAACAGTAAAGTAACAGAATTAAGCAATGTAAGAGGTTTGAATAGTGTCGGAGGATTTATCGGCTATTCTGGAAAGAGCGGAGTAGTTAAGGCAGACAAGATAGACGTTATTGGAGACAATACAGGACAGTTGCTTGGTGGTGCTCTTGGAGTTATGGACATTTTTGGTTCTCACATTGATGACTGTGCAGTTACAGGAACTGATGAGGGTTACACTGTGCAGAGTGCAAATGGAGATGAGCAGATTGCCGGAGGATTTATCGGATATGCCAATCTTGCAAGAATGTCGAATTGTACAGCAGGTGACAAGACGAACCAGAAAATTGGACTGAAACAGGTAGCGTCAGGTGGAACAGCCGGCGGATTTGCAGGACGAACAAGTTTCGCTTATCTTGCAGATTTGAAGTTGGATTCTGGAGCAGTGAATGTAATATTCTCGGTTGTTAATCGACTTGTAAAAGCATTATATCTGGATAAAATCCAGGATTCCAATCTTCTGAAGATCAATCTTGGAATTATCAAAGTGGATGCGCTGTATGATGGCAAACTGCTTCACGTAAATCTGCTTGGATTGGATATCTCTGTGGGACTTTCGAAGAAGTCAACAGATAACAACCAGGAGACAGATCTTGCAATTATTACGATTGGAGATTCATCCATCAAACTTCGATGCGACGAAAATGGATTGTTGAATGATAATGATGCCAAATCCAATATCAGTGTGAGTCTGATCAAGGCGAATCGAACAAAAATCACAGATAGTAATGTCTACGGTGTCAGTCAAGGATATGATGTCTATGCCGGTGGAGCCGGAAATAACAATGATGGTGATGCTAAAGACGGACGAAGTGGTGGCTTTGTTGGATTCAACGATGAAGGACTTTTGAAGAACAACAACATGTATTACTGTGATGTGGTTCGTGGAACAAAAGATCTTGTTGGACCATTTAGCGGAAAAAGTGAATTAGATACGGTATATGATTTCAATAGCCAGGAAAAGGTGGAAGGCGAAAAGAACAATTACCGTATTTACAGAAAGCTGGATGTAGCGCTGAATCAAATCAAAAAGGGTTCAGACAAGCTGAATCTAAGCTATGAAAAAGATACTTCCAGTGGATGGGATATTTACACGCTGGGTCATATGAATTCGATAAAAAGCTATGAAACTTTGCAAAATGCAAAGCTGACAGATGATACTTCGTCTACGACAGCAGAGCTTAAAGCATATGAATCACCAGCAAAAGCAGTATTGATGGCAGATACCAAAACAACATTGAACACAGGAGAAAGTGATACTCCGGAACCGTCCGAGTCACAGGATCCATGTGATGAGCACATCAAGCTTACAATCAATAAAGTCTGGAAGGATTTCAATAATTTGGCTGATAAACGACCACCAAGCATTACGGTAACTATATCACGTACATGGACAGATGCAGATGGTAAAAAACATACAGAACCAGTTAAAGATTACAACATAACAGGTTCTATAAATAAATCTACCTGGCAGGGAGTAATCAAAGGACTTCCAGCATATACGACGGATGAAAATAAAACCATTCACTATTACACATATTCCGTTACAGAAACGGAAATAAACGGATATACAACTACAATAAAAAGCTCTGATGATGGATTTACCTTCACGATTGTCAACAAGAATTTTGCCCTGCTTCCGAATACCGGTGGCAAAGGTATTATGATATTCATCATGGCAGGTGGTTTGTTGTTAGCGTTCCTGCTTTATACCGGACAAAGAAGAAAAAAGAAACATATGATATAGGAAAGGGGAGAGTAGAGTCATGAAAGAGAGATCGCTGCGTGGGGATCTTCCACCGTAAAGGCTGAGAGAATCCCCAATAAACCAATAAAAAATCAAAAGAAAGTGAGAAAAAGAACATGAAGAAATTAGTATCAAGATTTATGGCAGTTCTGATGGCAATGACCATGGTACTGTCCATGAGCATGACTGCATTTGCAGCAGAAGCTCCAAAAGGCGCTCTGACAGTCAACAATACAGTGGCAGAAAAGACTCTGGATCTGTATCAGATTTTTACAGCAACAAAAAGCGGCGAGAATGTAGCTTATACACTGAACAGTGCATATGAGGGATTCTTCAAAACAAAAGTAGAGAATGGTTCATCTTTATCTGGCGAAGCTTTAAGTGAAGCGGCATATAACTATGTTAAAGAACAGGTCGGAACAAATGGAGATGCTGAGACAGCGAAAACATTTGCTAAAGATGTGCTTGGATGGATTTTAGATTCAAAGAACAATATTACAGCAACAAAAACAGTTGATACAACAGCAACTTCTACAGTAGTTCCTAATTTAGCATATGGATACTATTTAGTTTATCCAAAAGGAGCAACAGATACCTCCAAAGCACCAGGAAATCAGACTTATACATCTGCAGCATCTTTAGTTAGCATTACAGATGCTACAGTTACAATTAACATGAAGAGCAATTACCCGACAGTAGACAAGAAACTTGTTTCAACACAAACACCAGGTAATAATACAATCACAGTAAATGGTATTATTAATTCTAGTTGGGAAAGTATTCATCAGGGAGTCTTAGGTGAAGATGATGAGAATGCTCCTGAGGATACCATTGCATCACGTGGTGCAGCAGATGAAAAGAAAGCTGGGGATTTTGGGATTGGTGACACCGTTACTTACCAGCTGACTTCTAAAGTGCCGGATATGACAGGATATAATTCTTATACTTTTAAATTTACCGATACATTATCAAAAGGACTAGACTTAAAAGCAATTCTGTCTGTAAAGGTTGGAGATACAGAACTCAAAGCAGGTAAAACAGGAGATAACACATACTTACCGGCATATACGACAAATAACGATGGAACACATACTTTAACTCTTGATTTTAATGATTTCTATAGGTTATATAAGGATCATACAGGCAAGGCAATCACAGTTGTTTATACTGCAACCTTAAACAAAGATGCTGTTATCGGTATGAATCCAAATACCAACAGTGCGGTCGTTAAGTACAGTAATGATCCGAAGTCACATGGAACAGGTACATCTGAGCCAAGCATCGTAGATGTACATACCTTTGATTTCACAATTTATAAATATTATTTAAAAGACCAGAAAAATAAAGAGGATAAGACTGCACTTGCAAATGCAGAATTTGAGCTTTACAAGGCAAACACTACAGGTGATGCAGCAGATACAAATGCAAAGATTAATATTGTAGACGAAGGAAACGGTGTATACCGTCAGGCAACAGCTGATGAAGCTAAAGCAACAAGCTTTACTTCTGCAAAAATTGTATCCGATGATGATGGTAAAGTTCTTGTAAAAGGTCTTGATGCCGGAACTTACTACTTAAGAGAGACAAAAGCTCCAGAAGGATACAATAAACTTCTCAGCGACATCAAGGTTGAGATCAAACCAGTATATGATAAAACAACTGGCAAACTGACAAGCTATTCTGTTGATTACACATACAATGGAACTACAACATCAAGTACTGTAATCACAAGCAAAGATAACTCTCCAGAAGTACCTGTAGAAAACAAAACAGGCGCACAGCTTCCAAGTACAGGTGCAAGAACCGCTTTATTATTAACTCTTGCAGGTGTCGTATTATTTGCGTTCATGGCAGCAAGCAGCATCTATAGCAAAAGAAGAGAAGCTAGATAATATGCTTTAAAAATATGTAGACATCTTTCTGGCATTATGCCGGAAAGATTGTCTGCTTTTTCTGAAATATATAAAAAATAATGTTATATATTTCAGAAAGAACAGACAGAAAGTAGGACAGTATGAAAAAATTTTTTAAATTATTGCGAAAAATAGGATATCTGATTGCTTTCTCTTTGATTTTATATCCCGTAGTCAGTAATTATATCAATCAACAACATAGTAGTACGATCGCTACAGATTATGATCAGAAAGTTTCTCATCTTTCTGAAAAAGAAGAAGCTAAGATGATAAAAAAAGCTCGTGAATATAATAAAAGTCTAATAGGAATCAGCTCTTTTTTAGATCCTTTTTCACAGGAAGATGGAAATCAAACAGAAGATGATGTATACAATAATTTATTAAAAATTGATGATACAGGAATGATGGGATATATTGATATTCCTAAAATTAATATATTACTTCCTATTTATCATGGTACATCAGAAGAAGTCTTACAGTCAGGAATCGGACACTTAAAAAATACTTCCTTACCGGTTGGCGGGAAAAGCAGTCATGCAGTTTTATCAGGACATCGTGGGCTGGCTCATGCAAAAATGTTTACAGATTTAAACCGTATGGAAATAGGCGATGTTTTTTATATAAAAGTGCTGCATCATACATTTGCTTATGAAGTAGATCAGATTCTTACAGTAGAGCCACAGGATACAAAAGCATTGGCGATTGAAAAAGGGAAAGATTATGTGACTTTAGTAACTTGTACACCATATGCTATCAACACACATCGTCTTCTTGTGCGGGGAAAAAGAATCCCATATAAGGAAGCCAAAAAGAAGGAAGAAGCAAATGCTAAGAAAAACATTCCGATTTATATTATATTGCTCATTGGAGGGATCATTGCCATCCTTTTCATATATGCTGCTATAAGAATAAAGGAAGTTCGCCGAAGAAAAAGAAGAAAGAAGGGAAAATCATATGGAAAGAAAAAATAAAAGAAATATCATATATTTGTGTATGCTCTGTTTTCTTCTTGTTAGCCTGCAGAGATTAGAAGTCTTTGCACAGCCGTATGGAAGCGTTAACATTGTGGCTGCAGTCAGTAAGAATGAAGATGCTGTATATACATTGCCAGATACAACATTCACAATGTATAAAGTAGCTGCCTATGATAATGGTCAATGGGAATTAACAGAAGAGTTTAGTAAGATAAATGTTTCATTTGATTTTAGTAACCCGGATCTGCAGGATGACACAGCCGGGAAATTAAAGAGGTATGCACAAAGACAAGGAATCAATGGGAGAACTGGAAGTACAAATTCGGAAGGGAAACTTACGTTTGATGGATTAGAAGAAGGAGTATATCTTTTTATCCAGCCTGTGAAAACATATTTAGGAAAATCAGCTTATCAAAGTACCGCATTTATTATTCCTGTTCCGGAAAAAGATGAGATGGGAAATACTATGTGGAATATAGCAGTGGAGCCTAAATTTAAAAATGAATCGCTGCCGGAAAAAAGTACAACTTCCACAGAAACTACAGAACAACGTATACAAGAAAGAAAAAAGAAAATAACAAAAGGTGGAAAAACAGGAGATAACACAAAGTTATATCAGTGGGCAGTCCTTCTTTTATTAAGTGTACTTGTAGGAGAAGTAATATGTTGTAGAAAAAACAGAGAAGATAAGCAAGAGTGATGGAATACAAGAAAAGGGCAAGAAACGGAAGGTTCTGTAAAAGAAAAGAGTCCTTGTGATGAATAAGAAAGATAAATAAATTGAGAAGGTTTAAGGAGAATGGGTTACAGAGTAAAAACTTTATATGAATCCGATAAATTTCCAGAGATGCAGCTGATATGCGGGCAATCTGGAATTGATCGGGAAATCAGAGGTATCCGGATTATAGAAGTACCGGACATGGAAAGATTTGTGAGTGGAGGAGAACTTCTGCTGACAAGTATGAAGGCATATCAGAATATAAACGAACAGAAGTTTGTGCGTTGCTTAGAAAAGCTAGATAAAAAGCAGATATCTGGATTTATTGTAAAAAGAAATCAGACGACAGAACAACAGAAAAAATTATTTGAGATTTTGCTGCAGTTTGGTGAAGAATACCAGCTGCCTGTAATAGAAATCCCACAACATATGTATTTCTGGGAGATTATTAAGTATGTATTGACACAGATATGTGATAAAGAAACTGCAAAACTGGCATATTTTAAAATGACGCATGATAATCTGAGTAGTATTTTGCTGAACATATTTGATAAGAAAAAATTAATAGAGCGCTTACTTTTTGTAGTTGAAACAATGATTGGAAATCCAGTTGCTTTATATAACAATGATCTTGACTGCCTTCATGCAAGCAGTCCGGATCTATCTGCGTTTATAATAGAAAAAGATATTGAAGAATATACTCCCGATATTATTACAAGATCAAATTATTTGTGCCAAAAAAGAAAACATAAGGAGTATATTAAAAAGGTAGATATTTTTGGGCAAAGGAAAATATACTTTGTTATTTCAGAGCAGAAGGAACCTTTGACCGTACTGGATTTTATAGCATTGGAAAATACATTTAGTATATTACAATATATTTTAATAAGAAGTACGATAGAAGAAGATATTGCCAAAAAATATCGTGGGGATCTGGAATATCGTTTGTTGAATGGATCTTTATCTGATACGGAAGAAGATGAGGTGGCAAAGATTCTAGAGCTTAATGAAACAGATGAACTTCAGGTCATCACCTGCCGGCTTATACCAAAGGATAATGCTGCTAACTTTAACGATGGGCAGAGAAGAGATGTTGAGACAATAAAAAAAGAAATCCTGAAACTTTTACCAGAGGATTATGTTTACTCTAATACGAATCAGCTTATTTATATTCATAAAGAAAGCCAGGATAGGTATAAATTAGAATTTCGGAAAAAAGTGGAGGAGGTACAGCAAGATGTACAGAGATACCTTGTAGAAAAAGGAATGAATCTGGATTTTTTGGTTGGTATAGGAAAATGTGTTACGGGATATCATCATTTGAAAGAGTCTTTTGAGGATTCTAAGATGGCATTGGAATACATTAATATTATCAGAAAAATTATCGGAGACAAGAATAAGGCAGTTGTAGACTGTTCGAAACTGGGGATTTTTTACGCATTCATAAAAATGAAAGATAAAGAAGGTTTATGGACTTATATACCAGATTCAGTGTCCAGACTTTATCAGTATGATGTTAAAAATAAAGGAGAACTGATCAATACATTGGAATGCTTTTTGGACAACAATCAAAGTCTGAAAAAGACTTCACAGCAAATGTTTATTCATTATCGGACGGTTTCCTATCGTTTGCAGAGGATAATGGAAATATCAGGAATGGATTTTAAAAATGCATCGGAAATGCTGGTTGTCAGAAATGGATTGATAATATTAAGACTTGTTGAAGAAAGGTAATTAGCGGATCATGTCATAGTTAGGGCATGATCCGTTTTTTATGGAACACTTTTTGCAAGGGTAGGATCAAAAAGATTTCAAACTTTGTACATTATGTAAAATCGTACAAAGGTATATAATAAAATCTCAATGTAAGGAAGGTGAAGTTCCTGTAATTAAATATATGGCAGACAGGATATTTTTTTGATATAAACTAATCCCTTCATGGGTTGAGTTTGATAAGTGATGAAGGAATTCAGAAAGCAGATAATAGAGGAAGATAACAGAGCTGTTAGAACAGAAAATTAATTAGATGAGGAGGGAACAGTGTGAAAAGGAAAAAGATGTGGTTACGGTGGATAGCTGTGCCACTTTTGGTGATTTTATGTATAAACAGCGTAGGAACAATAGCTTTGTCAGCAGAGAGTCAGAAGGAAGGGAACATTTCAGAAACAGAGTTTCGGGAAGAGAAAAGTATTCCGGAAAAAGAGTTTAGAGAAGAAGAAAAGACTTTGGAAAAGGGCAATACTCCAGAAGAAGTTCAGGAAGAGAAAAGTATTCCAGAAGGAAAAAAATCTTTTAAGAAACAGAGATCACGAGAGGCATCACCAAAGGTTCAGGAGACTGCAGAAGGATTTGATATTGATTTCTATGTCATTATTGATGGAAACAAGGTAAAGCTTCAGCATAATGACATTACCGGCA
>OKRW01002399.1_pt1 | contig 13583 bp, 13 predicted proteins | sample 1601151 | NCBI WGS metagenome assembly OKRW01 (sample SAMEA3541471, study PRJEB24748) | human gut metagenome | biome: human gut; feature: human-associated habitat; material: faeces | place: China | collected 2012 | reverse complement strand
CCATGCAGCACGACATGAGAGCACATATGGTACAAAGGTTGTTGCAAAACTTTCCGCCGGTCGGCATATCCATTCCATACCCGGCACCTCTGTCCATGTACCACTGACGGCCGCTCTTGATGGACTCATATGCCTGACGGTATTCCTGATTGCCCGGCTCAAGCTCCATTGCACGCTTCAGCATCTCCATGGCTCTTATCTGATTGCCAAGTCCGGCGTTGCACACGCCACTGTAATAGTGCCACTTGGCATCGTGATTCTCTATCTGATTGAGGACGTTCTTCGCCTCCTCATAGCTTCCGCTGTTCATATAGTTCTTCGCGGCCTGAAAATATCTGGAATCTTTATCATTCGGATCGTAGTCATTCTGTCTCTGATAGCCACCGAAACCAAATGGGCCAAATCCTCCGAAACCGCCAAATGGATCATCATACTGTCCGTAGCCTCCTGACGAACCGCCGTAAGAACTTCCACCATACGGACCATATGAACCGCCAGATCCATAACCGCCGCCGTAGCCCTGCGAGCTTCCAGTTCCATACCCACCAGCACCACCGTAACTTGCACGGTCAGCCTCGCCGCTCACTATGGACTTGTAAGCCTGCTGTATCTCCTTGAACTTTTCCTCAGCCTCATCCTTGTGAGGATTGTTGATATTCGCATCCGGATGATACTTCCGGCTCAGCCTTCTATATGCTTTTTTTACTTCTTCTTCGCTGGCACCTCTTTTGAGTCCCAGCACCTCGTAAGGATCTTTCATAATTTATTCCTCATCGCCGCATCTTCTATTTGTAGTCGAATAATATGCTTCCCATATTCCTGAGTATATTATGTTCCTGAGTATACCTACATTTTCAATAATAGGAAGCATCTCATACTCTTTTGCAAGTGGTGCCACCATCATCATCAGAACATCCTTCGTCCACTCTGCAAGCTCCTGCCATTTGTCCTGTTCTATGGTTTTATCTGCCCCCACTGATTGTACCTCAACACCCAGCTCATGCGCAAGCCTGCACACGAATGGATTGTAATTTCCAGCACCTATATCCTTCTCTATATCGTCATACGCGTCCATTATGTAGACAAATTTGCCCAGATAATAGCCTATGGTGCGGAGATATGATTCCCACTCATCATGTTTCGGGGCACATATCTCTGCCATTATATTGCCGAAATGCCCTGACAATGCATCCATGTCATCGGATCCCACCTCCTCAAGCTCACTTATCGCCTTGAGGTTCTCCGCAATAACCTGGATCTTCTGTTGATAATCTTCCTTGAGCCTCCTGCCATTTTGTCCTGCGAGCAGTACATCCGCATACAGCTTTCGGGTAAGCATATGCTCATCATCCCAGTCATCTATACATTTATAATAGGTAAGGATCACGTTCATATCAGCAACATAATCTGTGTACTCGTTCTGTACATAAGTATGCTTCGATGTCGGGTGTGCGATGCATCTTCTGCTGCCCGAGTGCTTCTCCGGTTCGTACAGTCCCGTCAGAAGAAGGACCAGAAATGTCATATCATAGCTGAGACTTATCTGTCCTCTGGCACCATATCTGTCCTTCAGCGATTTGCACAGGCCGCAATAATACTTACGGTATTCATCATATTCTTTCATCTTAAGCTCAGGCTGGTTCACCACTATATATCCAAACATCTCTCAATCTCCACACTATATTCCAACATAAGACTTTATCCGTCTGCGCTGTTACTAAGACTTCTTCACAAATCTGTTGCCGCACTTAGGGCATCTGATCTCTATCTTGCCCTTTCCCCTTGGAACTCTGATCATCTGCTGGCATTTGCTGCAGACAAATATCTTGTATTCCTTGCCGGCTTCCTTCTGTTTCTTCGCACGCTTGAATATATTTCTCACGCCTGCGGTGTGCTCCATAAACCATCTGTTCTGAGCCGCGCGCTTGTCATAGTTCTTGGACATGATCCTGACATATCCATAAGCGAACATGAAAAGTCCAAGGAAATAAAATATCCCTGTCTTGATAAATGCATCCAACACCATAAAAATCAATCCGCCCCAGGTAAGGAATGATGACAACTGATCATTGCCATACCTGGATCTCATAAATCTTATAAATTTGTCTTTCATAATTCACCATTCTCCTCGCAAATTCTTACATTGTCTCCAGCTTCTCTGCAGATTCCTGGAGCTGTCTGTAGGCTTCCTTCATCCTGCCCATCTCCACGTCATCTACATGATTCATGTCAGTTCGTGTCACAAGCTTCTTCAGATACTCGCAGTCGCTCTTGATCCGTTTCATCTCCTTCTTGTCGAGCTGTGCGCCCCTGGTCTCAAGAAGATTCTCTACCTTATATACATACGACTCGGCCTCGTTCATAATGTCTTTGAACTCCTTGGCTCCAGCCACGTCATCCTCGTACTTCTTCGCATCCTCCCTTGCTCTGCGGATCTCCTCCTCCGAAAGGTTGGTGCTGGATGTGATCACTATCTGCTGTTCCACACCCCTGCCAAGATCCTTAGCTGAAACCTTGAGGATACCATTTGCATCCATGTCAAATGTGACCTCGATCTGAGGAACGCCCGCCATGGCTCTCTTGATACCACTGAGTCTGAAGTTGCCTAGCAGCTTGTTGTCCCTTGTGAAATGCCTCTCGCCCTGGTATACCTTGATCTCGACATCCCTTTGGAAATTGCCCGCCGTGGTAAATATCTTTGATGCCCTGGTCGGAATGGCTGAATTTCTCGGAATGATGACATTTGCCACGCCTCCAAGGGTCTCAATGGACAGCGAAAGAGGTGTCACATCCATGAGGAGAATGTCATTCACCTTGTTCGACACGGTGAGCTCGCCGCTGAGCTTGCTTCCCTGGACCGCCGCACCCATGGCCACGACCTCGTCCGGGTTCACGGACATGTTCGGCTGCTTGCCGGTCATGCGCTTCACCAGCTCCTGCACGGCGGGCATACGGGTGGAGCCGCCGACCAGGATGACCTCGTCGATATCGCCCTGGGACATACCTGCGTCGTGCAGCGCCTGCTCGACGGGCTTGCGGCAACGATCCAGCAGGTCCTTGGTGATGGACTCGAACTCGGCACGGGTAAGCGTGTAGTCCAGGTGCTTCGGGCCGGTGGCGTCAGCGGTGATGAACGGCAGGTTGATGTTGGCCTGCGTGGTGCTGGACAGCTCCATCTTGGCCTTCTCGGCTGCTTCCTTCAGGCGCTGCAGGGCCATCTTATCCTTGCGCAAGTCGATACCGCCGTTGTCCTTTGCGAACTTGTCGGCCAGCCAATCGATGACGCGGTGATCCCAGTCGTCGCCGCCCAGCTGGTTGTCACCTGCAGTAGCGGCAACCTCGAAGACGCCGTCGCCGAGCTCCAGGATGGAAACATCGAACGTGCCGCCGCCCAGGTCGAACACGAGGATCTTCTCGTCCTTGTTCGTCTTGTCGAGGCCGTATGCCAGAGCAGCTGCCGTAGGCTCGTTGATGATGCGCAGGACCTCGAGGCCGGCGATCTTGCCGGCGTCCTTGGTGGCCTGACGCTGAGCGTCGTTGAAGTATGCCGGGACGGTGATGACGGCCTGCGTGATGGGCGAGCCGACCTGCTTCTCAGCGTCGTTCTTCAGCTTCTGCAGGACCATTGCGGAGATTTCCTCGGGCGTGTAGTCCTTGCCGTCGATGTCGACGACGGTGCGGCCGTCCTTGCCAGCCTGCACCTTGTAGCTGACCTTCGCCTGCTCTGCCTGGGTTTCGGCGAAGGAGCGGCCGATGAAGCGCTTGACGGAGGAGACGGTGTTCTCAGGGTTGGTGACGGCCTGGTTCTTAGCGGCCTTGCCGACCACGCGCTCGCCGTCCTTGCGGAAGCCCTCGACGGACGGGGTGGTGCGGTCGCCCTCGGCGTTCACAAGGATCTCGGGCTCGGAGCCCTCCATGACGGCCATGGCGGAATTGGTGGTGCCAAGGTCGATACCCAGAATCTTGCTCATATGATTGCTTCCTCTCACTTGGAGTTATGTAACCGAAATCAGGTACTGCGGCTAGGCTCTAGGGGCTTAGCCTTTTTCCAACGATTCATACTATAAAATCTAAGTCTGTGCTTGTCAAGTTATTTGCGAATTATAACGTTACGTTTTGTCAACACCAAATCATCAGATAGGTTAAAAATTCACTATCAAGCTTCCGAACTGGGGAAACGATGCTCCATTCCCGGGAATGACGCCCATATTGATACCGAGTCACGGCTTAACTGTGAATGCGATGCAACTTGCAAGATCTCAGTCGCCATGCAATAGGTCCTCAAAGAACGTTTGGCATAAGGCCCCGCACCCACTCGAACGCCGGCGCCGGAGAAACCCTTCCGTCTTCGCACCGCGCGTTTCGGTCGTCGCACGCAGAAGATCAAGCCCACCTTGCAGCTCAGCCCGACCGCCGATCGAACCCCCATACGCAACGAGGCCCTTGCCTATATATAGGCAAGGGCCTCGTTCAATGCGATCAACGACAGAGGTTACTCTTCGACGACCTCGGGGATGGCGCCCATGGGGCACTCCTCGACGCAGTCACCGCAAGCGATGCAGTTCTCCTCGTTCACGGCCTCGACAACGCCACCGTTGACCTCCAGGACCTCCTGCGGGCAGGCGTCAACGCAAATGCCGCAGCCGATGCACTCGTCAGCCACAATAACCGGATGTGCCATGGTAACTCCTTCTCGTCTATAAGCCCCGGCGAAATGCTACCGGGTCATACCCCAATTAAGCAATGCAGGCACAATACCACTACTGCCGATGATTGCAATACGAATCAGGAAAATACCCGGGGAGCGGTTACGACGGCGCTTTCGCAACGACGTTTCGCCCACGCCGCGACCCTCTTGACGTCGAATCCGCCGGCCGAACACGCAAAAAGCCCCGCTTCCCGAGAAGAAGCGGGGCCGATCGGACCGTTGTCGCCCAAACGCGTCTAGCAGATGCGCGGCAGCTGCTCGCCTACCAGCATATCCAGGATGCGCGTGCCGCCGAAGGCCGTGCGCAGGAAGACCTTCGAGCCGCGCTCGGGCTGCGCTTCGGACACTTCGCCGATAATCGCGGCATCGACGCCGTACTTGTTCGCCCGCATGGCCGCAAGCGCCGCGTCGGCGTCCTCGGGGGCGACGACGCACACCATCTTGCCCTCGTTCGCCACCTGCAGCACATCGTAGCCGAGCATGTCGCACGCGCCCTGCACGGCAGGCTTCACGGGGACGGCATCTTCCTCTACCGTGATGTCGGTACCGGACTGCGACGCCAGCTCGTTGAGCGTTGAGGCAAGGCCGCCGCGCGTGGGATCGCGGAAGCAGCGCGTGCCCGGCGCCGCCGCAAGCACCTCGGCGATGAGGTGGTTCAGGGGAGCAGCGTCGCTTTGCAGATCGGCTTTGAACGACAGCGACTCGCGGCAACTCATGATGGTGATGCCGTGATCGCCCAGCGTGCCGCTGACCAGCACCTTGTCACCCGGCTTGCACTGCGCACCGCCCAGGTTCACTCCCTCGCGCAGCGTGCCGATGCCCGCGGTGTTGATGTACACGCCGTCGCCATGGCCGCGGTTGACCACCTTGGTATCGCCCGTGACCAGATGCACACCTGCTTCCTTGGCCACTTCGGCCATGCTGGCGCAAATGCGCTTGAGGTCCTCGATGGGAAAGCCCTCTTCCAACACGAAGCCACAACTCAAGTAGCGCGGGGTGGCGCCGCTGGTGGCGACGTCGTTCACCGTGCCGCATACGGCCAAGCGGCCGATATCGCCGCCCGGGAAGAAGTGCGGCGTGACCACGAAGCTGTCCGTGGAAAACGCCAGGCGCTCGCCTTGCGCCGGTGCGGGCAGCACTGCCGCGTCATCGCCGCGCAAAAGCTCTTCGCCTGCATAGGCGGCGAAGAACACCTCGTCGATGATGCGCTTCATCATGGTGCCGCCGCTGCCATGGCCGAGCATGACCGTAGTATCCATTTCATTGCTCCTTATATATATGAACGGCCGTACGGCGTTCGATCCGCACGGCCGATGATCGCTTACTCGTGTTCGTGATGATACTCTGCGACGGTGAGCACGAGCTTGCCGTTTTGCACGCCCTTGGTCCCCAAAATGAGGTTCGCGATGCTCTGGACCAGCTCCGTATGGCCGCGCAGCACGATGACCTCCAAGCACATGTGCTCATCCAGATGCACGTGCATGGACGACACGATGTTGCCGAAGTACTCATGCTGGATGGCATGAAGCTTTTCCTGCAGGTCGTTTGCGTGGTGGTCGAACACGATGGTCAGCGACCCCGCAACCTCGACGCCGGGCATCGCGCACTCGTCCTCCACCAGCGCATCGCGGACCAGGTCTCGCACCACTTCGCTACGGTTCTTCGCAAGCCCCCGTCGCGATACCAGGCGATCGAAGCTCACCAAGAGGTCCTCGGGCATGGCGACCGAGAACCGCATCAGGTCGTTCGCCATACCGGGTTATACCAGCTCCACCGTAACGCCGCCGGCGGCCTCGGCATCGTCTTCCAGCGCGTCTTTCGCCTCGTCGAGCAGTGCGCGCACGTCGTCGATGAGAGCCTGGGCCTCGTGCAGCTTCTTGGAGACGGTCTCGTAGCCGGCGTCGCCCGCCTTGTGGCCCAGCGTATGGGCCCAACGGCGCTCAAGCTTCAAATGGTCGTCGATCTGCTCGATCATCATCTCGAATTGACCGGTGTTGATGCCGTTCGTGCACATAACGTCCTCCTTTGTCCCGCGATGCTGGCTTCGCGTCATTCGCGGCTGTTCGCGTTCTTGGTATGATTCGGTTATACGGCGAACGCGTTTCAAGGGCAAGAGCGGGTGTGAAAAAAACCATGAGCGGTAACAAATACGAGGTCGCATTGGACGAAACCTGGGAGCTGTTCGGTCAATATATGAGCGGCGCCCACGCCGGGCTGTGCTGCGTCATCAGCTCCGAATCGCTTTCGGAAGCCGCCGAAAAAGCGCTGGACAGCTCGTTAGCGGCTTTGGGGTACGGGCATGACGCGTGCACATTCGTCGTGCCCGGCGACCTTGACCAGCAGGCCCTGTTCGTTCTGATCGAGGGCTTGGACCCGATCTGCATCGTAGCCGCGGACGGCAAAAGCGCCGCGCTCCTCGGGCAAGCGTATCACCTTGCCGTTCCCTCCGGGAAGGCAACCCGCCCGCTTGGCCGCACCGCCGTATCCTTCCTGGACTTCGAATCCCTTCTGAAGACGCCTCAAGACAAGCAAATCGCCTGGGCTTTGCTGAAAAAGCTGCCGAGATTCGGGGACAAGCGATCCTGAAAATGACGAAAGGCCGCGGGGGAAGCGGCCTTTGCGTCAGACGAGTGAAACGAGGGGGAGGAGATATCGAAGACGCGTTATCTCCAACTGAGAATAGGATAGCAATATAATTGTTCTTAGTCAAGAATAGTCTTTGAGCTCGTTCCGAACGGTGCTTTATCAGCAACGACCGCCGCCGTTATCTTCAACATGCTCATGTTCGCGTGTTGCTTTCGAACTCTTTACCTGCAAGAGACCGCCGGGCTGCTACCATGAAGCACATGAGAACGCGCTTTCGCGTACAGGGAAAACCTGCTCAAAGGATAAGGAGCTTTCATGGCAAACAAAGGACTGGCGAAAGACCAGAAGGACCTGAGCATCCTGGTCACGGGCGGTGCCGGATTCATCGGCAGCCATACCTGCGTCGAGCTGATCCAGCGAGGCTACAGCGTGGTCATCGTGGACGACCTGAGCAATTCCAGCCAGATCGCCGTCGACCGCATCCGCAAGATCTGCGGTATCGACGCCGACGACGCCCAGCTGCGTTTCTACAAGCAGAACATCTTGGACCGAGAAGCGCTTGACGCCATCTTCGCCGAAAACGACGTTGACGCCATCATCCACTTTGCCGGCTTCAAGGCAGTTGGCGAAAGCGTGCAGAAGCCGCTGGAGTACTACTGGAACAACATCGCCGGCACGCTGGTGCTGTGCGATGTGGCGCGTAACCACGGCGTGAAGAACATCGTGTTCTCCAGCAGCGCGACGGTGTACGGCGAGCCCGAGTTCATCCCGATCACCGAGGAGTGCCCCAAGCACGACTGCACCAACCCCTACGGATGGACCAAGAGCATGCTCGAGCAGGTGCTCACCGACCTGTACGTGGGCGACAACGAGTGGAACGTCGTGCTGCTGCGTTACTTCAACCCCATCGGCGCACATGAGAGCGGCCTGATCGGCGAGGACCCGAAGGGCATCCCGAACAACCTGCTGCCCTACGTCGCCCAGGTTGCCGTAGGCAAGCTGGAGTGCGTCGGCGTGTTCGGCGACGACTACGACACTCCGGACGGCACGGGCGTGCGCGACTACATCCACGTGGTCGACCTGGCCCGCGGACATGTGGCGGCGCTTGAATGGATGGGCGGCAAAGTGGGCACCGGCAAGGCGCTGGGCCTTGGGTCGCTGGAAGGCGAAGCAGCCGCTGACGGCAGCCGCCGCGGCGTGGGCATCTTCAACCTTGGCACCGGCAAGGGCTCGAGCGTGCTCGATGTCGTGCACGCGTTCGAGAAGGCTTGCGGCCACAAGATCCCCTACCAGATCAAGCCGCGCCGTGCCGGCGACGTTGCCACCAACTACGCTGCTTGCGACAAGGCGCGCACCGAGCTGGGCTGGGTCGCCGAGTACGACCTTGACCGTATGTGCGCCGACAGCTGGCGTTGGCAATTCATGAACCCCGACGGATACGCCACCGAGCAGTAACCCGTTACCCGCCGCAGACCGCACAAGGGCTCGCAATCCCATTCGGATTGCGAGCCCTTTTCGTTAGGAAGCAAAAAGGGACACAGCTTTAAACCGCATCCCTTTGAAGATCATAGAAAGCGCTAGTAGGCAGAACCTACGCCGGTGCCCGTTGCATAGCCGCCGGTTCCTGCACCTGTTGCGTAGCCGCCCGTGCCGGACGAGCCAGCAGAACCGCCGGTGGATGCCGCTCCGGAATAGCCCGTTCCGGCACCGTATGCGTTGGAGGATGCATCGGCATAGCCGCCCGTGGCTCCGCCCGTTGCGCCGCCGTAGTAGGACGAAGAGCCGGTTCCGCTTGCGGAGTAACCGCCGCTATAGGCGGATGCGGCGCCCGTATCGTAGTCGTTGCCGGCATACACCCCGCTACCCGTAGCGGTACCGCCCGCGGAAGAGCCGCCCGCAGAGGAGCCGGCGCCATATTTCTGCGCAAGCTTGCTGGTGGAGCCGGTGATGCCGCTGGGATCGCCGCCCTGATCGACGACCTTCATCATCTCGGTGACCTTGTCCTCATCGGCGAACACGTAGGAAACGCCGTCGACGTAGCCGGTGACGGAAGGCAGCATGGCGGAACACATGAGCAGATCGCCGTCATCTTTGAACTGCTGCGCCAGCGAGATGATGTCGTTGACCTTCATGTCGGTGGTAACGCACTTCGCCGCAGCCTGGATAACGCCGGGCAGCTCGGTGACGGGCAGGGCCAGCACCTTGTCCACAAGAGCCTGGATAAGCTTGCGCTGGTTAGCCGTACGCGTGAAGTCGCCGTCGACGTAGGCGCGGCTACGCGCGAACACCAGGGCCTGCTCGCCGTTAAGGTGCTGCTCGCCGGCCTCGATGATGATGCGCGGGTTCTCGGGGTGGTCGGTGGTGTTGTCGGCATCGGTGTCGTCGATGCGCTCATCAACCATGACGTCGACGCCTCCGACGGCGTCGACCAGGCTGACCAGCTCCTCAAAGTTGACTTCGGCATAATGCGAGATGCTGACGCCGGTGAGCTGGGTCGCCTCGCGGATGGTCGCTGCAGCGCCGCCGTAGTTGTACGCGGCGTTGAACTTGTTCGTGCCATAGCCGTCGATATCGATCATGGTGTCGCGGGGAATGGACACGAGCGTTGCCTGGTTGGAAGTCGGGTCGACGCGCACGACGATATTCGTGTCGGAACGTGCGCCGCCTTCGTCATCGCCCTCGCGCTTATCCGATCCGATCAGCATCATGTAGAACGGCTCTCTAAAACTGGAGCTGACCAGCTGCTCGTTGATGTTCTCCAGCTCCTCGGACGTTTTACCGCCCGTATTCAGCTGACTGTTCACGTTGTTGTACCATACGGCGAATGCGGTTCCGCACCCGATAAGGGCGACGATCAGCGCGCAGCACACGCCAAGGGCGATCTTCTTGCCCTTGGCAGACTTGCGCGAACGCTGCGCCGAATACTGCGGGTTCGAACGCGAATACTGCGACGCGCCCGCCTGATTGCGAAACGCGTTGTTCGCGCCAGGACCTTGGGAGCCGGGAGTGAACGCCGGACGGTAGCCGGCGGGCACCTGGGAAGCTAGCGGATCGTTCGCTTGGGGACGGCGGTTCTTTTTGAATGCCATGCAAGATCTCCTCACAGCAGTCCGTTCGGGCCTGCGTTACCTTCTTCCGCACCGCACAGATTCCATGCGGCTCCCCACCGGCATGGTGCCTACGCTACCCGATTTCAACTTTCCTTCAGCGGCTTGGCGAACGCTCACAACCGTGCACCAGGCCCCAATTAATCATCGCGCATTGTATCATCCCAGATTGACAACCATAAAAATGGCATGCGACCGAAACAGGGTGTTCACGGGAGCTCGCCCTATCCCGCTCCTATATCTAGGTTGCAGCGCGGCTTTTCTTGAAAAATACCCCCGGAACGTAACCGCTGGGTTACAGCATTGCGTAATCATGCCGTTACGCTCGATGCATGCAGACTTCCGTCCCACATATCGATGAGCTGGCGAGTACGCCGAGCGACGAACCGAAGATGGCCGTCACGCTCGGCCGCAACGTGAAGCGCCTTCGTGAACGGGGCCGAATCAACAAGACCTGCTTCGCGGCTATGGTCGGCATCGGCCGGCCACAGCTCAACAAGATCGAGAAAGGCACGGCGAATGTTCGCCTTTCGATGGTCGAAGAGCTTGCGGATGCGCTTGAGACCACGCCGGAGAAGCTGCTGTTCGAGCAATTCGATCCGGCAAGCATCGCCATCCCGCGCAAAGCCCCCGATTGGCAATTCGATCCGTATTCATAAGCCGGTGCGATTGCATTCGTAATGCCTAGGTGTGGGGAATTTCGCATGCGTTCACATTCCCTACCCCCATTCGCACGTTTTAGGCTATAATGCCCACACGGTATGGCAAGGAGCGCCTGCCAAGTATGCGGGTGTCGCCAAGTGGTAAGGCACGAGCTTCCCAATGTTTTGGCTGGCACGTTCCGCTAACTTCCCTTGCAAACCCATTTTCTAAATAATCCCACGTCAGAGGGCTTTTCTCTATTCATGCACCCTCAGTGGGATGGGTTTGCGAAACGGGGGAAACACTGGAAATTCCAGTCCAGTTCCCGCGCTTTCCAACCGCGTATTCCGCGTGGGGACGACCGTTCCCGAAGGAGATACGCGAACGCGCGGACGGTCGGCCGAACGCCGCAGGGCGACAAGGCCCCGCTCCCGACTGCGATTCCGAAACCTCCTGACCTCCCGAGACGCGGCAGCGCCGCAGATGGGAGGAAGAAAGATGACATGCAGGACGATAGCCGTCGCCAACCAGAAGGGAGGGACGGCCAAGACCGCCACGGCGCTGAGCCTGGGGGTCGCGCTCGCCAGGACGGGGAGCCGGGTGCTTCTCGTCGACGCCGATCCCCAGGGAGACCTGACGAAGTCCCTCGGATGGAGGGACCCGGACTCGCTTGAGACGACCCTCGCCACCCACCTTTCCGCCGCGATAGCGGGCTCGGACGACGACCCCGCGGCGGGTATGCTCCGCCACCGCGAGGGCGTCGACCTCATGCCCTCCAACATCGAGCTCGCCGCCATGGAGATGGCGGTGTTCATGGCGATGTCCCGCGAGCGGATGATGGGCGCCTGGCTCGCGCCCATCAAGGCGGACTACGACTACGTCATCGTCGACTGCGCGCCCACCCTGGGAATAATCCCCATCAACGCACTGGCCGCCGCGGACAGCGTCCTCATCCCGGTCTCCGCCGAATACCTCCCGGCATCCGGCATGACCGGCCTCCTGAAGACCGTGGCGCGGGTCAGGAGGCAGATAAACCCCGGCCTCTCCGTGGAGGGCATCCTCGTCACGCTCTACGACTCCCGCAACAACCTCGCCAGGGACGTGGAGCGCACCGTCAGAGGCCAGTACGGGAAGGCGTACCGCGTCTTCGAGACCGTGGTGCCCCGCGCCGTTTCCGCCGCGGAGGCGGCCGCTGCGGGTGAAAGCGTATTCGCATACGACCCCGATGGCAAGGTCGCCGCGTCGTTCTCCCGCCTCGCGGAGGAGGTGCGCCGTGGCTAGGAGGAGGGCGGCGGTGCCGCTGCCGAGCATCGACGACCTGTTCACGTCCCGGGAGGCGCGCGACTCCGCGGCGGCCGGGTCCATGGAGCCGATCCCCCTCGGCCTCATCGACCCGTTCCCGAACCATCCGTTCCGAGTCGCCGACGACGATGAGATGGAGGCGCTCGCCGAGAGCGTCGCGGAGAACGGCGTGCTCGTCCCCCTGACCGTGGTCCCGGGAGACGGCGGCAGGTACACGCTCGTGAGCGGGCACCGCCGCAAGCGCGCCGCCGAGCTCGCCGGCCTCGCGGAGGTTCCGTGCATCGTGAGGGAGATGACGGAGGACGAGGCCGTCATCGCCATGGTCGACTCCAACCTGCAGCGCGAGAGCATCCTTCCGAGCGAGCGCGCCTTCGCGTACTCCATGAGGCTCGAGGCGATGCGGCGCCAGGGAGAGCGCACCGACCTGACTTGTGCGCAAAATGCGCACAAGTTGAAGGGCAGGAAGTCCAGGGACGTGCTCGCCGAGGAGCTCCGCGTGAGCAAGGACAAGGTGAGGCGCTACATCAGGCTCACCCACCTCGTCCCGGGGATACTCGACCTCGTGGACGAAGGGCGCATGCGCATGCTCCCCGCCGTCGAGGTCAGCTACCTCTCGCGGCGCGAGCAGGAGACGCTCCTCGACGCGATGAGGGAGAACGCCTGCACCCCGTCCCACTCGCAGGCCCTGAAGATGAAGCGCTTTTCGCAGGAGGGCGAGCTCGGCGAGGCCCTCATCCGCTCGATCATGGAGGAGGAGAAGCCGAACCAGGTCGAGTCGTTCAGGATCCCGAAGAGGAGCATCGCGCGGTTCTTCAGGCCGTCGGCGAGCCGCGAGGAGGTCGAGGCCCGCGTCGTGCGCGCCCTCGAGCTGCTCGAGCAGGCCGAGCGCAAGCGCGCCGCCCGGGAGAAGGGAGGGGACCCGTGGGCAATGTGATCCACAGGGGCAAGGGCTCCTTCACCCACGTCGAGAACACGGTGTTCTTCGACCGCGAGCTGTCGCTCAAGGCGAAGGGCATCTACTGCCAGATCCGCTCTCTCGAGGGCAACCCCGAGTGGGTCTTCACCATCAGGGGGTTCGCCTCGCTCGTGAAGGACGGCGTCGACTCGGTGTCGGCCGGCATCAGGGAGCTCGAGTCGGCGGGCTACGTCATCCGCGCCCGCAGGCGCGGGGAGGCCGGCAGGTTCCTCAAGGCCGAGGAGGCGACCTGGATCACGATCGACGACCCCGCGATGCACGA
>OKRW01002392.1_pt1 | contig 13621 bp, 12 predicted proteins | sample 1601151 | NCBI WGS metagenome assembly OKRW01 (sample SAMEA3541471, study PRJEB24748) | human gut metagenome | biome: human gut; feature: human-associated habitat; material: faeces | place: China | collected 2012 | reverse complement strand
CGACCTGGCGGCCTCTATCTCGGGCGGCCTGTCGGCCACCGCAAGCAGCGCGTCGGGTATGCCCAGCGCCGTCTTGGCTATGACCATCGCGCCGCGCTCGTCGGTCTTGGCGTCTCCGACGAACAGCTTCGAGGCGCCGTGCGCGGCGAGCCCGGGCAGGTATGCGCGCGGCATCCCAGCGAGCTTGGTGCGCGAAAGCGCGAGCGAGCCGATGTTGCGGACCCGGTCGACGACGACCAGCGCGCCCGGATACTGCGCGTAGAGCCCGTCGATGGCGTTCTCCCTGTTGGGAATGGGCCCGCTTGCCAGGAGCTCGCCCTCGCGCGTGACGACGCACGCCCAGTGCGCCGATTTCCCGACGTCGAGCCCTATGACGATTCTTGGCCTGGTGGGTGGTGCCATGGTGGTATCCTCCAATCGGTAGGCCGATCGGCGGCCCCTCGGGGCTTGGCCAAACTGTAGGCCAAGCGCCGAATGATCGCCACCGAAGTTCATCGATGACTTATCTCGGATTGTAATGGGGATATGTGGTGGCGGGGTCTCATTTAACAGGACTGCGCCGAGGCTAATCAGTCATATTTAACTACAACATAATGATTGGTCCCTTTCGCATGTTATTATGAACGGCACAGCAGAGTAGGGAAAGGAAGGTGCCTGCATGCCGTTCGGGCTTTTCGTTGTTGCCTATCTATTCTTGGCAGGCGCGGGCGCAGGCTCTTTCTTCTTTGCTGCTTGCGGCGCTTTCTGCGATGCGCTGCGACAGACCGAACGATCCAATGAGAGCTGCGAAATCCTGTCGGGCGGTTTTCTGGCCGCGCCGTTTCTGCTGTGCGTGGCGTCCGTCTGCTTGCTTCTCGACCTGGGCAGCCCGCATCGGGCGCTTCTGGCGCTGGGAAACCCGTTCGGAAGCGTGCTTTCGTTCGGGGCGTGCTGCCTGGGACTGCTGACGCTTGCCTCCATGGCCGTCGCGGCTTTGGGAATAGCGGAGAGGTTCCCCGTCCGCTTCATGCGCCTCGGTTGCGCCTCGGGTATCGTACTTGCTCCCCTTGTCATGGGATATACGGGTGTCTTGCTGTGCGATATGGCGGCGGTGGACTTTTGGAACACGCCGCTTCTTGCCGTTCTCTTCGTCTGCTCGTCTCTGACCACGGGGTACGCGTCCTGCATGCTGACCCATGCCCTTTTGAACCCGCTTGTGCCGTCGGCGCCACGCGTCCTGGACGTTTTGGCTCGCGCGCTCCATGTCTCGGAAGGCGTCGTGCTCGCACTCTTCCTGGTCGGCAGGTTTTTCTACTCCGCAAACGCCCAGGAATCGGCCATGTCCCTTCTCTCGGGCTGGTTGGCTCCCGTTTTCTGGGCGGGAGTTGTCTTATGCGGGCTGCTCATACCCCTTGCTGCATACTCGGCTCGCTCGTTGGCGGCTTCGGCACCCACCGCCCGCATCGTCGCTTCGGCATTCGCGCTCATCGGCGGATTCGTCCTTCGGTACGCGATTGTTTCGGCGGCTTCCTATGCGGCCATAGTTGTGCCCACTATTTTGTAAAAGAAAGAAAAACAAGCGATGTCAAATCACCCCTCATCGATCCAGATAACCATCGACCAGGATAGCGGCATTCCTATCTGGCTCCAGCTGAGAAACAGGCTGATCTACCTGATCTCGTCGGGGCAGTACGCTGCGGGGGACAAGCTGCCCACGGTTCGTGAGATGGCCGTCAAGCTCGGAATAAACTACAACACGGTCTCGAAGGTCTACCGAGACATCGAGCGAGATGGCTACATCAAATCCCAGCGCGGAAAGGGAACCTTCGTCCACGACGGGTATCTGAAGAACTCTGAGTCGGCGACAGACGAGGTGGACTCCCTGGTTGACGAGTTCATATCCCGGTGCCGTGAGATGGGGGTCCCCTGTTCAGATATCGTTAGCCGCGTCGAATCGCGGCTGTCCCTGATCTAGAGAAGCGTTCGAAGGAGAGGCTGGATATGATTAACTTGAGAAGCCAGGAGAGCTGCGCCGATCGCACCGAGAAGGCGGCTGGCGAAAAGAAGGCCGCACGCGTCACCGAAGTCGAGTGCAACAAGGCGACCCGAGCGGGGGTGTACGCCTTCTCGATTGCGGTATTTGCCGTGGCGTTCCTGTTGACCGTGGTGGCAACGTATTCGCTCGAAAGCGTCTTCGCGGTAGCCCTCGCCGTTGCTGTTGGTTTCCTTCTTGCCTATACCGTTCGTCTGTGTCCCCAGTGGGAGCGCGTTGTGGTGCTCCGGCTGGGCCGTTTCAACCGCATCGCCGGTCCCGGTCTGTACCTGCTGATTCCCTTTGCGGAATACGCTGCCATCCATGTCGACCAGCGCGTCATGACCTCCGCTTTCACCGCAGAGGCCGCCCTTACCGCCGATTTGGTTCCTGTGGACGTGGACGCGATACTCTTCTGGATGGTTTGGGATCCCCAGAAGGCCTGCATGGAGGTGGAGAACTACCCCAAAGCTGTGCTGCGGTCCGCTCAGACGGCCATGCGCGATGCCCTTGGCCAGGTGAACCTGGCCGACCTGTCGATGCGCCGCCGACAGATCGACCGCGATCTGCAGGAGGTCATGAGCGAGAAGTGCGAGCAGTGGGGCATCACGGTTATCTCCGTCGAGATCCGTGACATCTTTATTCCCAAGGAGCTTCAGGACGCTATGTCGAAGGAGGCTCAGGCTGAGCGCGAGCGCAATGCGCGCGTGATATTGGCCGAAGTGGAGAAGGACATCTCCGAGATGTACGTAGAGGCAGCCGAGGTGTACGGCAAAAACCCCGACGCCATCCGCCTGCGCGCCATGGGCCTTGCGTACGAGGGGGCAAAGGACGGCAAGGGGATTTTGCTCATGCCCAGCAGCCTGGCCGACAGCCTGTATTCAAGTAAACTGTTCAAGTAAGCGAAATCGCTAGCGGGAGTTTTCTTTTGAGCCGCCCTCGGGCGGCTCTTTTTGCGCCCGGGGCTATGCGGTGCTTTCCCGATGGTTTGGGGATTGCGGATTACTCTTTACTCGAGGCTGCTTCGAAGATGCGGCCTTGGCGTTGACTGTCGAGATTGGTTGGGTCTTCGGTCTGGATTGTCGACTCGTCCCGAAAAGCCGGCCGATGCTTTGTTGCTGGGTAGTTGAGAGAATCTGGATTGTGATTATCTAAACATAAAATAATCATAAACATATATTGAACTAGTTAAATATGACAAATGATGATATGGTGTATCCACCATTGAATCGCGAGGATGGGGAGAAGGGAAACGGTGTTCTGGGGATGCGACGGCATCGCCATCGATGCATCGGATTTTTACGAGATAAAAGGAGGAGAGGAATGGGTAGCTCCAACAAGGTAACCCGCAGAGGCTTCCTGAAAACCGCCGGGGTCACCGCAGGCGCCTTCGGCCTGGCTGGAGGAATGGCTTCGGCCGGCGGTTGGCTGTCTCCTGCGAAGGCGATCGCCCAACCCGAAGAGCACGTCGCATACACGTTTCATTATCGTCACTGCCAGTGCAACTGCCATCTGAAGTGCACGGTGCGCGACGGGCGAATGGTTCTCATCGAGCCCAACGACTGGCCAAACAAACGAAACGAAACGGTGTGCCTGAAGGGCTTGTCCGAAATCCAGCACACCTACAGCGATAAGCGCCTCCAGACGCCCTTGAGGCGTGTGGGTGAGCGCGGCGAAGGCAAATTCGAGGCGATCACCTGGGATGAGGCGCTAGATACCATTGCCGCAAAGGTAAAGGAGATCTGGGAAAGGGACGGCTCTCAGGCTATTGCCTTCCAGACTGCCGTCGACTCATTGACCACCAACCTGCCCAAGCTGCTGCGCGGCCAGGAAAAGCCGAAGCGCGGCATCGACATCGGCCTGGGAAACGGCTTCTCTCCGGCGCTGGCGGAATCCGGCCAGCAGGGTGCCGCATCCAATGAGGTCACCGACTGGAAGAACGCAAAGACCATCCTCAACGTCGGTTGCAACGTCTTGGAGACCTGCATGGTCACCTCCAAGTACTTCTTCGACGCCAAGGAGGCGGGAGCCGAGATCATCACGTTCGACCCCAACTTCTGCACCACCGCGGCGAAGTCCAGCCAATGGGTTCCCATGGTCGCGGGCACCGATGCCGCCCTGTACCTGGGTCTGGCCACCATCATCCTGGACAACGGGTGGTACAACGCATCCTACCTGCAGGAAAACACGTCCATGCCCTTTCTGGTGAAGAGATCCGACGGCTCCTTGCTGCGCAAGGAGGCTCCCGCGAGCCTGACCCAGCCAGGCGCCGAGAATCCTTTCATGGTCTGGGACGAGAACTCCGATTCCCTAAGGGAGTACAATGCCGCGGGCGTTGCCGGCAAGCTGGAGTGGGAAGGCGAGATCGGGGGCGAGGGCTACGCCACCGTGTTCTCCCTGCTGCTGGAGAGCCAGAAGGCCTATACCGCCGAATGGGCCGCCAAGACCACGGGCATCTCCGAGGAGAAGTTGGTCGAGGTCGCGGACAAATATGCGAATCACGGCCCTTCCATCCTGAGCTTCGGCTTCGGCGGCGGCGAGAAGTTCTACAATGCCGACGTTTCCGGGCATGCGGCGGTGCTTCTGGCCACCTTGGTCGGCTCCTTTGGCACGGATGTCCCCGGCTGGGGCGCCGGCGCCTACGTGAACGCTTACCAGAAGATCTTCGGCTCCGGTAAGCTTGCCGGCTGGAAGCTTCCCGCCGAGTGCGTGACCGCCAAGCCCCCCAAGGGAACCGTCGACTACCGCGATGAGAAGGCCGGCATCAAGATGATGTGGGTCCAGAACGGCGCCTTCCAGCAGATCGCCGCCAACCAGAATCGTACCGACGAGTGGGCTAAGACCCTGGAATTCGTGGTCGTCCAGGATGTCTGGCATACTCCCACGGTGGATTATGCCGATATCGTCCTCCCCGTGTGTTCCCACTTCGAGTGCGACGAAGAAGTGGGCTTCCTGCGCGCTTTGCGCGGCCATGTGCTGCTGCAGCAAAAAGTCCTGGAGCCGCTGTTCGAATCCAAGACCGACTTTTGGATTGAGCGGGAGATGGCCAAGCGCCTGGGATATGGCGACGTCGTTCCCCAGACCCAAGAGCAGCTGGCTCGCTATCAGCTGGACAACTCCACCGACAAGTCCGTCCAGGGCATCACCCTGGAGGAGGTTATCGCGGGCCACGGTGTCGCTCCTTTGCGCACCCAGCCCGAAATCGCCCGTAGCTATTCTAACCAAACCTATAAAACCACATCTGGCAAGATCGATTTGTACTACGAGAACCTGGTGTCCTATGGTCAGGCCCTGCCCCAGTACGAGGCCCCCAACGAGGCGTTTGAGGGAAATCCTCTGGCCGAGAGGTATCCTTTGAACATGACCCAGCGCCGCTCCAAGTACTTCATCCACCAGAACTATTACGACGCCACCTGGATCCGCCAGTTCTACGAGCCTACGCTGGAGATGAACCCCGTCGATGCGCAGAATCGCGGCATCGAATCCGGCGATACGATCGAGGCTTTCAACGATCGAGGCTCCTTTAGGTGCAAATGCGCGACCACTCAGGCTATCCGCCCCGGCACATGCGTCATCGTCGAGGGCATTTGGCCCAAGTACATGGAGCAGGGCAGCATGCAGAACGTGACAAACGACGCCGTGAACCCCCGAGGCGCCGCCTTGGCCAAGGGCCGCGTCATTCCGTTCAACGACACGCTCGTCGAAGTCAAGAAAGCGTAGGGGTGAAAGAAAATGACTAGACTTTCGATTGCGATCAACCTTGAGCGCTGCACCGGGTGCCAGACCTGCGTCGTGGCCTGCAAGATGCAGAACAACGTTCCTGACGGTATGCTGTGGAACCGCGTGATCGTGGAGGGCTGCGATTCCGAATTCGGCTGCCAGGGCGAGTACCCGAATCTCAGCAAGCGCTTCATCCCCGTCGCCTGCCAGCACTGCGAAAACCCCGCATGCCAGAAGGTGTGTCCCACGGGCGCGACGTTCAAAGACGACAAGGGCCGCGTGGAGATCGACTACGACAAGTGCATCGGCTGCCGCATGTGCATGGCCGCCTGCCCCTACAATGCCCGCGTTTTCAATTGGAATGAGCCTGTTCGTTCGGCTGGTTTCAACTACGGTCACAAGGACGTGCCCATACGCCCCAAGGGCGTGGCCGAGAAGTGCACCCTGTGCAAGGAGCGCACCGATGCGGGCGAGGTACCCATGTGCGTTCGCTGCTGCTTGTCCGAGGCCCGCGTCTATGGTGATCTGGACGATCCTAACTCCGAGATCTCCAAGTTGGTTCGCGAGAAGAACGCCTACGTGCTGCTGCCCGAGAAGGGCACCAAGCCGCAAGTCCGTTACCACAACTAAGGAGGCGCACCCATGACTTCTTTGATTAAAAAACCCGCCTTCTTGGTATTGGCGGCCCTGACGCTGGTCGGCATCGGCTGCTGGGCTTTCCAGCAGACCGCGGGCCTGGGCATCACGGGAATGAACAATTCCAACTCGTGGGGCCTGTACATCACCTGCTTCATGTTCTTCGTCGGTCTTTCCGCGGGCGGCCTTATCGTGGCCTCCTCGGCGCATGTGTTCGGCATCGAAAGCTTCAAGAGAATCTCGATGCCGGCCGTCATCGTGTCCACCGCATGCATCTGCGTCGCCGGCATGTTCGTGCTGGTCGACCTGGGCGGAATCCAGCGCATCTGGCGCATCATCGTGGGCCTGAACGTTACCAGCCCCCTGGCCTGGGACATGATCGTCATTACCTGCTACCTGGTCATCAACATCCTCGACTTGGCGTGGATGCGCAAGGGCGACGAGGAGAAGGTGCGCAAGCTGTCCTACGCCGCGCTGCCCATCGCTATTTTGGTGCACTCTGTGACCGCGTGGATTTTCGGCCTGGAAATCGCCAAGGAGGGCTGGTACTCCGCCATCATGGCTCCCATCTTCGTGGCCTCTGCCATGGACTCGGGCCTGGCCCTGCTGCTGTGCGTGCTTTCTGGCCTGAAAAAAGCTGGCAAGGCCGATGTTGACGATGCGCTGTTTGGCGATCTGGCCCGCCTGCTGGCCGTGTTCATAGCCGTAGATGCCTTCTTCATCGGCTGCGAGCTTTTGACCATGGGCTATCCTGGGGCCGACGGTGCCCATACCCTAGCCATCATGGCTGCCGGCGCGACCGCACCCGCCTTCTGGTTCGAGATTGTCGGCGGTTTGCTGATTCCCTTTATCTTGCTGGCAAGCGCCAAGCGCCGCCAGAACACCGGTGTCGTGCTTGCCGCATCGGCTCTGGTCATCCTGGGCGTTCTCTGCAAGCGCGTGTGGCTGCTGTTCACGAGTTTTGCTGTTCCCAACATCCAGGGCGCGGGCGGCATCACCTTGGGCACCAGCGCCGCGCAGCAGCCCTTCGCAAATATTTGGACCCTGGGCGGCACCTACCTGCCCACCGTCCCCGAAGTCTTCGTTGCCTTGGGCGTCATCTGCCTTGGCTGCCTGATCTTCATGGTGCTTTCTGAGAAGCTGCTGGGAAAGGTCGAAGCGTAAGGGAAAAAGAGCAACTCGAGCAATACGGGGCCCGAATCCCTTTGGGCCCCGTTTTTCGGAATAAGGAGCATCCATGAACCCTGATATCACTTGCGAGCAATACGCTCAGCCTTTCGCGTTTCTGGGCAATTCCTTGCTTGACACCATGCGGCATACGGGGCAAGCCGGTCTTGACCCCGCTTTCTGGGCCGCCTTCCCCGATATGGACGACGAGTCCGTTGGCGCTGCGCTTGACGCGCTTTTCGCTTGGTCGCAGGGTGCGCAGGCGCGCATGGGGGCAGGTGAGGATATCCTGACCGAGCTGTGCGTGGAGTTCACCAGACTTTTCGTGGGTCCACCCTCTCCAGCCGCTGCCCCATGGGAGACATTTTATTGCACCGATAGCTGCAACCAGGGTTTTGGGGAGGCGACCTTTGCCATGCAAGACGAGTTGCGCAAGGCTGGCCTTGAAGTCGGCAATGAGAACAATCAGTATGCCGACCACATGGGTCTTGAGCTGCTCCTGTTATCCGAGCTTTGCCTGCGTGGAGACGGTGCTGCGGCCTGTGCGTTCGCGAGCAAGCGCCCTGGCTCATGGTGCGAGAAGTTCGCCAATTCTGTTTCTAAAACATCACCCGGCGGCTACTATGCGCTGCTGGCGGATTTGATTTGCGCTCTTCTTAAGTAGAAAGGCGTCAGGTCGTCTTCTGGTTTCATCACAGGAGCAGGTAAGAGAGCGAGAAGGCGAGCTCTGTCTTTCTGCTCCCATCTTTAACTATGAGGGGGGTATGGCCTTTCCGAACCGCCGAAAACTCTAGAGCCATGCCCGTGGTCCCACGATCGCGGTTCTACTGTTGTGTGATCTTGCGATACGGGTAGGATTACTTCGTATATAACTTTGGCTCATCATCTTGTGCGGGTTCATAATGGTTTTTAGATGAGGCTTTATGCATGAATGGCATCCACCACGTGGATGGTCTTGTTCGCGGGATGATACCCGCGGGGGAGAAAGTCGATGCTGGAAGGGTTCGTCTTTTTACGCGTCGCAATGCATGGGAATTTACCCGCTGCGCGAGTTTGATTCCTCGAATCTATTCTTATTGCGTTAATGAACGAGGATGGAGGATTATCGATGGTGCGAATATCTTTTATGCGCAGCATGTGGCAGAATCTGATTTCTCTTTGATAAACCTCCAGCCTGCTTGGCCACGTTTTGCATAATCTTTTTTAGCCAAAGCGTGATTCTGTTGTGGTGCCCGTCTTTCATTCAGTAGCGGGTTTTCTCGAAATTGAAATGCGAAAGCAGAAAGTTGGTTGAGGCGGATAGGTGAGAGCGCTGTTGTATTTTCTCGACTTGAGTCCGTTAAAAGAGCAGATAGTCCAAAAAAGTGCGGGGCAGAGAGCCAGGACCATCCCGATTTTGGGGGTGGTCCTATAGTTCTGTCAAGAGGGATTCGCCCTTTCGATGGGCGTTTTTGGCAATGCTGACGCAGGCCCTGCCGGGCCTGCGGTCTCCGCCGGCCGTTAGGCTGCGTACGGAACCTTGTCCCTCATGATCGCGTAAATCACCGCGACGTCTCCCTTCTGCCGCTACGACGCCGCCCATGACGTCCACATTTTCCCTATCACCGCCTTGCGGCAGTAAGTGCAGTCGTCGACCCGAATGCAAACAGGGGGCGGAGGTGTGTTCGCTGCGATGCCGCGGGTTGCGCCCGCGTTGACGTTGGCGGCTGCCGTGGCTTTGCCTGCGGGTGCCCCCCTGTTCATGTACGATTGCAATCGTATATCGCGGCGGCATGCGCGCCTGATGCATGGTAACCTCCGTGCGGGGGGCGGCCCTCTTCCTGTCAACTCTTGCCGTTAAGCGGTGGCAAGGCGTCCCGGGACCGTCGAGTTGCGCGGTTGCGCGTAAAAACGGCGTTGGACCTTGCCTCATGCGGTGTGCGTCCGTTTGGCTATTGGAGAAAAGTGCGGGTTATGAGCGGGAACAAAGTTAAGGGCAAGAAGTGCGGCCAGTCCAATAAGCTGCCCTTCGTTTTGATGGGTGGGCATATTTGCGTCGATGCCGCACAGGGCGGCTTAGCTTCGGTGCTGCCGTTTCTGGTGATTCAATCCGGGTTCTCGTACATCGAGATAACGGCGCTGGTTTTGGCGTCGAACATCGCGTCGGCGGTCATCCAGCCCCTGTTCGGTCTCATGGGTGACAAGAAGGCGCGTCCGTGGCTCATGTCGGTCGGCGTGGCGCTTGCGGGCTTGGGCATCGCGCTGGTGGGCGTGCTGAAGTCGTATTGGCTGGTGGTTTTGGCGGCAATGGTTTCAGGGATCGGTAATGCCATGCTGCACCCGGAAGGGGCGCGCTTGGCATACCTGGCCGGCGGCGACGACAAAGCCATGAGTATGTCGATTTTCTCCGTCGGCGGCCAAATCGGCTTCTGTCTCGGGCCCATCATCAGCGTCGCCGCCGTTACGGCGTTCGGGCTTTCGGGCACGCTCGTGTATCTGGTCCTCTGCCTTCCGTACGCGCTGGTGCTCCTTGCGCTGAGCAGGCGCTTCCTGGCTTTCGGCATCCGCGGAGGCGGCTCGTTGGCGGGCCGGGGCAAGCGCGACCGATGGGGCGCGTTCGGCATGGTGCTCGGCGCGCTTTCGGTTCGCTCCATCGTGTTCTATGGCGTGACCAGCTTCTTCCCGCTCTACTTGGTGACCACGTTCAACGCGGCGGAAGATTCCGCCTCGCTGCTTATCACCGTGTTCTCGATTTTCGGCGCGATGGCAACGGCTTCGGCTGGCTTCATGTCGCATCGCGTTCCCACGCCGCACCTCATGATCGGCTGTTTCGTCCTCATGGTGGTGTCGCTTGCCTCGTTCCTGCTTTCGGGCAGCGTGTGGCTGTGCGTGGCGGCGGTCATGGTGTTGGCGATGTGCCTGAATCTTTTCAACCCGCCCGCCGTGGCGCTGGCGCAGGAGTATCTGCCCGAGCATCTGGGCACAGCGTCGGGGCTCACCTTTGGCGTGGCGGTAGCTGTCGGCGGCATCGCGTCGCCCATGCTCGGTGCGCTGGGCGACGGCGCGGGCCTTGCGTCCGCCATTTGGGTTCTGGCTGCGCTCGCCGCGGCCGGCCTTGCGCTCTCGATCGGCGTCGCTGCGATCGAGCGGCGCGGTGCACAGAAAGGCTAGCAAGTTTGCAGTCAAATAAGCGTTGACACTTGGCGCTGTTTCCAATAGATGCAAAGCCCTCTTCGCGCCTGCTCGGTTACGCGTAAATACCTTCGCCAACCTTGAAGCAGATTGCGGCGCGGCACCGCTGGCGAAGTGCCGCTACATAGCCGTACTATGGCGGTCTCGAAACTTGGCGTTGCCGTAAAATCGACATCGCAGACTCAACAGCCAATCCCTGCGAAAGAAGGTCTATGAACGAATTCGACGACATCATCGGTTACGATGCCACTAAGGAAGAGCTCGTCCGCATTGCCGACACGCTCAAAAACGCTGAGCGCTATCGGAGGTTTGGCGTGACGTCCCCGCGCGGCTTGATCTTGTATGGTCGGCCGGGAACGGGCAAAACGCTCATGGCGAACTGCCTCATCAAGGCAAGCGGGCGCCCTGCGTTCACCTGTCGCCGCACCGAATCGGACAACTCCTTCATCGACAAGATGAAGGCCGTCTTCGAGGAAGCGGAGCAAAACGCGCCGTCCATCGTGCTCCTTGACGACATGGACAAATTCGCCAACAGCGACTTCCAGCATCGCGATGCCGCCGAGTTCGTGGCCGTGCAAAGCTGCATCGACAACATGCGCGGCACAGAAGTGTTCGTACTGGCCACCGCCAACGAGAATATCAAGAATCTGCCGGGTTCCCTGCTTCGACCTGGGCGTTTCGATCGGCAGATTTGCGTGGAAACCCCGAAGGGCGAGGATGCGGTCAGGATCATCGCCGGCTACTTGGCGAACAAGCCCTTCGCTGAAGACCTTGATCCGGAGCTGATCGCCTCGATGCTGGCGGGGCATTCGTGCGCAACGCTCGAAACCGTGGTGAACGAGGCCGGCATCATCGCCGCCTATTCGAAAAGCGATCGCATCACAACCGAGCACATGATCGAGGCGAGCATGCGCGCCGTGTTCCGCGTGCCGGCGGAGTGCCTGTACGAGACGGACGTCGTGGACCTATCCAGTAGGTCGACGAAGTCGATCGTCGTGTGGCACGAGGCCGGCCATGCTGTGATGCAGGAGCTGCTGGTGCCGGGCAGTGTGGCGCTCGTCTCGGCGAAAAGCAAGTCGGCGAAGCGCAACCACAGCGGCTTCACGGTGCGGAACTGGCGCGAAGCCGACGACCCGCTGCGCGCCGGCATTGATGAGGTGCTGGTGGGCCTGAGCGGCCGCGCAGCAGTCGACGTGGTTTTCGGCATCTCCGATACGGGTGCGGACGACGACATCAAGCGCGCGTTCCAGACGCTGTCAAGCCTGCTGGGGAAATCGTGCGCGGACGGGTTCTGGCTGCATAGCCCCACCTGCGGTTTCTTCGACGAAGAGGACGGCTACGACGACGCCGAGGGCATAAAGCAGCGGCGCCAGATGGTGGCATCCCATATGCTGGAGCATTACTACGGGAAAACGAAGCGCACGCTTCTGCGTAATCGCGCCTTGCTGGAGAGGCTTGCGGCCGCACTCGCTGAGAAGAGCTATCTGACCTCGAAAGACATAGCGCAGCTGAAGCAGGGGGTGTCGCTCGAGACGCCGGATTACCTATAACGCGCGGGTAAGCGTGCCTGCCGCGACTTTGCCCGCGGGCACCCCCCCTTCGACTCCTGGGCGGTTTCGCAGGAAATGGGCGCCGATTTTGCCATAGGTTCCGGACTTCTGTGTGGTTTCCTGCGGGCGTTGTGCAGCTCTGATTCCGCTGACCTGGGGAAACGCTGGAGCTGTGTAGCCTTTCGGGCTGAATCCACCTGCAAAACCGCCCAGAAGTTACGAGCGGGTTCGGCGGGGTTCGCGCTGATTGCATTTTGGCTTGTGCGCTTCATTGATTCGCGCACTAGCGCTTTTAGCTTCGTCATTCAAAGAACTTGTGAACAGGGGATGGGGGTGCGTTCGGGTGTTGGGCGCGAATTCAGTGGCGTCATCGGTTACGATGTCACCAAGGACGAGCTTGTCCGCGTAGCCAACGCACTCAAGTGAACAGGGGTGTAGGCGTGCTCGCGATGGTGGGGGGATGTTCAGGCGGGCTCCTGACCTTCCGGGCGAGTTTGAACAGAGGGCGGAGGGGCGTTTAGGCGCGAGGCCGCCTTTTGCCGAGCCTTTCCCCGAACATACCTTCGTTCCCTGTTCGCGAGTGGAGGCATTAACGTCGCCACTGCGGACAAAAACGCTAGTATCAACGCTGTAGACAACAACGCGATGAAACGCATGAGGGGGAATCGCCGTGTATCGCAGGTATACCGATGGGGTGTCGCATCCGCCGTTGGTGAGCGAATACGAGGGCGCCGATTCCGGCGGGGTCCCCGACCTGTTCGTGAGCATGCCGGCAACCTGCCGCGATGTGAGCGATGAGCTGCCGGATTTCATGTGGTACCGGGGAATGTCCATCCCCGAGGTCGCGGCGGCGGCCGGCATTTCGGAGAAAGCCGCCGAGGATCTGATTCTGAAAGGGAAGGGCACGTCCGCCGACCTTTTCGCGCTGTGCGAGGCGCTGCGCGTCGAGTTGTTCTCGCTCCCTGGCGACGACGAGCTTGAGAGGGGCATGGAATGAGGGAAGCGTACGCATGGTTGCAGAATCGCCTGGTAGGACGCTTCTTCGAGGGATTCGATGGCGCGACTCGGTTCGAATACGCCTCGGAAGCTTCCATGCCCATCAGCCTTTCGTTGCCGCTTGACGGCTCCTGGCGGGTCGATGCCCCGGGCGCGTTCTTGGACGGCCTGCTGCCGGATAACGATAGCGAACGCGAGGCGATGCGGCTCTGGTTCGGCGCGGCGTCGGCCGACCCGCTCGATCTTCTTGTGGCAACGAACACGACGGGCGGACTGTGCTTCACATCCGTTCCCGAGCTGGGAGAAATCACGTCCCAGGCTCGAGAGTTCGCAAGGGAAAAGGACGCCGCGATCAAGGTTTACCGGCTCC
>OKRW01002390.1_pt1 | contig 13633 bp, 13 predicted proteins | sample 1601151 | NCBI WGS metagenome assembly OKRW01 (sample SAMEA3541471, study PRJEB24748) | human gut metagenome | biome: human gut; feature: human-associated habitat; material: faeces | place: China | collected 2012 | reverse complement strand
TCAAAATTTCGCTGTGCAGCGCGGAAACGCCGTTCGTGCTGTGTGTTGCGTATACTAGACAGGTTCGTTGACGAGGGAACCGTATTGGTGGTCGCCTCAAGCACGTGAAGCAGCGAATTCACTTCTTGCGAAGCGATACCCATTTGTGCGAGCTGACCTTTTATCGTTTCGCGGATGGTGTTGTAGTCCTCATGCCCGATAACGTTATCGTCATGCCTGCCGCCGAGGATGTTGAAGATCTTCCGCAGGTCAACGCTCTTGTCGAAACAGGCTTTCGCCTCATCATCGCCTTCGTTCTTGCGATCCATGCCCGCCGAGATGTTGTCCGCGAAGTACGTGATGTACGCCAGCGAGTCAGGCTCAAGCGATGACGAGCGAGACATCTCACGCGCGTGATGGTATCGAATCTGCTCGACAACCCTCAAACCCTCAGGCGAGCAAAACGCAGGGTTAAGCGGTGAAACCTCGTCGGTTATGAACTGCGCGCCAAGCGCAGCGTGCGTGCCTTTGCCCGAAGATCCGCGATACACGACCTTCCCGATATCGTGCAGCAGCGCTCCGTAGCACAGGATCGTTCTATCGTCCAATGGTTCCTCCTTTTCGATTCGTCGAACCCTTCAACAATTGCATGCCGCCCATGCCCATAGACGTTTTCACCCCAACGCCAGACGCTTCGCCAAACGAAAGCAGCATAGCAACAAGCCCTTGCAGCGATTGCGGCCCGAAAGCCCGCAGCGTCAACGTGCCCGCAAATGCGGGAATCTTGTCAGCTTTCCCCATTGTGCGGGGAAAGTACCTCGAGCACAGGTTGTACGAGGTGATCGAAACGTGCTCGGAAAGATACTCGAGCGTCTCGGGGTCTATTTCGCAATCCCCCGCATACGCCTGGTTGTAGCGCATAAGCAGGTTTTGGAAGACGAGCCGGACGTCGGGCATGATCACGTAACGCCCTTTGCTTTTGAAAGCAGTGGGGGTTGCAAACCGCACGCGAAACGTCGGGCCGGCTTCGCTTTTCAGAATCCCGAGCAAGTGATCCACGCCGAAGGAGCCGAATTGCCTGCGCCGCACCGTGAACGTCTCATTGAAGTTCCGCAAGGTGAACGAGTCGATTTTCGACGCCGGGCCGACAAGACGCTCAGCGGCTTCATCGGTCAGCGCGCTCACGCGCCAGATGATTTCGCCGTTTTCGCCCACGAAGCAGTACTGGCTATAAGGGTTGAACGTTGACGCGTGAAGCTGGGCGGCGTAATCGTCGTCCACGTGCTCCAACAGAACGCTTTGCAGCATCGGCCCTAAGAAGGAGGGCTGCCACGATGGGTGCTCACCAGACGATTGCGGCTCGATATGCAATGACAAGGTAGTGATGTGCTCCATAGCGCCTCCAACGGTAACCGCACACAAACCTATTAATATCCGAGTGTAGCAAAGCCCCCCTTCGATTTGTTGTACAACAAATCGAAGGGGGGCTTTGAGGATAGCGGGTTAGGTGGGGGATGGGGAGGGATCGACTCTCTTAAGCTTATCCAAATCGTACCCCACAAGCGATTGGCCGCAGTTGGTCAAAAAGCCTAGAACCCGAATGGCACGCCTCCCCCTCGCCATATTTCGCAACTTTCGCTTCTACCGCTTGCCGGAAACGCCACCCCATCTCCGGCAAGCAGCACTCACCTGCGGAAATGCGTTTCTCCCCCTCTTCGGGTACCCCCTATTTCACCCGCTTTGACGCATGCGTTACCCCAGGTGCGGGTGACGATACGCCTCGCCGCGGCGCGTATCGTTCCCATCAGCCACAGATGTGGAAATCGGAATTCACGGAAAGGGACGAAGATGGATTCGATGGCTGATTTGAACCTGACGCAGTCGCGTCGCGGCTTCATCAAGGCGGCGGGCGCGACCGTGCTCGCTGGCGCCGCGGCCGCCGCGCTCGGCGGATGCTCTGCGAAGGGCAAGGAACCCAACAAGAACAACTTCGCGCAGTCGATCGGCGAGATCGATTGGGACGAGGAAACCGACGTGCTCATCGTGGGCGGCGGCCTGGCCGGCTGCGGCAACGGTGGCCACCGAGGGCAACGGCGCCAAGGCGCTGCTGCTCGAGAAAGGCGCGCTCGTGCTCGGCGACGGCGACAGCCCGTTTTCCGCCGGTCGCGTGCTGTGGACCGACGACGAGCACGCCGAAGGCTTCCGCCAATACCTCTACGAGCTGCGCGGCGAGATGGACAACACGCCCGACGCGGTGCTCGATGCGTTCGCCGAGGGCATTCATGAGAACCGCACGTGGCTGGAAAGCCTGCCCGGGTTCCAGGACAGCTACATCAAGGCAACCACGCACTTCCATCCCGGCACCGGCGACACATGCTACCCCGAGTACGCCGAGCTGCCGCACGGCTACAACCTGGGCGTGCTGTTCTTCCAGGACGAGAAGTACGACCACGTCATCAAGTTCGTGAACTCGGTGTTCGCGGAAAACCCCAACATCACGCACAAGCTGAACGCTCCGCTTACCGCGCTCATCCAGGACCCCGAGAGCAAGGCCGTTCTCGGCGGCGTGTACACCTATGAGGGCCAGACCGTGTACGTGAAGGCCAACAAGGGCGTCATCATGTGCTGCGGCGGCTTCGAGAATAACAAGCAGATGCGCGCCGACTACCTGTCCGCCGCCACCGCACGCTGCATCGCCGGCCGCATGAACACCGGCGACGGCCACTACATCTGCGCTCGCATCGGCGCCGACATGTGGCACATGAACAGCTGCGCCGGCATGTGGACGAGCGTCAGCCCCATCGAGGGCGAGGACGTGACCATGCGCACGCCCAAGCAATTCGGCATCACCGTGGCCGAAAACGGTCGCCGCTTCTTCATGGACTGGGACTCCGACCATGAGCACGACTGGGAGGTTATCGACCAGAATCCGCTCAACATCAACGTGGGCAGCCGCCATGGCCACATGCAGTTCGGCGGCGAATGGCCGCATCTGCCCATGCCGAAGACCACGTGGTACATCCTCGATGACGAGGGCTACAAGAAGATGATGGCCTACTCGACGGCTCCGAACTTCGAGCCGTCGAGCGAGGGCTATGGCTACACGGCAGACACCATCGAGGAGCTGGCCGGCAAGGCGGGCATCAACAAAGACGAGCTGGTGAAGACCGTGGCGCAGTGGAATCAGTACTGCGAGGCCGGCAACGACCCGGCGTTCTTCCGTCCGGCGAAGACGCTGACCCCGATCAAGGGCGCCCCGTTCCATGCCTGCCATTGCTCTACCACGATGCTCAACACCGACGGCGGCCCGCGCCGCAACGAGCATGCGCAGATTCTCGACCTTAACGGCGACGCGATTCCCAACCTCTACAGCGCCGGCGAGTTCGGCAGCGTGTGGTGCGACATGTACAACGGCGGCGGCAACCTGGGCGAATGCTGCGCGTTCGGCCGCATCGCCGTACGCAACGTACTGGGCATCGCGTAGGCGCCGAGCGCGTTGGAAAGGAAGTAAGCGATGAGCGAATCCGAAGAGACGAAACGCGAAGAGGCGTCGCAGCCGGCGGCCAAACGCCCGATGGAGAAGCGCAAGCGCCTGGGCATCACGCTCGGCTGCATCGCGGTCGTTCTGGTGGTGGCCGGCGCCGGCTTCATGGTGTGGCACGAGCAGCCGAGCTTTTGCAACGCCATCTGCCACGACCCGATGGACCCCTACCTGCCCACGTTCGAGGCCACGCCGGGGCAGCCGGCAGCCGACAAGTGGGGCAACGAGGTCGAGGACGCCAGCAGCATGTTGGCCGCCGTGCACAATCAGGCGGGCAAAACCTGCATGGACTGCCACGTGCCGCAGCTTGACGAGCAGATGACCGAGGGCGCCGAGTGGGTCACCGGCAACTACGACAGCCCGCTTGGCGAGCGCACGTCCACGCAGCTGGTGGAGGCGCGCGGCCTTGAGAACTCCGACGAGTTCTGCATGAACACGAGCTGCCACCCTTACGGTCGTGACGAGCTGGTGAAGAAGACGGCGTGGATGGGCAAGATCAACCCGCACACCCCGCAGCACGGTGAGCAGAAGTGCACCACGTGCCATAAAGCGCACCGCGCCAGCGTGAACTACTGCACGCAGTGCCACACCGATGCCGTGGTGCCCGACGGCTGGCTGAGCTACACCGACAGCAAGCTGCTCGAGGAAGCTGCCGGCATAACCGACGAGCAATAAGGTGCTGGCGGAAGAAGAGGGCGCAAGCGAGCCGCTTCGAGCAATGTAGCAATAACAGCGTTCGATACAGGCGCACAAACGCGAGACCCGCAGGTAGGAATTCCCCACCTGCGGGTCTCGTGCGCTTGGGGAGGCCAACTGCAGCGGACCGCGCAAGACCGTTCGCCTCCATAGCCCACCCAACCTGTAACAGATTTTTACAGTTTTGGCCCGAAACTGTAAAAATCTGTTACAGGTTGCAGAAAGCGACGCGAAATATTCAGAATGCCTACCCTACAAGAAGCCATGGCACGCTTCGAAAAGGACACCGCAACCATCGTGACATTTGACGAGGAAACCGATATCAACGTCCCCGAAGGCGTGATTCACGTAGCCCCTTCCTGGAAATGGTTGCTGGAGCAGAGACAGGTCGTCTGCGCGATTAAGCTATACCCGAAAAGCAAGGACAATTTAGACAGCCAAATGCTCATCCAGAAATGTAATCACCTTTTTACCCGCTTCTTCGTTTTCGAGTTCGAATACCCACTTGCTCGTATCGTAATCGAGGATGTCCAGGAACCAACGTCGCTCAGGTCCTGGCGTCAGCGTAGCGCCAAGAATTGCGCCTCCGACAGCGGCAACAAACTTTCCGGGCGTTAATGCCCCGATGATGCCGCCAATCGACGCGTTGCGAAGCCAATCAAGTCCGGCGTCTTTCTCTTTTGAGTACGCTGACGCGTTTCGTACGCGTATCGCAGTTTCGGGCTCAAGCGGCGCGGGCAGCTCGTCGTCAAACGCATCTGCAAGTTTTGCTATCCACCCTTTCCCGAGGTCTGGCTCGTTGTTCATCAACTCAAGCCCCCTATGGGAGAGTCGGAGGTATTTCTCCGGTCCTTCCACCACCCTTTGCTCGTGGTCAAGCTCGATTCGCCGCACGCGAATATAGGAGATAGCGATGTTGTTGACTTCAGAAACTATGCTGTCGCGGTAACGAGGTTCTGGAAGCTCCGACGCGTCATGGCGCTCGCCAACACCCGCGATTTCGCTTGCGGCCCCTTCGACAAGATTCGCTGCTACTCCGACAGCACCTGCGGCAACGTCGGCAGCGCCTTTAACTAGACCGCCAACCCCCTTCCCAACGTCATTAGCAAAGGCAAAAACATCAAACGGCGCTCCCATGAGCAAACCTCCTCCTTATCGTTTCCCAAACGACCCTAAGAACTTGCCGATATTGCCAGCGCCCTCAGCGATGGCGGATCCTACATGCGCGGCTCCTTCCATTGCTGCAGATCCCGCTTTAGCGGCGCCATCCGCAATGGCGCTACCGGCTTGCGCGGCTCCTTCGGCAACGACGGAGCCGACTTGAGCCGCGCCGTCGACTACCGCAGATCCCGCCTTTGCGGCAACGTCTGCCGCGGCAGCTGCCCCATCGGTGATTGCATGAACCGCATCTTGAGCTGGATTTGCTTGTTCGATCTCGGGAGTGCCCGGTTCGATCCCAGAATTTGGAAGTTCGCGCAGGTATTTACGCAGGTGCTCGGCGGAGGGCTTAAACGTCGCATAGGTTACGCCACCTGATACAAGTCCGCCAATGACTGGGATCAGCTTGCTGACACCTTCGGAAAACGCTTCTTTCGTCAATTGGACGCCGAGTACGCGAAGGATCTTCCGTAGGACGGGCCAGAACGGCAATTTCGTCAGCGCTTGTTTCTGAATCGCTTTCTGAACCCCTATTTTTGCAGTCTGGTTCGCAAAAGAATTGATGGCGTTTGCTGCCGCGCCGACGTTCATCATGACACCGAGCAGCATGATGAATTTTGCGAGGGATTCGTCATCCACTTCGTCGTTGTCCTCAAAAAACGATTGCCATCCGTAAATGTAGGCGAGTTTTTGCTCGATTCTCATAACATGGGCGAAATATTGGGCCAAATCTGCGGGAACCGTACCCGCCATCGCCAAGACGCCTGGTATTCCTGCAGCAAACGAAAATGCCGAGCATTTTTTAGTTTCGAAATCTATGGCTTCGGTAGCGATGGTGTCGAGAACCTCTGCTGGAACTCCTGCTTCCGCTGGAGTCTCGGACACGGCGAGGTCTAAATCAGCTTCTGGGTAATGTTTCTGCAGCTCGGTGCGCAAGAACTTTCCTCGGTCGATTTTAACCATCTTCAAAGATGCCGCTGCCTTAATCACCTTTAAAGCGAATTCCTCAGCTTCTTTGCCTTGCGTCTCATCGAGATGACCGATCTCGTATTCGACATCCTGCTCGTCGGCGATGATTGCTCGTTCCTGATTTTGCTCCTCGCTCATTCGATTCCCTTTCTCGCTGTCTTGGCTAACTAGCATCTGGCCAGTTGACTGATTCCCTTACTCCCCTGCGGGCGGCTGCGGTAGCGCTGCTAGGACTTCTGCTCGCTGCTCTTCGATGGTTTCCGCTATTTCATCGTGATAGCTTTGCCGATTTTGCATCTCGTCGGCTTTTAGCAGTGCGAAGTCGACGCCAATTCCGATGGCGGTTCCGGCTGCGGCACCTGCGATGTTTCCGGCAACGGGCGCCACACTGCCCGCGCCGATTGCCGATGACGCACCTTTCACCCCTATGGACCTCGCTAGTGTCGTCGCCATCTTCTCAAAGGCTTTTTTCCCAACAATTCGGTCGACAACCTTCTTCGCCACAAAACCTCCGAGCGCGCCCGCTCCGACGCTGGCGGTGATTCTCTGGCTATCCTCCATGAGCTTCTCAATTGGCTTCTCGATGTCCGTCAATCGCTGCGGGTCGAACTCGGCCGGCTTCATCAGCCAATCGGGAACGTTGCTCACCTCGCAGTCCGCAAGCCTGCTCTTGAGCTCTTCCTGCAGTTGGGCGGCCTGTTCAGTGCAAGCTTGCATCTCATCGTTGAGCTCGGAATCATCAATGCCCTCGGTAAGCGACGTTGTCAGCTGGTCTTTCAACCCCTCTTCAAGGCTGCTGGTGAATACACGCAGCACTCGTTCGTAATCTGCCGGAGGCGAGTAATACCAATCGAGATAGTTGTCGATGTTCTCGATCCGTTTATCGAACGAGGCGTTGATCAGGGGCACAAGCGTGTTCTGCACGCGGTCGGTGAGCTGCGAGGATTCGCCCGACAATTCGCCCAGCGCCATCTCAACGGCTTCCTGGTCGTACGTTTTGCCGTCGATCATGTAAACCGCTTTGCCGATTTGATCCTGCACGAGTTGCTTTCCTTGCGACACGCCTTCGACAGACTCGATTTCCGCAGCCTTTCCTTCGGCCCATAGCGCTGCCGCTACGGGGGCGATTACCAAGACGGCCGCAAGCACAACGAGCCCAGCTTGCGGCCTCCGCCGCTGAATGCGTTGTTCCGATTCGCCCACATCAACAAGCGGGAGGAACAGCTCCAAAACGCAATCGGGCATCATGCATGCGCAAAGCAGGTTCACGAAACCGCCAAGTGAGCAAATCGTCAGGATAACCTGCAGGCCGACATATCCGCTCCATGATGCGTCGGCGACTTGAGACAGCAGGCAGTCGATCACTGTGTCGGTATACGTTGCCACCAGACCAGCATCCATCAACAACGTCGACGATGATTCGCCGAAAGGGTTTTCGTGAGCCAAATAGGATTCGAGGACGCTATCGAACTGAAGTACAGGCGTGTTTGCGACGACGGTAGCCGAGGCAATACCGAGCGCCGCCGTCAGAAGAAATCCGCCAAGGACCAGCGTCCCCGTTTTCTCGAAGGCCAGCTTGAACTCATGTGCCGCAATCTTGTTCGCCAGCATGAATACAAACGGGCACACAACAGCGCCAGCTACCACAATTATCCATTCAGACTGGCCCCAGCGAACAACCGACAGCAGCAAACTGGCCATCGCGAATACGGACAACACGAAAGACATAATGATGCGAATGGTTTTGCCGCGAGTGTATTTCGCCGCGAATCCCGATTCGTTGAGTAAAGTTCGATCATGCAGCTTGGTGGCAAACAGCACGTAGGCGAAGGTGGGGGTTGCTATTGCCATCAGCAAGACTAGCACAAGGGCAAACGCAATCATCGACATGGTGTTTGCAAATTTCGTGAAACAAAACAGCACGGCTATCAGCGCCAACGCACTGATAGCGTAGCGCATGTAGAATCGCGCATTTGCTTTCGGCTCGGTGTTTCCGGGTAGAAGCTCCATCCTGTCACCCTTCCCGCCAGTGCGGCTTTTTTCAGACTCTTCCCTATACCCATCATCTGCGGTTTCGGCTGCTGACTTGCTATAGCAAGTCACCCTAAACATTGTAGCTTTTACGATGCGCTTATGAATACAGACGAGCGCAGAAAACGGTTGGGCGAGCGCATAAAGGCGCTACGGGAGCAGCAAGGGCTGTCCCAGCGCAAGCTTGCCTTGATGATCGGCTCGAATCAAACGCACATCTGGCAAATCGAGAATGGCACCGTGAACGTAGGCCTCGACATCCTATGCCGCCTAGCCGATGCCCTTGAAGTGAACGTGCGCGACCTGATCGACTTCTAGCCGGCCCTGGAATGAAATGGGCCGATGACTGCTGCATCGGCCCACTATTCAAATACGCTTCCTCTTTGCTATTCGCCCAAGATGTCGTTTAGGTCGTAATTCTTCTTATAGAACGCGCTCGACACGTCAGAGTACATGCGGTACTCGTCGGACATGGCATCGGAGTAGCTGCGGTACAAATCCCTGGTGCCATCCGAATACGCACGGTAAAACGCGCTGTGCTCTGCAGAGGCCTCGCTATAGCTGACGCTATCGAACGCATCTGCCAACACGCCATCGTAATAGGTGTCGAACAGGTCGCTGTAGGCATCTTCATGCACGGCTTCGTAAAAGTCGCGGAACGCATCCTCGTACACCGCTCGGTACCAGGCCTTCATCTGTTTGTCCAGGTCAGCCTTTTCGTCGCTTTGCGCCTGCTTCGCAAGAACGCGGAAATACCGCTTCGAATTGTCATCCGTTCGGGCAAACAGCTCGTCGGTGGCCGTTTGCGTGCTGTCGATCCAATCGGTAATCGCGCCCTTGTTCGCCACATACGTGTCGTACGAGTCCCCCGCAGCGGTCTTCGTCGACGCGAGATTATCGGCAATCGATTTCTCCGTTGCCTCGAAGTCTGCCGAAATGGCATTGAGGATTTCCTCAGGTGATGCGCTGTCACTAACCACAGGCGCCGGCGCCGTTGCCGACTCCTGCGCGGCCGGGCTAGCAGCGCCCGATTCCTGTTGAGGCGCAGGCGCCGCGCATCCCGACAAGGATGCGGCCAGCATAACGGCAACTACTGCTGCGGGAATAAGGGCTTGCTTTCTCATGGTGATTCCTTTCGTTCGTGTATTCATTTTGCGTTGCAGAGATGTCAGCGAAGCGCTTCGACGAAGGCGTCGAACGCTCCCGCGCCAAGCCAGAGTTCAATAGCAAGAGCGATACCTGGCGCATCAAACGCCCAGTTCAAAGCCTCTCTCGCGAGAGTATGAGATACGTTCGCACGCGTATTTATGGTGTCGATTGCTCTCGCGAATATCGAGATCAGCTGCGTGCGCACTTGTTCGCTGCCATGCGCACGCAGCGGCGCCAGCGGCGAAAGCTCACGCGATAGCCAGCCAGAATCAAGACACGCGCGGACATCGCGCTCACAGCAAAAAGGCAACGAGTCGGCTTCCAGTTTTACATCACGCTCACCGCAATCGTCGCCGGCCAGCGCGCAAAGCGCCATATGAAGCTGATCGCCCACGCAACGTTCGACAAACGCTCCCAAAGCTTGCGCCGTTTGGCGTTCGTGCAGCGCAACGCGTAACGCCTGTGCAGACACAAGCTGGCCGACAATGGCCTCGCGGCGCTCTTCTAGCCGCGCGATGTGCGACAACAGCGCTTCCGCAGGGTCGACCGGCGCATTCTTCGCAGCCCCGTGCAACCGATTGCTGATTTCCGGAAGACTTGCACCTTCCAGCCGTTCAAGTTGCACAACGTACAAAAGCGCAATCTCATCGACACTATAGGTCCTTCTTCCCCACGTGCTGTCCTGGGGTTTTACAATGCCAAGCCCTCCTTTCCCGCTGTAGCAGCAGCGCTGGATGTCGCGCCGCGGCAAGCCCGTCAGGCGTTCAACCTCCGAAATCGTCCAGCCACCGTGCTCGTGTGCGTTGTTCATCTGCCGTCCTCCCGAATTCCAGCAAATCTGTTCAACGCTTGAACAGCAAGCGGGATTCGGCGATGAACTCGCGGAAGTTTTCTCAGCTTTGCTTTCCCGCGCTTTTGGCTGCGAAGCGTTTAGCGTTCGCATATGCAGTCCTTTCCTAGCGATTTCGGCCTCAAGGCCCTTTCGCTATAGGGCGTGCAAAATCTGCGAATCAGGCCAATCAGGCGTCAAGGGAACGAGTACGGCGGTGTTGCGCTGCCAGTTTGCCGCTTTCGTCATGCGGATGATGACGGTATTGCCGTCTGCGATATGGACGTCGTTGTGTTTGCTGGGGCTACGCCCGGCGGGCGTAAACGGTCAGGCATCAGGGGAAGGAGGCGAAATGGATTCGCAGGTCAAACGTGGTTTTTTGGACGCGTGCGTGCTGGCAACCATCGCACGGGGCGACTCGTATGGCTATCGGATCGTCAAGGGCGCGCCGACGGCTCTCGGCCTTTCCGAGTCTACGTTGTACCCGATTCTTCGCCGTTTGAAGGCATCGGGGCACGTGACGGAGTATGCGCAGGAGCACAACGGACGCACGCGCAAGTACTACTCCATCACGCCGCAAGGACGCGGGTGGTTGGCGGCGTTTGTTGCGCAGAAATCAGAAATCGAAGACGTGCTTCGCTATATCGAAGGGGGCGTAAACCATGACTAGGAACGAGTGGACTGCAGAACTGCGCGTGCTGCGCCGCGTTCGCATGGTCGTCGGCGACAAGGCGACCGGTATGGTCGGCTCAATCGCCGAGGTGTTCCCGAAAGTCAAATATCACCCCGATTCGCACGAGTGTCTGAGCATCGCAAAAAAGACCGCATACGCGGCCTTTTGAGCCGCCTGCCTCTTCTCGGGCGCAAAGGCGAACGGGGGGGACGGGGCATTGCAAGCAGCAGATTATCCGCCAACACTGAGTCGTCGACGTCGCGAGGCACTGGGAGTAGATGCGGCCTTTGAGCAGGTTTGCGCGCGGGTAGCGACCATGCGGTAGAATGGCAGAACGTCGTTGCCGGCAGACGAAAGGAGCGGAGCCAGATGATGGACGTCAGACCGCCAGAACTATCACGGCTCACCCTCATGTGCCGCGACCACGAGGTCGCCGAGTTCACCTGGAACCACGACCGCCAGGCCGTCACCGGCAAAACCCATGTCTTCGACGCAAGTCATGCGCCGCTCATGTCGGTCGACCCATACGGCAACATCACGCGATACAGGCTCTCGATCTGGTTCAAGAACAGAGGCATCCCCGACTTCCGCCCCGATGCCGTCGAGCGGCTGCGCGCCATCGGCTTTCCGTCGGCCGCATCCCTCATGGCCTCCGGTTTCGGGGCATCGCTGTCCGACCAATACTGGATCCGCCCGACCGGCTCAGTCTCCACATGGAGCGACATCAACTGCTTCGAGAACGATTTCAGCGAAGAGCTCGGCAAACTGCTGCTTCCCCACGACGCCTCATCGGTCCCCTCCCTCATCGAGAAGATCAGGAGCAACGCGGACATCCTCGCCTCCTCGCCCGATGCTGCCCTGAACGGCAACCTGCCGAAGCGCTGGACGATCGAGGGCGGACAGCGGGTGCTGGTCAAGTCGGGGCGCGCCTCCAGCAGGTTCCAAGAACCGTTCAACGAGAAGATCGCCAGCATGCTGTGCTCGCAACTGCTCGACATGGACGACTACGTGTCCTACGAACTCGAGGAAGGCGGCTTCATGAAGTGGGCCTCCCGTTGCAAGCCCATGACCGACCAGGCGACCGAGTTCGTCCCGGCCTATGCGCTGCTTTGCTCATCGAAACGCCCCTCGGACCTCGGGCTGTACGATTTCTACGTGTCCGCCTGCGCCGCTCACGGGCTCAACGTACGCGAGGACGTGGAAAAGATGCTCGTCGTCGACTACCTCATGGCGAACTTCGATAGGCACTGGAACAACTTCGGCGTGCTTATCGACGGCGAGAGCAGGGAATGGCTCCGCGCGGCTCCGGTGTTCGACACCGGCGAAGCCCTTTGGTGCGACCGCGAGCTCACCCAGCCCTTCGGCGGCTACACGACGCCGCGCGCCGGTATGATGCGCCCCTTCGCCCGCAGAATCGACGACCAGGTCGAACGGCATTGCCAAGACCTCTCCTGGCTCGACCCGTCCAAGCTCAAGGGCTTCTCCGAGCAGGCCTGCGACACCCTGCTCGGCAACCCCTTCATAGCAAACGAACCCGGCAGGATCGACAAGATCAAAGCCGCCATCGACCTGCGCGCCATGGCGCTGACCAAGCATGCCCGCGAGATTCGCCGCAGGCGCAATGTCATCGTGCCCGACATGGGCGCCGCATCGGGCACAGCTTCGAAGCAGGCAGAGCGCCGTCTGTGATTTTCGAAAGCCGAGATTCGCACTAGCGTTTCAGCATCGCAAAAAGGCCTCGCAGCTCGAAACGCCCACCCCCCGATTGCCTGTCTGCGCTTGCACAAGGCTGGTTATAGGGATTGCCGCACAATCGCTCTCGCGTGATTACAACGAGCATGATAGAATGGAAATGTACCAGCGAAGCCCGGTGGGATTAACGGTCACGGGCGGAGCCAGTGTTAACGAGTTAGGGTCGGTTGCCGCCGGCCCTTTCTATTTCTCCCGGACTTCGTCCACTCGCTTATTTTTCTTCCGCCCATAAAGGTCGACGGCCATAAGAAGCACCGCCAACCAATTCGGTAAAACCGACAAGATGAAACTCAGAATTTCTTTCAGCCTAAGGCATCGCCTCTTCCTACATACATAGGCCGAAGCTCCGCCCGCGTTGGACTTCGCTGGCTTCGCCAGTATAGCAAAGATAGTACGTATGTTCTATCTTTCCGATACCGGCGAATTCTGATTCAAATATAGCGAAACGCTCCCCTGCCAATCCGGCGGAGGAGCGTTTCGTTTGCTGTTAGGTTAACGCTGCGCTCTAGCCCTGATACCCGTACAGGTTGCCTTCGCCCGTGTACTGCACCTCGCCGGCGCCGGACACGATGCGGCCGACGCGATAGGTCTTCTCGCCGGCTTCGGCCAGAGCGGCCTCGACTTCCTCGGCGCGCGCGGGGTCAACGATCAAGATCATGCCCACGCCCATGTTGAACGTCTTGAGCGCCTGCGGCTCGGACAGCTCGGCGGCGTCGCACACGTACTTCGCCACGGCCGGCACGGGCCAGGTGCCCAGGTCCACCTGCGCATCAACACGCTCGTTCAGCGCGCGGTTGAGGTTCTCGGTGATGCCGCCGCCCGTGATGTGAGCCAGCGCACGCACGGCGCCCGGGCA
>OKRW01002384.1_pt1 | contig 13643 bp, 12 predicted proteins | sample 1601151 | NCBI WGS metagenome assembly OKRW01 (sample SAMEA3541471, study PRJEB24748) | human gut metagenome | biome: human gut; feature: human-associated habitat; material: faeces | place: China | collected 2012 | reverse complement strand
AGCCCATCTGCTTGACCGAGCGCATGTCGCATCCCGGTGGTGGCGGCTGCCGTGCTGGCACGGCATTTGGAGCCGCTGGGCATTGACGCCGTCATTGCCGAGGGCACCGAGAGCGGCGGCCATGTGGGCGAGATGACCACCATGGCACTGGTGCCGCAGGTGGTGGACGCGGTCAGCGTGCCGGTCATCGCCGCAGGCGGCATTGCCGATGGCCGTCAGCTGGCGGCTGCGCTGGCACTGGGCGCTTGCGGGGTGCAGGTGGGCACCTGCCTGCTGGCAAGCGAGGAGTGCCCCATTCACCCCAACTACAAGGCCGCGCTGCTCAAAGCCGGGGACAGTGACACCATCGTCACCGGACGCACCGTGGGTGCACCGGTGCGTGTGCTGAAAAACCGCATGAGCCGGGAGTATGTCCGTCAGGAAAAGGCGGGCGCCGATAAGATGGAGCTGGAAAAATACACGCTGGGCAGCCTGCGCCGTGCCGTCTTTGAGGGCGACACGGTAAGCGGCAGCCTGATGGCCGGTCAGGTAGCCGGAATGCTGCACGAGGTGCGCCCCGTGGCGGACATCCTTGCCGACCTGTGGCAGGGCGGGAGGCAGCGCATCGCCGCGCTGAACACCGAATGCTGACCCTTGGCGGCAAGCCCCTGCAAGTACCCATTTTGCAGGGCGGCATGGGCGTAGGCGTCTCGCTGGGCGGGCTGGCCGGTGCGGTAGCAGCCTGCGGCGGCATGGGGTGCATCTCCACCGCCGATGCAGGCTACCGCGAGCCGGATTTTGCCCGTGACCCGGCGGCAGCAAACCACCGTGCCCTGACCGCAGAAATTCAAAAAGCCAAGGCCATTGCCGGGGGCATGGGTCTGGTAGCTATCAACGCGATGGTAGCCACCCGGGACTATGTCGAGGCTATTCGCACCGCCGTGGCGGCGGGGGTGGATGCCGTGGTCTCCGGTGCGGGTCTGCCGCTGGAACTGCCGGGCATCGTGGGCACCAAAGAGGTAGCCATTGCACCCATCGTGTCCAGCGCCCGGGCAGCAAAGCTCATCCTGCGCCGCTGGGCAAAGGGCTTTGACCGTACCGCCGATTTTGTGGTCATCGAGGGCTGCAAGGCGGGCGGGCATCTCGGCTTTGCCGAGGAGGACCTGCTGGCCGACCGCTGCCAGACTTTGGACGAGATTCTGCCCGGGGTGCTGGCCGAGGTAAAGCCTTACGAGGAACAATACGGCCACGCCATCCCGGTATTTGTGGCGGGCGGCGTGTACACCGGTGCCGACATGGCACACTTTACAAAGCTTGGCGCTGCGGGTGTGCAGCTTGCTACCCGCTTTATCACCACCTACGAGTGCGACGCATCCCAGGGCTACAAGGACGTTCTGCTGAACGCCGGTTCTGAGGATGTGCGCATCATCCACAGCCCGGTGGGAATGCCCGGCCGCGCGCTGAACACCCCGCTGGTGCAGGCGCTGGCTGAGGGCAAGCGCTTCCCGCCCAAGCACTGCGCTCGGTGTCTCAAGACCTGCGACCCCGCCGCTGTGCCCTACTGCATCACCCACGCCCTCATCGAGGCGGTGAAGGGCAACGTGGAGGAAGGACTTTTCTTCTGCGGCGAAAACGTGGGTCGGCTTGACCGGATGCGCACCGTGCGCGAGCTGATGGACGAACTTGTGACCGAATGGAGGCAGAATTTATGAAGCTTGCCGTACTTTACGCCGGTCAGGGTGCACAGCACCCCGGCATGGGCAAGGAATTTTACGAAGCATCTCCCGCCTTCCGGGCAGCCTTTGACAGCGCAGCGCTGGATTTTGACCTGCACCGCGTCTGCTTTGAGGACCCGGACGGCGTTTTGAACCAGACCGAATACACCCAGCCCTGCATGGTGGCCTTTGCCTGCGGCGTGACCGCCGTGCTGGCCGAAAAGGGTGTGAAGCCCGCCTATCTGGCAGGGCTTTCGCTGGGCGAATACTCCGCGCTGCAGGCAGCCGGGGTGTTCACCGCAAAGCAGGCCATCGAGCTGACCGCCTTCCGGGGCAGGGCCATGGCCGAGGCTGCAAAGGGCCTTGACTGCGGTATGACCGCCGTGCTGGGGCTGGACAGAGAAAAACTGTCCGCCTGCTGCGAACAGGCAGCTGAGGCAGGCTGTGTGCAGATCTGCAACTACAACTGCCCGGGGCAGCTGGTCATCGGCGGCGAAAAGGCCGCTGTGGAGCAGGCCGCCGCGCTGGCAAAGGAAGCCGGTGCCCGCCGCTGTATTCCGCTGAAGGTCAGCGGCCCCTTCCACACAAAGCTGATGGCTCCCGCAGGGGATGCACTGGCACAGCGCTTTGCGGGCGAAAACTTCGGCACCATGGAGACGCCGGTGCTGTTCAACTGTCTGGGGCATGAAAAGGCCGAGACCGACAGCATCCCGCAGCTGCTGGTAAAGCAGGTGCAGAGCAGCGTCTACATGGAAGATACCCTGCGCCGTCTGGGCGAGCTGGGCGTGGACCACATTCTGGAGGTCGGCCCCGGCAACGCCCTGAGCGGTTTTGTGAAAAAGACCCTGCCCGGGGTGGTCTGCACCGCAGTGGAGACCCCGGAACAGCTGGATGCGGTGCTGACCGCATGGAAGGAAGCAGAATGAGCGAAGAAAAGCTGACCCGCGCCGCCATTGTTACCGGCGGCAGCCGGGGCATTGGCCGCGCAGTGTGCGTGGCACTGGCAAAGCAGGGCTGCAATGTGGTGGTGAACTACTGCCACGGCGCAGAGCCTGCGGAGCAGACGGCAGCGCTCTGCCGCGCCGAGGGCGTGCAGGCGGTGACCGTGCAGGCGGATGTATCCACCGCCGAGGGCTGCAAGGCGCTGTTCGATGCCGCTGCCGAGGCCTTTGGCCGGGTGGATGTGCTGGTGAACAACGCGGGCATCACCCGGGACAACCTGATTTTGCGCCTGACCGAGCAGGATTTTGATGCGGTGCTGGACACCAACCTGAAAAGCGCATTTCTCTGCTGCAAGGAGGCCGCCCGCCGCATGGTGCGCCAGCGCTATGGCCGCATCGTGAACCTTTCCAGCGTGGTGGCGCTGCGGGGCAACGCCGGGCAGACCAACTACGCCGCCAGCAAGGCGGGGCTCATCGGCCTGACCAAGAGCCTTGCCCGGGAGCTGGCCGCGCGGAACGTGACCGTGAACGCGGTAGCGCCCGGCTTTATTGACACCGACATGACTGCCGTGCTGCCGGAGGCGGTGCGCACCGGCATGACGCAGGGCATCCCCGCGGGCCGCGCAGGCCAGCCGGAGGATGTGGCACAGGCAGTGGCGTTTTTTGCCGCAGAACAAAGCAGCTATCTCACCGGGCAGGTGCTCTGTGTGGACGGCGGCATGGCAATGTAAAGGAGAACCCTTATGGAAAAACGCAGAGTTGTGATCACCGGCCTTGGCACGGTGAACCCGCTGGGCAACAATGTGGCGGACAGCTGGGCAGCAGCCCGTGCCGGTAAATGCGGCATCGGCCCCATCACCCAGTTCGACACCACCGACTTCAAGTGCAAGCTGGCTGGTGAGGTAAAGGATTTTGACCCCGAGAGCGTGGTGGACAAAAAGGAAGTCCGCAAAATGGCGCGCTTCACCCTGCTGGCACTGGGCGCTGCCGCCGAAGCCATTGCAGACAGCGGCCTTGATACCGAGGCCGAGGGCAAGGACATCGGCGTCATCCTGTCCAGCGGCATCGGCGGTCTGCCCACGATCGAGGAGCAGCACGCCCGCGGCGAGGAAAAGGGCATGGAGAAGGTAAGCCCCTACTTTGTGCCCATGGCCATTGCCAACATGGCAGCGGCGCAGGTGGCCATCCGCTTCGGTCTGAAGGGCATGTGCACCTGCCCGGTCACGGCCTGCGCCGGCGGCACCAACGCCGTAGGCGACGCCTTCCACCGCATCCGGGACGGCTATGAGCCGGTGATGGTCTGCGGCGGCGCGGAAAGCTGCATCAGCCCCTTGGGCATCGGCGGCTTTACCAGCATGAAGGCACTTTCCACCGCCACCGACCCGGACGCTGCCAGCCTGCCCTTTGACGCCCGCCGCGGCGGCTTTGTCATGGGTGAGGGCAGCGGTGTGCTGGTGCTGGAAGAACTGGAGCACGCAAGAGCGCGCGGCGCACACATCTACGCCGAGGTGGTGGGCTACGGTGCCAACTGCGACGCCTACCACTTTACCGCTCCGGCTCCCGGCGGCGCAGGTGCCATCGACTGCATGAAGCTGACCCTGGTCGATGCCGACATCGCACCGGAGCAGGTGGACCACATCAACGCCCACGGCACCGGCACCCACATGAACGATGCCTGCGAGACTGCCGCTATCCACGCCGTGTTCGGCGCACACGCCAAGGAGATGACCGTGGTCAGCACCAAGAGCATGACCGGCCATCTGCTGGGCGGCGCAGGCGGCATCGAGGCCGTGTTCACGGCACTGGCCCTGCGAGACCAGTTTGCCCCACCCACCATCCACTATGAGCAGCCTGATCCGGAATGCGATCTGGACTATGTGCCCAACACCGGGCGGCAGCAGGAGATGCAGTACGCGCTGAGCAACAGCTTGGGCTTTGGCGGCCACAACGCCTGCATCGCCCTGCGCAGATGGGAGGGCTGACCCATGGCAGAGCCCCGTACCGTGCGTGAAAACGCCAACACCCTGAGCAGTGTACAGATCGCGGAGATCCTGCCCCACCGCTACCCCTTTGCCCTCGTGGACCGTGTTCTGGACTACGAGCCGGGGCAGTGGGCCATCGGCCGCAAGTGCGTCACCCGCAACGAGGAATTCTTCAACGGCCACTTCCCGGCGCAGCCGGTCATGCCCGGCGTGCTGCTGCTGGAAGCATTGGCACAGACCGGCGCTGTGGCGGCGTTGAGCCTGCCGGAAAACAAGGGCAAGCTTGCGCTGTTCGGCGGCATCAAGAGTGCCCGCTTCCGCAAGCAGGTCACCCCCGGGGACGTGCTCACCCTCCACTGCGAGCTGGTACAGCAGCACGGCGCTGTGGGCGTAGGCAAGGCCTCGGCATGGGTGGACGGCAAGTGCGCCGTCACCGCAGAGCTGACCTTTGTGCTGACCGACGCAGCAGAATAAAATGAATGAAAAAGAGATAGGCGATCCCTTTCGGGAAAGCCTATCTCTTTTTTTGTGTCTGTTCCGGTCGGTTTACTCTGCGGCAGCTGTCCCGGTGTCTGCTTCAGCAGTGGGGGCAGACTCTGTCGGGGCGGTCGCCGCCTGTTCCTTTTCCATCCACTCCCGCACGCGGTCGGGGCGGTTGGTGATGTAGGCATCGGCACCGGTGCGCAGCAGGCTGCGGACAGAATCTTCCGTGTCCACCGTCCACAAAGACACCTTGATGCCCATCTCGTGCAGTTTGTCAATGAAACCGGCGTTTTTGTAGGCGGTGTGGTACTCACAGCTGACCCACTCCGGCGCAAAGTCCAGACTGCGGATATAGCCGGGCAGATCCCGCTGCGCCATCAGGTTTTTGTAGATCTCGTTCAGGCTCTCGCCGGGAAAGCTTGCCCGCAGCATACTTACCTTATCGCTCATCCATCGGGTCATCCAGCTGCAATTTTCCTCGTCTGCTGCGCTCTCCGGCAGGGCGGCATCCATGGCTTCTATGTCCTCTATGCCGTTGGTCAGTCCAAGATCCTTCCAGATGATGGGCGGCGGCAGCAGCATGCTTTCCAGCTCGCCGTATACCAGTGCACCCACCCGCAATTCGGGCATCAACTGCTTTGCCTGCCGCAGCAGCGCGTGGTTGAAGGAAACAAGGATCACCTGTTCTACCATCTCGGTCTGCTGCAGCACTTCCAGCACCCGGGGCACAAAGTCCGGGTCGTTGTCCATGGTGGATTTCAGTTCCAGATGCACGGTGCATCCCGGCATCTGCCTGCACAGTTCCATGGCCTCCTGCAGGGTGGCGATCTTCTCGTCCTGAAAGATGGCGTCCTTCCAGCTGCCAAAATCCAGTTCCTTTAAATCGCCCATGGTCATATCATAGATCTTGCCGGAAATATCCGTGTGCAGATCGATCATATAGTCGTGGTGGATCACAAGCCCGGCGTCAATGGTCTGCTGTACGTCCATCTCTACGCCGTCCGCGCCAATCTCCATGGCTTTTTTAAAGGCAGTCAGGGTGTTTTCCGGTGCAAGATAGGAAGCACCGCGGTGTGCAATGATTTGTGGTGTCATAAATTTTCTCCGTTATCGGTTCTTCCTCACACTTTTACGCCCCGGCGCTGCCATACCGCAAACAGTGCCGGGGCGCTTGCTCAGGTCAGGTCCTCGCCGTCTGAAGCGATGACCTTTTTATACCAGTAAAAACTGTCCTTCCGGCTGCGGGCAAGGGTACCGTTGCCGTCGTTGTCCTTGTCCACATAGATAAAGCCGTACCGCTTTTTCATCTCGCCGGTGGAGGCACTCACAAGGTCGATGGGACCCCATGTGGTGTAGCCCATCAGGGGCAGACCGTCCTCGTTGATAGCCTTTTCCATCTCTTCGATGTGCGCCCGCAGATAGTCGATGCGGTAGCTGTCGTGGATGGAGCCGTCCGGCTCTACGGTATCCACCGCGCCCAGACCGTTCTCCACGATGAACATGGGCTTTTCGTACCGGTCGTAGATGGTGTTCAGGGTCACCCGCAGACCTACCGGGTCGATGGCCCAGCCCCACTCGCTGGCTTTCAGGTAGGGGTTCTTCACCGATGCAGACACGGCGTTGCCTTCCGCATTCTCTGCCGCCATCAGCTCCTTATCCACCGTGATGCAGCGGCTGGAATAGTAGCTGAAGGACACAAAATCCACCGTGCCCTCCCGCAGCGTGCGGTCGTCCTCCGGCTGTGTGTGCAGCTGCACCCCGGCGCGCTCCATCCGCTTTTTAGCCCACACGGGGTAAGCGCCGCGCACCTGTACGTCGGTAAAGAAGTAGTTGTCCCGGTCTGCCTCCTGCGCCGCCCGCACATCCTCCGGGGCGCAGGTGCGGGGGTAGAACTGCCCCGCCGCCAGCATACATCCCACCATGGCGTCCGGCATTTTTTCGTGCGCCAGCTTTACCGCCTTTGCGCTGGCCACCAGCTCGTGATGGGCGGCCTGATACTTGACCTGCTCCACATTCTCGCCGGGGTGGAATACCAGCCCTGCGCCGGTAAAGGACAGGTGCAGCAGCATATTGATCTCGTTGAAGGTGAGCCAGTACTTCACCTTGCCTTTGAAGCGGTCGAACAGCACCTCGCAGTAGTGGACGTAGGCGTCCACCATGCGGCGGTCTTTCCAGCCGCCGTATTTTTTGATGAGGGCAATGGGAGTGTCAAAGTGGCAGATGGTGACCAGCGGCTCAATGCCGTACTTATGGCACTCGTCAAAAATGCTGTCGTAGAAGGCCAGTCCTGCCTCGTTGGGCTGAGCGTCATCGCCGTTGGGCAGGATGCGGGTCCATGCAATGGACAGCCGGAAGCACTTGAAGCCCATCTCTGCAAACAGGGCGATATCCTCTTTATAATGGTGATACAGGTCAATGGCCTCGTGGCTGGGGTAGAAATGCGCGTCATCGCAGCCCAGCATTTCCATATAGCCCGTTGCCACCGGAAAACGGTCCGGGCCGAAGGGGGTTACATCCACCGTAGCCAGACCCTTGCCGTCTGCCTGCCATGCACCCTCGCACTGGTTGGCAGCGGTAGCGCCGCCCCACAAAAAGCCCTTGGGAAATTTGCCCATACTCTTTACCTCCTTGTTTACTTTTGCGCCCCTGCGGAGCGCAGATATACGCATACTACTATGATACCGCAACTGGCGGCGCTTGTCCATGACTGCATTTTGCAAAGGTGCGTGCATTTGGGGATAAAGTACGACTTTTATCGTCAAAACGCCGAAATTTCCTGCTGCTTTTTGCGCACTTTTCACGATAAAAACACAAAACTTGCCTGTTTTTCTTTTATTCTGTTCCTTTTAAACCGCGCGGCAGTATGGTAGAATAATAGGGTAAGAACTGCGCTGCGCTGCTGCGCTGCTGAGAACATGGAAAAATGGAGTGTTTGATTATGACTGAGTTCAAACCCATCAAAGAAGGCAAAGTCCGCGAGATCTACGACAATGGCGACAGCCTGATTATGGTTGCCACTGACCGCATTTCTGCGTTTGACGTCATCCTGAAAAACAAGGTCACCAAAAAGGGCACCGTGCTCACCCAGATGAGCAAGTTCTGGTTCGATTACACCCGCGATCTGCTGCCCAACCACATGTTGAGCGTGGATGTGCAGGATATGCCGGAGTTCTTCCGCCAGCCCCAGTTCACCGGCAACAGCATGATGTGCCGCAAGTTGACCATGCTGCCCATCGAGTGCATCGTGCGCGGCTACATTACCGGCAGCGGCTGGGCAAGCTACCAGAAGACTGGCAAGGTGTGCGGCATCCAGCTGCCCGAGGGCCTGCAGGAGTCCGATAAGCTGCCCGAGCCCATCTACACCCCCTCCACCAAGGCAGAGATCGGCGACCACGACGAGAACATCTCCTACGAGCAGAGCATCGACGTGCTGGAGAAGCAGTTCCCCGGCCACGGTCTGGAGTACGCCACTAAGCTGCGCGACTACACCATTGCCCTGTACAAGAAGTGCGCCGAGTATGCACTGTCCCGCGGCATCATCATTGCCGATACCAAGTTCGAGTTTGGTCTGGACGAGGACGGCAACGTGGTGCTGGGTGACGAGATGCTGACCCCGGACTCCTCCCGCTTCTGGCCGCTGGAGGGCTATGAGCCGGGTCACAGCCAGCCCTCCTTCGACAAGCAGTTCGTCCGCGACTGGCTGAAGGCCAACCCCGACAGCAACTACGACCTGCCGCAGGATGTCATTGACAAGACCATTGCCAAGTATCTGGAGGCCTATGAGCTGCTGACCGGCAAAAAGCTGTAAGCGTATCCCGTATCCATAAAAATCAAGGCTGCTGCGGAAAATTTTCCGCAGCGGCCTTTTTTGTGCCCCGCCCCTTGACATTGAGCGGGGATATGAGTAATATATGTATCGTATCAAACAGTTTCACATCGAACAACTTGAATAGAGGAAACCATTATGTGTACACAGCACACTATTGAAGAGCACTGCAAGCTGGACCCGCCGTGGGATGGGCCGCAGGTCATCCCCGCTCAGCTGCGCCGGGTGGACAACCTGATCTTCCGCAGGCTGAACCAGTTTTCCCGCGCCAACGGGGTAGAGCAGACCACCCCCATGCACGGGTGGATCATCGAGTATCTCTACCGCCACCGGGACGAGCCGGTGTTCCAGCGGGACATCGAGCGGGAGTTTTCCATCACCCGCTCCACGGTGACGAACATTTTGCAGCTGATGGAGCGCAAGGGCTACATCCAGCGGCTGAGCGTACCGCAGGACGCCCGGCTCAAGCAGCTGGTTTTGACCGAGGAGGGCATCCAACGGCACGAAAAGACCCTGCTGTCCTTCCACCAGACCGACGATTATGTGGCCGGATTGCTGACCGAGGAGGAGAACGCAGAGCTGCTGCGGCTGCTGAACAAGCTGCGGGAAGCACTGAAATAACCACCTTTTCCGTCAAAGCGCCGAAAAAGGACTTACTAAATTAGCAATTATGAACATTTTTCGAAACGTCTTGACATTTAAATTGTTTTGTATAAAATTGTTTTGTACCAAACAAATAAATTCAACAGGAGGGAACTCAGATGATCAAAAAGCTTGTGTCGCATCTGGGCGAGTATAAAGCCGCCTCGATCAAGACACCGTTCTTTGCTGCGCTGGAAGCCATTATGGATGTGCTGCTGCCCACCATCATGGCCTTTATCATCGACCAGGGCATTGAAAAGGGCGATATGAACGCTATCATCCGCTACGGCCTGCTTACCTTTCTGGTGGCAGCCATTGCGCTGGTGCTGGGCGTGCTGGCGGGCAAGTATGCCGCCGAGGCATCCACCGGCTTTGCCGGAAATCTGCGCGATGCCATGTATGAAAATATCCAGCATTACTCTTTTTCCAACATCGACAAATTCTCTACGGCAGGTCTTGTTACCCGCATGACCACCGACGTGACCAACGTGCAGAACGCCTTCCAGATGATCGAGCGGATGTGCGTGCGCGCCCCGGTGCATCTGGTATTTGCGCTGACCATGGCAGTGGTCATCGGCGGGCCGCTGGCGCTGGTATTCGTGGTGGCGGTGGTCTTTCTGGTGGTGGTGCTGGCTGCCATCATGATCCCCACCTTCCGCATCTTTGACCGGGTGTTCAAGAACTATGATAACCTCAACGCCTCGGTGCAGGAGAATGTCTCTGCCATCCGCGTGGTCAAGAGCTTTGTGCGCGAGGGCTTCGAGAACGAAAAATACACCGCCGCCTGCGAGAGCCTGTATAAGCAGTTCGTCAACGCGGAAAGCCGCCTGAGCTTCAATAACCCCGCCATGCTGGTGGCGGTGTACGGCTGCAACATCGCGCTGAGTTGGTTCGGCGCAAAATATGTGCTGCACGGTGCTATTACCACCGGCCAGCTGAACGCCCTGTTCGGCTATATCATGAACATCCTTATGGCACTGATGATGCTGAGCATGGCCTTTGTCATGATCGCTATGTCCGCCGCCTCTGCCAAGCGTATCGTGGAGGTGCTGGACGAGCACACCGACCTGCCCCCGGCAAAGCAGCCGGTGCAGCAGGTGGCAGACGGCAGCATCCAGTTTGACCACGTTACCTTCAAGTATAAGCACGGCAGCGGCCAGCCGGTGCTGAACGATATCAGCTTTACCATCCGGCCCGGCGAGACGCTGGGCATCATCGGCGGCACCGGCAGCGCAAAGTCCAGTCTGGTGCAGCTGATCCCCCGCCTGTACGATGCCGAGAGCGGCACCGTGCGTGTGGGCGGTGTGGACGTGCGGGACTATAATCTTGACGTGCTGCGCCGCGAGGTCTCCATGGTGCTGCAGAAGAACGTGCTGTTCAGCGGCACCATTCTGGATAATCTCCGCTGGGGCGATGCCAACGCCACCGAGGAAGAGTGCATCCGCATGGCAAAACTGGCCTGCGCGGATGAGTTCATCCAGCGCTTCCCGGATAAGTACAATACATGGATCGAGCAGGGCGGCTCCAACGTGTCCGGCGGCCAGAAGCAGCGCCTGACCATCGCCCGCGCCCTGCTGCGTAAGCCCAAGGTGCTGATTTTGGACGACTCCACCAGCGCCGTGGATACCGCGACCGATGCCAAGATCCGCAAGGCCTTCCGGGAGGAGATCCCCGGCACGACCAAGATCATCATTGCACAGCGCATTTCCTCGGTGCAGGATGCAGACCGCATTCTGGTGCTGGAGAACGGCCAGATCAACGGTCTGGGCACCCACGCAGAGCTGCTGGCGACCAACGCCATCTATCAGGAGGTCTACAACAGCCAGACGCAGGGCGGCGGCGATTTTGACAAGCAGGGAGGTGCGCAGTAATGGCAGTAAAAGAAGTACATGGCCCCGGCCCGCGGGGCGCACGGGGGCCGCGCCCCAAGGTGGAAAACCCGGGCAAGCTGCTGAAGCGCATCATGGATGAGGTGTTCCGTAACTATCTGCCCCACTGCATCCTTGTGCTTGTGTGCATCGTGGTCAGCGCGCTGGCCAATGTGCAGGCCAGCCTGTTCTTGCAGACCTTGATGGACGATTACATCGTGCCCATGACCCACCAGCAGAACCCCAGCTTTGCACCGCTGGCCGGTGCATTGGTGCGGATGTGCTGCATCTACCTTGTGGGCATTCTGGCCGCATGGGCCAACGCCCGCATCATGGTCAACGTAACGCAGGGCACGCTGCGCAATCTGCGCACCAAGCTGTTCACCCACATGGAAAGCCTGCCCATCCGGTATTTTGATACCCATCCTCACGGCGATATCATGTCCGTGTACACCAACGACGTGGATACCCTGCGCCAGATGCTCAGCCAGAGCATCCCGCAGCTGGTGTCCAGCGTCATCACGATTGTGTCGGTGTTCTTCAGTATGTGCATGCTCAGCTGGCAGCTGACCATCGTTACCATGCTCATGGTGGCGCTGATGCTGTTCTGCTCCAAGCAGATCGCAAAAAGCTCCTCCAAGTACTTCATCCAGCAGCAGCGGGATCTGGGCAAGGTGAACGGCTACATCGAGGAGATGATGGAGGGCCAGAAGGTGGTCAAGGTGTTCACTCACGAGCAGCAGACCCTTGCCGGCTTCCGTGAGCTGAACGACCAGCTGAAGGAAAGCGCCAAGCAGGCCAACGCCTTCTCCAACATCATGATGCCGGTCAACGCCCAGCTGGGCAACATCAGCTATGCCATCTGCGCACTGACTGGTGCAGCCATGGCCGTGGGCGGTGTCGGCGGCATGACCCTTGGCACCGTGGTGGCCTTCCTCAGCCTGAACAAGGGCTTCAATATGCCCATCAGTCAGGTGTCTATGCAGGCCAACAGCGTCATCATGGCACTGGCCGGTGCCGAGCGCATCTTCAAGATGATGGACGAGCCCAGCGAGACCGACGAGGGCTATGTGACGCTGGTAAACGCCAAGTATGACCGGAACGACCAGCTGGTAGAAACGAACGAGCGCACCGGTCTGTGGGCGTGGAAACACCCCCACCACGACGGCACCGTTACCTACCACAAGCTGGCGGGCGATATCACCTTTACGGACGTAGACTTTGGCTATGTGCCGGAAAAAACGGTGCTGCATGACATCAACCTGTACGGCCGTCCGGGGCAGAAGATCGCCTTTGTCGGCTCCACCGGTGCAGGCAAGACTACCATTACCAACCTGATCAACCGCTTCTACGATATTCAGGATGGCAAGATCCGCTATGACGGCATCAACATCCACAAGATCAAAAAGGCCGACCTGCGCCGCTCGCTGGGCATCGTGCTGCAGGACACCCACCTGTTCACCGGCACGGTGATGGAGAACATCCGCTACGGACGGCTGGAGGCCACCGATGAAGAGTGCATCGCCGCCGCCCGTCTGGCCAACGCCGATGGCTTTATTAAGCGTCTGCCGGAGGGCTACAACACCATGCTGACCGGCGATGGCGCCAACCTCTCGCAGGGACAGCGCCAGCTGCTTGCCATTGCCCGCGCAGCCGTGGCAGACCCGCCGGTGCTGATTCTGGACGAGGCGACCTCCTCCATCGATACCCGCACCGAGGCGCTGGTGCAGCGCGGCATGGACGGCCTGATGTACGGCCGCACCAGCTTTGTCATCGCCCACCGCCTGTCCACCGTCCGCAATGCAGACTGCATCGTGGTGCTGGAGCAGGGCCGCATCATCGAGCGCGGCAGCCACGACGAGCTGATCGCCAAGAAGGGCAAGTATTACCAGCTCTACACCGGTAATCTGGCTGAAAATTAAAGAAACGACGTAAAAAACGGAGCCGCTGTACAAAATGATGTGCAGCGGCTCCGTTTATTTTCAATTTGTGCAAATTCCTCACAAAGAAACTCCATTTTTATCCTGTACAATAAGGGTGCAGTCAGGGAGGAACAGAAAAACAACCTCCCAAGATGCCATGCAGGCAATGAAAACCGCGCATCTCCGGCAGAAACCGGGCGGCGCGGCCCCTTTAAAAAACACTGTCCCTTGCTGATGCGAGGCAATAGCCAAGGCAGCGGACAGACTACCAACCATCTCCTGACA
>OKRW01002383.1_pt1 | contig 13646 bp, 18 predicted proteins | sample 1601151 | NCBI WGS metagenome assembly OKRW01 (sample SAMEA3541471, study PRJEB24748) | human gut metagenome | biome: human gut; feature: human-associated habitat; material: faeces | place: China | collected 2012 | reverse complement strand
GACTATCTTCTTTCTGTTTTAGCCGTGGCTCACCTTTTTGAATGAGGTCGCCCTGGCGGCCTCTTTTGCTTGGGTTGAACTCCGAAGGGAAATCTGATAAAATAAAAAAACAAAGCCGTGAAAATGAAATTATAGGAGGGACATAGGATGGCATTTGACCCCAAACTGCAAGTCGGACAAATACTGAAAAATTCAGATATAGTTGAAATATTCAAATGTGGTAACATGGGAGGGATGCGCCGCTCGAGGACAACCAATACTTTATCCTTAATTTCTGATTACACAAAGGGCATATATCATGATAAATGGATAGGCGAAATTCTACATTATACAGGAATGGGGAAAAAGGAGATCAAGATATTCGCTGGTCGCAAAATGCAACATTAGCAGATTCTGTTCGGAATAATGTAGGTATTCATTTGTTTGAGGTGATTGATGCCGGAGAATACATATATTGTGGACGAGTTGAACTGGCGTCAAAACCATATTTGGATATGCAACCTGATGAAGATGGGAAGGACAGAAAAGTGTGGATTTTTCCTCTTCGGATGATTTCAGGTGTTAACGAAAAAAACCTGCTATGTATGTATTTAAGAACATGGAAGAATATAAAGAGCGTGGCAATGATATTGATCGCCGAAAAAAATAGAGTGTGAAAAAAGATGAAAAAGGCTGATTGAAGGGTTATGGAGAAAAACTGAAAGATGGAAACAATAAGGGTAGTAGCTGCGGTGATTTGTAAAGATAATAAAGTGTTTGCTACGGCACGTGGCTATGGTGAATTTAAGGGAATGTGGGAATTCCCGGGTGGTAAAATCGAAACAGGAGAAACGCCTCAAGAAGCCCTGAAAAGAGAGATTGTGGAAGAACTTGATACGGAGATAGAGGTGCAGGAATGTATCGATACCATTGAATATGATTATCCGTCTTTTCATTTGTCAATGACTTGTTTTCTGTGTAGAATTATAGCCGGAAATCTTAAACTAAAAGAGGCGCAAGAAGCTAGATGGCTTACAAAAGACGGATTGAATAGTGTTCGATGGCTTCCGGCCGATCAAATGCTTATAAGTCAGGTAAAGAGAAAGATAAGATGAGTTTGCTTTTATTGAAGGATATACGATAATTTTATAGTGCCTAGGGAGAAATTATGACCCGCATTCTTTTCGTCTGCCATGGAAACATCTGCCGCAGTCCGATGGCGGAATCTGTTTTTGCGGCAAAAGTCAGGGAGCGTCGGCTCGAATGGGCGTACACGGCGGATTCAGCGGCGGTCAGCGCGGAGGAAATCGGCAATCCCGTGCATCCGGGGACGCAGCGGGAGCTTGCGCGCCATGGCCTGCCCAGGAGCGGGCACCGTGCGTGGCAGCTCGGAAAAGCGGATTACGACCGATACGACCTGTTTATCGGCATGGACAGGGAGAATCTGCGCCGCATGGAGAGCATTTTCGGCGGCGACCCGCTGCACAAAATTGCGCTGCTGATGGCGTATACCGGCGAGCCACGCGAGATCGAGGACCCGTGGTATACCGATCGCTACGATGTGGTATATGACGAGGTGGACGCAGGCTGTGAGGCGCTGCTGAATGAATTGGAGCAAGAACGCAGGATAAAGGGGAAGCATCATGGATAAAACGAAGGTTGTGGCGGTTGTCGGCACAAACGCATCCGGCAAGAGTGCGCTGGGCGTGCGGCTGGCCGGAACGTTTGACGGGGAGATCATCTCGGCGGATTCGCGGCAGGTTTTCCGCGGGCTGGATTTGGGCAGCGGCAAGATCACGCCCGAAGAGATGCAGGGCGTGCCGCATTACATGATCGACGTGCGCGAGCCGGGCGAGTTTTTTTCCATGGCGGATTTTCAGCGGATGAGCTATGAAAAAATTGACGAAATCCGCGCGCGCGGCCATCTGCCGATGATCGTCGGCGGAACGGGGCTGTATGTGGATTCCGTGCTGGACGGCTATCTGCTCTCCGATAAAGAGCCGGATCTGGCCTACCGCGCGGAGCTGGAAAAGCTGACCACGCCCGCGCTGTACGCGCAGCTCGTCGCGCTCGTGCCGGATGTGCAGGTGGAGCGCAACAACCGCAACCGCGTCATGCGGATGCTTGAGCGCATCCACGACGGCGACGACGCCGTGCCCGCGAAGCAGGCGCGGTTTGACAGCCTGCGTTTGGGCGTGAGCTGGCCGCGCGATATGCTGGCCAAACGCATAGACGAGCGCATCGACATGCGGCTTGAGCAGGGCATGATCGAGGAGGTGCAGCGCCTGATGGACGAGGGCGCGAGCACGGAATTTCTCCTCGGGCTGGGGTTGGAATATCGCTTCATCACGCAGTACCTCATCGGCGAAATCCCCGACAGGGACGATATGCTCGCCCAACTGGCGCACGCGATCAAGAAATTCGCCAAGCGCCAGATGACGTGGTTCCGCCGCAACCCGGATATCGTCTGGCTGGATATGCAGGGCGACGCATATGCGCAGGCATGCGAGGCCGTCGAAGCCTTCCTCAAAAAGTAAGCGGCGAAAATCTCCGACGGTTTGAGGCCGGCCGAAACGCCGAATGAGCGCTGTACTTTTTTGAAATTCTGTGATAAAATACCTTTGTTTGCGTCAAAAGCCGCACAGGGAGGTATGACCATGAAGATTTCAAAAAAAGATGCGCTGATGTGGTTTGAGTTTTTTGCCGCTCTGCCCGAGGAGGAAGAGCTGATGCCCCATCAGCAGGAGATTGCCCTTGCGGCGCTGGCTCAGATTGAAACCGCCGTGAACAAGCGGCGCGAAGCGATGGCGTCTCGGATCGACGGGCTGCAAAGCCTGTCCGGACGGACGTATTTCGTGGGCGACCGGGCGAAATTTCCGCGGGGCTGCTGCTCCTGCCTGCTGGGCACGGGGCTGAGCGCGGTTCGCAAGACGAATCGCTGCAACGTGCAGTGCAAATTCTGCTATAATTACGGCGAACTGGATGTGCAGCCGCCCGTCGGCGAGGGCATGTGGGAAATCGGCGGCACGAAGTTCTATGAGGACGACATCGACCTGCTGCTGTCCATCCAGAAGAAGCCGACGGGCGTTGCGTATGTGTACCTTGAGCCGTTCATGGAGATTGAAAAATACTACGGAATCATCCGCAAATTCCATGGGACGGGCGTTCACCAGCACATGTACACCAACGGAACGCTGGCGACGGAGGAAAATCTGCGCGCGCTGGGCGAGGCAGGGCTGGACGAGCTGCGCTTCAATCTCGGCGCGTCCGGGTGCGCGGATCGCGTGATCGAAAACATGGAGACGGCCAAGAAATACATCCGATATGTGGGCATTGAAACGCCGATCACGCCGGAACTGTATGAGACGTTCATGCAGAAAAAGGAGAAGATTCTGGCGACGGGGATTGACTTTATGAACTGCGCCGAGCTGCATCTGAATCCGAACAACATCGACAATTACGAGGGCGAGAGCCTGTATATGGCGCGTCAGGGGTATATTTCGCCCATCTGGAGCCGGGATTTGACGCTGAAACTGATGGAAACCGCCGCGCGCGAGCAGTGGCAGCCGTTGATTCACGATTGCTCCAACCGCACAAAGTTTGCGCGTGATTTGAATCTGCGCGCGCACGAAGGCGGATGGTTCGGCGCGAGCAGCTATGGCTGCGAATTTCCGCGTATTCCCTACGAAGCGTTCCTTCCGACCCTGCGCGACCCGTCGATCGTGTTTGACGAGGAAGAACCGCTGCCGCAGGGCTATCGGCCGGGGGACATTGTGCTGTAATGAAACGTGTTTTCGCGCTGATGCTGACGGCGGCGCTGCTCCTTGGCGCGTCCGCGGCGGCGGAAAAGCGCAAGGTTGAGCCGCTGCTGCTCCCCATGCCGCTCTACAATCAGCATGACTACGCAGAGCCGGTCTTTACGTGGAACGAGCGGGATGTTACGGTTGAAGAATCGGGCTGCGGCGCGGCCTGCGTGGCGATGGTCGTCGGGTATTTTGAGCCGGATGACGCGCCTGAACCGGACGACGTCATGTCCCTGGCGGGGAAGCTCGGGCTGTATCGCGGCGACGGACTGGGGCGAGACGCGCTGCGGCTGCTGCTGGACGAGTACGGCGTCGAGGGGTGCTGGCGCAAGATGGACGCGCGGGCGATTGAGAACACGCTGCGCAAGGGAACCCCGATTGTCGAATACGTCGGCGCGGGATATTTTACGGAAAACGGGCACTACGTCGTCCTTCGCGGCATCACCGAGGATGGGAAATTGCTGGTCGCCGACCCCAACAGCGAGGAAAAGACGACGCAGAAGACGTATCGCTTCGCCGCGATGATTCAGCAGGGAAAAGGGGATTATCCCTTTATGATCTGCGAAAAAGAGGATGCGCCCGTGGAGACGGCACAAAAGGAAAGCGCCCAAAGAAGCGCTAAAAGAAAATGAAAACGTCAAAGGCGCTGTCAAGCCAATTCCGGTTGAGCTTGACAGCGCCTGTTTTGACGTATCGAAAATTGCATAAAACCGCCGACGTGAGCAAGATTTTGACGTTTTGCAGACACCGGCGGAGGGAAGGGCGGGATCCGCCCGCTTGCGTGAAGAATCAGTTCATCAGAAATTTCTGCCGTACCTGCGCGATTTGCTGTGTGTCGGCCTGCTGGTTTTGATACCAGCCGCGGCTGGACATTTCGGCATAGATATCCGACTGCATATCCAGACTTTCGCCCAGCGCGCCGTCAAACGCCTGATGCACGTCCGGCGTGGCGGATTCGATGGCGCCGTGCAGATACAAATCGCAGACGCCCTTTGTCGTCAAGAGCAGGTTTTCCATAATCTGCTGATCGTTATTCATGGCCATCCCTCCTTAAACGAGCGCCATCAGGCGGTTGAAGATCTGCTGGTGGGCGCTTTGAAGCTGGCGAACGCGCTGTTTGAGCTTCGGGTCGCTGAGCGCGGCCTCGGCTTCCTGACATTGGGCGATGAGAAACTGCTCGTGGCCGAGCGCATCGTCGATATAAAGCAATTCTTTCGGGCTCATAAAAAAACACCTCCGGCGGTAGTTTGGCCGGAGGCGTGGGAAATATGCGGGGCAGATATCAATAAGCGGGAACATAATGCTCGAGCGCACTTTCAACAACGCGGTTGAGCGTGGTTTGGTGCGCCGCTGCATAGAGGGCGGCACGGCGATGGAGTTCGGGGGAAATGCGGATATTGAACGAGCCTTTGTAGGCTTTTTCCGGCAGCGTTCCTTCCTCAGCACAGAGATTGAGATATGCGTCGACCGCGTCGTGAAAGTCATTGACCAATTCCTGAACGGTTTGACCTTCGTAGGAAATCAGAGCGCGAATGCCCATGACTTTTCCGAAAAGAACGGAGTCTTCCTGTGAAAACTCGACGCTGCCGACATAGCCTTTATATTCCATGGTATTGCTCATATCAATCCCTCCTGTTCCAAGATTTCGATGAGCTGTTTGATTTGATACGCCAGAAGCTCTTTGCGGGGGTGGGGCTTATGCAGCAAGATCGGCGGGTGAGAGTCGCTGGAAAATAAGACGCGCGAGCCGCTGGTTTTTCCTTTGTTAGAACGCAGATAGGTCAGATAGCGCAAGAGGGTTTCGACCTCTTCAAAGGTCATGTCCTTCGGAACGGATTTCAGCTTTTTGATGAGCTTTTCTTTTTGTCCCAAGCTACATTCCTCCCTTTCTCATATAGTATAGCACAAAAAGATGAAAATGCAACTGAATTTAGTTGCGTTTCTTAAAGATTCGGAATTGAAAAAATGTCCTTCTGCAAGAAGCGAATAAAAAAATCGGCTGCATTGCAGCCGACCTTCTTGGCAGGGGCAGAAGGACTCTTTCTCCTCGCTCGACGCTCGTCGGTCAGGACGGCTCTACCGTGCCAAAGGGCACGGTATTCACTGCCGTCCTATTCTCGCCCTTCTGCAAGAAGCGAATAAAAAAATCGGCTGCTTTTGCAACCGACCTTCTTGGCAGGGGCAGAAGGACTCGAACCCTCAACAAAGGTTTTGGAGACCCACGTGTTACCATTACACCATACCCCTAAGCACTTACCCAGTATAACATGAAAGCCGATTCTTGTCAACTGGTTTTTTACAAGATTTGGCGCAAAACTGCATCAAAGGGTGATTTCGCGCAGAATATCGTGGAATTGGCTGCCGCAGCGGGTCAGCTCGCCGAGCGTCTGGTCAATGCCGTCCGGCTCGAGCATCCAGTTTTCGCGGGTGACGGTCGTCCCCGGCGCGGGGCAGAGGAGAAGCTGGGTTTCGGGAAAGAGCGTCTGATAATACATCTTGGCGCGCCGGGCGTGAACCGGCATGCAGCACAGGATGGCGCGGCGAACGGTCAGCTTTTCCGCGTCCGTACGTCTGCGGGAATAAATGGCGTTTTGATAGGTGAACGTCGCCTCGTCCTCGCGCAGGATGGCGCGATCCGGCACGCCGTTGGCCAGCAAAACTGCCCGCATGAACGCCCATTCCGTTCCAAAACGCCCTTCGTAGCGCCTCGCGCCGGATTTCTGCCCGTCGAACCCGCCTGTCGTGACGGAGAATCGGCCGGAGGGGAGAATCAGCGGCGCGTATCCCGAATGATATAACTGAGCGGCGTATTCGGATGGCTCGGCGTGGCCGTTTCCGGGAATGAAGAGGATATCCGCCTTTTGCGGCGCGTCGCGCAGAAAGATGAATTCCGTGATATCGTCGATCCACTCAAGCATGGCTTTCGGCCTTTCCGGTCAGCAGACCGCAGAGTGTGCCCGTTCCGTAAACGATATGCACGACCGGAAACAGGAAGGGCAGACAGATGAAGGTCAGCAGCTTTCCGCAGGGCGCTTCCAGCGCGGCCTTGGCGGCGTAAAGCACATCCAGCGCGCCGTAGAGCAGGAGCATGGCGGCCAGCGGAAGCGGAGAGAGCGGGCAGAGCAGCGCCAGCACGATCAGCGACAGCACAAACAGCGCGGGCACGAGATGGCGCGGGGCAAAGCAGCGCGGCTGAATCCGCATCGTCCGGCCGATCCAATAGCCGTTGCCCCACTTCTGGCTGAGCTGGCCGCGCAGGGTCTTGCGGGCGGCATGCCACGAAACGATATCCGGCGAAAAATAGAAGCGATAGCCGGCCTTGCGCATGCGGTAATGCATGTCGTTATCTTCGGTTCGGCGCAGGCGCTCGTCATACAGCCCCACGCGGTCGTAGACCTCACGGCGATAGAGCGCGTAAGCCAGCGTATCGACGTAGCGCGCTTCGCCGCCGTTGCGGAAGGGCGCCGCGCCGCCGCAGAACCGGGACGTATCCAGCGCGCGGGTGACGGCCTCCCATGCGGTTTCCGGGGGCGCGCCGCAGACGCTGCCGCCGACGATATCCTCCCCGCGGGCGAGCGCGTCCAGATTCTTTTGCAGAAAATCCTTCGGCATGCGTGCGTGTGCGTCCAGACGGATCACGGCGTCGCCCGTCGCCGCGCGCAGCGCGACGTTGATGCCGCTGGCCAGCCAGCGCTTCGGGTTTTCCAGCAGCTTCACTTCAAACGGTGCGCGCGCGGCAAAGCGGCGCATGATCTGCGCGGTGTCGTCCGTGGAGGCGCTGTCCACCAGCAGCGCTTCCAGTTGTTCGGGCGCGATCGTCTGAGAGAGCAGGTCGCCCAGCAGCGCGTCGAGGCTTTGCGCGGCGTTGTAAGCCACGACGATAAAACTGATTTTTGTCATACGGCCGTCTCCCGTCTGATTATTCCGCCGCATAGGCGCGGCTGCGCTCGCGATAGGTCATCAGCCCCAGCGGCAGCCCGAAGAAAAACAATTTCTGCGATACGAACGCGCGCGGGCGCTTTTGAGCCAGCAGCCAACCCAACTGCATGCACTCAAGCAGCATCATCAGCCCAAGGCCGAAACCGGGCACAAGCGCCAGCAGCGCGAGCGCCAGCCAATCCAGCGCGTAAAAGGTGAATTTTTCCCGTTCGTGGCGGATATAGGCGCGCGCCCGATGCGCCTTCATCGCGCAGGCCAGCGCCTGCCCTTCGCCCAGCCGACGCGCGGAAAAGACGGTGGAAAGCGGGCTGCGGCTGTCGCGCACCGCGTCCGTGTGCAGGATCATCGGAACGGGGATTTCCGCGATGCGGCAGCCGGTCGCCTTGAGCCGCGCGTACAGCTCGGCCTCCTCGCAGGCGATGGTGTCCGTCGCCCAGCCGCCGCAGGCGTCCAGCGCGTCGCGGGTAATCATCAGCGCGCCGCCGAATTCCGGCGCGAGGCGCTCCTGCGTGCAGCCGAAATAATTGTCGTTCCGGCCGACGATCTCCCCGCCGCGCAGATACACGTCCTCGCGGATGCCGCACACGCCGTCATAGCCCTTGGCGGCGATGACCATCAGCGCCTTTTCCGCGAAACCGGGCTGAAGCTGCATGTCGCCATCCAGAAACAGCAGATATTCGCCGCGCGCTTCCTTCGCGCCGACAAAGCGCCCCAGACCGGCGGTCGTCTTCCGCTCGGCGAGCAGAAAACAGCGCGCGCCCAGCGCCTTGGCCGTTTGCAGGCTTTGATCCGTCGAGCAGGAATCCACATAGACGACCTCGTGCGCCAACGCATTCAGCGCGGTTTGGATGCTCCTCAGGCAGGCGACAAGCCGCTCCCCTTCGTTTTTGCCGATGACAATGACGCTAATCAACGCTCTTTCCTCCTGCGCAGCAATATGCTATAATACATACATCGTTTATTATCGCACAAAACGGGGCGGTTGACAAGCCGGAATTGCCGCCCGGAGGGAGGGAACGGCATGCAGTTGAGCGTGGTGATTCCGTTTTATCAGGTGGAAAAATACATCGGGGCGTGTCTGGACGCGCTGTCCGCGCTTCCGGCGGAGGAAAGCGAAATTCTGCTGGTGGACGACTGCGGGCGGGACGGCAGCGCGACGATTGCGGCGGCATACTGCGCGGCGCATCCGAATACGCGTGTGATTCGAAGGGCGCAGAACGGCGGCCTTTCCGCGGCGCGCAACACGGGGCTGGACGCGGCGCGGGGCGAATACGTCTATTTTCTGGATAGCGACGATGTGCCGCGCGCGGAGGCGCTCTGGCGGCTGACGCAGGCGGCGCGGGAAAAGCGGCTGGACATGGCGAAGGCGCGCTTTTGCTTTTTGAACGATGAAACGGGCGAATTGACCGACGGCGCGGCCATTCGGCCGACCGATGTGCTGGAGGGCGGGGCGCTGCTTGCGGCGCAATGCCAAAGCGGGACATACGAGCCGATGGTCTGGCAGTGCGTATATCGGCGCGCGTTTTTGCTGGAAAACGGCCTGCGCATGGCGGAAGGGCTTTTGTTTGAGGATGAGCTGTTTCAAGCGCCCGCGCTGATTCGGGCGAAGCGCGCGGCGGCGTTTGACGCGGTGATTCTGGAATACCGCCAGCGGCCGGGGAGCATCATGGCCTCGTTCGCCGGAAGCGCGAAGTGGTGCGCCAGCTATGCGCAGGTGTGCGCGCGGCTGGATGCGCTGGCGCGGACGCTGCCGAGCGGCGCGGCGAGGGCGGCGCTTCAAAAGCGCGTGGGGCAGATCGCGCTGAGCGTGGGCAAAAACATTCCGGCGTACCGCCTGCCGCCGACGGTCGCCGGGGAGGCGATGGCCTTTTTGAAGGCGCATCGGCGGGAATTGGCGCGATATGCGCTGAAAAGCGGAGACGCGGCCATCGCGGCGCAGGGCGCGCTGCTGCTGCTTTCGCCGAAGCTGTTTGTGGAGATGTATCGGAGGGCTGTGCCATGACGGGAAAGCTGCATGTGTATACCGGCGACGGCAAGGGCAAGACGACGGCGGCGATGGGGCTGGCGCTGCGCAGCCTCGGCCACGGGCGGCGCGTGCTGATCGCGCAGTTTTTGAAGGACGGGCGGAGCGGCGAGCTGGCGGCGCTGAAGACGTTTGAACGGGCGACGGTGTACCCCGCCAAAGCGATTTCGGGCTTTGTGTTCGCGATGACGGCGGCGCAGAGGGAAGAGGCCGCGAAGCAGCAGAACGCGCAGGCGGCGGATATTCAAAGCGAGGCGGAGGGGCTTCGTCCCGCGTTGACGGTGCTGGATGAGCTGAACGTGGCGCTTGCCTGCGGCATGGTGACGCGGGAAAACGCGGAACGGCTGATCGACGCGGCACTGGCGTTCGGCGACGTGGTTTCAACCGGGCGAAACGCGCCGGAGTGGCTGCGCGAACGGGCGGACTACGTTTCGGAAATCGTCGCGCGAAAGCATCCGTTTCAGACGGAAAAGCTGGCGGCCAGAGAAGGCATTGAATACTGAAACGCGGGCGCGCCCGTTATTGGAAATTACGCAAAATCTTGGATTTGCTCATGGATTGGATGAAATGATTGGATGAAAAAAGACTGGCATTTCGGGAAAGCGGGCGGCTTTCGCGAAGTGCCGGTCTTTTAACAGACGGGGAAAAGGAATTTCGAGCGCTTACCGAACCCCTGCGGGCGTGGGAATCCGCTGCACGGTGCGGCAAACGGCCGTCAGCAGCAGGCAGTCAATCGGGAACTGCATGGCGTTTTTCAGCGCGCGAACCGGGAGCATCGCCGCCTGAGACGGGCCGTAAAGCATCGTGAGGAAAAACGTGTTGAGCGCGATGTTGACGAACACCATGATGACCGCGCGGGCGAGGACGATCTGCCAAAGCCTGCGGTCGCTTTCAAAGAGGAAAGCGCCGTAAATCACGCCGCCCAGCGCCGCCGAAATCGTGAAGCCGGGGAAATACGGCCCCGTCGGCTTGAGCAGAAAGCCCAGAATATCGCTCAGCGCGCCCTGAAGCGCGGCCGCGACCGGGCCGAAGAGCATGGCCGTCGGCGCAAGCGCCAGATGTGCCAGCGAAATTTTAAGGCTGTCGTTGAGCTGAATCACGCCGTAGGAGGAGAGCACCATCTGAATGGCCAGAAACAGGCCCACGGTGGTCAGCGTCTGCGTGCGGCGCAGGGTGCGCGCCGAATCGGGAAATTTTTTGAGGAAACGAGAAAAAACGCCGTGCATCAAAAAACACCTCCGCGTATCATAGACCCGGCGAGCCGGGCGGGGATGATTCGCAGAGATGACCGTAATAAAGAGACAGTTCTGGGCCGGAGGGATACCGCGAAAGCCTTGTTTCTTCGTCCCGTGTTTTTCCCACACACGAGCACTTAACGCATCCGTACCGTCGCTGCGCGAAGCAGCGCCCTGCCATCTTCACGAATCGCTTGTGACAGGAGCATTATACCTAATCGGGGCACAGATTGCAATGGCTTCTTGGATTTTTTTGCAAAAGGGAAATGGCGCGGCTCAAGCGCGGGCAGACTCAATCCGCCGCCGCGCCCGGCGCCTGCGACGGCGGGCAGGTTTCCTGCCACGGCAGGCCGGAATCATAGCTCAAACCGCCGTGCAGCGAGCGCAGCGCGGCATACGAGCCGCGCCCCAGCATCAGCGCGTTCGCGGCGGAAGCCAGCGCCTCGGCGCGGGCGACGGAGGCAGCGAAGAGGTCGCCGAAGCTGTCATGCCGCACCTCGTCCGGCGTCCAGATGGACGCCCACGGGGCATGCGCGTCGTTGGCGATATCCGCCTGCGGCGGCTCGGCGGGCATCATGTGCGCGTGGAGCGCTTCATCCAGCTTGAAGGGGGAAAGCACGCCGCCCAGCGTGCGGTAGCGCCTGCCGTCTTCGGAGCGGAGGAAGCGGCACAAACCGACCGCGTCCGAAAAGCATTTTTCCAGCCGTGCGGGCGAGAGGACGGAATCCGGAAACACGCGCGCGAGCGCGGCGGAAAGCGCGGCGGCGATCTTTTTGCGCTGCGCGGCATCCAGCGCGGCAAAGCCGCCCATCTGAACCGGCAGGCCGGCCGCGTGGCCTTCGCGGCGGTAATGCAGGGTTTCGAGCTGGTGCTCCAGCGTACAGTGCGCGTTGCCGGAATACTTGCCCGCCGCCGTCAGAGAATGGGCGTAAACGAACGGATGAAACGTGGTATCCGTCGCGTAATGCGTGAAAAAGCCGCAGCAGTACGCGCGCAGAAGCGCGTCGTCCGCGCATGCGTCGCAGAGGGCGAGCAGAAAATCGTCCGTTTTCTGTGTGTGCAGCAGGGAGGCGACGACCGGCGCGAACGGCTTGCCGGGGCGGAAGCAGAAGAACATCGGGTCAGGCCCCTCCGCGCCCGCCAGCAGCGCGCTGCGCTCCGCGTCGGAAGTGAAAAGGGAAAGCGCGTCGGCGGTGTGCGCCGCGACGGACTGATGAACATACGATGCAGGCATGAAAATCTCCTCAAAAAAACAAATGCCGAAATGGGTCGATTCCAATCAAATGGGAAACGCTTTTCTCACGCATCCATCATACACCCAAAGACCGCGTTTGTCGATAAGCAATTCCTGCCGGTTCGCGATTGACAAAACACGGGTTTTTGCTATAATAAAATCGCAAGGTATCAAAGATTTCAAAAGCGCTCCAAAGGAGGAATCCCCATGCCTGACTGCGTATACAAGATGGGCAACCTGCGTATCGTCGATCTGACGAAGGTACTCGACCCGAAGACCGAAAGCCGCCGCTGCCATTTGATCCGCTATAACACCGGCGGCCCGATTCCGGATTTCCACACCGCGCTGGATCTGACCAGCCACCTCGGCACCCACTGCGAGTGCCCGTATCATCACTTTGAGGATGGCAAGTCCGTCGGCGAGCTGCCGCTGACCACGTTCATGGGGCGCGCGATTTACGTCAACATCGACTTCCTCGAACCGAACAGCCACATCACCGGCGCGGATCTCGACCGCGCCTGCGGCAACCGGATTCAGGAGGGCGATATCGTCATTCTGGACAGCAACTGGAAGTTCCCGCCGTTCACCCCGGAAACCAACAGCCCGGCGGATAAGCGCCTGTTTGTCAACGCGGAAACCGCAAACTGGATGCGCGACCACAAGGTTAAGTGCGTCGGCTTCGGCGACGGCGTGTCCATCGAGAACTGCGAGGCGGATGTCAAGCCCTTCCACGACATCATCATGGCCTATGACGGCGTGTTCCTCGAGGTGCTCAAGAACCTTGAATATCTGCAGAAGGATACGTTCTTTATGAGCTATTCGCCGCTGCCGATCGTCGGCGCGGATTCCTGCCCGGTTCGCGCGTATGCGATCGAGGGTCTGCCGGGCTTCGGCGACTGATTTTCCCCAATAACACATCAACCCGCTCGGCTTTTGCCGGGCGGGCTTTGCGTTTATCCGATTCTCAGGAACGTGATGGAAGCGAGCGTATCCTCGGGGGTCGTTCCGGTCAGCGCCAGCGCGCCGGAGGCGGTCAGGCTGACGGTCGTTGCGCCGGTCGATGTGACCAGCGTTTGAAGCGTGTAGGAAGCGGCGTTATCGCCGTTGGCGATGCGCGTCTGCGTGGAAGAAATGGGAGTTCCGTTGGCGCGCAGAACCGCGTCCGTCGCGAGCGCCGAGCCGGGCGGCGGATTGAGCACGGCGGTCACCAGATAGGTGCCCGGTGTGACGAGCGTGAACGTGCCCGCGTTCTGCGTCACGGAAGCGGCGGGCTGGGCGACGAAGGACGGGAAGGCAATCGGCGTGTTGGCCGCCACATTCAACGCGCCCTGCGCGCCGCCGAGCGCATAGGCGGAAAGTTCAGCCGCGCCGGCAGGCCCCGCAGGACCGGGTGCGCCCGTCGCGCCGGCCGGTCCCTGCGCGCCCTGAAAACC
>OKRW01002380.1_pt1 | contig 13662 bp, 25 predicted proteins | sample 1601151 | NCBI WGS metagenome assembly OKRW01 (sample SAMEA3541471, study PRJEB24748) | human gut metagenome | biome: human gut; feature: human-associated habitat; material: faeces | place: China | collected 2012 | reverse complement strand
TATCATCTATAAACTCAGATAATCCATGAAGTTTACCTTTGTGAATAAAACATCTAATTTGAATATTATTGTCTAATCTTTTAATATATTGATAGATATTAGATGCCGATGTATAACCATCGGCATCACAATCTACAACTAAATCTATAATATCTTTATTTTTTATATGTTTTACAAAAACATCTCTCGCCCTTTCTATATTATCAAAAAGTAATTCACTTTCCGTATTTTTAATAGTAGGATTTAAAAAGGAGTTTATATCTTCGATACCTTTTAGTTTCAAAATATCTTCCAATTCACATCCAAATCTAACATGACCTAATACATCATATTTAAAACTCAAATTTACACTCCTTTCTTATTGATTAGTTTCTACATATATTTTATTCTCCATTAATTGTAATAAAATATCTTTCCCTTTATCCGTTGGACTATCTTTATAATCTAATAAATTATTAGTATCCCATAAAACCGAAACTGTTACATATGGACTTAATTTATCAATAATATTAGTTTTTATATGGTTAGCCCACTTTTTACATTCGTCAGAATCAATTACTTGAAATTGTTTATCTAATGCTATTATTACTTCTCTTACATCTAACATGAGGATTAATTTTTTTTGATAATCTGTTAGATTACTTCCACATAAAGCAACTGTAAAATTATCATTTTCAAACATTGTATCTGTTTGCAATACAGATTTTTCAGCTTCTACAAGCATTATTTTTCTTTTTCTTTGAATTGCTTTAATATTATGATTTAATCCAAATAAATTAAGTCCTAATGAATGATTATAAAATTTCCTTCCTACTTTAAATGGAGCATATTTACCAAATAATTCAACATCTTCTTTCATTAATGAACGTCCACGCACACCAATTAATTGATTATCTTTATTAAAATGAGGAATGATTATTTTTTGTTGCCATGTAGAATAAAGAATGTTATATTTTTGCATAGTTTTTATTGATATTCCTTCATTTATCCAATCTTCTGAATAAAATTTTTGAAAAATATTTAAAATGCTTTTATCATACAAAATTAATAATTTCTCTTTAATTTCTTTTTTATTATTTTTTTTATATTTTCTAATAAATTCCCAATCAGATATTTGTTCTTGTTTTCCAAAACCATATTCACAATTATCTAAATTAAGCTTTATACATATCCAGTTAATTGCTTTTTGAAATTCTTCCTGTTCATAACCCTTATATCCCATTACTACACCAATAATATCTAATTGTCCACATTCTGTATAGCAATGAAAAGACATCGAATCTTTATAATAATACAATTTTGGTTTTGTGCCATGATGGCATATGGTGTTTGTAATCCATATGTCATCATCTTCATAATAAAATATTGCTCCCATTTCTAAGAGTAATTTTTTAATATCATTTTCTTTTAATTTTTCTTTTAATTCTTGGGCGGTCATTTAACTTATCCCCCCCAATCATTAAGAATTTTTTGATAATTCTATTGCTAAGTCTGAACCTGAAATATCTATATCACTTTCGATAATCCCAACATCCCCCACATCATCTAATTTGAACTCCATTATCGTTTGTTCTATATCTGTAATAAGTTCATAATTATAGTTTGTTACAAAACAGTCTACCTCTCTCATAGTTCCCATGTTAAGTTTTGTCCAAATGATAATTGTCTTCCATTTACCTCCACGATTTTTAAAAATATAATAAGACATGTTTGGTATAAGTTTTCCAAAACTTCCATTACTTTCAAGAATAGGTTTAAGTTTTTTTAAATCTTTATGTGTTACTGGAAGAGCTAATATACCACCATCTGCTTTTTCAATAATGGCTTTTGAACCTTTTAATGCACCTGCATCCTTATTATTATCTTCTTTGTAATTGTCATTTAACTGAGTTGATGAACCCAAATAAATGTCAAACTTGTTACATACTAATTTTAACGATTCACTAAATAAAAATAAAATCTGATCCGTTCTAAGTCTTGTATGTGTTTTATTATAATAATATTCGTATAATGAAGGGGAGTCGTTAATATAGTCAAAGAAACATGCAACAATTTTGTAGTTTAATATGTATTTTTCAATAGTTTCAGAAATCAAATCAATTGTAAAATCAGGCATATATTCAACATAATATTCATATGTTTCTATATATTTTACAGATTCTTCTAAAATTTTTTCTTCTTCTAGGGTGATATTATCCCATGTTTCTATTCTATCCTGTTCAATTCCACTGACATGAGCAAGAATAATATCTTGAATTTCTTTTTTTCCTAATTCTGTGGAAATGAACAATACAGGTTGACTTTCCCCAGTAGATATCCATTCTTTTTTACTCCAATCATATATTCTATCAGATACCATATTACAACCATCTGCTAAAGAATTTCTTGATTTTCCTCCACCAGAAACTGAACTTCTTAATATATATTTCGATGGTCTCATTCCTCTAAAAACAGTAGTTAAATATCCTGATTGAAATGGATATCCATACACATTAACCTGTTCTTTATGTTCTTTTAATCTTTCACTAATCCCATCTCCAACTTTAAACGAATAATTATCACCAAATTGATTTTTCCACATAGATTTAAAATTTATAAATTTATTATTTATTTCATTAAGAACATCTATGCTTGTTAATTTATTGAAAACTTCTAATTTTTCTTCATCATTTTCATCATATAGAAAATTAATATCCATTTTTAATATTTCTATTGCGGTTCTAACAATTGAATATTTGCGAACATCATCATAATATTTACCTATATTCATAATGTTATTAGAAGACATTTCTATTGCTGATTCGATATATTCCCAACCATTATTATTTTTCCAAAGAGAAATAGATGTATCAGATTGTGATATTTCATTTTCAATATCAATAGGTGTAATCTTTTCAATGTTTCCTTTTTTAGCAATATTTACAATTGCTCCCCATATCATTTTATGAAAATCTTCTGGGTAATCATATTCATTTGTTGAGTATTTTTCATTTAATATAAATCTTGGATTTATACAATAGCATCCAAATAATAATAATATAGCCTTTTTATCAACGTGTTGTTTAAAATTAATTCTTATCACCACCTTTTAATAATTTTTCTAAATCTATTAAAGAAGCTGATGATTTTTTATTAGAACTTATAGGAATAAATTTTACAATTTTGGTTTTAATTTTTACATCTGATAACTTACCAATTTTTTCTTTTAATTCTTCCTGTTGAGAATAATATTCTTTTGCATCATCATAATAATATTTGATTAAAGATACTCCATATTTTTCAGCTAATGATTTATTCAATATTTCTTTACAATACCAAAGAGTATAAGTCATAGCTGCATATGAATATCCATATTCTTTTTTTAATTCTTTAATTTGTTTTAACATAAATCCTGTTGGTTTATCCAGTTTATAATTTTCACAGATAAATCTAATTAGTTCTTTATATTCAATAGATTCTCTTTCGATTTTTTCAAAACATTCTTTACAATATATTTTTGAAGAATGTGTGTATCTTTCTTTAGGTTGTAATTTTTTACCACAACTTTTACATATTGATAATCTACCCATATACACTCACTTTATAAAAATGAGAAGGGAAATCATCCCTTCCCTTATGTAATTACGCTTTAATTCCGAATTTTTTAATCAATTCTTCAAGTTCCATGACAATGACTTTTGTTAGATCAAGCTGTGTATCTCTAAGAGTATCAAACATTTTAACATTTCCATTATCATCAAGACCAAGATTTCTCTGTAAAACCGCCGTAGCTTCTGCAAGATGACCATTTGATGCAAGTAATCCACCAAGTTCAATTCCTTTTGTTTTAATTGCTTCAAAGTTTTCTACTGGTGTTGTCTTATCAATTGTCTTTTCATTAGTTGTAAAATCTCCACCTAAATCTTCCACCGCTTTAGTCCAAGCATTTTTTAAATCTTTAACATTGATTTTATCTGGAAGACCAAATGTATCTTTTAAATCAGGATATTTGTCTGTTTTTTTAAATGTAATGAATCTTTCATCTTTATCTTTGAACATATATCCAACAAGATAAGCAGCTTCTCTACAATATGAAAATGTATTTTTATTAAGCTTTAATGTATCGCTTTCTTTCTTTGTATCGAAATCTTTACTATGTGTTGATTGTGCAATAAAATGTACTGTATATCCAAGACTCTGAATAATACCAATATTTCTTAATGCGCTTTTAAAGCGAAGTGAACCTTCTCCAAATGCACCAACATCCTTTAAAATTTCCGCATCCCTATTTTCAAGTACATATCTTTCACAACTTTCTTCAAATTTATCAAGTGTATCAATTACAATACATGAAAATCTTTTTTTAAATTCAGGATTTCTTAACTGACCAATAACTGATTTCAAATCTGCCATTGTATCAATTTTTACAGCCATAATCCCCGGAATATTCTGAAATCTATCTTCAAATTCTAAAAACAATGGATCTTTATCAGGTACAAGTTCTTTTAAAAATTTCATAAAAGTTGTTGTTTTACCAACACCTGTATCTCCCATCCAAACTGTAGAATACTGAGTTAAATCAACTGATACTTTATTTGGTTTTAAATCTAATAAATTTCCAATCATTAATAATTTATCTCCTTTATTTTTTAATGTCTTATCGTTTACTTACTCAAGATTAATCTTGAGTAAGTTTATTTTATTGTTTATTACTGTGCAAATGGATTATATGTAGTCTGTGGAGCAGGTGTGCTAGTATTTTTCTGGAATCCTTCTGCTGTCTGAGAAGATGACCCACCTGCCTTAATTTCAGCTAACTTAGCTTTTCTCTTAGACTTTAATGTATCAATAATATCCTGTGTAAGCTCATGCTCAAATACTGTACTAACCGCAGTTCCAGACTTAATTAAATTCTTTTTAACTGTCTTTTTTACTTTCTTTACAATATCTGTACCAAATGCTGCTTTTTCTGTAACTTCTTCATAACTAACAGTATTGATAACTGTTCCAACAAATTTTGCAAATCCACCTTCATAATAACCTGCACTTCTAAATGCATCTGCCATTGATTTATCAACAATCATTCTAATTGGAATAAATGAATCTACTTCATAAGAATTAGAATCTTTAAAATCTTTCTGATTCTGTCTAATTGCATCCATTACAATAATTAGATTTCCAGTTAATCCATTTTTTGTCATTTCATCTGAAATTGATTCGATGATTCCTTCAACTTCAAATTTTGCTTCTAATACTGATGAATCATAATCTTTTGGTTCAACTTTATTAATAAATTTTGCATAGATTTTATTTGTTGAAACAACATTACCATCATTACCCTTAAAATCATTTACTGAAAATGAACCGTCTGTAATGGAAATAATATCGGGTTTTTCTCCTTCTTTACAATGCTCAAGATCCTTCAGGTTGTTCATTGCATCTAAATATTTCTTATAAAAATAACTTTCTTCGGATGTGAAGTTTTTATTTTCATCTTTCTTATATTTTGGAGAAGAAAAATTAATCTCATGTTCACTATCATCTGCTGTTCTAAGTACAAGAATTCCACCAATTTTCTCTACTCCTTCATGTTCAAATTCTTCAATACCATTTTTCACAAGTTCACCAGTTACAGTTACTAAATCCATAAGTTTTTTCATTAACAATATCCTCCTATAAGTAAAAAATATAAAATAATAATCAATCTATATAAACGCCTTTTAGACGTAACATGAAGTAAATTTATGTAAACTTTTATGTAAAAACAGTGATTTATAGCTTTTCAGAGTACACAAAGCTAAAGGTATGCTGTTACCACCTATATATTTATTCTCTATTCTATTTTTATTTGAATTTATTTTGGTTGATTAACCGTTAATTTTTAGAATCTTATGAAACCATATTCTCTGAATAATTTATTACTAATGTTTCTAACAAAGCAATTTATAATTCTACACCTTCCATTACTGCTCTAGCTTCTAAAACAGCAATATAATCTGTCATAGCCTTAATTTGCATATTGTATGTACTTCTTGGACAAGTAGGTTTAAATTCTAACTCATCTCTATCCCATTTATCTAACATATTTCTAAGACCTTTATATCTGATAACTAACTGGTCATATTCAGCAATAAATCTTTCTTTGTAATCTGTGCTATTCATCATTTCCACTGTATCTTTTAATGTTTTCATAAATATTATTCTCCTTTTCTCCGATGAAATTTGGATTTTAATTTTCTTCTTTCCTACCTAACCAATCACATTGAGGTACATAACTCATCAAGTTCATTCATATGATCTTCAAAATATTCCATAATATCTTTAACAATATTGATATCGCAAATACCAATTACTCCCTTTTGCTTTTCATTATCAATATATATTCCGTTTGAGCAATCATATTTTATTGGAATATCAAAGAAATCATCAAAGTTTTTATCAATAAGCAATACAGTTATACCGTTTGATTCAACTACAACTTTCACATTATGTGATTTGTCACATTTCATAATTTTAGCAATGTCTTCTATTACGTTAATCATTTATTCTCCTTTTCATCTTTATTATTTACAACTTTGTCAATTTGATTTACAATGTAATCCACTACATCTTTACCAGTTTTACCAATAGATTGGATGTTATCTGATGTTACATTATCTAACACTAACATTGTGTACATTGTGTCTTTGGATGGAATTGCTACAAAAAGTAAACCACTAATAAAAAGCCAGATAATTGACTTCCTTAAATACTTTTTACATTTAATAGTAAAATCATCATTCACATAATAGTCAATAAGACAAATAAACCAAATAAATAATATTACCCCCACTGCACATCCAGATAAAATCAATACAATGTTAAGTAATCCCTTTAAATTATCAAATAAATCAATCAAATAAATCAACCAAGGACTAATAATTGGTTTCATAACTCCTTATCTCCTATCTATATATTCTCCTTCTTGAAACGAAAGTTTCATTTTGTTGCATAATCCTCATCTTCAAACTCAATTTCACCTGATTCATAATCTTTTGACACTATAACATAGTATTCTTTATCTTCATCGAATTTGTACATATGTACCATACTGTTACCAGAACCCATAAAAAAAGAATATTCTTCTGGATTTTCTCTAAAGTATTGAATTCCTTCCTGAATCCATTCGTTAATTTCTTCATCTGAAATCTCTACTGCTCTAAAATCTTTACTTGATACAGTAAAATGAGTTGGATATTCTACATTTGATGCACAAATATCAATTACATCATCATCAAATTCTTCAACATTGATCTCATAATCACAACATGGACAGTTTACAAATTGTAATCCTAGCCATCCTACATGAGTATCTTCTCTTGATACCTCAAGAACAGATCCACAATTTTCACATTTTATTTTTACCTTTTCTACTTTTGGCTTAGTTTTCTCTGGTAATTGATATGTATTTCTCTGTATATTCTTATAATTATTTTGAATTACTTTCATATTCTATTCTTCTCCTATATAAATCCATTTTAATTTCTTGTAAATATCTATATCATCAATTGGGAAATAAATTACACATGGGTATTTATCTGGTATGTTACTAAATTCTCCACCACGTTCATAATATTCTCTAATTGTTTCTAAAACTTCTCCTGTATTATTATCTACATTTGGACTGAATCCAAAATATTCTTCACAATACTCAGGACAATCAAAATATCGTTGAACCATTTCTATGAAGTTAATTATTTCACTTTTATCACGAATGATATTGAGATATTCTATTGGTTCATATGCATCACAATTAGCAACATAATTTACGGGAATTTTAGTAGATGAATCTTCAAGATTTGTTCTTAATAAACAATAATTAAATGGATGACCTGTTTCACAATACTTGCATTTATAACAATTATGTTCAAATTCATTATAATTGTGTACCCCTGTGTCTACAAATTTAACATAGCTATCATTATCACCAGAAATACAACGATGTGCTAATCTAAATGAACCATCATCATTTTTTACTATATCTTTGTATTTGTTTAACAGAAAAGATATATTATTTTGTCTTATTGAATTCATACATCTTCATCCTCTTTGTGCAACCCAATCAATTCTTCAAACATATGTAGTCCACCACATGCTGCATTAATGGCATCGTTTCCTTCATTTTCAGCAATATCATAAAAAACATTTCTAGCGGCTATACCACTGTTATAATAAAACTTAGGATTATGTTCATATGTTTTAACTCGACTTAACACTTCTTCAAACGGAATGTCAAAATTCGTACTAAGTTTATCAGACATAATCCTGTCTATTTCCCTACACATTTGTTTGTATGAAATTTCTGGACAACCCATAATATCGTTTCTCCCTTCTATGAAATGAAAATTTTTTCTTTTATATTAATATAGATAAATATAAATCTGATATCCTATTATTCTCTCCTTCTAAAGAAATGTACGTTTCATACTTTACAATTCATCCATCAAATTATTAAACTCTTCTGAATATTTAATTTCTATTAACGGACACCAATCTGGCTTAGAACGCAATTCGCAATATTCATTAACTTCCATGTCTTCAATGCCACAGAACCTATAATCATAATAATTATCATGTAATTTTTCATGACAAAATCTACATTCAAAACAAGTTGTAGGCATATCTATAACTATTGCACCTTTTTTATTCATAATATGTATTCTCCTTTCTACAATAAAAGCCATCTTTCATCTTATTTAAATTCATAACACTCTTTTTTTGAATCGAAAAATTTAATCGCATCTTCAACGTTTGGATACCTAATTTCACCATTTTTACATTTTACATAAAAGAACTCATCAAAATTTGATACACTAATTATTCTTCCGTGTAATACAGGTTCCATTCCTTGTTGTGTGAAAGCAATTCATTTATTTATATATTTTTGAAGATTCATACGCACAACATATCCATTCTGATTAAGAAAATGAATAGCTGCTACAATCTGTTCTGCGTTATTCATATTCTCTATCACCACTAAACTCAAACATTTTTAAAATAGTCTTATGTTCTTCAATGAAATTTCTAACTAACTCAATACTTTCGAAAACATTTATTGGATGATACTCACATTCCTTTACTTTAAATGAAAATTCATCATTAAAAACTTTAATTGAAAAACAAATATTTTCTATTGTTTCAAAATACATTACTATACCCGATTTACTAATTTTAACATATTCAAGATTAGAATTTCCTTTTAATTGTTCATTTAACTCATTCCATATACTACTTATATGACATACCATATTCACCTCAAAAATAATTCTTAACTATCATATTTACCGTCCAGAATATTGAAAATGCAACTGCTTCACCTACGAAAAATTTCAAAGCAGCTAATAAAATCAACCATATTGTTAATTCTCCATTTCCATATAAAGTTATACATTTTGCAATCTGACCTAAGAAAAATATCCAGAGTCCTAAATAAAGACTCAAAATATTTCCAAATATAAATAATATATGTCCTATCGCTTGTTTGATTGCTTTCTTCATTTATCTTCCTTATCTCTTATTCTCTTACCATTTTCTAGCATCAATTCATTTAATATAATCTCTGATGCATTATATAAATGACTTAATTCAGATAAATCATTTGTAGTACACATATCACTAATATATTTTCTTAATCTATCTGCATCATTGATAATATGCTGATAATCACTCAAAATCATCACATCCTTTCTAAAACCAATCAAGAATCATTATTTTGCCAATAGTATTTCCTATTTTTATAATTATTTTACATACAGGAATTGCAATGATACATTTTGCAATCGCCAGAATCATAAGTCTTATGCTAAAGGAATTAATACAGACGATGATTGGGTCTAAAAATAAGAACCATCCACCAAGAATAACACCTTCCATAAAACTAATTACAATAATCAAAACTCCTATTGAAGTTTTAATTAATCCTCTCAATCTTTTCACCTCGTTTTTACACTTCTTCATCTTGTGGCATCTGGAAATCAATATGACAATTAATACAAGATTCTTGAATCATATCTAACACTTTAATTGCCTTTTCTTTACTTGTGTAATGTCCTAATCTTACAGAACTGTTTGCATATGAAATTTTAATATCATTTACTCCACTTACAATAATTGTTTTACCTGTAATATCTACTAATCTTGTTTTATCTTGACTTCTTATTAACATTATTCTCTCCTTTGAAATGCCATTTCTTCTACTCACTCAATTTCTTACCACACATAGGACAATAATTAATTTTAACAACCAATCCATTTGAATCATATCCATGAATATCATATCCGTATGTAATAAGTCTTCTAGGATATTGAATTGCTACACCATAATCATTAGTCTTACCTATTATAAGTGGAACACCTTTATCACAAAATTTACAATTACTCATTTTTTCATTCTCCATTATTCGATACTTACTTTCTTTCCAGAATACATTTTCATCTCCTTCATCTTTTTAATGAACAGCTTCATTTCATATCCTGTAAGTCCTACGCAAGTATTTCCAATTCCTTTATCATCTTCTAAATCTGGATCATATGACTGTAAAATATGTCTACCAGATTTTTTGTGTTCAATGACAACTTTCTGTGTAAAATTATATTTCTTATCTTTTCTTTTATACACACACCCATACTTATCTTCTTTTTCTTTTGTAAATCCAATTTCTGCTAATTTCTCATCTACTGTTTTAAATAATTTCATTTTGCGTCCTCCATATTTTAATTTTTATCATGATGTTACTTTTTAAATCCAGAACAATACTCAAAAGCATCATCATTGAATACAATAACTTCTTTATCACTTATACCACAAAATTCCATTTCATATTTTCTGATATAATTATCCATAGATTTCTGATGCATTTCACCAAAAAATGGATATGGAAATGTACTCACTTCATGATTTTTAACTTTATTATAATCAATACCTTTTGCTACACTAATATGTTTATCGAATGCTTCTTCATTAATCCTTGTCCAGTCTATAATTGAGTTCATATTGAATGTATAAGCTGTTTCAGATCCTCTAATATACGAAACAAAATCAATCACAAAATCAGTCCAAGGATATTTCTTGCTTCTGAATATCATTCCTGCTTTATATTTCTCTTTATACTTTTTCATTTATCCCTTTCATATTTCATTCTTCTCTCTACTTCTTTATCATTTTCCCTATCATTGAAATACTTATAAGTTAACATCATAGGATAATCAGAGTCTTTAGCCCTTGGATATAACATATATTCACACCAATTAACTTCTCCATCATCATTCGTCCAACTTGGATTTTCAAATAAATTATCAAAAACATTCTGCCATGAATACTTTTCATTTTGCACACAATAATCTTTGATGATTGTAGACTTATTATATCCATTGATTTTTACAAGAACATTATAAATCATTGCTCTTTTACCTAATCGTACAAACCATTTCATGAATTCTCTGTATGTCTGGTCAAATTCTCTATCTCTTAATGCAGCGTCTACGACTAAGATGTATTCATTTTGTGTATACAACATTCCGCTACTTCTTGTTCTATCACCATACCAATCAGTTAAATTATTAGTTCTTTCTCCAAATTCATCATGAGAACTAGAACTGTTATGACCATTTTTCTGAATCACATATACATCCATATCTTTCTCTGAACCAGAAACTATCGGCAAATGTGCCAACACAGTATCAAGAATGTACCTTTTCTCCGCTTGTGTACGCCCTATGGGAGATACTGTTATCGTTCCTGTTATGTAAGTCCAACTACTCAATATTATTCACCTCCTGAAAGCAAGATTTCATGTGTTATCTTTTGTCATTAATCTACTTGTAACCATACAATCAATTACATTATCAAGCATTTCTAGCATCGTATCATAATTACCACTAAATGCAGTTTCAGTTGTTTTTAATTCACATTTCCATTTATCTTTATCATTTGTACAAATAACTGGAACATCCATATATAAAACTGTTCCTTTTGGTATGGTAATTGGACAATATTTGCATTCATAATCTTCTTTTAAAACTTTTAACCAATTCTGACAATTTTCATTATATGTTTTATATTTCGCTTTACTCCCATACACATAAACAAACTCTTTTGTTTGATCCGAATAATCAATAGAAATAAACTTGTTTACAATAAATAAAACACCATTTATTATCCTATAGATGTCTTGATAGTCTGTTTGTGCTACAATCTCCATACTTTCACCTCTATTCTGTTAAATGTTTTAATTCACATGTAATATTATGTTCTCTAATAACCTGAGCTAATTTACATAATCCTAATTGAGTATCAATATGATATGTATCCACAAATCGAGGTAACGTTTTATCATTGACAATATTTTTAGCTCGTTCAATATATTCTGGAACATCATATTTATCTAATAAATTGCGTAATTTTTGTTCATAAACAGGGTTATAAGATACTGTTGCTGGTTCTACATTACCACAATGACCACCTGCTCGAATTTTTAATTTTTTATAATTATCGTAAATATATTGTGATTCATTTAATGGCATATCACCGCAACAAACCCAATAAGTCCATGCTCTATAAAACATAAATCCATTTAATAAACCAATATAATGAGTCTTTACTTCTGTATTCATATAGCTTGAAAGTTTAAATACAGGAATATTTGCAATCAATAATTCATTTTTTACTTCTTTATCTGCATCATAGTTATAATCTCTATGTGCGAGATTAATTAAACATTCACTCATGTCATTCACCTCTATTCAATTTTTATTAACTTGAAACATTGACTCGAATAAGTCTAATAGATTTAATAGATTTTGATGAATAATTATTATTTCTCTCTAAGCAGCTCTTTATACATTTTTAACTTCTCCGCTAACTCAGGATTAGCACTTGCGTATATTTCATACAGTTTTGTCTGACATATTTCTTCAATCATTTTATCCATCTGTTTCTTAATTTTATCAGCTTCTTTCTTACATTTTGCTTTCTCTTTGCGTTCTTCCACACGTTTATCATATGCCGATGTATCAACTTTACAGATAACTTCTGCGGTAATATTTACATTACATTCATCTGGTGCAAGAATTTTCTCAATCGTAAGAACTCCCTTATTTGCGCCACTTACTACAATTTTGTCACCTGCTTTATATGTTTCTCCATCACTATAAATTGCATAGGAATACTCCTTTCCGTAACATCCTTCTTTTGTTACTGCAACAGCCTTATATCCTTCTAATTTTGCCATGTTATTATCCTCGCTTTCATTTTTTTATTTCTTTTTAATTCCTGTGTTCAACAGCAACATAACCACTAATAAACACAACAAGCCAACGAATAATGTCATTATCTATATACCTTTCTTTTTAATGAATTTCTCGTTCCACATCGTAAACCTTTTTATAATTTCCTCTATCTCTTACAGATACATCTTTGTTTTTCACAAAATTACTCCTTATTTTTCTATATGAAGCAATTTCATGCTATCAATAACACCCTCTAAATTCCTTAAAGTATTCTAACGAATACCAATCTTTTACATCTTTATCGTTCACAATTTCAATCAAATCACAACATCGTGCCAACACCATATATTTCTTATTTTCTGTAAGATTATGTTCTTCCGCAGCTTTATTAGCTATAACATCCTTACCTAATGCAAT
>OKRW01002379.1_pt1 | contig 13664 bp, 13 predicted proteins | sample 1601151 | NCBI WGS metagenome assembly OKRW01 (sample SAMEA3541471, study PRJEB24748) | human gut metagenome | biome: human gut; feature: human-associated habitat; material: faeces | place: China | collected 2012 | reverse complement strand
TAACCGGTTCCGTAGAACAGGGTGGAAATCCCGCAGGCCAGGAGGCTCACCGCCGAGCCGGTCAGGAGTTGGGGGAGCGTGTGACGTGACAGCTTCAAGGAGGAGCGGTATACCGCCACAATTAGCAGCATAGACGGTATGATGAAGAGGGGGTGCAGCTTCCAAGTCAGCAGAAGTGCCGGAGCCGTTGTACTGCAGGCGTGGCCGCTTGCATGAAAGCCAAGCCCGACATTGAGCAGCAGCAGGCCCGCGATGGAAATAACGTAGGAGAGAAACAGAATATGGACAAGCCATGAGCAGGGCGCCAGCAGTGACCAGAGAAAGCCTGCAATGTATCCGACGGCGCTGCATACCAGCGCCGTACTGCGCTGCCCTTTCCGCCGGTCCTTTCCGATGTGAAGGATTTCCCGCAGTGGGTATGCCGCAATGGGGATGAGCAGCAAAAAAAGCTCGCACACCAGCAGCTCCCGCAGCGTCAAAAATCCTTCCAGGGCGTACATCAAAAGCAGGGTTACGCCGATAACGATCGGCGGCAGCGTCAGAATACGTACCGCCAGATGCAGGACCTCCACCGCCTGCATCCGCGTATGCATTTTCACGACTCGAAGCCCAGCATAATGCCGCCGTACTCGGCATAGTAGCTGCAAAGGCCGCGCAGGGGATAGCTTTTAACATCCGCCTCGGGGAAAAGCTGATGAATCTCGGTGACAAGCTCCAGCGCAAGGGCCGCATTCTGACAATGCCCGATACGGACGCTGCCTCCGTTGTAGCCGAAGCGCTCCATTTCCCGCAGCATGGACGCCCGTGTTTTTCTTAGCCCACGGCATTTTTCAAGCATCTCAAGGGTTCCCTCAAGGCTGGCCTGCCCCAGGGCGCGGATGCCGAGAACGCCCGCCATAGTCGCGGCGAGCTTACTGACCCGTCCGTTCTGGGCGAGATTATGCATGGATTCCAGCGCAAAGAGCAGGTGGGTCTGGTGCTGGTATGCCTCTACCACCCGGCACACATCGTGGAAGTCCGCGCCGGAGCGCAGTGCGGACAGCACCTTTTCAATGAGGAGCATCATTTCGGGGCCGGCAGACAGGGTGTCGACAACATGGATGCGCCGAGTGGGATTGCGCTCAGTGCAGGCCTTCTTTGCGGCACACGCCGCGCTGTAGCTGCCCGAGAGGCTGCTTGTGATGGTAAAGGCAATTACATCACCCTCCTCGCCAAAAGCATCCTCCCAATCCGCAATATTGGGGCATGCGCTGTAGGAGCGGCCCTTGGTATTACGAAGTGTGCTGACCATCTTGCTTACATCGAGGGCGGCATCGTCTCGGAATTCCTCCGTGTCGGTTCGTATGGTAAGGGGAACGGCGACAAAGTCCAAACCCTCCAGCGCCAGAAGATCACAGCTGGAGTCTGCGGCAATGCGAAGCTGAGTCATGGTAAATCCTCCTAATAGCAAAAGGCATTTCCTCCGGTTTTGAAAAACCGGTATAAGAATATTACCAGTTTTCTCTCAATCCGTCAACCGTTTTTACAAAACCGATTAAAATGTTTTCAAGAACAGTTGAACTGTTGGCCGAAATCGTATATAATAGAGGCATAGAATATGAAGGGAAGAACACAACTGTGAACATTGAGGAATTCCGTCTGCCCCGCTATGCGCAGATTCCTGACGTCGGCCTTTATTTGGAACAGGTGGTACGCTATGTCAATTCTCACCTGGCAATACTGGGGGAGCCTGCGCTGACAAGCTCTATGGTAAGCAATTATGTCAAGCAGCGGCTGATCCCCGCACCACAGAAAAAGCTGTACACCGCCCAGCACCTTGCGCGCCTGCTCTTTATTGCCGTGGTCAAGCCTGTCGTTCCGCTTGATGGGCTTCGGATGATGTTTGGCATACAGGAGGACAGCTATGCGCTTCAGACTGCCTATGACTATTTCTGCGACGAGTTCGAAAATATGCTTGGCGCGGCCTTTGGCATAGCACCTGCAAGGCAGGGAATAGGCGAAACTCAATCCGATGAAAAGGACCTGCTTCGCAATACGATCTCTGCCACTGTCAATAAGGTCTATCTGGATCGGTATCTGGAGGCATATCAAAAGCGGCGGGAGGAGAAAACGTCCGCAGAAGCATAAATACCTCATAAGGCACCCTGCTGTTCAGCGCACACTGTACAGGGCAAGAAATTCACTGCGCAGCTCGGCGCACTTTCTTCGGACTTCCTTGACAAATAAACACCGGGGAAGGCCCCTTCAAAGGAGCCTTCCCCGGTGTTTTTTTCAGTACGGAGATTTACTTGGTGAGGGTGTGCAGATCAATGCCGTCATGAGCCTGCTGCCAGACGCTTTGCAGGGTGGCTTTTTCCTCATCGGTGAGGAGGTTAGCGTATTTGCCCGTGTAACCGGTGAGATACACCACGTTTGCATTGGCGCCCATGACCACAGGTCCGGGCTTCAGGGTGCCGTTGATTGCCTCATCAATAGCGGCCGCAATGCCCTGGTGCGCGTCCTGTATCACGGACAGGAAGCAGCTTTCTCCGTAAGCGCTTTGGTCTCCCACAGCGCCCACATTCACTAGACCCAGGGCGTCGCATTCCTCTACGGCGCCGTTTCCGCAGGCGTCTGCATTTTGGGTAATCACATCGCAGCCCTTGGAAGCCATTGCGTCGGTGGCCTGCTTGGCCTTGATGGGATCGTCAAAGCTACCCGTGGCAACAACCACGACCTCAATGCTCTCATCCACATATTTCACAGCGTCCTTGATGCCCTCTACCCAAGTCAGCATGGAGTCACTCTCCACGGCAATGATAACGCCAACCTTCTTTGCCTCTGTAGCGTAGGCACAGGCCAAGCCGTTCAAAAAGCCCAGCTCATATGCACCGAAGTCAACGCCTGTGAGATTTGGCTCCTGCCCGGAGAAGGCGCAACTGTTGATAAATCTAGTATCGGGATAATCCTTGGAAACCTGCTTGGAAGCATCAAACAGCTCTGCACCATGGGCAAACACAATGTCATATCCGGCATCGGCATACCCGCGGATGGTGTTTTCAATATCTGTGGTTGCAACAGACTCGGAGAAATTTACTGTGCAGCCATATTTGGCTGCCACAGTGGAAGCGGCGTCGGCAGCCATTTGGTTCCATCCGCCGTCGTTGGCACTTCCGGTCAGGACTAAGCCTATTTTCAGATTGCTCGGGTCAGAAGTGTTGCCGCCTTTGTTTGGGCTATTTGGCTCCTTCTGGGTGCTGCAGGCGGTCAGCAGACTGAGCGCCATAACCAGAGACAGTAGAAACGCGATTGTTTTTTTCATGGTGACTTCCTCCTCGAATTAAAAAATATACACAGGTGTCGCTGCACCGGAAATACAGGAATCCGCTTTGGAAAAACACTTGACTATCTCTTGAAAATAGATTATCATAAAATAAATCTGATTGCAATAGATAAATATGATTTATTTATAAAAATATTATTTACGGAGAGACGGAATACGATGAGCCTTGAGAATATGAAGACGCCGGACAAGGCGTATGCCAAAACAAAGGTGACGGTTCTGCGCTTGATTCAACAGAAGCTCAGCGCAGGAGAGGACAGGCTTCCCTCTGGTGAGGAAATGGCCAGGATGTGCGGTGTAAGCCTAGTGCTGATCCGCGATGTGCTGGGCGAGCTGGAGTCGCGTGGATATGTCAGCCGCCGCCGGGGAAAGGGCATCCTAATCAATGACCATATCTGCCGCTTGGGGCCGAGGATCGACGAACAGGTGGATTTCATGGATTTAATCCGACTCCATGGGATGGAGCCTTCCGTTCGGCTGACGGATGAGCGGTGGGTGGATTGTGAGGCGGCGGACGGTCTTGCCCAGGGATCCACACTAAAAACTTGCGGCGAACCGCTGCTGCGTTTGGAACGGGTATTCTGCGGGGACGGGAAACCGGTGCTTTACAGCCTTGCCTACTACCGCAAGAGTAATTTTAAATTTGACTATCAAAAATGGAAGGATTTTGAGGATCTGAGTCTCTGCGAATTTTTGGAGATCTTTTGCCTGAGACAGGCTAATACTACCGTGGCGGAGCTTGATTTTTGTCAGGTGCACGGCGCCGTGGCCCAAAAGCTGGAGCTGGAGCCCGGCAGCACGTTGTTTCGTATGGGGGATATCCGCTATGCCTTGGAGGGGGATGAGCTGGTGAGCGGCCACGTGCTGTTCCACCATGCGTTCCTGCCATTGCGGCTATACCGGCGAAGCCAGTGAGCGATAACTGAACAGGAGGAAGAATATATGCAGCGCAAGAAATATGAAAACCCTCTGATCGTAGAGGAACTGGTATTCCAGATTGCTCCGGAACTTTTGGACCGGTATTTGGAAGGGGACTTTACCTGCTTTACGCAGGGGCTGGAAAAGTGGCCGGGCTTCATGGGCTCTGAGGTATGGGTGAGCAGTGATCGCCCCGGTTATGTACGCAACATTGTGTATTGGAAGGACAAAGCCTCTTTGGAGGCGGTGGATCCCAACTGGGTGGCGGAAGCAGATGCGCGGCTTGGCGCCTTGATGGGAGAAGGGAATATCAAGCTGCTGGAGGTGGCGCATGCCGCCAATCAGATGACACTGGTGCAGGAATACCGCTGAGGGAGGAAGAATAATGGATTTTTGCGGAAAAGTTGCGATCGTGACAGGAGCGACCTCCGGGATCGGTGAGGAAACGGCTCGCCAACTGATGGCCAAGGGCGCACAGGTGCTGGCGGTTGGCCGCAGTGCGGAAAAGGGGGCGGAGCTGGAAAAGCAGGGCGCAAAATTTTATGCCTGCGACCTCTCCGATCCGAAGCAGATAGCGGCTCTCTGTGCCCGGATCGCTCGGGATTACCCCAAAGTGGATATCCTGATCAACAATGCAGGAATGTCGGTGGATGGCACGGTGGAAACGCTGACGCTGGAGCAGATGCTCTATGGGCTGATGCTCGCCAGCGGAAACGACGCGGCCGTGGCGATTGCGGAGCATATCGGCGGCAGCGTGCCGCAGTTTGTGCGGATGATGAACGCGCGGGCGGCGGAGCTGGGCGCGGCCGGCACCCATTTTTCCAACCCGAACGGCCTGCCGGACGACACGCACGTGACGACGGCCTACGATTTGGCGCGGATTGCCCGCGCGGCGATGGGCAACGAGGCGTTTCGGCGGATCGTTTCCACCCGGTCGGCGCAAATCCCGTGGGCGGGGCGGACATACAGCCGCCAGCTCAGAAACAAGAACAGGCTGCTGGAAACCTACCCCGGCGCGACGGGCGTTAAAACCGGGTTCACCAGCCGCGCGGGGCGCTGTCTGGTCTTCGGCGCGAGCCGGGACGGGATGGAGCTGGTCGGCGTGGTGCTGAATTGTTCGGATTGGTTTGACGAGGCGGCGCGGCTGATGGACGCCTGCTTTGAAACCTACACGATGGCGCGCGTGCTCGGGCCGACGATGGCCGCCGGAAAGATCGCCGTCATCGACGGACGGCAGGCGAGCGCGCGGCTCTGCGCGATGCAGGATCTCCGCGTGCCGCTATGCGAGGGCGAAAGCGCGCAGGTTGTGCTCGATGTGCCGCAGGCGATTCGCGCGCCGGGTTACGCGGGGCAGCATATCGGCACGGCGCAGGTGGTCGTGGGCGGCAAGGCGCTGGCCTCGTGCGAGATCGTGCTGAGCGAATATGTGGAAAGCAAACGGCTGGCGCTGGATGTGCGGCGGGTCGTTTCACGATGGATGTTATAAGGAGAAGCATGGAATGAGGCTGCAAAAATACATGGCGATGTGCGGCGTGGCCGCAAGACGCAAATGCGAGGAAATCATTGCCGCGGGGCGCGTGGCGGTCAACGGCGAAACCATCACCCAGATGGGCACGCAGGTGGAGGACGGCGACGTGGTGACGCTCGACGGGCAGATCATCACGCCGGAGGAAGAAAAGCGATACATCCTCTATCACAAACCGGCGGGCGAGGTCACGACCGTCAGCGACGACAAGGGGCGCGAAACGGTGATGGATCGCTTCGCGGATTTCCCCGTCCGCCTCTACCCGGTCGGACGGCTGGATTATGACAGCGAGGGGCTGCTGCTGCTCACCAACGACGGCGAATTGGCGCAGCGGCTCACGCATCCCTCCTGCGAGGTGGATAAGGTCTATCTGGCGCGCGTGACGGGCAACCCGAGCAACGACGCGCTCGATCGGCTGCGCCGGGGCGTGTATATGGAGGGCGACGAGCGCCGAACCTACCCCGCGCAGGTGCGCGTGGTGCGCGACGAGAGCTTGTTTTCCGATATTCTGGTGACGATTCACGAGGGGCGCAACCGGCAGGTGCGCCGGATGTTTGACAGCGTGGGGCACAAGGTGCTGCTGCTGCGCCGCGTGCGGTTCGGCCCGCTGGAGCTGGGCGACCTGCGCCGGGGCGAGTGGCGCGAGTTGAGCGCGGAGGAGATCGCAAGGCTCAAGGCGCTTTGAACGAAGAAAGCATAGGGGAAATACGATGAAGAGCGATTTAACCTGTCCGGTTGAGATCGTCCGGGTGACGATTCAACGGGAAACCGAGGATACAAATGAAAACGGGCAGATTCTCTGCCTGATCGACTTTTTCAACCTTTCGGATAAGGTGATCGACAGCATCCAGATGAATATCATCTGCTTTGACGCGGAGGATCAGCGCCTCGGCGGGCGGCTTGTCCGCGCGGGCGCGCACGGTGAGCCGCGGGAGCGCTTCTCCGGCGCGTTTGCGCCCGAACACGTTGAAAACGTGGCGCGCGTGGAGGCCGCCGTGGAGAAGGTCTGGTATCAGGACGGCGTGATCTGGCGGCGCGAGGAGCGCAATGTGCGCGAATACACCCCCAACGCCCTGCCGCCCGGGCGCGAGCTGGATCGGCTTCGCTCGGTCGCCGGGCCGGACGCGGTGGGCTACGCGCGGGAGGACGACACGGTTTGGCTCTGCGTCTGCGGGCGAGCCAACCGCACGAGCGACGATCGCTGCCTGCGCTGCGGGCGCGACCGGGCACACACGGTCAAGGCATATTCCTTCGCGGCGATTGATTCGACGCTGGGGCGCAAGGAGCGCATGCTGGAGGAAAAGACGCGCGAGACGCTGCGCCGCTCCAGCGAGCAGACCGTGCAGCAGATGAAGGCCGTGCAGAAGAAGCAGAGAAAGCAGAAAAAGCACCTGCGCACGGTCATCGCGCTGCTGGCGTTTGTCGCGCTGCTGCTGGCGGCGGTGCGCTGGGGCGCGCCCTACGCGCTGAGCCTGTATGCCGGGGACAAGCTGGATCGCGGCCTTGCGGCGGACGCGAAGGAGCTGTATGCGCTGATCGACCGATACTGGCCGGACGAATTCGGCGCGGCGGCGGGCATGGACGCGGCGGAGCAGAAGATCATCGACGGCCTGATGAACGTGGGCACGGATTCGGCCTACGAGCAGGCGGCGAAGCGCGCTGAGGAAATCGGCGACACGCAGCGGGCGGAAAAGGCGATCATCGCGCGCGCCAAGCTGGCCAGCGCGGGCGGCGATACCGACACGGCGGAGGCGCTTTTGACGCCGCTCGCGGCGAACGAAGAGGCGCGCAGCACATTGCACCGGATGATTTACGACGTCGCCAAGGCGGCGAAGGAGCATCTGGAATATCCGACGGCCATCGAGCGTTTCGGCTCGCTGGGCGATTATGAGGACGCGGCGGCGCAGAAGACGGACTGCATCTATCTCTATGGCCGCCAGCTCATGCGGGAGGGGCAGTATCAGGCCGCGTGCGACCAGTTCATGCTGGTTTCGGACACGGGGGACGCGATTGCGCTGATCCGCCAGTGCCGATACGCGCTGGGGCTGGAAAAGCAGCAGGCGGGCGAATACGAAGCCGCCGCGGCGCTGTTTGAGAGCCTCGGCGTGTATGAGGACGCGCAGACGCGCGGCCAGCTCTGCCGCTATACGGCGGGCACGAATGCGCTTTCCGCGGGCGAGCTGGAAAAGGCGGCTGAACAGCTTCTGGCGGCGGGCGATTACAAAGACGCGCCGCAGAAATTCGCGGATGTGGCGACGACGCTGGGCAACGCGGCGCTGAAGGCGGGCGACAACCAGACGGCCATCGGCTGGCTGGAGCAGCTCCCCGAAAGCGAGGAGACGCGGGCGGCGATCAACCGCGCGGTGTACGCCTATGCCGAGCAGCTCGTTTCGGACGGGCAGAAGGAAGCCGCCGCCATCGAGTTCTATTCGCTGGGTGGTTATGAAGATGCGATGGCGCGGGGCAACGCGCTGGAATACGAGCTGGCGATGAGCGAAAAGGCGCAGGATATCCATTCGGCGCTGGATCGCCTCGAAGCGCTGGGCGACTACGGCGACGCGGCCGCGCAGGTCGATGAATGTCGGTATGAAATCGCAAAGACGGCGATGAACGCGGGCGAGCTTCAGGATGCGCTGGACGCATTTGAAGCGCTGGGCGACGTGCAGGATGCGCCCGAGCAGGCGCAGCGCTGCCGCTATCTGCTGGCGCAGCAGGCGATGAGCGCGGGCGAATACGACGAGGCGATTGCGCTTTACGAGGCCTGCGGCGCGTATCTGGACGCGGAGGACGGCGCCATGCAGGCGCGCTACGCCAAGGCTGCCGCGCTGTTTGACGCGCAGGAATACGAAGCGGCGGCGAAGGCGTTCGCCGAGCTGGGCAGCTATGAGGACGCGAAGCAGCGCGTGACGGACAGCGAGGACGCATGGCTGAGCGCGGATTACAACAGCGCGCGGATGGATACGGAGCTGGGCAATTACGCCGCCGTGATCGACGAGCTGGCGGCATATTACGAAAGCGAACTGCCGTCGCGCTACGCGCAGATGCACGACATGTATGAATCGGCCTGTCTGGCGCGGGCACAGGAGCTGACGGCGCTGGGCAAGCCGCTCGACGCGCTGCCCATCCTCAAGCGCATCGAGGGCAACAAGACCGCGAAGAAGCGGATGGAGGCCTATGTCTATCAGCTCATCGGCCGATGGAAGGACACGCGCGGCACGGAATACGTCTTCCGCGAGGACGGAAGCTGCTGCATCGCGGGGAAGGAAGGCTATTTCGGCGGAAGCGGATACGAAATCACCGTGGGCGACGAGCCGTATCCGACGAAGGGCGAATACAGCGTGGTCAGCGTGCGGGGAAAGACCGTCACGCTGCGCGGCCTGCAAAGCGGCCGAACGATCCGCCTGAGCTATCTCGGCGAGCCGACGGACAAGGAAGAAGGCGCCGATCATCCGGAAAACTGAAAGGCAAAGCATCAGGACAGAGCATAAATCACCATGAAAAAGAAAGACATCATCATCATTGCCGCCGTGCTGGCGGCGGCGCTGGCGCTCTTTGGCGTATCGCAGATCGCAGGGGGAAAGGAAGCCTCGACCGTCGTGGTGACGGTGGAAGGGCGGGAGGTGCTCCGCCGCCCGCTGGCCATGTCGGACACCTATGAAATCAGGCAGGACGACGGGGCCGTCAACGTGATCGCGGTGGAAAACGGCGCGGTCTATATGAAGGAAGCCAACTGCCGCGACGGACTTTGCATCCATCAGGGCAAAATGAAGAACGCGGCCAAAACCATCGTCTGCCTGCCGCACAAGCTGGTGGTTCGCCTGGAAGGCGACAGCGCGCCGGACGGGCAGGACGATCTGGACGTCATCATACAGTGAGGAGGGCGCGATGAACCCGATCAAAGGATGGCTGGCGGACGCGGGAAAGAACCCGGACACGCGGCATGTGGATACCTGCGACGGCGTGCGCGCGCTGGCGATTTGCATTGTCGCGTGGTACCACATCTGGCAGCAGTCGTGGCTCTACCCGAATCTGACGGTTTTCGGCAGGGAGATCAGCTTTGACCCGCTGGTGCGCTCCGGGTATATCTGGGTGGATGTGATGATCCTCATCAGCGGCTTCTGCCTGTATCTGCCGTGGGCGCGGCTGGGCGAAGGGGAGAAGGGGCAGAGCCCGGCGGCGTTTTATGAAAAGCGGCTGGCGCGCGTGCATCCGTCCTATCTGCTGACGATTGCCGTGATGCTTGGCGTGGCGCTGGCGACGCGCGCCTACGGCGATAATCGCTCGTTTATGCTGCGCGACGTGGCAAGCCACCTGACCTATACGCAGATGTTCGCCTACGATACCTATTACGCCACCAACCTCGGCGGTTCGCTGTGGACGCTGGCGCTGGAAATGCAGCTCTATCTGATCTTCCCGCTGCTGGCGCGCGCGTTTCGGCGGCAGCCGGCGGCGACGTTTGCCGCCATGATGGGGATTGCGCTGGCGGCGCGGGGATATATCGCCGCGACGTACCCGGACGTGAGCCTGTATTTCAACCAGCTCCCGGCGTATCTGGATACGTTCGCGCTGGGCATGGCGGCGGCGCTCGCGCATGTGCGCCTATCGCGGGTGAAGCACGGCGCGGCGATGCGCCTTGTGTGCAGCGCGGCGACGGTTGCGGCGCTCTGGCTGCTTTGGCGCACGGCCAAGGCGCAGGCAGGCTGCGCGACGACGGAGGCCATTCGGCTGGGGCAGATGAACCGCAGACTGGCGATGGGGCTGCTGGGGGCGGCGCTGCTGGTGGCCAGCGCAAACGCGGGCTGGATTGTGCGGCATATCCTATCCAACCCCGTGACGCGGTTTGTTTCATCGGTGTCGATGCAGGTTTATATCTGGCATCAGACGCTGGCGGTCTGGCTGCTCAGGGCGCGGATCATCCCGAGCGTATCCGCCACCCCCAATTATGACGGCGAGCTGCTCTGGCAGAAGCGGTATACCTTCGCGTGCTTCGCCGCCGCGCTGCTGCTGGCGGCGCTGCTGACGTTTGGCTTTGAGCGCCCCGTTTCGCGGCGGCTGCTGGAGAAAAACCTGCTTGGGAAAACGGGAAAAAAGCAAAAAAGGGCTTGACAGAAACGCGGGGATGGGGTATACTCTTCGGGTAACGAAGTAGAAGCCTGCCCGCTTCTCGCCCGGCGCGAACAGCAGCCGCGGCACATTGGCGCTTTTCGCTATGCAGAGAGCGGGCATGCTTGCCCGCTCTTTTTTTGCGCAGATGCGCAAGAGATTTTATGGAGGTGTATCGCAAACAACATGGCTGATCTGATGATGAACGAGGAAATCCGCGACCGCGAGGTGCGTGTCATCGACCAGAACGGTGAACAGCTCGGTGTGCAGCCGATCCGCAAGGCGCTTGAGCTGGCCGAGGAGGCGGGGCTCGATCTGGTGAAGATTGTTCCCACCGCCAAACCGCCGGTCTGCAAACTGATGGACTATGATAAGTACCGTTACGAGCAGGCCAAGAAGGAGCGCGAGATCCGCAGAAATCAAAAGGTCGTCTCCATCAAGGAGGTGCAGCTCTCCGCCACGATCGAGGAAAACGATATCCAGACCAAGGCGAAGGCGGCTGTCAAGTTCCTTCAGGGCGGAGATAAGGTCAAGGTTTCGATTCGCTTCCGCGGCAGGCAGATCACCCATCAGGAGATCGGCCTGGCGGTGATGCAGGATTTCGTCACGCGGGTCAAGGACGTGGCCAACGTGGAACGCAAGCCCCTCGTCGAGGGACGCCACATGATCATGATTCTGGCTCCGAAGGACCCCAGCAAAGAAGCCAAGCAGGCTCCGAAAGAATAAAGATCCGGAGAGGAGGATTCCCCTTATGCCTAAGCAGAAAACTCATCGCGGCGCCGCCAAGCGCCTCGCCCTGACCAAGAACGGTCTCGTTAAGCGCGCCAAGGCCTTCAAGCGTCACATCCTCAACAAGAAGACCCGTAAGACCAAGCGCAACCTGCGTCGTACTGCGTATGTCTCCCAGAGCTACGCGGGCACGATGAAGAAGCTCATCCCGTACAAGTAAGCCCAGCCGGCAAGGAGGTTTTTGAACCATGGCAAGAATCAAAGGGGCGGTTAATGCCCATAAGAAGCGCAGGAAGATCATGAAGCTGGCGAAGGGCTACTATGGCTCCAAGTCCAAGCAGTATCGCGCCGCGCAGGAGCAGGTTATGCGCTCCCTGCGTTACGCTTACATCGGCCGCAAGCTGCGTAAGCGTGACTTCCGTTCCCTGTGGATCGCCCGTATCAACGCCGCGACCCGCATCAACGGCATGTCCTACTCCAAGTTCATCTGCGGCCTGAAGAAGGCTGGCATTGATCTCAACCGCAAGGTGCTGGCCGATCTGGCCGTGAACGATGCGGCTGCGTTTGCCAAGCTCGTCGAGGTTGCCAAGAACGCGTAAGTTTCGCGCTTTGAGAGAATCGGTGTTCGCCGGTTCTCTTTTTTCAACTTGGCGCGGGCATATCAAAACACAAAGGAGCGGAAGGCATGGAAATCCTTTGCAGGGCGGTCTTTGTGCCGCTGGCGGTTGTGCTGCTGGTTCTGGCGTTTCACGACGGCGCGCGGGCGCGTGTGCTGAATCTTCGCGGAATCGCGCGGCTTGAACGGAGGCTGACGCTTTCAAACAAGGGGTATTGGGTGGCGTTCGGCCTGCTTCTGGCGGTCGGCGCGTTCGTCCGCTGCTATCGCTTTCTGGAACTGCCGATGGGGCAGAATCAGGATGGCTCGATGGCGGCGGTGGAGGCGCTCTGTTTGGCCAACAACGGAACGGATCAATACGGCACGAGCTGGCCGACGTATTTTGAAGCGTGGGGCTATTCGCAGATGTCCACGCTGTATTCGTATCTGCTCATTCCGTTCGTCAAGCTCTTTGGGCTGAGCAAGTTCACGCTGCGCTTTCCGATGCTGCTGATGGGGCTGCTGACGCTGCCGCTGATGTGGGACGTGGCGCGGCGCATCGGCGGCAAGGGCTTTGCGCTGACGGCGCTGTTCCTGCTGGCGCTGAACCCGTGGCACATGGTTTTGAGCCGCTGGGCGCTGGAGGCGAATATGCTGCCGCACGTGGTGCTGCTGGCGGCGGAGCTGCTGCTGATCGGCACGCGCAGGCGCTGGGCGCTCTATCTGTCGATGGTCGTCTTTGGCCTCGCGCCGTATGCCTACGGCCTTGCGGCGGTTTCCGTGCCCTGCATCCTGCTGCCCATGGCCATTTTCCTGACGGCGCGCAAAAAGGTGAAGCCGCTGGATTTGGCGGTGTGCGTCGCCATTTTCGCGGCGGTTTCCGGGCCGTATTACGTGACCATGGTGATCAACGCCTTTGGGCTGGAAACGATGACGCTTGGCAAGATGACCATGCCGCGCTTTGAAAAATCCCAGCGCGCCAACGATATTTCGCTCGGTTCACCGAACCCGTATCTGAGTATGGCACAGAAGCTCAAGGATTTCCTGCCCACCGCCATCGGCTATTATCCGGCGGGAGGTTACAGCGGCATCGCATGGGCCGATACGATGTATCCCTTCGTCATTCCGGCGGCGCTGTACGGCTGGTACAGGCTTTGCCGCGACCGCAGGCGGCTGGCGCTCCGGGGGAGCGAGGAACCGCTGCGCGACGGCGGAATGTTGATTCTGATTTGGATGTTCGCCGCCATCATCAACACAACGATGGTCGGCGCGGTGGTCAACCGCAACAATATTCTGTATTATCCGTGGATCCTCTGCGCGGCGTATGCGCTTTGGCAGATGGGCAGGCGGCTGCGCACGGCGCTGGCCGCGATGGTCGTGATGATCGCAATCGGTTTTGCAGGCGCGTGCGGCGTGTATTTCACCGACGCGGATTATCAGACGGAGACGGCCAACAATTTCTATTACGGCTT
>OKRW01002378.1_pt1 | contig 13674 bp, 8 predicted proteins | sample 1601151 | NCBI WGS metagenome assembly OKRW01 (sample SAMEA3541471, study PRJEB24748) | human gut metagenome | biome: human gut; feature: human-associated habitat; material: faeces | place: China | collected 2012 | reverse complement strand
CGGTACATGTCAAAATGGAACAACGGCAGACGGCCGCCCGTATATTCGTTGACGATGGTATAGGTCGGGCTGGTCACGAGATCTGTGACACCGAGGCCCTGCGCAATGCCGCGCGTGAGGGCCGTCTTTCCTGCTCCCAGATCGCCGAAATAGGCGATCACATCTCCGGCGTGCAGCTGTTTCCCCAGCTGTTCCGCAAAGGCAATGGTCTCCGCCGGCGATGCCGTCGTTTTTTGTATTTTCAACACGCCTGTTCCATCTCCTTAGAACAATCCGGTAATGTTGCCGTCGTTGTCGCAGTCGATCTTCAAAGCCGACGGTGCCTTCGGCAGACCCGGCATGGTCATGATGTTGCCGGTGAGAACAACCACAAAGCCAGCGCCGTTGGACAGTGTCACGTCACGGACCGTGATGGTGAAGTGTTCCGGCTTGCCCAACTTCGCAGCATCATCCGACAGGGAGTACTGTGTCTTTGCCACGCATACCGGCAGATTGCCGCAGCCCAGAGCATTGATCTGTGCCAGCGCTTTCTTTGCCGGAGCAGTAAAGGTCACGCCGTCTGCACGGTAGATCTCCTTTGCGATCTTTTCCACCTTTTCCTCTACGGAAAGGTCTGTGTCATACAGTATGTGGAAATTGGACGGCTTGGTCTCGATGGTCTTGCAGACCTTTTCTGCCAGTTCCTTGCCGCCTGCGCCGCCCTTAGCGAAAACTTCGGTCAGAGCGAATTCTGCGCCCAGATCTTCACAGAACTTCTGGATAAAGTTCAGCTCTGCATCTGTGTCGCACTGGAAACGGTTGATGGCAACCACTACCGGTACGCCGTACTTCTTCATATTCTCGATATGCACCTGGAGGTTTACGATACCCTTTTTCAGTGCATCCAGATTCTCGGTAGTCAGTTCTGTTTTCGGCACGCCGCCGTTGTATTTCAGCGCACGAACAGTTGCGACCAGAACCACGCAGCTGGGGTTCAGACCGCCGTAGCGGCACTTGATGTCGAAGAACTTCTCTGCGCCCAGGTCAGAGCCGAAACCTGCCTCGGTCACGCAGTAGTCGCCCAGTTTCAGCGCCAGCTTTGTGGCACGGAGCGAGTTGCAGCCGTGCGCAATGTTGGCGAACGGGCCGCCGTGAATCAGCGCCGGCGTATGCTCCAGGGTCTGTACCAGGTTCGGCTTGAGGGCATCCTTCAGCAGTGCTGTCATAGCACCGTTTGCGCCCAGATCCTTGGCATAAACCGGATTGCCGTCCAGATCGTATGCCACCAAGATCTTGCCCAGGCGTTCCTTCAGGTCTGCCAGGTCAGATGCCAGGCACAGGATTGCCATAACCTCGGAGGCAACGGTGATCTGGAATCCGTCGCTCCGGGGAATACCGTCCACCTTGCCGCCCAGACCAATGACGATGTTCCGCAGCGCACGGTCGTTCATGTCCAGCACACGCTTGAGCATAACCCGGCGCTGGTCGATGCGCAGCACATTGCCCTGCTGCATATGGTTATCCAGCATAGCACACAGCAGGTTGTTTGCCGCAGTGATGGCGTGCATATCGCCGGTGAAGTGCAGGTTGATATCCTCCATGGGAACGACCTGTGCATAGCCGCCGCCGGCTGCACCGCCCTTGATGCCGAATACCGGACCCAGGGACGGTTCACGCAGTGCCAGGACTGCCTTCTTGCCGATCTGGTGCAGTGCGTCTGCCAGACCTACGCTGACGGTAGTCTTGCCCTCGCCTGCCGGTGTCGGGTTGATGGCGGTCACCAGAATCAGCTTACCGTCCGGCTTGCTGTCCAGCTTTTTGAACAGCTGCTCCGACAGCTTTGCCTTGTAGTGACCATAGTACTCGATATCTTCCTCTTCAATGGACAGTTCCGCTGCCACCTTACCGATAGGGTACATTTCTGCACGCTGTGCAATTTCGATATCAGACAACATAAATTTTCTCTCCTTTTCCGTATCGCCGTCCTGCATCACACGTTTTTTTGGACGCAGGACAGACTTTTCCGCATTTTTTCGCAATCAGAAACATACTTTTATTATAGCATCTTTTCACAGGCAATGCAAGGCGAATTTTTCTTTTCGGTGATTCGCTGTATTTCCACAAATTTTTCCGTGGGATTTTCACGGAACTGCACCCATTCCGGAGGTTGAACATCCATGACACATAAAATTATCCCCATTTTTTCAGCCTTTCTGCTGGCCTTCCTGAGCGGATGCGCCGCACAGACTGAACAAAGCGTACCGGAAAACGCCGCTTTCTGCGACGATATCACCAAACACGTCCAGCAGGTGGAACAGCTGCACGTTGCCAGCGGCACCACAGACTGCACGCCGGATGACACCGAAACAGCAGCGTACCACTATGACACGGTATACGGGATGTGGTTTCCCTATCTGGACTACGGGGAGATTCTTGCCGGAAAGACGGCAGATCAGTTCCGTGATGCTGTGCGCCAGCGCTTTCAGCAGGTGGCAGACATGGGGATCAACACAGTCTATCTCCATCTCCGGGCATTCGGAGACGCCTATTATCAATCTGCCCTCTTTCCGCCGGCAAAGGAAGTGGGCGATTATGACCCGTTTTCCATTCTGCTGGAAGAGGCGCACCAGCTGCATTTATCTGTCCACGGCTGGGTGAATCCGCTACGGCTGCAAAAGGATTCCGCCATGGCAGCGATGCCGGACAGCTATCCGGTAAAACAATGGTACAGCGATCCGCAGAAGAACGGCACCTATCTGTGCAAAGTGGGAGAATACTGGTGGCTGAACCCGGCATATCCGGAAGTGCGCCAGCTGGTGGCAGACGGTGTGGCGGAAATTCTGGCGCAGTACCATGTGGACGGCATCCATCTGGACGACTACTTCTACCCCACCACAGAAACCGCCTTTGATGCAGCTGCATTTGCGGATGCAAAAGCGGACGATCTGGGCGCATTCCGGCTGGAACAGGTCAATGCCATGGTACAGCAGATCTACAGCACCGTTAAGGCGGCATCTCCGGCGATACAGCTGAGCATCAGTCCGCAGGGAACGATGGACGGCAACTACACGAAACAATATGCCGATGTGCGCCGCTGGGGGACGGAAACCGGCTACTGCGATGTACTGATTCCGCAACTGTACTACGGCTTTGCCAACGAAACCGCACCTTTTGCGGAGGCGCTGCAGACCTGGACAGAGACAGTTTCCAGCGAGTCCGTTTCTCTGGTCATCGGCATCGGCACGCACAAGTGCGGCAAAGAGGACACCTGGGCAGGCAGCGGCAGCATGGAGTGGTGCAGTGAGCCGACGCTGCCCATTCGTCAGGCAAAACTGGCGCTGGAAACAAACGGAACGGACGGCGTCGCCGTCTACGACTATGAAACAACCTTTCAACCGGACACTGCCGCAGATGCCCTGTCACAGATTCGAGAGGCGTTGGGAAAGTTGTTCCGGAATGGGAAATAAAAAAGCGTTCTGTTTCAATGGGGGAAGGGCAACACCGTACAAAGCCCGCCTATTGGCTTTGTACGCAATCTGCTTGTCGATTTCCCGTCATACTGCACAGAAATCCCTTGACATACGACAGTATGCCTGCGAAATTTCTATACAGTCTGCCGAAAAATCGAACTACGCATCTTACGCACAAGCTTTATGCGGTGTTGCCTTGAAAACAGAACGCTGTAATAAAGGAGGAAGCGGTCTTTTCAGACCTTGCACAGATACTGCCTGCTCAGAGAAAAGCAGGAGGTATCTTTTATATCACATTTCTGCATAAGGGAGCATACAGAAACAGGAGATAGCATTGCATTTTAATACACAGCCATGATAACATCTTCCGCAGTGTCTTCCGCTGCGCCGGATTCAAATGTCACAGAATACGCATAAACACCGTCTGTCCAGTCTGCGGCATAGACCAATCTGCCGTTTCCACGAATGTGTACACTCTTGCCGTCAATTTCCTGGGTAGAATCGTTCTCATATAAGTTATAGTCTCCGCTGATTTCGCTGGTGCCAAGCCCTTTCCGGATTCGTGCCAGTTCATTGCCGGCGTCGTCCTGGTAGATGATCTCAATCATATCATTCTGTATCGCCTGTATAACTTTACCAGAACTGTTGACGCAGGAATCCGGTGCTGTAATGGAGAACCCGGCGATCTGTGCCGCCTCGGAAAGGTCGGTGCATTCCTGGAATGGGTTTGCGATCTGCACATCGTCATCTGTCACTGCGGTAGTCACCTTTGGACGGCCTACCAAACTGTCCGAAGTGCGCTGGAACTGCGTATATACCACCAATCCGGCACACAGTGCCATTGCAGCACACAGTCCCAAAGCACAATACCGGATTTTTTTCGAAAATCCGCCTCGCCTGGTGTCCTGCTGTTCCTGTGCCGCCTCTAAAATAAACTTGTCCTGGATGTCTCCAATGAGATACAAAAGCCGAAACTCTTTCATAGTTCAACACCTTCCTTTTCCAGATAATCCCGAAGTTCTTTTCGTGTCCGGGACAGCATCATCTTCACTTTGCTTTCTCCGAAATGATACATTTTTGCGATGTCCGACACCGAATCACAATACCAATACCGCCGCACAAATACCATGCGTTTTTCCTTGGAAAGCATCTCTAAAAACTGATTGCACAGTGCGCATATTTCAGCATCCTCTACCTTTTTCGGAATGTCTTCCTGGGATGGGATACATTCCGCCAATTCATCCAGCAGGAACGGAATCTGATTTCCGCCACGTTTTTTCGTGCTGTTTTTCTCCCAGCGGTGCAGTGCCAGATTCCGGGTAATTTTCCCAAGAAAGGCTTTGAAACATTTCGGCATCGTTGGCGGGATCACATTCCACGCTTTCCAGTAAGTATCATTTACGCATTCTTCCGAATCCTCTAAATCTTTCAAAATCTGATAGGCGATCGTATGGCAATAGCCGCCGTATTTATCGCTGGTCAGCGCAATTGCACGTTCAGAACGTGTTACATACAGACGAATCAACTCTTCATCCTGCATCATTTTCACTTCCTTTCACTCTTATAGACCGCTTTTTTGCCGAATTGGTCACAGCTTTTTTGAAAGTAACAGAAAAGGCTTTCCCCAATCCCTCGGGAAAAGCCTTGTTCCTATCAATTCAACTGATACAGATGCCGCTTACTGCACCTTTGCAACTGCTGCTTTCAGAGCATCTACCTTGTCCCGGCGCTCCCATGCCACGCCCAGGTCTTCACGACCCATGTGGCCATAGGCAGCCAGTTTCCGGTACTGCGGCTTGCGCAGATCCAGCATCTCAATGATACCGTCCGGTGTCAGTTGGAACACTTCCGGTACTGCCTTTGCCAGCACTTCCTCAGAAACAGTGCCGGTGCCGAATGTATCCACACGAATGGAAACCGGATTTGCCACACCGATGGCATATGCCAGCTGCACCTCGCAGCGCTTTGCCAGACCAGCCGCAACGATATTCTTCGCAATATAACGAGTCGCATAGGCAGCGGAACGGTCAACCTTCGTCGGATCCTTGCCGCTGAATGCGCCGCCGCCGTGACGAGCTGTGCCGCCGTAGGTGTCTACGATGATCTTCCGTCCGGTCAGACCGCTGTCGCCCTGAGGACCGCCTACCACGAAACGTCCGGTGGGGTTGATGAAATACTTAGTGTTTTCGTCCAGCAGTTCTGCCGGGATCACAGCCGGGATCACATAGTGCATCATGTCACGGCGAATGGTCTCCAGAGTCACATCTGCAGCGTGCTGGGTGGAGATGACAACTGTATCCACACGAATCGGCTTGTCCCCATCGTATTCCACGGTGACCTGTGCCTTGCCGTCCGGGCGGAGATAAGTCAGTGTCTTATCCTTTCGCAGTTCTGCCAGCTTTTTGCACAGCTTATGGGACAGCGAAATTGCCAGCGGCATCAGTTCCGGCGTTTCGTCGCAGGCATAACCAAACATCATGCCCTGGTCGCCGGCGCCGGTCTCGGTAGTCTCGCCGCCTCTGGTTTCGATCGCATCGTTTACGCCCATTGCAATATCCGGGGACTGCTTGTTGATCGCCTGGAGTACAGAACAGGTATAGCCGTCAAAGCCGTACTTTGCTCTGTCATAGCCGATGTCCACGATCACGTCCCGTGCGATCTGCTGGATGTCCACTCTGGCAGTGGTGGAAATCTCACCCATGCACAGCACCATGCCGGTAGCGACTGTGGTTTCGCAGGCAACACGTGCCTTGCTGTCCTGTTCCAGGATAGCGTCCAGCACTGCGTCAGAGATCTGGTCGCAGATCTTGTCCGGATGTCCTTCTGTTACGGATTCGGATGTAAAAAGAGTTCTTGCCATTCGATTTGTTCCTTTCTGTCTCGCGGGAATAGTATCAAAAAAAGACACCCTCGCAGGGTGTCCAAAACTTTTTGTACAAACCCCTCATCTCTCGGTTATACCGCAGGAATTGGCACCGTATGTGACAAAAACGCCAACCGGTTGCCGGGCTTCACAGGACCTGTTCCTCCACCACTCTTGATAAGGTATAAGGTATGCCGGCAGTGCCACACGAAATATGCCGCACTACTGTTGTTTTTATTATACATGATTCCGCCGGGATTGTCAATAGGAAATTTCGACATTTTCTGCAAATACAAAAAGGCGCTGCAGCCATTACAGCCACAGCGCCTTTTTTATTTACGGAGATCGTTTCAGAAAACGACTTCGATTATGCGTTCAGATCGGAAGTCTCCGGCAGAGCCTTGATGATGTGTACCAGGAACTTCAGCAGTGCGGTAGCATCATTGCCGTCGATTTCGCCATTCTGATCGTAGCAGTCACCGTTCAGCAGCTGCTGTGCGTTGAAGTCAACTGCGTTTGCAGCCTTCTTGTTCAGCAGAACAGCGTCGGTGATGTCTACACGGCCGTCCAGGTTGGTATCGCCAAGCAGAACGTCGCCAGGAGTTACAGAACCGCCGTTTGTGGTGGTAGTAGTGGATTCGCCGCTCTTATCTGTAGATGCAGTAGAGGAAGAATCGTTGTCGCTTGTAGCAGTGGTTGCTGTAGTCTCAGTTGTTGTAGTCTTGTTGTCAGTTGTTGTGGTCGGCTTTGTATCGCTGGAGTCACGAACGATGTTCGGAGCTTCGTCATCCAGGAAGGATGCAACCCAGCACAGCGGAGAGTTCCAGTTGATGGTGCACTCGTTTACAGACCAAGCCTCAACGTTATCCAGGTAGCACTTCATCGGAGCGATAGAACCTACCTTGTAGCCCTGACCCTGAACCATCGGGTCTTCCATGTTGGAGTTCGGGCCGCCGGACAGAACGCCGTACGGAGCATACGGGAAGTCGTTGCTGTTCAGCTGACCAGACCACCATCTGTGGTGCGGGTACTTTGTGGAGTGTTCACCGTAACCGGTTACATAGCCCTGTTCCAACGGGTTGCGGCCCATCAGGTAGTCCATTGCGGTAGTAACACCATCGATGTACTTTACATCCTTAGATGCGTCATAAGCCAGTGCCAGTGCCATAGAGTTGTTGATTACCATGGAGTTGGAACCCCATTCATAACCGCCTTCCAGGCTCAGAGTCTGGGATTCACCCTTGCCGGATGCTGCGTCATACTTCCATACAGTTGTGTCATAGTCATGACCTACGTACGGGATGCCGTATGCAGACTTGTTCTGTACTTCCAGAACGGAGTCAGCTGCCTTCAGAACCTGTGCCTTCAGGGTGTTTACTTCATCCTGAGTCAGCAGACCCTTATCCAGCATATCCTGAGAGTTTACATACAGGGAGATAGAACCAACGGAGTTCAGAGTACCCCATGTGAACAGGGAGAATGAACCGTTGTTCTCACCGCCAACCAGAGTTGTGGAGATTTCCAGTGCCTTTGCATTGTCAGTACCATAAGCGTTGGTACCATACTTCATCAGTTCATCATAATAGGTCTTGTCGCCGGTTGTGATGTACAGTTCGCAAGCTGCCCAGTAGAATTCGTCGCTGACCTCGGTATCACCGTACGGGCCACCGCCCTTGTTCTGATCCAGCGGAGCGTACATGATGTCAGCGGAGATGCCGCCTTCACCCTTGGTGTCGCCGCCCCAGCTTGTGAACGGCTTGTAGTTCTTCTGTGCTGCAGCATAGGTCTTGATTGCTGCGTCTTCCATGGTCTTTGCATAAGCTGCATCATAGTCCTTGAACAGACGAGCTGCCTGTGCAAATGCTGCAGATGCGTTCAGGGTTGCTGCATAGGTAACCGGCTTAACGATTCGCATCGGAGCCTTGTTTTCCTTGCCGTTTTCGTTCTGGTCATACGGAGCGACAGCCAGACCGGTCCACTTATAGTCGTGAGCCTTGTGGTAAACCATACCGTCGTCACGTATCATCTTGAGGAAGAAGTCCAGTTCGATCTTGCACTCATCTAGGATATCCGGAATGCCGTTTTTGTTTTCCGGAATGGTCATAACGGAGGAGTCGTCGCCGAACTTGTCAGCCTTGCCTACCATCTTGGATCTCTCATACATGTTCATCAGAGTCCACAGAGAGATACCGCCGTTTACAACGTACTTACCATAGTCACCTGCGTCGAACCAACCGCCGGATACGTCGATGGACTGGCTGTAGCTCGGCTTGGAAGTGTAGATGTAAACCCACTTGTCTGCGATGTAAGCAGTATCGTTCGGCCAGTGGTTGGAATCCTTACGACCCAGAGTTTTGCTGCTGCCGTCTACAGTCTGCGGAGACGGAATGTACTGGTCGTCAGTATCCATTGCACGGTTCTGATAGAAGTAGTTCAGGGCATAAGTCAGCATGCTCTTTTCGTTGTACTTCTCATACAGGTTCTTGTCGATATCAAACGGCAGAGAGGTCTTGCCTGCAACAGTCAGTGTGTAGCCCTTGCCCTCTGTGGTGAAATCGGTGAAGTCGATCTGCTGGGTGTAATCCCATGCGCCAGACTTGTCATACTGGGTGTTGCCGTCAGTAGTACCGCTGTAAACGGTCTTGCCGCTGGCATCCTTGATCTCATAGTCATACTTCTGTGTGTCGCCGTCGGACAGAACAACAGTAGCAACCTTCTTACCGTTCGGATAGTAACCAACCTGGTTTACTTCAACGCCGGTCGGCTCATAAGCTGCCTCTGCCTTATAGTCTGTCTTGTCATCGGTCATATCGATGAGTGCCAGGTTATCGAACAGAATAACGGTGTCCTTCGGGAAGCAGTCGCCCTGTGTTGCATATTCACCCTGACCGCCCATGTGGAAGGTCCACTCTGCAGTACCCTCAACGGTCTGGTCAGCAGTGAATTCATAAGCAACAGTGGTCCACTGGTTTGCCGGATATTCCTTGTGATACCAAGCATCCCAGCCCTGACCGTAGTCTACCTTGTTGCCGGTCTTGGAAGCGCTCTTCAGCTTGTCTTCCAGCTGTGTCTGTGTCAGACCTTCTTCGTAGCTCATGCTCAGCTCTTCACCGTTGCTGTGCCACAGTTCCTGGTCGTCGTTGGACATATTACCCAGCTTTGCGTACATGTGACCGCTGTTAGACGGCTTTACGCTGTAGGTGATACGATAGGTGTGACCGCTTTCAATGGTCAGGTTTCTGTGACGGAACTGGCAGTCCCAGCGGCTCTCACCGCCGTTGGAAGTACCGCCGACATTTTCCAGCTTGATCGCATAGATACCGTCGGTGATATCGAACTTCATGACAGCAGTTGCATTTTCACAAATGTGCCAAGGCAAGCCCTTTCCGTTTTCGAAAGTACCTTCGCCCAGCTCCTCGCCTGCGAACGCAGTCATAGACAGCGCTGTCAGACCTGTAGCGGTAGCAGAAACTGCCATCACTGCAGCGGAAGCAAAGGCAAGTGCCTTCTTGCCGAGTTTTTTCTTCAGCATAGATATCCTCCTTGAAAATGAATGATTTGAGATTTTGGAATATAGGTACGCATATTCCTTTTGCAACGATTTCTTCTGCCGAACTCGCCGGCTGATACACACCGCAGGGACCGGATTTCAAGACGCACGTATCCCGTCGCAGGGCATATCTTTCTCGTTTCATTTATTATAACACATGAGAATTTTGTTGTAAAGCGGATTTTCAAATTTCAGTAAAACTTGCTAAACAGTTTCCTCTCTTTTTGTGCAACATGACATATGTAACGACAGTTTTTTCGGATATGCTGTCACAGAAAAGCGGATACCGCCAAAAGTTTTGACGATATCCGCTTTTGAATATACGATTTCGATAATTTTTTACGCCGTTTCAGCGCCTGTGGCTTAGTCTGCAGACGGCAGAGACTTTACCAGAGAAACCAGGAACTTCAGCAGAACGATCGCATCGTTAGCGCCTACGCCGTCATCGGTGCAGCAGTCTGCATTTGCCTGCTGCTGCGGATTCAGGGAGATTGCGCCTGCAACTGCCTTGTTCAGGATAACAGCGTCTGTGATGTCTACACGACCGTCCAGGTTTACGTCGCCGTACATGCTTGCAGACGGCAGATCGCTGGGCTTCTGTGTGCTGGATTTTGTGGTAGAAGTTGTCTTCGCAGTTGTCTTGGAAGTAGTTGCGGTTGTCTTCTGTGTAGTTGCACTTGTCTTGGAAGTGGTAACTGTTGTGCTGCTGCCGCCGTAAGCGTCTGTGTAAACTGTGATGGAGTCGATGGTGAACTTGTTGCAGTCGATCCACCAAACGCCGAACTTCAGCTCGCCGCCGTACTGGGTCTGGATGATCTCAGAGGTTGCAGAATCTACGTTCCATACAATGCTGCCGGTCTTGCCGCTGATAGTCTGTTCCATATCGTCAGACTGTGTCCAGTAATCCGGAGCTACGCTGGTGGAAGAGCCGAATGCGCCCTGCCACTTGCCGATCTGCTTCTTGCTGGTGGAGATGTTGATCTCAACCTTGGTTACCTTTTCGCCGGCCGGAACGCCCAGGTCGGACCACTTCCAGCCCAGCATCTTATCACCAGCAGGCAGTTCGTCATAAACGACAGACTGGTTTACATCCTTGGTGTACTTGCCGCCGCTGGAGGGCTGTGCCTTTGTTGTGCCGGTAGTTACGGTATCACCGTAGTGCAGAACGACCTTGTCGATCTTAACGCTGCTTGCATCCGGATAGAATACCATTGCCTTTACGGTCTGTCCAACGTTGGACGGGATGTTGTAGGTTACCTTGCACTGTCCGTTTGCGCCGACAGTTACTTCAAAGTCTTCCTGTTCCCAGGTACCGGTCCATGTGCCGAATGCACCGCTGGAGTTGGTGTCGCTGGTCTTGACCTTATAGTACAGAGTCGCAGTCTTTGCGCCGTTCGGTGCAAATTCTGCATATGCCTGCTTGTCGCCTGCAGTACCAGTCTGTGTGCCAGTGCTGATGTTTGCAGTCTTGCCGCTGCCGCCCGGTACAGTAGTGGTTGTCACAGTTGTCTTCTGAGTAGCCTTTGTAGTAGTAGTGGTTGTGGTTTTTTTAGTGGTTGCAGTGGTCTTTCCAGTTGTGGTTGTGGTAGTTCCCTTTGTAGTAGCAGTGGTAACTACAGCGCCGCCGCTGACACCCTCAATGCTGGAATCTACAGAACCAGTCTTGTAAATGGAGTACAGACCTGCTGCTGCACCGACCAGACCTGCGTTATAGTCCAGGGCAACTTCGTTTGCCTGATAGTCGTTTACAGAATCGGTATAAGTGAAGTTGGAATCTGCCGGACCGCCGACCAGAGCGCCGACCAGCGTGTGGCCATTGCTGCTGTAGTCGGTCTTGCCCTTCATTTCGTCAAAGCTCTGATAGCCGGATGCAGCTCTGTGGTGCGGATACTTTGCAGAATTGCTGTCCATGCCGACAACGAAATTCACATTCTTCGGGTTGTTGCCCAGGATCATGCCCATCTGTGCCTTGCACCAGCTGGAATAATCCATGCCGCTCTTTGCAGAATACTTCGTGGTAGCCAGTGCTGCCATCTGCAGTGCAGTGTTATAACGTGCGCTGCCCCAGTCGCTCTCGCAGTAATAGGTGCTTTCACTGGTGCATTTGCCGTTCAGATATGTAGTGACCTTTGCCCAGTCCATTGCATTGCCGGTGATCTCACTCTGGAGGATCGCAGCACCCAGGCTGACATTATTCCAGCACATGGTGGAGTATACGCCCCACTTGCATCCGGACTGACCAGACTTACCAGCATTGGTGTCGTTCATGAACTTGTCCAGGAACGAGCTGTAGGTGCTGTCGTTGGTTGCCAGGTACAGCCAGCCTGCAGCCCATGCCTGGTCATCATAATAGTCATAGGAGTTGTAGAAGTTTGCAGCCTCCGGACAATTTGCCTTGTTGGTCTTGATGGAATAATTGTACAGTGCCTTTGCATACTTCAGGTCTTCTGCATTGCCGAAGTTGATGTAGTTCACTGCCAGTGCTGCTGCATATTCTGCGGCGATGTCGCTGGCATCATCAGAAGTCCAGTATGCGGTACGCAGGCTCTGATCGTTCTGGGATTCCGGAGAACACCAGACGTCGTGGTCAGCCTGTCCTACGCCTACCTGGTAGCAAAAGCTTGTTACGGTGTCGCCGCTCAGCTTTGTGCTTGCCTTGAAGAAATCGCAGAAACGGTTGGTCAGCGCCTGCAGGTGTGCAGTCTGTCCCAGTGCGTCATAGCTGTCTTTGAATTCATAGTAGCCCCAGCCCAGGGTAGATGCGGTGTAGCCAGCCGGCAGACCAAACTTTACGTGGTCGCCTGCATCGTGGAAACCGCCGTCTACTTCATCGCTGCCGTGACAGCTGCCTCTCCAGCTGAACTGAGAGGCAGTGTCAACATCAGAACCGCACATATTGCCGTCGTAGAAATACATGGAGTACTGCAGCAACTTTGCATAGTTGTCATAAGATGCAGCAGATGCCGCCATGCTTCCCAGTGTTGTCAGTCCAGACAACGCTGTGGTTCCGGTCAGTAACGTCGCAGCATCGAGCAGCGCGCCTATGTGTGCGGCGGCGGCAATTATCACGCTCCGGCGCAGCGCGTGGGCGATTTTCTCGCCGGGCGCGCAAGCACCGCCTCAGGCCGCGTGCAGCCGACCTATCGCCCCGGCGTGACGTGGTGCGACCTGCACGACGTGCTTCCCGCGCGCATCACGGCGACGCTTGCGCAGGCGCTGCCGGCCTTCGGGCAAAAGCTGCGCGGCTTTGATGACCCGGACGCTGTGCTCACCGCGCCCGAGACCCGCTCGAGCAGCCCCGTGCGTATCGTGCGCGGGCCCGACCGGTGCAGCACCGGCGTGCAGGGGCTCTACCCCTGCGGCGAGGGCGCGGGCTATGCCGGCGGCATCACCAGTGCCGCCGTGGACGGACTCCGCTGCGCCGAGTGCGTGATCAAAGCGCTGCAAAACGAAGCATGATCCGTGCCGAACGGCACATTCTATCATATCATATAAGGAGGTTTTCACGATGAAAAACGAAGCGTTTGCACCCACACCGGAGCTGCTGGCCAAGATGGATGCCTGGTGGCGCGCGGCAAACTATCTGTCTGCCTGCCAGCTCTACCTGCTCGACGATCCGCTGCTGCGCCGGCGCCTGACCGAGCGCGACATCAAGAAGAAGATCGTCGGCCACTGGGGCACCGTGCCCGGCCAGAACTTCATCTACACGCACCTCAACCGCGTCATCAACGAATATGACCTCGATATGATTTATCTCTCCGGCCCCGGCCACGGCGGCAACGCCATGGTCGCGCAGGACTATCTCGACGGCT
>OKRW01002364.1_pt1 | contig 13713 bp, 8 predicted proteins | sample 1601151 | NCBI WGS metagenome assembly OKRW01 (sample SAMEA3541471, study PRJEB24748) | human gut metagenome | biome: human gut; feature: human-associated habitat; material: faeces | place: China | collected 2012 | reverse complement strand
CGTCATGGTCTCCGCGTGGGAGATATCCTCGCACCTGATTTCCATGAGAGATTCGAAAGACTCAAGAACAGACATCTCCAGCTTCTCAAGGACCTCAATTTTGAGTGTGACCCAGACAAGGATGAGGCAGAGTGGATGAGCGCAATCGAATTCCTCAGAGGATTCAAACTCATAGACTGCGAGTATTTTGTAAACAACTGGCTCGATGAAAAGTCAATGCTGGCCGAGGGTGCCCAGGGTTCTTTGCTTGACATTGACTATGGCTCTTATCCATACGTCACTTCTTCTTCTACAACTATCGGCGGTGTCTGCACAGGTCTGGGCGTAGCTCCTTCAAGAGTCGGCCACGTATATGGCATTTTCAAGGCCTATTGTACCCGTGTCGGCAGCGGTCCGTTCCCTACCGAGCTTTTCGATGAGACAGGTGAGAAGATCCGCAAGATAGGTCATGAGTTCGGCGCTGTTACAGGTCGTCCACGCAGATGCGGCTGGCTCGACCTCGTAGCATTGAAATATACTGTGATGATCGACGGCGTTACCGACCTCATCATGATGAAGTCCGACTGCCTCGATTCTTTCGAGACCATCAAGGTCTGCACATCTTATATCATTGACGGTAAGGAGACTGATCAGTTCCCATTCGATACCGAGTGCGAGATTACACCTGTATATACTGAGTTCAAGGGATGGAATCAGGATCTGACAGGCTGCCGCAAGGAAGAGGATCTTCCTGAGACTTTCAAGGAGTATATCCGCTTCATGGAGAACTACCTGAAAGTTCCTATCAAGATCATTTCTCTCGGACCAGACCGTGAGGCAACTATCGAAAGATAATTCCTTACAAAAGATCATAAAAAAGCCCGGCTGCTTGAGCAGTCGGGCTTAATTGTTATGTTACACCTTATTAAAGGTCGTTCATCTCTTTGAGGTAGTCTTCCTTGCTGCTGACTACGATATCCTGGAAATCCTTCTGGCCTGTACCGGCTGGGATAAGGTGACCGCAGATGACATTCTCCTTAAGACCTTCGAGGTCATCGACACGGGCGCGGATTGCAGCTTCGCTGAGGACCTTGGTAGTCTCCTGGAATGATGCAGCTGAAACGAAACTGTCAGTCTTAAGAGCAGCTCTTGTGATACCCTGAAGAACCTGGCTTGCAGTTGCAGGTCTTGCATCACGGACAACCATGAGTTTCAGATTCTGTCTTGCAAGTGACTCATTCTCATTGTGGAACTCTCGTTCGAAGATGATGTCGCCCTTCTTGAATCTCTGGGAATCGCCGGCATCGATGATGTAGCGCTTTCCATAGATTGCATCATTGGCATCCATAAATCTCCACTTGTCCACGAGCTCCTCCTGAAGGAATTCGGTATCGCCCGGAGAAATGATCTGTACCTTTCTCATCATCTGTCTTACGATGATTTCGAAATGCTTGTCATTGATCTTCACACCCTGGAGACGGTAAACCGCCTGAACCTCATTCACAATATACTCCTGAGCCTTTACTGGACCGAGCACATTGAGGATATCTGTTGGAGAGATACCACCGTCAGAAAGTCTTGAACCGGCTCTCACGTAGTCGTTCTCCTGAACAAGGATCTGCTTGGAGAGAGGTACAAGGTACTTCTTCTCTATGCCTGACTTGTTGCGGACGAAGATCTCACGGTTACCTCTGGTAATCTTGCCCATGTGAACCTCACCGTTGAGCTCGGAAATGGTAGCTGGGCTGGATGGAGTCCTGGCTTCGAAGAGTTCGGTAACTCGAGGAAGACCTCCGGTAATATCGTTTGACTTACCGATAGCACGAGGGATCTTCATGATGATGTCACCGACCTTGACCTGCTGTCCGTCAGATACCGGGATGTGGGCACCTACAGGAAGGTTGTACTGCTTGAGTGACTCGCCGTTCTCATCAACGATATAGATAGAAGGGTTCTTCGTCTTGTCACGTGACTCGATGATGACCTTGTCCTTGTTGTTTGAGAACTCGTCAGCAGACTCCTCACGGTATGTGCTGCCGGCAACCATGCTCTCGTAACGCACAGTACCTGAAGTTTCTACGATGGTGATAGCGTTGTACGGATCCCATTCGCAGATGAGGTCTCCCTTCTGGACGGCATCGCCATCCTTCTTGTAGAGGATAGAACCGTAAGGCACATCGTATGTAGAGAAGGTGATTCCGGTATTCTCGTCAATGATCTTGAGTTCAGTCATACGGCTGACAACAACATCCTGAACTGAACCGTCATCAGAAACTCTCTGGAGTGTTCTGAGCTCCTCGAACTGGAGTTTACCATTGTACTTGGACTCGATAGATGAGTCAGCTGCAGTACTTGACGCAGTACCACCGACGTGGAAGGTACGGAGCGTAAGCTGGGTACCAGGCTCACCGATAGACTGTGCTGCGATTACGCCGACAACCTCACCTTTCTCGACCATGCGGCTTGTAGCAAGGTTACGTCCGTAACACTTCGCGCAGACACCCTTGCGGGATTCGCAGGTAAGCACTGAACGGATTTCAACCTGCTCGATAGGGAGTGAGTCAATGAGATTGGCCGTAGCCTCACGGATTTCCTCACCGGCCTTGATGATAAGCTCACCAGTGATAGGGTTGAAGATATCATGGACAGATGTTCTACCGAGAATTCTCTCACCGAGAGACTCGACAACCTCATCCTTATTCTTGATGGCAGTCGCGATAAGACCTCTGAGAGTACCGCAATCCTCCTCATTGATAATCACATCATGTGATACATCGACAAGCCTACGGGTAAGGTAACCCGCATCGGCAGTCTTGAGGGCGGTATCGGCAAGACCCTTACGGGCACCGTGAGAAGCGATAAAGTACTCCAATACAGACATACCCTCCTTAAAGTTAGAAAGGATAGGGTTCTCGATGATCTGCGCGCCCTCTGCACCAGCCTTCTGAGGTTTAGCCATCAAACCACGCATACCAGACAACTGCTTAATCTGATCCTTAGAACCACGGGCTCCGGAATCAAGCATCATGTATACGGCGTTGAATCCCTGGTCAGCTTCGGTCATCTCCTTCATCAAGATATTACCCAAATCTGTATTTACGTGAGTCCACGCATCAATAACCTGGTTGTATCGTTCCTTGTTGGTGATGAAACCCATATTATAGTTATTGGTAATTTCCTCAACCTCCTTGCGACCGCGCTCAACAATAGCTTCCTTCTCTGGTGGAATAATAATATCACCAAGGTTGAATGACAATCCTGCGACATAAGCCATACGATAACCTAAGTTCTTGATTCCATCAAGGAATTCACAAGCCTTAGCCATACCAACAGCCTTGATAACATTAGAAATCAAACCACGGAGGGTTTTCTTGGAAATCACATCATTGAAGAAGCCAACTTCATCAGGAATGATACCATTAACGATGACACGTCCAACAGAAGTTTCTACCATTCGTTTCTGGATTGTACCATCAACCAAGTCGTCAACTACAACCTTAATCAAAGCATGAAGATCACATCGGCCCTCGTTACGAGCAATCAATGCCTCTTCAGGACCATAGAATGTCAAGCCCTCACCCTTTGCACCTGGACGAATCTTAGTAATATAGTAAAGACCAAGCACCATATCCTGAGAAGGAACGGTGATAGGCGCACCATTAGCTGGGTTGAGAATGTTATGACTCTGGAGCATCAGGATTTGAGCCTCCAAAACAGCCTCATTGCTCAATGGAAGGTGAACAGCCATCTGGTCACCATCGAAGTCGGCGTTGAACGCTGTACATGCCAATGGATGCAACTGAATAGCCTTACCCTCAATCATCTTAGGCTGGAATGCCTGGATACCGAGTCGGTGAAGCGTAGGGGCACGGTTCAACATAACCGGATGACCCTTCATTACATTCTCAAGAATATCCCAGATAACTGGCTCGCGACGATCAACAATCTTCTTGGCACTTTTTACAGTCTTTACGATACCACGCTCTATCAACTTACGGATGATAAATGGTTTGTAAAGCTCTGCAGCCATCAGTTTTGGAAGACCACACTCACCCATCTTCAACTCTGGACCTACAACGATTACAGAACGGGCAGAATAGTCAACACGCTTACCCAGCAAGTTCTGACGGAAACGACCCTGCTTACCCTTTAAAGAGTCAGAGAGTGACTTCAAAGGACGATTGCTCTCACTCTTAACAGCAGAACTCTTGCGTGAGTTGTCGAACAAGCTGTCAACAGCCTCCTGCAACATACGCTTCTCGTTACGGAGAATAACCTCAGGAGCCTTGATCTCAACCAATCTCTTCAAACGGTTGTTACGGATAATCACACGACGATAGAGGTCATTCAAGTCTGATGTTGCAAAACGACCACCATCCAATGGTACCAACGGACGAAGCTCAGGTGGAGTAACAGGAATAATCTTCATGATCATCCATTCTGGCTTATTAATACCTTTACTAGCACGGAAACCTTCTACAACTTGCAGACGCTTCAGAGCCTCAGTTTTACGCTGCTGACTTGAATCGTTATTTGCGCGATCGCGGAGTTCGTATGACAAAGAGTCAAGGTCTACATTCTGGAGCAACTGATAAATTGCTTCAGCACCCATTTTTGCGATAAACTTATTAGGGTCCGTATCGTCCAAAAGTTCATTGTCACCATTAGGATCATACTGGTCAAGAAGAGCCATATATTCATCTTCTGACAAGAGATCAAGTTTGTGAGAACCGTTCAATTCAAGACCATCAGCATCAGTCTTTCCCTCAAGAATACCAGGCTGGATAACTACATACTTCTCGTAGTAAATGACAGCATCAAGTTTCTTGGTCGGCATACCTAAAAGGTAACCAATCTTATTTGGAAGAGAACGGAAATACCAAATATGAGCAACAGGTACGACAAGCTCAATGTGACCAGAGCGTTCACGACGAACTTTCTTCTCTGTAACCTCTACACCGCATCGGTCGCAGACGATTCCCTTATAACGGATACGCTTGTACTTGCCGCAGGCGCATTCATAGTCCTTAGTAGGACCAAAAATACGCTCGCAGAACAAGCCATCACGCTCCGGCTTATATGTACGATAATTAATGGTTTCCGGTTTAGTAACCTCACCATACGAATTTTCCAAGATCTCCTCTGGCGAAGCGAGACCGATGGTAATCTTCGTAAAATTATTCTTTACCTTTGTATCTTTTTTGAAAGCCATGTTTCTATATATAAATTAGGGGTTCTCAAAATTAATCAAGTTTGATGCTCAAACCAAGGCCACGAAGCTCATGGAGCAATACGTTAAGTGACTCAGGAATACCAGGAGTTGGCATTGGATCGCCCTTTACGATTGCTTCGTATGCCTTGCTACGTCCTACAACATCATCTGACTTAACAGTCAGGATCTCCTGCAAAACGTGGCTTGCACCGAATGCCTCGATAGCCCAGACCTCCATCTCTCCGAATCGCTGACCACCAAACTGTGCTTTACCACCAAGTGGCTGTTGTGTAATCAAAGAGTATGGACCGATAGAACGAGCGTGCATCTTATCCTCAACCATATGACCCAACTTCAAGAAGTAAGTCATACCAACAGTAGCTGGCTGGTCAAACTGCTCTCCTGTCTCACCATCATAAAGGTAAGTAGAGCAGAAACGTGGCAAGCCTGCCTTATCTGTCCATTCAGAGAGATCATCCAATTTAGCACCATCAAAGATAGGAGTAGCAAACTTTACACCCAACTTTTTACCTGCAGCACCCAAGATACACTCGAATATCTGACCAAGATTCATACGTGAAGGCACACCCAATGGATTCAATACCATATCAACAGGACGACCGTCAGCCATAAATGGCATATCCTCCAAACGAACTACCTTAGACACAATACCCTTATTACCATGACGACCAGCAAGTTTATCACCAACCTGGATCTTACGCTTCTTAGCAATATATACCTTAGCCATCTGAAGAATACCTGATGGAAGTTCATCACCAATAGTGATAGCAAACTTACGACGCTTTAATTCAGCATCAAGTTGCTTATACTTGCGGATATAGTTCATAATAAGTCTCTGAATCAAGCCATTGGTATGCTCATTCTTAGTCCACTTATTAGACTGAACACCATCATACTCCAAATTCTTCAAGGCTGTAGCAGTAAAGGTACTGCCCTTGGTGATAATCTCAGCACCTGTATAATCCTTAACACCCTCAGAAGTCATACCTTCTGTAAGCGTAAGTAACTTGTCTACGAGGATATCCTTCAAGTCATCACCCTTTGCCTCATACTCCTCATCAATCTTAGCAAGAATAATCTTATCCTGCTTCTTTGACTCACGGGTCTTGATAGCACGAGAGAACAACTTCTTGTCAATAACAACACCGCTCAATGATGGATTTGCCTTCAATGAAGAATCCTTCACATCACCAGCCTTATCACCAAAGATAGCGCGAAGCAACTTCTCTTCTGGTGAAGGATCACTTTCACCCTTAGGCGAAATCTTACCAATCATGATATCACCTGGTTCAATTCTTGCACCAACACGCACGATACCATTATCATCAAGATCCTTTGTAGCTTCCTCGCTGACATTAGGGATATCAGATGTAAATTCCTCTACTCCACGCTTAGTTTCACGGACATCAAGAGAGTATTCGTCAACATGTACAGATGTCAATACGTCATCACGAACCATACGTTCAGAAATAACAACAGCATCCTCATAGTTGTAACCCTTCCAAGGAATATAAGCTACAAGCAAATTACGGCCCAAAGCCAACTCACCGTTTTCTGTCGCATAACCCTCAGTCAGGATATCCCCCTTCTTTACACGCTGTCCCTTATTACAGATAGGACGCAAGTCGATGGTCATATTCTGGTTGGTACGACGGAACTTAGGAATACGATACTCCTTCAAAGCTGGTTCGAAGCTTACAAACTCATCGTCTTCTGTGCGATCGTAAAGGATACGGATAGTTGTAGCATCAACATATTCGATAACGCCCTCACCTTCTGCAGTAACCATAGTACGTGAATCCTCACAAACTTGCTTCTCAAGACCAGTACCAACTATTGGTGCATCATTATGAAGCAATGGTACAGCCTGACGCATCATGTTACATCCCATCAACGCACGGTGACCATCATCATGCTCCAAGAATGGAATCAAACCTGCGGATACAGAAGCAATCTGCTGTGGAGAGACGTCAACATAATCAACTTGATCCGGACCTACAACAGGATAATCAGCATCCTGACGACACTTTACTACATCACGAATGAAAGAACCATCAACAGTCAAAGGCGCATTACCCTGACCGATAATCTTAGACTCTTCATCCTCAGCTGTCAAGTATACAACATCCTCATTAGCCATATCGACCTTGCTATCATTCACCTTACGGTAAGGAGTAACAATAAAACCAAGATCATTAATCTTTGCATACATACAGAGAGAAGAAATCAAACCGATGTTTGGACCTTCAGGACTCTCAATAGGACAAAGACGACCATAGTGTGTATAATGTACGTCACGAACCTCGAAACCGGCACGCTCACGAGACAAACCACCAGGACCTAAGGCAGAAAGACGACGCTTATGAGTTACCTCAGCCAGAGGGTTAGTCTGGTCCATGAACTGTGACAATGGATTAGTTCCAAAGAAAGAATTGATAACACTAGAAATTGTCTTAGCATTAATCAAATCTGTTGGAGTAAACACCTCATTGTCGCGAACATTCATACGTTCACGGATAGTACGGGTCATACGTGCCAAACCAATAGAGAACTGGTTAGCCAACTGCTCACCTACAGTACGAACACGACGATTAGACAAGTGGTCGATATCGTCAACTGTTGCACTAGAGTTGATCAGCTGAATAAGATATTTAATGATCTCAATAATATCTTCCTTAGTCAAGACACGAACATCAATGTCAGTATCAAGATTCAATTTCTTATTGATACGATAACGACCTACCTCACCCAGATCATAACGCTTATCCGAGAAGAACAGGTTTTGGAAAACCTCACGTGCACTTGCGTCATCTGCAGGATCAGCATTACGCAACTGACGATAGATATAGTTAACAGCTTCCTTCTCAGAGTTACTTGGATCCTTTGCCAAAGTATTGAAGATAATAGTAAACTTGTTGGCAGCTTCCTCATCCTTATGAAGCAGAACAGTCTGCGCTCCACTCTCAACAATCTCCTCAATATTATCAGCAGTAAGTTCAGTCTCACGCTCCATGATTACTTCATTACGCTCGATAGATACTACTTCACCAGTATCCTCATCAACGAAGTCCTCATTCCAACTCTTCAAAACACGAGCAGCAAGCTTACGACCAATAGCAGCCTTCATATTCTTCTTGTTAACCTTCACCTCCTCGGCGAGATCAAAAATCTGAAGAATATCCTTATCCTGTTCGTAACCAATAGCACGCAACAATGTGGTTACAGGCAACTTCTTCTTACGATCGATATATGCATACATTACATTGTTAATGTCAGTTGCAAATTCAATCCAGCTTCCCTTGAAAGGAATGATACGAGCAGAATAAAGCATGGTACCATTTGCATGAACACCCTGGCTAAAGAACACACCAGGAGAGCGATGAAGCTGAGAAACAACAACACGCTCAGCACCATTAATCACGAAAGTACCATTATCGGTCATATATGGGATAGTACCAAGGAACACATCCTGAATAAATGTACCGAAATCCTCATGATCAGGATCAGTACAATACAGTTTCATCTTAGCCTTCAAAGGTACACTATATGTAAGACCACGCTCCAAACACTCATCAATAGAATAGCGAGGAGGGTCGATATAGTAATCCAAGAACTCAAGAACGAAATTGTTACGTGTATCGGTAATAGGGAAATTCTCAGAGAACACCTTATACAAACCGTCATTCTTGCGTTCCTCAGGCGGAGTATCCAACTGTAAGAAGTCCTTGAAAGACTTTAACTGCACATCGAGGAAATCCGGATATGGATACGGATTATGCACGCTGGCAAAATTTACTCTGTTATCAACAATTTTTGTAGCCATTAGAAGTTATTAAATGGGTTTTATTAATAATATAATAAAAGACACAAAAAGGTTAGGACTCACCTACTTGGAGAATCCTAACCATTTATATAAAAAATGTATTACTCTAATTACTTGAGCTCTACCTTAGCACCGGCCTCTTCGATAGCCTTCTTAAGGTTCTCAGCCTCGTCCTTAGCTACACCTTCCTTGATTGTAGAAGGAGCACCGTCTACGAGATCCTTAGCCTCTTTCAAACCGAGACCACAAGCCTCCTTAACAGCCTTTACAACCTGGAGCTTAGCGCCACCAACCTCAGCGAGGACTACGTCGAATGTAGACTTCTCCTCAGCTGCAGCTGCACCACCAGCAGCAGGACCAGCAGCTACAGCTACAGCTGCAGCAGCAGGCTCAATACCATACTCGTCCTTGAGGACTGTTGCCAACTCATTAACTTCCTTAACAGTAAGATTTACTAACTCTTCTGCAATAGCTTTGATATCTGCCATTTTATTCTAAATTTTATTTTTGTTTATACTATAATTAATGATAACATTGTGATTGATTACTCAGGACGCTCGCCCAATGTCTTAAGCACACCATGAATAGTGTTGCTTCCTGATTGAAGAGCTGAAACAACGTTCTTTGCAGGTGACTGGAGCAAAGCAACAATCTCTGCGATAACTTCGTTCTTGCTCTTGAGAGCTGAAAGTTCTGCAAGTTTGTCTGCGCCAACGTAGAAGCTTTCCTCTGCATAAGCAGCCTTCAGTGTTGGAACACCTTCCTTGTCATATTCCTTCAACAACTTAGCTGGTACATTAGCTGTATTGGCAAACATTACAGCAGTAGTACCCTTCAAGCAGCCATAGAGCTCAGAGAAATCGATATCTGAAGCCTCGAACGCCTTGTGAAGCAAGGAATTCTTAACAACAACCATCTTAATCTCGCTCTGGAAGCACTTACGACGGAGTGCGCTTGTCTTCTCAGCATTCAATCCTGTAACATCTACAAGATAGAAATGAGGAAACTCCTGCAACTTCTGTGCAAGTTCAGCGATAATAGTATCTTTAACTTCTTTCTTCATTTTACAAAACTTTTAGAGTTATTCAACTGATTTAGGATCAATCTTGATACCCTTACTCATAGTGCTAGAAATAAAGATACTCTTGATATATGTACCTTTAGCAGCAGCAGGCTTCAGCTTGATAACTGTGTTGATGAATTCCTTAGCATTTCCATAGATCTGCTCAGGAGTCATGCTAACCTTACCGATTGAAGTATGGATAATACCAGCCTTATCAACCTTAAAGTCAATCTTACCTTGCTTAACTTCCTTTACTGCCTTAGCAACATCCATAGTTACAGTGCCACTCTTAGGGTTAGGCATCAAACCACGAGGACCGAGTACACGACCCAAAGGACCAATCTTACCCATACAAGAAGGCATTGTGATGATGACATCAATATCTGTCCAACCACCCTTAATCTTCTCAACGTATTCGTCAAGACCTACATAATCAGCGCCTGCTTCCTTAGCAGCAGCTTCCTGATCAGGAGTACAGAGTGCGAGCACACGAGTAACCTTACCTGTTCCGTTTGGCAATGAAACAACGCCACGAACCATCTGGTTAGCCTTACGTGGATCAACACCTAAGCGTACATCAATATCAAGAGATGCATCAAACTTGGTAGTGGTAATTTCCTTTACCAACTCTGAAGCCTCCTTCAATGTGTATGCCTTCCCTGCTTCAACCTTATCAGCTACTGATTTTTGATTTTTTGTCAGTTTACTCATTTTTCTAATTGAAGTTTTAAATTATTTACCAGGGAAGTCCCCTTTTACAGTAATACCCATACTTCTTGCAGTACCAGCGATGAGCTTCATAGCTGATTCTACAGTAAAGCAGTTCAAGTCCTTCATCTTATCCTCAGCGATTACCTTTACCTGATCCCAAGTAAGAGAAGCAACCTTCTGACGATTAGGCTGAGCAGAACCTGACTTGATTTTGGCAGCCTCTTTCAATTGAACTGCAGCAGGTGGAGTCTTGATAATAAAATCAAAAGACTTGTCAGTATAATAAGTAATAACTACTGGCAACACTTTACCTGCTTTGTCCTGGGTACGGGCGTTGAATTCCTTGCAGAATCCCATAATATTAATACCCTTAGAACCCAATGCAGGTCCTACTGGAGGTGAAGGATTCGCAGCGCCACCTTTAATCTGTAATTTGATTAATCCAGCAACTTCTTTAGCCATTTCTTTGTTAATATTTAAAATTGAAACTTATAAGGAATAACAATCTCGTAACAGAATCCTATTCCTTTTCTACTTGCATAAAACCTAATTCCAACGGAGTTTTACGTCCGAAAATCTTAACCGTAACTTTCAGCTTATGCTTTTCAGCATTAACCTCTTCAACGATTCCGCTGAAACCACTGAATGGACCTTCCATAACCTTAACGGTATCATTAACCAAGTAAGGACAATCAAGATTCTCCTCAAACTCAGTCTCCTCTGCAGAACCCAGCATACGATTGATATCGCGCTGTGGAACTGGCGTTGGTTCATCCAAACCTCCAAGGAAACCCAAAACATTAGGGAGGAAACGCAACGTATGCGCTACATCACCCTTCAGTTTGGCCTCCACAAAAACATAACCTGGAAGAGAGACCTTTTCTTTAACGACTCTCTTTCCATTACGCACAGTTGCATGCTTCTCAACTGGAATCAACACCTGAGAAACATTTGCTGCTAGTAAATCATTGTGCTTCATTTCAGCTTCGATGTATTCTTTCACCTTAGCTTCTTTACCACTAACGGCTTTAAGCACATACCATTTATTTCCTGCGTCTGCCATTTCCTTAAAAAATTAACCTGGATAAACTACACCCATAAAGGCTTTGAAAATAGAATCCATCGCGAACACAACAAGTGCAATGACTAGGGAAGCAGATAATACAACCATTGCACTATGAGTAAGTTCGGCACGTGATGGCCAAGTAGTCTTATGCGCAAGTTCATCGTAACATGCCTTGCAATAATTTACTATTTTATTCATATTATCTTCTATTTAGCACGGGTTGAAGGGCTCGAACCCTCGACACCTGGTTTTGGAGACCAGTGCTCTACCAACTGAGCTAAACCCGTAGAAAGACTCCCGCTCCCTTAGGAGGGGAGTCTGATATATATAGCAAATTAGATAAATCTAAATTACTTGATATCGTCGAGAATTGTTGTAATCTGACCAGAACCTACTGTACGACCACCCTCACGGATAGCGAAACGAAGACCCTCGTTCAAAGCAACCTTATAGATCAACTCTACCTCAATCTCTACGTTATCTCCAGGCATTACCATCTCAACTCCCTCAGGAAGCTTGATTTCACCTGTACAGTCCATAGTACGGAGATAGAACTGAGGACGATACTTGTTACCGAATGGAGTGTGACGGCCACCCTCTTCCTTCTTCAATACATAGATAGAAGCCTTGAAGTGATCGTGAGGAGTAATAGCACCTGGGTGTACAACTACCATACCACGCTTAACCTCAGCCTTATCGATACCACGGAGAAGCAAACCTACGTTATCACCAGCTTCACCCTCTGCAAGAATCTTACGGAACATCTCAACACCAGTAATAACTGACTTCTTGTCCTCACCAAGACCGAGCAACTGAACTTCATCACCTACCTTACAACGACCTGTCTCAATACGACCTGTAGCAACAGTACCACGACCTGTAATTGAGAATACATCCTCGATAGGCATCAAGAATGGCTTATCAATCTCGCGCTCTGGCTCCTGAATCCACTCATCAACTGTATCCATCAAAGCCTCAACAGACTTAACCCACTTCTCAACACCGTTCAAAGCACCGAGAGCAGAACCACGTACAATTGGAGTATCTTCCTCGTAACCATACTGCTCGAGGATCTCGCGAAGCTCCATCTCAACGAGCTCAAGCATCTCCTCATCATCAACCATATCGCACTTGTTCAAGAAAACAACCAAACGAGGTACGTTTACCTGACGTGCAAGAAGTACGTGCTCACGTGTCTGTGGCATAGGACCATCAGTAGCAGCACAAACCAAGATTGCACCATCCATCTGAGCAGCACCAGTAACCATGTTCTTTACATAGTCAGCATGTCCAGGACAGTCAACGTGTGCATAGTGACGCTTTGCTGTCTCATACTCGATGTGAGCAGAGTTGATAGTGATACCACGCTCTTTCTCCTCAGGAGCATTATCAATCTGATCGAATGACTTAACTGCCTCAGTTGTACCGAGCTTCTCGTTCAATACCTTAGAGATAGCAGCGGTCAGAGTAGTCTTACCATGGTCAACATGACCAATTGTACCAATGTTAACATGCGGTTTGGTACGCACGAATTCTTCTTTAGCCATAGCTTTTCTTTTTATTTATATAAATGAATAATCTGTTCCTCTACCATCCTAAGCATCTAGAACGATAGAGCTGTAACTGAGAGTTGAACTCAGGACCTCTTCCTTACCAAGGAAGTGCTCTACCACTGAGCTATTACAGCATTTCTGACTCAAAAGAGCGGAAAACGGGGCTCAAACCCGCGACCCCCAGCTTGGAAGGCTAGTGCTCTATCAACTGAGCTATTTCCGCGTTTTGTGTGGGTGGTGATGGATTCGAACCACCGAAGCTAGAAGCAGCAGATTTACAGTCTG
>OKRW01002352.1_pt1 | contig 13763 bp, 18 predicted proteins | sample 1601151 | NCBI WGS metagenome assembly OKRW01 (sample SAMEA3541471, study PRJEB24748) | human gut metagenome | biome: human gut; feature: human-associated habitat; material: faeces | place: China | collected 2012 | reverse complement strand
AAATTACCTAGAGGCTCCCCACTTTTCGCGGACAAATTCCCCAAACTGTGCGCGCTACACGGACAAATTAACAGAAAAATAAGGCAAGCTGCCTGTAAAGTGATAGACAACTCTGTTATAGTCTTATCCTATAACAACGCTCTCGCAATAGTAATGATGTATTATACAGATGCTTATAGGTATGATATGATATAGGCAGATCAAAGAGATAAACCGATAGGCAAGGAGGAAAAGATATGACACTTAGATTTAAAGAGAAAATTGTTAGAAACTTAAGACACGGGTTACCGACAGACACACGGGCATACAGATATGTATCAGAAAAGTCCTTCACGAGCGTTGATGGGCAGTCGTTATATGTAGTGCAGGTCTATAAACAATACGATCGAGATGATATTATAGAATGCATGGAACATGAAAATGACGATCCGGTGTCTGTTTTAACATTCTGGTATTAAGGAGGTAACACATTATGAAGATCACACAGAGAATGAAAAATGAACTGAAAGCGGTTAGATACGTCGATACCAGAAATTACAGATATAATCTCGATTTTCATTATGACGGTTCCGCGTATCTGAGCAGGATCCCGATGGATGCAGTAAAGCGCCAGACGACAGATCTCATTGATGGCTGGGAGATCATCATGAATGTCGATTTAAACGAAGATAAATGGGAGGTACGATAAATGCGTGACACAATCCGCGGAATCGTAGGGAAACTAAGAAAAGGCATCAACGGTTACATATTAGTAACCGTTGATGCAGATTATACGATACAGTCGTATGACAGCATTTATTACGGCGAGATGACAAATAGATTATACGGTCGCGATAATGAAATCATCGTTGGATGGTATCACGATCCAATAAAAATGTCGGCGCTCAGAGATCAGATCGAACGTAGAATAGGAGGAATTGGTATATGAGTTATGTTGCAATCTATCGCAGAGGAAAGGAAAACATAGGTCCATTAACTATATTGAAAGATGCCAGCATCCGCCAAATAGGGACAGTGACGGAATTAGGGTTGGGTCATGGTAACACGGTTTTTATCCAGATTGAACGATTCGGATTCGGATACGACTATTATACGGCGTCAGCATATCGTGTACTGGAGGTGGAAAAGAAATGTCAAGACGAAAATTAGCAACAAAGACATGGGCTGATTATGACATTGGTGATCCATCTCAGGCAGACCAGCAGGAACTTTCAATCGCGGTTCGCCGCGCCGCCAAAGCGGCTAATCAACGCCTTTTAAGATTGGAGAGATCGGGGCATACAAAAGGGATCTATGAAAATGCAATGTATGACCTTGTCAATCGGCGGCGTTTTAAAGAGCGCACGGAAAAGTTATCATTAAACGCTTTGCGTCATGAATACAAAATTCTGCGATCCTTTTTGTCTGCGAAGACATCAACCGTTCAAGGCAGGCAGGATACCGTTGATAAGCGGTACAAAACCGCGCAGGAGCACGGTTTTTCCGGATCACTGGAAGATTTTGAGTTTTCTGTTACAAAATATTTTGCCGATAATATAGAACGCTTATTTTCGTCAGACATCATCTATCAAGCGATCACGGGCGGCAAAACTGATACCTTAGATGCCGCCGTGAATGAATTTGGATCGGATGAGAGTAAACGCGGATCCGCGCTATTATACTATCTCAAGCGTAAAGAGTCTCGAAAACGCGAATAAGAGAGAGAGAGATATGCGGAAGAGTCAAGATCTATGGGTATGCACGGACGTGACGGAATTTATAGAAAACTTACGCACTCACGTCTTCCGGATCGCTGAAAAGAGAATAAAGAAGCATATTACGGAATATATTGATGTCACCGCAACACTGGATATTGAGGATTACGCTACGGCGGAAGACGGATATATCTATTCTATCGCCGTGTGTCTTGACAATGAGCGGTTAGTGCTCCGATACATGGAAGATGTCATTGATCTTTTCGACCGTCTGGAAGAAGAATTTGAACTGTCTGAAAACCGCCGCCTGGTTGTGTATGTGCATAACTTAGGGCATGAGCATTTCCATATGACACAGCTCCTCGCAGAAAGTTGGGGAAGACCGACAAGCCTTTTTACAAAGCCGCGCAAACCTCTTACAATCCGGTATGATAATGGAGTCGAGTATCGGGATAGTCTAAAACTTTTTCAAAAGTCCCTCGCTGGCGCTACAAAAGGATGCAAACACGCAAAAATGGTAGGGGATCTTAACTACTCAAAACATTTTACGCCGGACACGCCGCTGTCACCGGACGAATGGAATTATATTGTAAATGACGTACAGGGCTTATACGAAGCTATTGAACGCTTAAAGAAAGAGCACGGCTACACGCAGGCAAATATCCCTCTCACCAATACTGGAATGGTTATAGAAGCAGTGAATGCCAGAATCCGGCAGGACGGAAAGACACTGCGAGCCATGAACGCATTGATTCTTAGCAAAGATCAGCTTGCACTGGCTTTTAAGTGTATGGCGGGCGGCGATACGCATGGATGCAGATGGCGCGCCGGGAGAGTCTATAATAATTGTAATTCTTACGATCTTAAAAGCGCACACCCATCACAGCAGATCTTAAGAAAATTTCCGTCCGGTAAACCTTTTTCTCTTCCGGCAGATACGTCTCTGGAAGATTTGGAAATGCTTATCAACAACGGTTACGGGTGGTTGGGTCGTGTCTATGTATCTGGCGTACATATTAAAGCAGAATGTCCTGATCCGACTGTATCAATCAGTAAATGCGAGGACGTAGATGGCTTACAAGGCGTTGATAATGGCAGAATGCTTGGTTGCACTGCCGCAATCATCTATATGGACTCCAATGACTGGCAAAGATTCCGGCAGGCATATGATTATGATGATATGGTAGGGATCGAGATCCTTGCCTTTGAGCTTAAATATTTACCGGAAGCCTTTCGCGGCGCAATCCTTGAGTTTTTCAAGATCAAGGAGGGTGCCGAAGATGGTCCAGAACGTGTGTTTGCAAAAATTTGTGTTAACACGATTTTCGGCGCGTGTGCGCAAAAGGTGATCCGCGACGAGTACGCCGTGGATATCGGGGAGATTATGACGTGCGAGAAAACCTCATGGGAAGACAACCTCGCGTCAAAATCTGACGAAAAAGTAGCAAAAGCGCAACAGAAAAAATTTCCATTTTTGTGGGGCTTATGGACTGCATCCCTCACGCGTCTATATCTTTTTCGGCTGCAGCAGGCGGTTGGCTGGGAGAAAGTGATCTATTGGGATACCGACAGCGTAAAATATGAGGGGGAGAAGATCCATGCCGTGGATCTTTACAATGCAGGAGTCCGCGAGGAGTGCGAAAACCGAAACGCTGTAGTGCAGAATCGTAAGGGCAAAAATGTGTATATCGGTACTGCGGAGGATGAGCACCCGATGGTTGCGTATGGATATAATCGCTTTACTTTTCTCCATGCGAAGTGCTATGCCGCAGAATCATGGGATCCGAAAAATGATTGCTATGAGATCGAGACAACAATTGCGGGAGTGCGAAAAGAAAACGGAAAGAATGCCATGCAAGGAAACATTGCGAATCTTACAGACGGGCTTTTTATCGCAGATGCAGGAGGGCTTGCATTAACTTATCATGACTCTCCAGTACGCGAGCGTACCGAGTGGAAGCGGAAAACCCGTACGGCGTCATGGGTGGAGATGAATCCGCGTCAGTATCTCGTGCAATCTGGCATACCGGATCAGATCACGGAAGAAATCGGCGAAATAATTGCGGAATAATATTGACATATCGAATAGGGGATGATATAATAGATGATATAATAATAGTGGAGGTGATAAAATGAGATACAAAATCGGATATAAGCAGAGAGGACAGTGGCGGTATATTATAATCGAAGGGAAACTACAGGCTCCACTAAACACAGTGGAAAAACTTCTCTCGATGGGTTACACGCAGGTATCAATCAAATTATTTAAATCGGAGGTATAAGATTATGGCATTCAAGACAACGAAAAATTCAGGTAAAACTGGTAACTTTTCTGAAGCGCGCGCGGTGATCGATCTCGCAGGCGTAAACGCCGAGGTAACAAATGTACGGCAGATCTCAGATTCCTGCATCGTATTTACACTCCGGTGCAAGGGGTTTGCTTTCTACTCCATGCGACTCGTTGAGCGGAAGTCCGATGGAGAACCTTTTATCGCGGTTCCGCAGGACAAAGGAACGGACGGCAAATATTATAATCGGTATGCGGTCTATCTTTCTGAAGCCGACCAGAAAGCGCTGATTGATAAGGTTTTTGCGATCGTAAATGGTACGGATGAGACAGCAAAATAATTTAGAGCTCTACACGCCGGAGGGGTGGCTTAATATCGAAGCAATAGCCGCTCTTCCGGCGTGGCTTTTTGTGATCGTAGGGTCTAGACAGGTCGGCAAAACCTACGGATCACTGAAGTATCTACTGGATCATGATCGGTATACCTTATATCTTAGGCGGACGCGTGAAGAGCTGGAAGCAATCGAACGGACCGATGATCTTAACCCCTTCCTGCCACTTAAGAAAGAGGGGTATGATATATCCATACAGTCAATGTCACAGAATACTTGGATATGGGGGGATCTCGATCCGGAGTCTGAAACTAAGAAAATCAAAAGTGCAAGAGGGCTTGCCCTGCCGCTTAACTATATTGCAAAGATGCGAGGATTCAATGGATCAAAATTTACAGACATGATTCTTGATGAATTTATCCCGGAGCGGTGTGTCCGCCGCTTAAAGGGGGAGGATGACACGATCCTGAACCTTTACACGACCGTCAACGGGAATCGCGAATTGGAAGGGAAACCTCCGCTTCGGTTCTGGTTGCTGGCGAATGCTTTTAACATCGAGGATCCAATTCTATCAGCTTATGGGCTTACAGAGGAGTTTGAAAAGATGGAGCGATCCGGAAGAGAGTGGAAGCTGCTTCCGGGTGGAGTATTTATCGCTCTCCCTCACTCGGAAAAGATCGTGGGGAGACGCGCTGAGACAGCACAAAACGCATATCTTAGAAAGCGCGGCGCAGGATCCAACTTTTTAAAAATGTCGTTAGGAAACAATTTTGTATACAACAAGAGCGACCTGATCCGCCCTAAATCCATTGCAGGATACCGCCCCTTATGCAGGCTGGGGGATGTATTCATTTACGAAAACGGGTCGTCCGCCTATGGGTGCAGATCCCCGCACCGGGCAAGGATCAGCTTTCCAGACACCCCGGAGGGGCGGATTCAAGCCGGACTTAACTACCCGGAGCTTCGCATGATGTATAATGGCGGTTACATGACATTCGATTCCGTGGGGTCGTTATCAGATTTTAAGCGGTTTTTTAAAATTAAAGATTGACTTTATGGGGGGTATGGTTTATAGTTAAAGACAGGAGGAGCGCCGCACAAAGCAAGCCGGACGGAATCCGGAGCGGTGGGATTCTTGCTTTCCATACTCCTCCTTTCTATTCAGAAGGAGGTGCAGTAATGTTAAAATTTACTGATTTTATTACATTATATGAAGCGTACACAAGTATTTACGGCGCGCAGACACAGCCGGTGACACAGCCGGTAACTCAGCCGACTTCGGCGGATCTCTTAAGTGCGATCAATGCGCTGCGGATCCCAAATGTACAGGGGTCTGCTCCACAGACGGAGACCATTGATGACATTGTGTGCAGACTTGGCGGAATTAAGGTTCCGCAGAAGGGAGAAAGAAAATAATGGCAAACACAACTTTACCTGTTGATATTCATGCCGTTGTAAATTCCCTGATCGCGCAGGCAGGCGGCGGAGCACTGGCGGCAACGGACACAAGCTCCATGATTACAGTCGCGCAGGCGGCGCAGATCTATGGGCAGGAAACCTTATTAAATGCTCTATCTTTGCAGGTCGGACGTACCTTAATCGCGATTCGCCCGTATGAAGCGGATGATCTAGGCGTCGAGGTCGATAACATGGCATATGGACAGATTTCGAGAAAGATTAGCTACTATGCTAATGACTTCGAGGCGGAGCAGTCTTGGAACACCGCCGCAAGCGGTGCAGGAAACACACTGAAAGACGGCGAGAGTGTCGACCACTATAAGATCAAAAAACAGTATCCGCTTGAGATGCAGTTTGGAGGAAATAAGGTTCTCCAGAAACACATTACAAGATGGTTATATCAGCTTGACGTGGCATTTCGTAGTAATGAGGATCTCGCGCGATTTATCGCAGGGCTGTCGATCGAGAACCAGAACGAGATCGCGAAGATGAAGGAAGCAAGGAACAGGGCGATCCTCTTAAACTTTATTGGAGGGCTTTACAATATCGGAACGGCGAGATCTAAAGTAAACCTCACCAAAGAGTACAACACCAAGCATGGCACCAACTACACAAGCGAGCAGTTACGCACGACGTACCTCAAAGAGTTCCTTGCGTTTCTGGTGTCTCATATCCAGTATGACTCCGACTTGATGGCAAAAGATACGGAACTTTTCCACTTGACTCCGGCAAAGACCGATGATCTTGGCAATACTCTACATTTATATCGTCATACTCCGAAGGACGAGCAGAGACTTTGTTTGCTTGCGCCGCTCCTTTACGATGCGGAAGCAAACGTACTTTCTCAGGTCTTCCACGACGGCTATTTAAAGCTTGACAACTACCGCCGCATTGTCTACTGGCAGAGCGCGGAGAGCGGAAAAGAAGGCAACATAAATGTGACGCCAAACCAGCTTAATGTGGCGGATGGCACGACCATTACAGGCGCCGCAGTAACCACCCCCTATATTGTGGGTATCATGTATGACCGGGCGGCGCTAATGTCTACATATCATCTCGATCGTACCATCACAACTCCGGATAATGCGGGCGGTGCTTACGTCAATACATATTATCACTGGGCTAACGACTATACGAACGATTTCACGGAAAATGCGATTCTCTATTATATGGAGGATGAAGCAGCATAGTAGGAGGTTTTTTCATGGCTTTTGATGTCTATCTTGGTAATACTGATAAGCGATATAACTCCACTTTTCAGAGCGATTACAGCAAATGGGCAAAGACAAGCGCCGTCTGGAAAAACGCCAAAGATATCGATAGTCCCGTCTTGGAGCTTTCCATGGCGGGACTTACTGAATATCCGCAGTGGAACGCGATGTATATTATGGCGGTATCCTCCTATTATTGGATCACGTCCATCGTATCGGTGCGGGCAGGTGTCTGGCAGGTATCCGGCGTCATGGATCCGCTGGCGACATATCGTCCGGAGATCTTAGACACGGATTGCTACATTGAGTATGGATATAACACGGATGCAACATCGACAGGTAAGCGATTAAGAGATGCAAGACAGAACATTTCGCAGGTGCCGCAGATTTCCACCGCGGAGGTTGACGTGACAGGCGGGGCGCTATCCTTGGACGTAGGATGTTATATTCTTTCGGCAGTCGGAGCAAATGGCGGCGTGACAGTCTGGCGGATCAGTAAAAACAACATGAAAGCATTGATAAATACTATATCATCAGATATTACAGATGCAATCACAGATTTAAGTGAGACCGAGATTCTCAAGTATTTTACCGCGAACGCCTTAACGCAGGGGTCCGCGATCAGTGCGATCCGATCCTGCATCTGGCTTCCGATCGCATCTGTCAATATCCCCGTCACGGATTACGGAGATGTCTATCTGGGTGATTTTAACACGGGTGTCAAGGCTTACCAGATTGATGCAAATACCATTGTCAAAAAGGTTACGGAGGTTAAAATTCCTTGGGCGGTTAACGACTGGCGGAGAATGAACTGTCAGATTCTATGCTATGTACCGTTCGTTGGGACGGTCGGTGTCCCGGTGGATCAGTGCAACAACGCGGAGAAACTTACCTTTACATGGTGCGCTGAGGTTCTCTCCGGATCCGTGTCACTCCGAGTTGATGCAGGAGACTACCCGGTATATGTTGGATCCGCTTCCATCGGATGTAATTACGCGATCGGATCCAGTAATGTTCCTATTCAGAATTTCGTCTCCGGCGCGATTCAAGCGATCGGAGGAGCGATTCAAGCGGGCGGAGGGGTACTCTCTTCCGCGCAAGGAGCCGCACAGAGTTTATTGACTCTTGGAGTTGCCGGAGATGCCGGAGCGGGGTTGTCAGACATTGGTCAAGGTCTTAGTAATGTAGGATCTGGAGTCGTGCAGGCATTAACGCCCGTTGTGCAGTGTGCCGGATCACTATCCAACAACGCCGCAATGGGACAGTCAACGCTTGCGAAGGTCGTTGTTCTTTACTATCCGCCTATTAACGCGGGGACATTTTCTGCGGTGTATGGTTTGCCCGTCATGCAGATGGGGAAACCCGTTCCGGGATATTGTAAGACACGCGGGTTCTCCATCAAGGGGAATCAGAGAATGTCAGAAAAGAACGCGATCGCGGCACTTATGGATAGCGGAGTCTTTATCGAATAGGAGGTGATACAGTGTATAATTATAGCGGATATTATCCCCAGAATACCGGGTTCATTCCAGACTTTTCCACGGGGTCTTATAATTACTGGGAGAGGTCGTTCTTTCAGCGGGCGCGCGGAATCTGGAAAGTAGAAGGACTTCCGCAGGCGGCACCGGGACAGGTGCAAACGGACAAAGATGCATTCTTGTGGGGGCTTTTTCATCTTGGATATCTGACCGTTTTTGAGACAAAACGGTACGGGATTACATTCCAGCCGTCTGCGCCGCATGGAGTCGGATTACAGTTTGAACCGTGGGGCATGACGGTAGCGACGCCATACTTTAGTTTTTCCAGACCACTTGTAATCGGGCAGGAATGCGAAAACATTAAGCTTACACCGGACTACACTGGAATCTGGGATATCATTGATAAGTACGCGGCGGAAATGCAGGCTATGGACATCGCAGTCCGTCAACAGATGATTAACGCGAGGTTTGCATATATTGCCGCGGCGGATAACGATAAGGAAAAACGATCCATGGAAAGTCTTTTTGAAAAAGTCGAAAATGGAGAGCCTTACATTATCTATAATCGGTCAATCAAAAAAGCAATGCCCGGAGAAACTCCGGTGCTTCCTTGGGCACAGTTTGACAGGGATCTTAGCAAGAACTTCATTTTGCCGGAATTACAGGAAGCACGGCGAAATGTCATCACAGCATTTTACAGAGAGATGGGTGTACCGGTGGCGAGCGATAAGAAGGAACGCGAGAATCAGATTGAATCAAGCGTTAACACTTCAGAGTTTTTCAACCGTAGACAGGTTTGGCAGGATTGTCTCAATGAGTCGTGTGACCGCGTGAACCGGATGTTTGGCACGGAAATTAAGTTTACCTACAGCGGAGAGGAGATGGAAAAAGATGGCATTTTGGATACCGAGACAAAACCTGTTCAGTCACCAACTGCATCCGACGGGGTCAACGAATGACCTTTTGCTTTTTGATTCTGCTCTTTTTGATGGGTTACAGCTTCCGGAGGGGGTCGATAAAAAATTGGTCATTAACTGCATTTTAGAGAGACACGGAAATGCGGCACTCGCTCATCCGGATCCAGAATGGATGCGACATTACATCAGTACGTGGAGCGCGAGGAGACTTCCGATCTGGGCAAAGTTAGATGCAACCCTGCATCTGGAATATAATCCGATCGAAAACTATGACCGGAAGGAAGATATCGAGGAGACGCGGACAACTGACCGCACAACGTCCGGTACCGCATCCGGCACAAATGGAGAAACAAACGCCGAGGAACGAACGGAAAATGAGACATCTCTCCATGATGTATCTGCGGAGAATGCATCGGACTATCAGCCGGACAGCAAAGATACCGTAACCAGCGGCGGGACTTCCAGCTACCGAAGGGACATTGACACAAGCTCTGAGACTTCCGGCACGGAAAACATTACGGACGCCTTTAAGCACAGCAACCGGACGCATGGCAATATCGGCGTTACGACATCACAACAGATGATTCAATCAGAGCGGGATCTGGTAAGATACTCCCTGATTGAGGAGATCGCCGAAGATTATCGAGACGCTTTTTGTCTCGACGTATATTAAGGAGGTATGGCAATGACAGCGCAGGACATTATCACAGCAATCAGCACACTTGGTTTTCCGATCTGCATGTGTGCAGCACTTTTCTGGTATATGATCGATCAAAATAAAAAGCACAGCGAGGAATCAAACTCTATGCGCGAAGCGATCACAGACCTTAAGATCGCAATCACGCAGCTTACAGATAAGTTAGGAGGGGGTAAGTAATGGCAAAGTATATTATTGACACAGAGACAGGTATCTGCGAGCCGTATAGCGAGGACGTACCGGAAACAAAGGGAGAAAAACTTTACAAGCTTTTCAGGCAGTTTGAGGGTACAAAAGAGTATGACGGAATTGTCGCGCAGATCCAGAAATGGTATTATGGATCCTTAGTTAAGGCTTCTTGGTGCGCGACGGCGGTGTCTTATTTTGCATCGCAGTTAGGTATCCCGATCAAAGCGGAAAACGTCAACGTCTTGAAAACTGCATGCGATATCTTGGCAAAGGGGGGAATCGGTAAATACTACGATCGCCGCACAACGGGACTTCCTGAAGTCATTCATAAGGGCGATATTTTATTCTGGTTATGGTGCGGCGATATCATGACAAATACGTCCAGCAAGCATGTCGGCGTGTGCGCAGCGGACAAAGTCGCGATTCAGTCCGCCGTGGTGCCTTGCATTGGTGGGAATCAAGATAATAGCATATGCGTTAAAAATTACGACACGCGCAAGCTTTACGCGGTGTACCGCCCATGAGCTGGCATTGTAAGACGGTCGGAGCTTATCTCCGATCGTCTGACGAAGCAAAGGAGAATGCCCGTATGATCTGGGGGATTCTGGGAAGCCGTGGCTGGTCATTAAACGCCGTGTGTGGTGCGTTGGGAAATATTGGTGCGGAGTCCGGTTATAATCCGTGGAGATGGCAGAGTGACAAGGTGGGAGTCTCTGGCGGATCTCCATGGAAAAATAAAGGTTATGGACTCACACAGTTTACGCCAGCAAGTAAATACATTGATAGCGAGGATGCCAAAGCGATTCCGGGTTACGGTCCGAATTTTTCAGACAAGGCAGGGTCGCTGGATGACGGATATGCACAGATGATTTTTCTTGACGAACACGCGGACTATTATCCAACCGGATCTTATCCGATGTCATATGCGGAGTATAAGATTTCCGAAGAGGATCCGGGAGAGCTTGCGGTTACTTGGCTGTACAATTACGAGCGCCCCGCGGATCCGGGCGCGACAGAGGACGCGCGGCGCGAAAACGGAAACTATTGGTATGAGGTCTTGGCAGGCGAGCCGCCAGTTCCGCCAACTCCGGGCGGGGGATCCAAATACCTTAAATATCTACTCTTTTTATGGGAGGTAACGCATCATGTCAGATAAGGATTATTTAATTAAAGGTGAGATGTATCAGTACAATCTAGGTTGGTTAATTAAAGAGCTTATGAGCTTTAAGCAGGATCTTGCTACCGCGATCGACCTTAAAACAATTAAATATGCGGATCCCATCCAGTGGGATATCACGACGCAGTATCCAGCAAATACCGTTGTTGTTGATCCGAAAAGCGGCACTGCCTACATGAGTAAAGTTCCGGTTCCGGCAGGAGTGGAGCTAACAAATACCAGCTACTGGGTGGTGGTGTTTAACTATCAGGACATCTATAATAAGATCATGGACGGCGTCGCATTTAATGACAAAGATAAGGACTATGCGACAAAAGACTTACTTGTCAACGACCTTGTGTGGTATGCCGGAAATCTGTACCGGGTGACACGAGCAATTCCAACCGGATCCAAATATATTCCGGGAACCAATCTGATTGCTACTACGATTGAGTCACTGCTTGCCAGATACTATGGTAGAGAGCGGACAGCGCAGGTTAGCAATGATACTATCAATGTGTCGGGTGACTATACGCTTATTGCGGGGGATATTGCGGAGACGGCAAACAACATCACACTGCATAGCACTAAAGACATGTTGTTAGACTCCGATGGAAAATTGACGGAGCAGATCGCAGGCAATCGCGAGATTGACGTAGATGGCAATGATTCTGTACACGTTGACGGGGTAACGTCTATCAACCGTGGGGGATCCGTGACGGAGGTGTATGGCAGCTCTGTCGATAAGAGAGTGACTGGGGCATCAACAGAAAAATACGAAGACACAGTGACAAGGACGATGCAGGGTAAAACTATAATTAATGGTAAAGATGTGGAAATTACGGCAGATGTTATTGTAACACCGTTAACAAGCCGTGGGGTACCATTCGTACTTAAAGGTGCTTATAAATCTGTATATGATTTTGGAGCAGTTGGAGATGGTGTCACTGATGATACAGCCGCAATTCAAAAGGCTATAAATCACGGCGGTTGTATTGTGTTCCCGTATGGCTCTTTTGTAATTACAAATACTATTAAACTTAACTCAAATTTAGCACTGCTAGGTTACGGATGCCAGTTGATACAAAAAGCAAGCTCACATATGTTTTTAGCATGGAGTAATAATATCACCGATGTTTTTAAAAACATAACGATAGCGGGTTTTGACATTCGTGCAAACGCCAACACTGGGATAATTATTGGTATCGGTCAATCTGATTCTGTCAGCGCATTAAATTCTGACAATATCAATCTTTTAGACTTAACCATACACGACACACCATCAAGACCGATTGATATCTTATATGGATCAGCCGAAACATTCAGAAAACATCCTATTGGACATGTTACTATTAAAAATTGTAACATTTTTAACATCGGTGCCATTGGTATCACTTGCTCTGGAGCTTCAGTAACAATCGATAACTGTCAAATAACAAACACAGCATTGGAGTCGATAACTGTAGATAACGGTTGCCAAAATGTCATTATCACAAATTCCATCCTAAAAAGCGCAAAAAATGGATACGGCACGATAGGCAGCGGTATTGAGGCGGATAATGTCACAATCAGTAACAATATTATTTATTGTAGCGATACATTGCCAGGGGTTTCGATTGGTGGAGGGTCCGGAGATTATTTAGGATGTATTATCACATCAAATTTATTTATTGGAGGGGGCTATGCATTACACGCCGAACCCGGAACTAACTTGGCAGTAACTATATGCGGCAATCATTTTTTAAATCAAACTAAGGGGACTATTGATATAAACGGATCTCCGGCAGGATGTTATATCACTTTTACTGGTAACGAAATAACGCAACCAAAAAATGACAATCTTTTAAAAATGCTCAAATATGTAACAAATCACGACCTGCACTTTACGGTTGATTTAACGAGTTATTATAAGGACGGATTCGCGCCGACAGAAAACAGAAACACAGCATATATAGACGGTAACACCATCACATGCAGTTTGTCATTCACTCCTAGCGCGCGAGCATCAGGAGACATTCCAATCACTTTACCGGACTTAAAAAATGTGCAAAACGTAGATAGTTACATCAATAACAATTTAACAATTATTTTACGTAGTAATGGAGATATACAATTCTATGGTACGGAATACACTACAGGCAGCGGACTTGTAACGCAAACAGTAGTATTTCCTTACAACTAATAACTTAACGCGTCACCATCCGTTCCGCAGCGTTGCATATTGTCTGACAATAACGCCTATTGTTCATATAATACACAATTTCATATCGGTTTGATCTTTAAGGCAAGTTATCTGTAACTTTACAGGCAGCTTGCCTTATTTTTCTGTTAATTTGTCCGTGTA
>OKRW01002349.1_pt1 | contig 13790 bp, 9 predicted proteins | sample 1601151 | NCBI WGS metagenome assembly OKRW01 (sample SAMEA3541471, study PRJEB24748) | human gut metagenome | biome: human gut; feature: human-associated habitat; material: faeces | place: China | collected 2012 | reverse complement strand
TGTTGCTGGCGCTGGTTTGCAGCGTGCTGTACTCGCAGGTGCAGTCCACTGAGCTTTCGGCCCAGATCCGCACGCAGGAGGACACCCTGGCTGACCTTCAGAGCGAGTATACATACCTGGCGGGCGAGATGGAAATGAAAACGAACCTTTCGGCGGTGCAGGAATATGCAACGAATACGCTGAAAATGGTAAAGATGGACCGCTCACAGGTGACGTATGTGACCACCGGGCAGGAGAACAAGGTGGAGCGCTCGGACACCGGGCTGGCCCGCCTGGCGGGCGAGATATCGCAGACGGTGGCCAGCTTTATGGAATACCTCACGCCCTGAATCAATAAGTATTATCACCGCCTTTCTTCCTCTGCCGAGCCGTTCGTGCGGGAAAAGCCGGTGATAATTCTTTTTATGCCCGCGTTCGACCGTTTGCGCGGCTGGCCCGCGCCCTTTGACAACAGCGATATCCCGGGAGGCAGAGATGAAAAAACAGCCGGAACACAATCGAAAGAACGTACCGCCGCAGGACACGGCGAAGGCGCCCAAGAGCGCGGTGTCCCGCAGCATGCGCACGCGCGCCATCGTGCTGGCCGCGCTGTTCGTGCTGGTGGGCTTTGGGGCCGTTGTATACAACCTGTACCAGCTTCAAATCGTGCAGCACGACGAACTGGCCGCCCGCGCCGAAAACCAGCGGTACGCGTCCGTTGTTTACGCGCACGACAAGCTCTGCGATCTGCTGCTTTTCAGCCGCGGTGAGGGCAAAAGCCTCGCTTGCGTTGCCGAAGAGAGCAATGCCGCTGACCCCGGAATCGAGGAGAAAGTTTACTTCACGCTCCAGGCTGCCGCAGTCGATGGTGTCGTCCTCGCAAAACGGGGTAGGGAGGATCGGGCATACGCCGGACAGCCGCTCATTTATATTCTGCATTTTTTTGCCTTTCACTTGTTCTCAGATGAATAATACCTGACTTTGTCTTCGTCGAATTCTATGCCGAGGCCCGCGCCCTCCGGGATAGAGAACGCGCCGTTTTCGCACTTTATCGGATCAATAAGGAATTCGTTTGCTACTGGGAGGATGCTGGGCTGGTATTCCTGCATCCCATAGAAGTTGTATATAGCCGCGTCACAGTGCAGAGTAGCCGCAATGCATCCTGCCTGACCGACGCTCAGATGCGGAGCGACAGGCTTGCCGTAAAGCTCGGCAAGCTCCGATATGCGCATAAGCTCGCTTATGCCGCAGCGCCCCACATCGGGCTGGACAATGTCGCAGCTGTTCCGGTCGAGAATATCCTTGTAGCGCCAGTGCGTTCTGTCCGCCTCGCCGAGGGTGACGGGGATGCTGACAGTTGCAGCAAGCTCGCTGTAACCGGCAAGGTTTTCCGGATTGAGCGGGCATTCGAGAAATTCCACGTCCAGCTCTTCGAGCCTGTGCGCAAGCTTGACGGCCTGAGCCACCGTGTAGTTCCAGTGCGCATCTATCATCAGCTTGAAGTCCGCGCCCAGCGCCTCGCGCAGCGCGCGCATTATCCTGATGTCCTCGTCCATTCCGTAGCCTATCTGGAGCTTTATGGCCTTGAAGCCCTTCTCTTTCCAGCTCAGCGCAAGCGCGACCTTTTCATCAAGCCCCGCTACCGGAAGGCCGGATATATAGGCCGGTATCTCCGTGCGGTATGCGCCGCCCAGGAGCTTATACACCGGCACGCCGAAATGCTTTCCCGCGATGTCCCACAGGGCACAGTCCACCGCCGATATAGCGTCCACCATGAAGCCGCTGTAATAGCCGCGGTCGCGCATGAGCCCGTAGAGCATGTTCCATATGACGCCGCGGTCGAGCGGGTCGCGCCCGAGCAGTACGGGCGTGAACAGCTCGCTGATTATGCGCCCGGCCACATCCGGCAGTACCGGTGCGAGGGCTTCGCCCCAGCCGCTTATGCCGCCGCTGCACGTCACCTTGACAAGCAGCGTCTCCATATTTTTGGAATACGGGCACCTGTACTCCGGGCGCAGGTAATAATCATAGTCCGTATCCAGACCGGAGCTGCTGCCGAGGTATACATGATCCTTCTTTATCTTTATCGGGAATACTTCTATTTTCTCTATCTGCATCAGACTATCGCTCCTTTCTCAGGCGCCGTCCAGTCCTTGGCGCGGATCCTGTTCGTGATGAGCAGGCCGCCGACAATGACCATGCAGACCACGGAGGCGATGACGTTCGGGGACACCACCATGAACGCGGAGAGCACAACGAGCACTATGCGCTCCCATACGGCGACCGGTCTGAACGCGCAGCCGATAACGCCGGAAGCCATGCCGAAGATACCCACTATGCACTGGAAAATCACCCATACCGTGCCGGCGATGGTCCCCTCAAGGATCAGCGAGGGGTTGAAGATAAACGAATACGGGATGATAAACGCGGGCAGTGAAAGTCCGACCGCGAGCCATCCGGTCTTCATCGGAGGGGACTTTGCAAGTCCTGCCGCCGCAACCATGATATAGCATGCGCTTGTCGGAAGCCCCATGCCGAGCACGATGGAGGCCAGCATTACCATCGGGAGTATCAGGTACAGATTGTTGTGACCGAGGCTTATTATGATGCTGGCAAACTTGACGCCTATGCCCGTCTCGTTGGAAACGCCTATGACGATACCGGCCGCCGCGCAGGTGACTGCGATAAGAACAGCATTCCGGCCGCCGCGGGCGAGCGTTCTGACGAGCGCGCGCCAGTCGATCCTCCCGCGCTTTTCCGCAAACATGATGATGACGATCGAGAGGATGCCGTAGAGCGCCGCTTTGTATGCCGAGAAGCCGAGGATCATCGTGATGAGTATCACGAATATAGGTGCGGAAAGATAGCCCTTATGCAGCAGGAGCCACTGCCAGGACTTTGCGTTCTCATCCGGAGCCGCGCCCTTGAGCCCTGTGCGCACCGCTTCAAAATGCACCGCAGCAAAGATCGCGACATAGTAGAGGATCGCGGGTATCGCAGCTGCAGCGCAGAGCTTTATGTACGGAATGCCGACGTATTCCGCAAGCAGAAACGAGGCGGCTCCCATGACAGGCGGCATTATCTGCCCGCCGGTGGATGCGGAGGCCTCGACCGCACCGGCAAACTCGGAACGGTAGCCGGTCTTTTTCATAAGCGGGATGGTGTACACGCCGGTGGAGGTGACGTTCGCGGTCGAGCTGCCGGAGATCATGCCCATAAGGCCGCTGGCGATGACCGCCATCTTTGCCGGGCCGCCCCTTGCCTTGCCGGTGAGCGAAAAGGCAAGATCGATGAAGAACTGTCCCGCGCCGGAATACTCAAGGAATTCTCCGAAGAGCGTGAACATGAAAATGAATGTCGCGGACGCCGCAACGGTTGAGCCGAAAATGCCGTTGGTGCTCAGGCTCATCTGCTCGGCCATGCGCTTTACGGTCGTTCCGGTGTGGCGGATCTTGCCGTGCAGGTATTTGCCGAAGAACGCATACGCAATGGCGACAAGGCAGACGATGACCATGCCCATACCGGCGACACGCCGCGTCGCCTCCAGAACGGCGATAACTATAAACACCGCGACAACATAGTCAAGCGTGGTGAGCGGTGACACAAAGGGTACGCGCGCGATAAGGCGCGAGTAGGATATCTGGCTGATGTATGTCATTGCAGCCAACGTGAGGACGAACCAGATATAATCGATAACGCCTATCTTTGAAAAACGTCCCTTTTTGCGCATCGGGTATATGAGGAAAGCCAGCGGGAGCAGGAACATCAGATGCGTGGTGCGCATTTTATAGGCTTCCAGAATACCGGTCGCAGAAACATAGAGATGGAAGCAGGAAGCGGCAAAGCCGATAACGAATATTATCTTTGCGGTGATATCGGCCAGCGACTTCTTATTATCGAGCTTTGTAGACTCTGACATTGGCAATTCCTTTCATAAGCATGTGCGGAGCTGCATAAATAATATGCAGCTCCGCGCCGTTAGTCTGCTCTTGCTATCAGGCGACGCCGGCTTCCTTGTAGTAGCGTGCCGCGCCGGGGTGGAGCTCAAGTTCGATGCCCGCAATGCCGCTCTCGGGGCCGGTCATGTAGTTTGCAAAACCGGAGTTGACATTGCCGAGAATGGAGATGCCCTCCTCGGAATTGAGGAACTTGGTGATCTCATACACAACAGCCTCGTTTGCATCCGCGCTTGCGCAGACGGTGATCACAACGCCGACCGTGCTCACGTCAGAATCCTGACCGGTGTAGGTACCGGCGGGAATGGTCTTTGCGAGATAGCCCTGGCTCGAGAGAGCGTCGACTGCCTCCTGCTCAAGGGTGAGGAGCTTGATGTCCTTAGAGGCCGCGATCTCGGAGATGGTGGAATAAGGCATACCGGCAAGAACGGAAACCGCGTTGAGCTGGCCGTCGGTGAAGAGCGTGGACGCATCGCCGATGTTGAGGTACTCTACCTTGCCGCCCCATGCAGCGATATCATTATAGCTTGCGCCGTAGTATGCGAGAACCTTGCGGAACAGGGACTCAATGCCGCTGCCCTGAGCGCCGACAGAGACCTTGATGGGGTACTTCTGGTCAACGATATCCTTGAAGGAGTTTATGGGAGCATCCGCGGGGACTGCGACGTGGAGAACAGATTCCATAACGGAAGCGACGCCGTAAATGCCGGTGACGGGCTCAGTAAAGTTGCCTTCGCCGACGATGGCTTCATGGATGGTATCGGACTGAGAGTGGGCAATGACGGTCTCACCGGTGCTGAGCAGTGCGAGGTTCGATGCCGCCGCGCCGACCTTGACAGTGCAGGTGATGTCGGGAGCGATGGAGTTGATGTACTCGCCGATCTGAATGCCCATTGCATAGACGGAGCCGGTCTCGGCGCCGAAGGTCATTATCAGGTCGTACTGTTCGGGAAGAGCATTCTCATCGGCCGGCTCCGCGGGAGCTTCGGTCTGAGCTGCGGCCGGCTGCTGGGTGCTTGCCGACTCGCCGCATCCGGCGAAGAGCGCCAGCATCATGCATACACAAAGAATTACTGCTAATGTTTTTTTCATTTGGATCCTCCTATGGATTTTATCTGAAGCGAATTCAGCATCTGCATTATAGGCCTATGATTCATATTTTGCAATACTCATTTAGAAAATAGATAAGAAACCCGAAATAATTAGATGAAGTATAAAAGACGGACGTGGAATTTTGTGCAACTTGATCGTCACACCGCAAATTTCATGCAAAGAAACAGGGAGCTGCCTGTCCGGCAGCTCCCTGTACATATTAAAATCAAAGGCAGCCCAGCTTGTTGGAAATGAGCGCAGCGGATTCCATCGCGATCGATGAGACTTCCTCCTCGTGTTCCTGGATGCTGCTGCCGCGGAACTTTCCTGAAAGGCTCAGCCCGGCGATCACTTTGCCGGTGCGGTCGCGTATCGGCGCGGCGGAGTTGAACGCCGCCATGCCGGACGCCCGGGAGCTGATCCTGCGGCGGCTGGCGGAAAACGGGGTCACCGTGGTGGACCCCGCCGCCACCTATGTGGACCCCCGGTGCTCCGTGGCCCCGGGCGTCACCCTTCTGCCGGGCACCATCCTGCGGGGACACACCGCCGTGGACCGAGACAGCGAGATCGGTCCCAACTCCATGCTCCGGGACTGCCGGATCGGCCAGCGCACCACCGTGAATGCCTCCCAGCTCAATGACAGCACCGTGGGAAGCGACACCACCGTGGGGCCCTTCACCTATGTGCGGCCGGGGTGCACCATCGGCGACCACTGCCGGGTGGGGGACTTTGTGGAGGTGAAGAACTCCGTCATCGGCGACGGCACCAAGATCAGCCACCTGACCTATGTGGGCGACAGCGACGTGGGCCAGCGGGTGAACTTCGGCTGCGGCACCGTCACCACCAACTACGACGGCCACAAAAAGTTCCGCTGCACCATCGGCGACGACGTGTTCCTGGGCTGCAACACCAACCTCATCGCACCGGTCACCGTGGGGGACCGGGCCTATACCGCCGCCGGGTCCACCGTTACCGACGACGTGCCCGATGGGGCGCTGGCCATCGCCCGGGCGCGGCAGACCAACAAGCCCGGCTGGGCCGACCGCCTGCACAGCCTGTGGAAGAAGAACCAGTGAGGCTGTCGAAAAGCCCGGAAATCTTCCGCCATCGGAAAGGAAGATCGTTACGAAAGAAACCCATCAGGGGTGTCTTTCGTTTGCAATCACAGGTTTTTCAGAACTTTTTAAGTTCTGAAAAACCGCACGCAAATTTTCAAAAAATTTTTTTGAAAATTTGAAGTGAGTATCGGCGTCAGCCGTCTCAGATAGATCAGTACCAAGAGAGATTTTTTTGAGTAAGATAGAAAGCGAGTGTGTAAAGAAATGATTTCTCATGGCAAGGACATCAAGGTGTTCACCGGTAACTCCAATCCCGCTCTGGCAAAGGAGATCTGCCAGATCATCGGCACCAAGCTGGGCGAGTCTGAGGTAAAGACCTTCGCCGACGGCGAGGTGTCCGTCTCCCTGTACGAGACCGTCCGCGGCAGCGACGTGTTTCTCATCAACCCCACCTGCAAGCCCGTCAATGACAGCCTCATGGAGCTGCTGATCATGATCGACGCCTGCCGCCGGGCTTCCGCCGGGCGCATCACCGCCGTGATCCCCTATTTCGGCTATGCCCGCCAGGACCGCAAGGCCAAGAGCCGCGATCCCATCTCCGCCAAGCTGGTGGCCAACATGATCGTGGCCGCAGGCGCGGACCGGGTGCTGACCATGGACCTGCACGCCAGCCAGATCCAGGGCTTCTTCGACATCCCCGTGGACAACCTGCTGGGCAACCCCGTCTTTGTGGACTACTACGCCAAGAAGTTCGGCGAGCGGGCCGAGGACATGGTGGTGGTGTCCCCCGATGTGGGCTCCGTGGCCCGGGCCCGGACCTTCGCCCAGAAGCTGCACATGAACCTGGCCATCGTGGATAAGCGCCGCCAGAAGGCCAACCAGTGCGAGGTCATGAACGTCATCGGCGACGTGGCCGGTAAGGACTGCATCCTGTTTGACGACATGGTGGATACCGCCGGTTCCCTGTGCAACGCCGCCAAGGCCATCGTGGAGGTGGGCGGCGCCAGGAACGTGTATGCCTGCGCCAGCCACGGCGTGCTGTCCGGCCCGGCTCTGGAGCGGCTGGAGGGCAGCAACATCACGGAGCTGGCCCTGCTGAACACCATTCCGGAGACCCAGGGCGCCGGGTGCAGCAAGATCAAGTATCTGTCCGTGGCTCCCATGTTCGGCGAGGCCATCGAGCGGATTTATCAGGAAATTTCCATTGCCAAGCTGTTCAACTGAGCATTTTTGTGATATAATAACCGGGCGATTTTTCGCCCGGTTATTTTTACCGGCAGTTTTCCGATACAGGGGGATGTGACGCTATGTTTTTTCATCGCAGCGGCGGCGGGATCAGCTGGCTGCTGGTGGGCCTGGGGAATCCCGGGAACCAGTACGCCGCCACCCGGCACAACATGGGCTTTATGGCCCTGGACCGTCTGGCGGACCGGGAGGGCTTCCGCTTCAGCAAGCTGCGCTTCCGGGCCTGGACCGGCCAGTGGAAGGTGGGGGACCAGCAGGTGCTGGTGATGAAGCCCCAGACCTATATGAACCTGTCCGGCGAGTCCGTGGGCGAGGCGGCCCGGTTTTACAAGATCCCGGCGGACCATGTGCTGGTCATCAGCGACGACGTGTCCCTGCCTGCCGGGAAGCTGCGGATCCGGGGCGGCGGCAGCGCCGGAGGACACAACGGCCTGAAGAATATCATTCAGCACCTGGGCACCGACCGGTTCCCCCGCATCAAGGTGGGGGTAGGCTCCCCCCGGCCCGGGGAGCACGACATGGTGGACTGGGTCATGGGCAAGCCCATGGGTGAGGACCGGACGGCGGTGGAGGACGCCCTGGACCGGGCAGGCGACGCCGCCAAGACCCTGATCACAGAGGGCATCGACCGGGCCATGAACCGGTTCAATTGACCATTTTAAGTTCTGTTACAGCTTCGGGGCGTATACTACAGTCGTATACGCCCCCGAGCACGCTGCGGAGGAAGGGAGGTGCCCGGTGAAGGCGCTGATGAAGGAGCTGCTGCGCCTGACGGAGGTGCGGCAGCTGACAGAGGACGTAGAAAACGGCGTAAGCCCGGTGCTGATCACCGGCGTAAGCCCGGTGCACCGGGCCCAGGTGGAGGCTGCCCTGCATCTGGAAACCCGGCGGCCGCTGGTGGTGCTGTGTCCCGACGAGCGGGAGGCCCGGCGGCAGGCCGGTGACCTGCGGGTGCTTACCGGGCAGGAGCCGCTGGTGCTGCCGGCCCGGGAGCTGCAATGGCGGCCCATGGAGGCCAGCCGTCAATGGGAAAACCAGCGGCTGGCGGCCCTGTACCGCCTGGGAAGCAGCCCCGTGGTGGTGACCACCCCGGAGGCCCTGGTGCAGCGGTGCATCCCGCCCCGGGTGCTGGAGCGGACGGTCCTGACCCTGGCCGTGGGCCAGCGGTGGGACCTGGGAGACCTGGCCCGGCGGCTGGCCGGAGCCGGATACACCCGGTGCGACCAGGTGGAGGGCCCGGGACAGTTCGCCCTGCGGGGCGGCATCCTGGACGTGTTCTCCCCGGGGATGGAGCAGCCGGTGCGCTGCGAATTTTTCGACGACGAGATCGACTCCCTGGGCATTTTCGACACCGCCACCCAGCGGCGGGTGGAAAACCGCCGGGAGGCCCTGCTGCTTCCGGCGGCGGAGGTGCTGCCGGCCTGGCAGGAGGGCCAGGCGGAGCAGGCGGCCCTGCGGCTGGAGGCCGCGGTGAAGCGCCTGGCCCGGAAGCAGGACACCCAGGCCCTGCGGGAGCTGCTGACCGCCGATGCCGCCCGTCTGCGCCAGGGCATGGCCCCCAACGGCCCGGACCGGTGCCTGGCGGCGGTGTACCCGGAAAAGACCACGGCCCTGGACTATCTGCCCGAAAACGCCCTGGTATGCGTGGAGGAAAGCGGCCGGACGGCGGAGGCCCTGCGGGGCTGGCTGTGGCAGCTGAAGGAGGACGTGTCCGCCGGAATGGAGGCGGGCTTTCTGGCCGGGGAGCTGGCGGATTTTGCCGCCTCGGAGCAGGAGCTGGCGGCCCGGCTGGAAAAGCGTCCCACGGTGCAGCTGGACAGCCTCACCACCGGGCGGCAGCTGCTGGCTCCCAAGGACCTGTTACAGCTGACGGCCAAGCAGCTGTCCAGCTACGGCGGCTCCCTGGAGCTGGCCTGCACGGACCTGACCCACTATCTCACCGCAGGCTACCGGGTGATGGTGCTGTGCGGCGGCGAGGTCCGGGCCAGGAACCTTCGCCAGATGCTGGCGGACCGGAAGATCCCCGCCGCCGTGGACCTGACCGGGGAGAAGGCCCCGGAAAAGGGCACGGTGCTCATCGCCGTGGGCGCTCTCTCCGCCGGGTGCGAATACCCGGAGGGGCGGCTGGCGGTGCTGACGGAGGGGCAGCTGACCACGCCCCTGTCCGGCCGGAGTAAAAAGCCCCGGCCCAAGCGGGACAGCAATCAGCAGAAGCTCCAGTCCTATACGGACCTGACCCCCGGGGACCTGGTGGTCCATGCCCACCACGGCATCGGCCGGTTCGTGGCCATGCTGCGCCTGCCGGTGGACGGGGTGGAGAAGGACTATATCAAGATCGCCTACGCCGGGCAGGACGTGCTGTACGTCCCGGCCACGTCCCTGGACCTGGTCAGCAAGTATATCGGCCCCGGCGAGGACAACGAGCGCACCAAGCTCAACAAGCTGGGGGGCACCGAGTGGGCCAAGACCACCCGGAAGGCCAAGGCCGCCGCCAAGGACCTGGCGGAGGGGCTGATCCGTCTGTATGCCCAGCGGCAGCGGCTGGCAGGCCATGCCTTCTCCCCGGACAGCCCCTGGCAGCAGGAGTTTGAGGACGCCTTCCCCTATACGGAAACCGACGACCAGCTGCAGGCCATCCGGGACATCAAGGCCGACATGGAGCAGCCCCGGCCCATGGACCGGCTGCTGTGCGGCGACGTGGGCTACGGCAAAACCGAGGTGGCCCTGCGGGCGGTGATGAAGTGCATCATGGACGGCAAGCAGGCCGCCATTCTGGTGCCCACCACCGTTCTGGCCCAGCAGCACTATGCCACGGCGGTGAACCGCTTCCGCTCCTTCCCGGTGAACATCGAGGTGCTGTCCCGGTTCCGGACCCCGGCCCAGGTGCGGGACATTCTGGCCCGGACCCAGGCGGGAAAGGTGGACCTGCTGATCGGCACCCACAAGCTATTGCAGAAGGACCTGCAGTTTCACGACCTGGGCCTGCTGGTCATCGATGAGGAGCAGCGCTTCGGCGTGACCCACAAGGAGAAGCTCCGGGAGCGGGCCAAGCAGGTGGACACCCTGACTCTGTCCGCCACCCCCATCCCCCGGACCCTGAACATGGCTCTGTCCGGCATCCGGGACATGAGCACCATCGAGGAGCCGCCCCACGACCGCCAGCCGGTGCAGACCTATGTGGTGGAGCATGAGTGGCCCGTTATCGCCGAGGCCATCCGCCGGGAGCTGAGCCGGGGCGGCCAGGTTTATTACCTGCACAACCGGGTGGAGAACATCGAGTCCACCGCCGGGCGGCTGCGCCAGTGGCTGGGGGAGGACGTGGCCATCGGCATCGCCCACGGGAAAATGGCCGAGCGGGAGCTCAGCTCCGTGATGCAGCAGATGGCCGACGGCGAGATCCAGGTGCTGGTGTGCACCACCATCATCGAAACCGGCATCGACATCCCCAACGTGAACACCCTGATCATCGAGGACGCGGACCGGCTGGGCCTGTCCCAGCTGCACCAGATCCGGGGCCGCATCGGCCGCAGCGCCCGCCGGGCCTATGCGTACCTGACCTACCGCCCCGGGAAGGTGCTGACGGAGGTGGCCTCCAAGCGGCTGTCCGCCATCCGGGAGTACGTCACCTTCGGCTCCGGCTTCCGCATCGCCATGCGGGACCTGGAGATCCGGGGGGCGGGCAACCTGCTGGGGCCGGAGCAGTCCGGCTATCTCATGAGCGTGGGCTATGATATGTATCTGAAGCTGCTGAACGACGCGGTGCTGGAGCAGCAGGGCCGGGGCCGGGACATCCGACCCGACTGCTCGGCGGACCTGGCCACCTCGGCCCACATTCCGGAAAAATATGTGTCCTCCCCCCGGCAGCGGATGGACCTGTACCGCCGGATGGCGGCCATCCGCACCACCGAGGAGGCCTCGGACCTGGTGGACGAGCTGACGGACCGGTACGGCGACCCGCCCAAGGCGGTGATGGCCCTGCTGGACGTGGCCCTGCTGCGGGCCGCGGCGGCGGAGGTGTTCATCACCGATATCACCCAGAAGGCCGGTGTGGTGGCCTTCACCTTCGACAGCCGGGTGGATGTGCCCAGCCTGATGGCCGTGTGCACCATGCCGGGCTATCGCAGCCGCCTGCGGCTGTCCGCCGGGGAGCCGCCCCGGCTGCAGCTGCACCTCTCCCCGGGAGAGGACGCCCTGGCCGCCGCCGGGAAGCTGACGGAGGAGCTGCGGCTGAAAAAAGAAGAACTGGGCAAAGCCCATGAAGGAGGAGCAACATGAAAAAATCCCTGATCCGTCTGGCCGCCTCGGTGGTCCTGTCCGTGGCGCTGGTGGCGGCGATCTCCGCCAGCGGGATCCTTACCAACGGCCACCGCAGCGACGGCCTGTTTTACCAGGCCTCCGGCATCCGGCCGGACGCGGAGCTGCTGACCGTCAACGGCGAGACCATCGACGCCGAGGAGTATCTGTACTGGGTGGCCTACGACTGCGAGTATCTGTCGGCCAACGTGTCGGACCTGGACTTTGATGCGGAGCTGTCCGACGGCATGACCTACGGGGCCTATGCCAAGCAGGACGCCTTGGAGACGGTGAAGCTGTACGCCGTGATCCGCCAGTGGGCCAGGCAGGGGAACGTGACCCTGACCGACTCCGACCGGGAGGCCCTGGAAAAGCAGCGCCAGCAGTATATCAACTACTACGGCAGCCAGGAGGCCTATCTCAAGCAGATCCAAGGCATGGGTGTGTCGGAGACCATGTTCGACAGCATCACCCAGGGGTACTATCTGTACGCCGGGGTGCGCCAGGCTTTCTGCACCGAAGGAAGCGCCCTGTATCCCGCCCAGGAGGACATCGACGCCCTGGCCAAGGACAGCGGCTACGCCACCTGTCTGCTGCTGTACTGGCCCCTGGACGGGGAGGACGATGACAACACCCGCCTGGCGGCGGAGAGCTTCGCCCAGCAGCTGCGGGATTCCCAGGACGTTGCCGCCACCTATCTGGACCTGGCGTCCCAGCTGGGCATGGAGAACGTGACGGAGGAGGGAGTCACCGCCTACGCCGGGGACATGGGCGAGACCCTGGCCGCCGCCGTGGCGGCCCTGGAACCGGGCCAGGTCAGCGGCGTCATCGAGACCGATAACGCCCTGTATGTGGCGGTGGGCCGGGAGCTGAACCGGTCCGCCGTGGTGAACGCCCTGTTTGAAACCCGGATCAAGGACGCCGTGGCAAACGCCCAGGTGGACTACAACAGCCGCCTGTATAACAAGCTCAACGTGGGCGACTTCTATACCAAGCTCCAGGAGGCCCGGGCGGCCTTGTCATAAAATTAACCAGCTTGTTAATTTTTAGTCAAACCACCAAAGAAATCCAGTCAAATCCTGTTCAGTTCCACGATTTTTGCGATTCGGAGCAATCTGGGGTTGACTATTCGGTCGAAAATGACTACGATATAGGTACAGAGTAGAACCCTAAAACAAAATGTAGGAGGAAATTACCACTATGAAAGATTTGTATGTCGTCAATTGCTGCCGTACCGCTATCGGCTCCTTCGGCGGTTCCCTGAAGAACACCCCTGCCGCCGAGATGGGCGCCGTGGTGGTGAAGGAGGCCCTCAAGCGCGCCAATATCGCCCCCGAAAACGTGGATGAGGTCATGTTCGGCTGCATCCTGACCGCCGCCCAGGGCCAGAACGTCGCCCGCCAGGTGGCCATCAAGGCCGGTATCCCCTACTCCGTTCCCGCTTACACCGTGGGCATGGTCTGCGGCTCCGGCATGAAGTCCGTCATCGAGGGCGCCCGCTCCATCCTGGCCGGTGATTCCGACGTGGTGGTCTGCGGCGGCACCGAGAACATGAGCGCCGCTCCCTTCGCCTCCCTGGACGCCCGCTGGGGCGCTCGCATGGGCGACAAGAAGCTGGTGGACACCATGATCAAGGACGGTCTGTGGGACGCTTATAACAACTATCACATGGGCACCACCGCCGAGAACATCAACGACATCTGGGGCATCACCCGCGAGGAGCAGGACGCCTTCGCCGCCGCCTCCCAGCAGAAGACCGAGGCCGCCCAGAAGGCCGGCCGCTTCGACGACGAGATCGTCCCCGTGATGGTCAAGGTCAAGAAGGAAATGGTCCCCTTCGCCAAGGATGAGTATCCCAAGGCCGGCGTCACCAAGGAAGGCATCGCCAAGCTGCGCGGCGCGTTCCCCGTCAGCCCCGAGTCCCCCAACCCCCAGGTGGTGAACACCTTTGAGCCCACCGGCATCCAGGAAGCCGCCGACAAGGGTCAGCCCCGGGTCACCGCTGCCAACGCCTCCGGCATCAACGACGGCGCTGCCGCCATCGTGCTGGCTTCCGGCGAGGCCGTGGAGAAGTACGGTCTGAAGCCCATGGCCAAGCTCATCGGCTGGGGCCAGGGCGGCGTGGATCCCAAGATCATGGGCGTGGGCCCCGTGCCCGCTTCCCGTC
>OKRW01002335.1_pt1 | contig 13859 bp, 12 predicted proteins | sample 1601151 | NCBI WGS metagenome assembly OKRW01 (sample SAMEA3541471, study PRJEB24748) | human gut metagenome | biome: human gut; feature: human-associated habitat; material: faeces | place: China | collected 2012 | reverse complement strand
CCTTGCCCGGCAAAAAAGTTAAAATTTATTCTGCCATATCGTTCTTGGGCACCGCGTCGGTCTCCGGGCACTGGGCGAAAATCTCGAGCCCGACCGTGCCCTGCCCCGCCATGACGAGCGGGTCGTCAAACGGCGGCACCATCGTTGCGCCGCGCTCGGCACAAAGCCGCGCCGCAACGTCAAAGCGCTCGGCAGCATCGCACAGCACGAGCTCCGCGCCCAGTGCACGGATGGCCGCCTGCTTGACGGCGGGCGCGGTCTCCGGCATGACGATGCAGGCGTGCGTGCCGAAGCGCTGCGCGGCGTAGGCCACCGCGCGGCCGTGGTTTCCGGACGAGGCCGCGACAAAGCCGCGCGCACGCTCATCCTCCGTCAGGGCGAGGATCTTGTTCATCGCGCCGCGCAGCTTGAACGCGCCTGTGCGCTGCATGCACTCGGCCTTGGCATACACCTCGCAGCCGAGGGCATCGTCGAGCGCCGGCAGGCGCAGCAGCGGCGTCTGAACAATATAAGGGGCGATGCGCGCGTGCGCCGCCCGAATGGTCTCCAATGTCAGTTCCATGGGAACGCTCCTTTCTCAACGGCTCCATTGTAACGCAGCGCAAGCGCGTTGTAAAAGAAAATCTGCGCGGCCGCGCGCTTGACAATCCCTATCCGGAAGGGCATAATCAAAAGCGATTTCCCACGCAGCCATTTGGCTGTTTCCGCTTCTGAGGAGGTTTTTCTATGTATGATCTCAACCGCTTTCTCTCCGCGCAGCGCCGGGACTATGCCGCCGCCCTGCGCGAGATCCGCAGCGGCCGTAAGCGCAGCCACTGGATCTGGTATATCTTCCCGCAGGTCGCGGGGCTGGGCATGAGCAGCACGTCGCAGTTTTATGCCATCTCCGGGCTTGACGAGGCGCGCGCCTACCTGAACGAGCCGACGCTGCGCGCGCACCTGTTGGAGATCAGCGGTGCCCTGCTCGCGCTTGAGGAAAGCGACCCCACAGCCGTGTTCGGCTTTCCGGACGATCTGAAGCTGCGCTCGAGCATGACGCTCTTTGCCGCCGCCGCGCCGGACGAGCCGGTGTTTTCCGCCGTGCTCGACAAGTTCTTCGGCGGACAGCCGGATACGCGCACACTGCAAATTCTCGGCCTGTAAGGAGGCATTGCCATGGAAAACCTGACCGAAACGCAAGTCACTACCGACAAAATCTACAGCGGCTGCATCCTCGATTTTTACCGCGACACCGTGCGCCTGCCCAACGGCGGCACCGCGCCGCGCGAGCTGACGCGCCACGTGGGCGCGGTGTGCATCGTGCCGCTGCTCGACGACGGGCGCGTGATCGTCGAGCGGCAGTTTCGCTACCCGGTGAACGAGGTCATCACGGAGATCCCCGCCGGCAAGCGCGACAGCCGTGACGAGGCGCCCGACGACGCCGCGCGCCGCGAGCAAGCCGTGGCCCGCTTCAGCGAGACGGGCGAGCTCGACGCCGAGAGCAACATCCAGTTTGGCGTGGGCGGCGCCGGCACCTTCTCTGACGGCAAGCTCACCACGGGCACCAAAAGCCTGCTGCACCGCCTCGTCCTCGACACGTTTATCGAGGCGGGGGCGGCCGAGAGCATCGCCTGGGACGCCAAGCCCCACATCGGGTCCGACGTGCTCCCCGGCGTGGTCGAACACATCTGCGCGCGCATCCGCGAGCTGGGCGGCGAGGTCGCCACCCGCACGAGGCTCGTGGGAATCGACTGGGAGGATGGCACGGCAACGCCGCGCGTGGCCGGCGTGAGGCTCGCCACCACGAGCGAGGGCGGCATCGTGAGCGAGCGCCACGTGCCCACAAGCAGGCTCGTGCTCGCCTGCGGCCACTCGGCCCGCGACGTGTTCTCGCTGCTGCGCGACGCCGGCGTGACCCTCGAGCGCAAGACGTTCGCGATGGGCGTGCGCATCGAGCACCTGCAGGCAGACATCGACCGCGCCCAGTACGGCCCGGCCGCGGGGCACCCCAGCCTGGGCGCCGCCCCCTACAAGCTCGTGAGCCACCTACCCAGCGGCCGCAGCGCCTACTCGTTCTGCATGTGCCCCGGCGGCTACGTCGTGGCCGCGGCAAGCGAGCAGGGCGGCGTGGTCACGAACGGCATGAGCCTCGCGGCACGCGCGGGCACCAACGCCAACTCGGGCCTGCTCGCGAACGTGCTTCCCACGGACCTTGCGGGAGACGACGTCCTCGCGGGCGTTGAGCTGCAGCGCCAGTGCGAGCGCGCGGCCTTCGAGCTGGGCGGGGGCGGCTTCGTGGCGCCCGCGCAGCTCGTGGGAGACTTCCTGGCGCGCCAGCCGTCGAGCGCGGTGGGGCGCGTGGCGCCCACCTACCCGCGCGGCGTGGCCTGGGGTGCCCTCGACGCGTGCCTGCCCGCCTACATCAGCGATACCCTGCGCGCCGCCATCCCCGACATGGCCCACCACCTGCGCGGATTCGACGACGCCGAGGCCGTGCTCACCGGCATCGAGAGCCGCTCGAGCTCGCCGGTGCGCGTCACGCGCGGGGCAGACCTCCAGAGCGTAAGCCACGCGGGCCTCTACCCGGCCGGCGAGGGCGCGGGCTACGCGGGCGGCATCATGAGCGCCGCGACCGACGGCCTGCGCGTGGCCCAGGCGCTCATCGACAGCATCGAGAACTAGGGCGAGAGGGACGAGAGGCGCGAGAAGGACGCCGAGAGCGCTCGCTACGCCTCGTTCTTCTCGGCGGCGTTTTCGCTGGCAGAGGGCGCGGTGGCGGCACCCTCACCCTTCTCGGTATCGCTAAGGGAGGCAGGCAGTAGCGCAAGGATGCGCGAGCCAAGCGACTCGGCCTCGTCCGTCTCGGTGCCATCCTCGCCCGCATCGGCCGGGGCGCTGTCTTCATCTGAGCCGGACTCGCTGCCGGGCAGCAAGTCGCGCACGAGCGCGCCCACCGTCTTGAGCATGAAGCGGCGGGTCTCGGGGTCCATGTCGGCGAGATGGGCGGCCATCGCGGGCAGCGAGGTGCGCCAACGCTCGCGGGCCTCGGCCATGGTGGCGGCATTCGTTGCACCCAGCAGGCCAAACAGCTCGCTCGTGAAGCGATCGCGCTCGGCGGGCGTGCGGCCGCAGATCCAGTCGTTGAGGGCGGCGTCAACGTGGCGCGCACCCGCGGACAGGCCCTCCACCTCGACAAACGAGCAGCCATCGACCACCCAGGAGAACGGGTCGTGCTGGAAGATCCCCACGCTCGTGCCGCGGACCACCGAGTAGTCCTCCTGGTTCTCGAGCATCATGCCCACCACCGAGCTCTGCGGCAGGGTCTTGTCGACGCGCCCTGCGATGGCGCAATAGCCCTCACTGGCCAGGAACTCAGCGTCAAAGCCAGGGCCGTCGTGCGAGTAGACGCGCGAGACGCGCTCGCGAATCTCGGCAGGCGCCTCGGCGGCGGCGTAGACAGCGAGGTTTCCGCCCTTGGAGTGGCCACCCAGCACAAGTGGGGCGCCCGGGCAGGCCTCGGCCGCGTCGAGCAGGTAGAGGAAGGCCTCGGCCTGGGCCGGCACGGGACGCGCAAAGGTCATGTTGAAGTCCTCGCGCCAGCCGTCAAAGGTGGCATCGGTGCCGCGAAAGGCCAGATAGGCGGTACCATCGTCGAGCAAGAGGGTCACGGCGGCGAACTGCTTGGGCCACTCGGGGTCGGTCGTGTCGCGTCTCAGCCTAAAGCCGCCCACGCGGATGTCGCGAAAGCGCGGGCTTGCGGCCATGGCCTGCAGCAGGCGGCGGCAGCTCTCGGGGTCCCATAGGTCAAAGAGGCCGTCGAAGCACTCGGCGCGCAGGGCGTCGCGCAGGCGCGACGCGGCGGCAGACGAGAGGTCCCAGCCGTCGAACTGGCCGCCCAGCGCCTCGAGCCTAAAGTTCGAGAACCACGAGAGCACGAGGCTGTCGGGCGCGCAAAGGGGCCGCTCGGCAAAGGTGTCGAGGTTGTTCTCGACATAGGTGCAGATGTTTTGCTTCTCGAGAATCCCGCTGCCTTGGGCCATGACGCTTCCCTCCCCGGTCTAGCTACTATCATGGGCTCAAGGATACCGCGCCGCAGCGCTGCGCGGCCACGCGCCGTAGGAGGCACGTAGCAATGCCGCCATGCGACCGGGACGCACGGCCACGTCGTCGCACGCGTCACGCCACATGATCACGCCGCCACACAGCCATGCCGCAGCATGCCCGAGCACCACATCGCCAGACAGGAGAGCCATGAGAGCCATCGAAGAAATCATGCGCACGAACGAGCCCTATGTGGCCTCGTTCAGGGACGTGCCCACCCACCTGCAGGGACGCGCCAAACACCTGTGCTGGCGACTCGACCAGACCGATCCCACCGACGAGGCCACACGCAACGCCATCGTACGGGAACTGTTCGGCACGGCGGGCGAGACCACGCTCGTCTCGGCAGGATTCAGATGCGACTACGGCTTCAACATCCACGCGCTGGGCATGGCACTCATCAATTACAACTGCTCGTTTCTCGATACGTCGCCCATCACGCTGGGGGCGGGCTGCTTCATCGCGCCGGGCTGCGTGCTAACGTGCGCCGGCCATTCGATCGATGCCGAGCAGCGCGCAGCGGGGCTGCTGACGTCTGCGCCCATCACACTGGGCGAGAACGTCTGGCTGGGAGCAAACGTCACCGTGTGTCCCGGCGTGACGATTGGCGCGGGCTCGGTCATCGGCGCGGGCTCGACCGTCGTGCACGACATCCCCGCGGGCGTCGTGGCCGTAGGCTCGCCCGCGCACGTCCTGCGCCCCGTTACCGAGGCCGACCGACTCGGCCCCACTTCCCTAGCCTAGGATCTGCGCGAGAAGGGCCGGGCGCGCAAGGCGTCCGGCCCGTAGGCTTGGCGCCGAAGCCCCGGCGCCAAGAACTTTTGTTGCATGGCTACAACTCGTAGTGGATGCAGTCCTTGTACTCTTCGAACAGTCGCTTGTTTAGTTCATCGCCCCCATCGAGATTGGCGCTATAGAACACGGGCGGATGCTTCATGCCCGAGTTGACAAGCTTTTGCACGAGAGCGGCCACGATGGCATCAAGCATCGTGGCCCCGACGACCGTTGATGTCGGGGCAACCTTCTGATCGAGTCCGTCAATCGAAACGGCCGCATCGCCAACATCGCCATGGTTATCCAGAACAATATCGGCAATTTCAAAGAGGCGCTTCCCGCTAGGATGCCGCGACTCAACCGATTTTGAATACGACAGGTTCGTAATCGCAATGACAGTACCGCCCGCCTCCTTGGCCGCCATGGCCATCTCGATTCCTACGGGGTTTCTTCCCGAGACGGAGTGAACGATCAGGACATCGCCCTCTTTAAAGTCAACTTGGTCTCGTGCGACGGCACTGCCGTAGCCCGTCAAGCGCTCCATGGAACTCGTGTGGGTAACCGGCTTGGTATCGAGCATGAGCTCCCGAGCAAAGATCGGGTTAATCAACATGCAGCCGCCAGCCCGGTAGAACAGCTCTTCGGTAAGGATTCCCGCATGGCTCGCACCAAAGGCATATATCGAGTTCTTTCTCTTTACGCAGTCAAAGAGGGCATCGACGCACAGCTCCATGCGGGGCGACTCTTCTGTCTCAACCTTCTCAATCAGGCCCTTAATGACTTCAAAGTACTTGAACTCCATTGCCCCTCCAATCAAATAGTGGCGCGCCCGAAAGGTTAGTCGGGCGCGGTGCGGCGAACAGGTCAGATGTCAGGCACGGGGACCTAAGCAATCAGCCTGGCAACAGCACCCACGACCATGCCCCAGAGGTCGAAGTCCTGGCCTCCGTAGACCAGCATCCACTGCTGAATCGTGTTGTTGAAGAAGTAGGCACCAAAGCCCACAAGGAAGACGGCAATGATGCCGCTAACGGCAGCGCCGACAATGGCGCCACGAACACCACCCGTCGCGTTACCAACAATAGAAGCACAGCCAATCTCGAAGAAGCAGGTCGAGATCAGGGGGATGACGACCGTCGGGAAGATTCCGGCGGCGCCGGTAATCAGAATCGTAACGATGGAGGTGACCATAGCAACCATGAAGCCGATGAGCAGGGCGTTAGGCGCATACGGGAAGATAACGGGGACATCGAGGGCGGGGATAGCGTTGGGGACGACCTTCTCCGCAATGCCCTGGAAGGCAGGCACGATCTCGGAGATAAGCATACGAACGCCCTGCAGCATGATGGTGATGCCAACGCCGAAGTAGATTGCGTGGGTAAAGATGTAAGTGAAGATGCCCGTGTTACCGTCGGCATATCCCCAGACCACCGCGGGGTCCTGGCCATTGGCAATCAGGATGAAGTACATCACGATATAAGTGATAGCAATGGTGATGGAACCCGTGATGGCGATCTCGCGCAGAAAGCCAAGCGACTTGGGGAACTTGAGGTCCTCAGTAGAGTGCTCCTTGTTGCCAAATGCCTTGCCCAGAAGACCAGAGATCACGGAAAGGCACGTCGTGGGGTGGCCGATGGTAAAGGAGTCATCACCCGTAACCTCCTTAACAAAGGGGCGCATGAGGTTCGGGGACACAATCATGTAAAGAGCGGTGAAGATCGCGGCGAGGATGATGAGCTTGCCACCCGTGAGACCGGCGTCGACGCCGGCGGCAATGAACACGAACGGGAACCAATAGAGCATGTGGCCCGTCAGGAAGATGGACTTCCACTTAGTAAAGCGAGCGACCAGGACGTTGATGGCAAATGCCACGATCATCACGATGCCAATCTCGGTGCCGTATTCCGTACCGATGTCAACGGTAGTTGAGGGCACTGCCTGGGGCATCACGGTATTAAATGCCGTCGAGATGCCATCGATGGAGTTGCCCGTGATAAGTCCGGTACCCGTCGAAAGGACGAAGAAGCCCACCGCGGTCATCACCGTGCCGCGCACTATCTCTGAGAAGGACTTCTTCTGAAGGATGAGTCCAATGCAGGCGATCAGCGCAAGGAAGATGGCTCCCTGGCCAAAGATCTCGCTGATGATGAAGTTAAGAACGGCTTCCATACCTAGCTCCTTCCTTTATTTTTCCTAGCGCGATTCGAGGTAAGTCAAGGTCTTTTCCTCGACCTCTTTTTTGTCCATGAAGTTATCGATCTCAATCACGGGAACTTTGGCCCTATCCTTGATGCGCTCACCGAGCTCACGAGAGATAAAGATGACGTCGCAATCATTGGCGCAGCATGTGTTTACGTCGCCACAGAACGCCTCGATCTCGATGTCATGAGCCTTCGCGATCTTCTGGATATTGGTGCGAAGAAGCAGCGAGCTGCCGCACCCATAGCCACACACCGTCTGGATTTTTGGCACTCCCATTTGATCCCCTTTCTGCCATCGCGGGTAGTGACGTGGTCTCGTCAGCCCGCGCGAACCACAGCTAACCGTTAATGAGTGCATAAAGCGCTTCGGCCGATTCGCACGACAAAAGAGCGTCGAGGAATCCATCCTCGAGCAGCTTCTCAGCCACTCTCTGGAGACGAGCAACGTGCGCTTCCGGATCAGTGCACGCTAGGCACATGACGATACGAACAGGATCGTTATCGCAGTGGAACTGGATATCGGAATCGAACAGCGCAAGCGACAGGTCGCTCTTATTGACGCCCTCGCCGGGCGCAGCGTGCGCCAGCGCAAGCCCCGGCATTATCACGATGTAGGGACCCAGCTTGTTGACGCTCTCAATCATCCTGTGAACGTACAGTTCATCAATTGAGCCGCATTCAACCAAAGGATGCGCAGCATCCTCAATCGCTTCTTCCCAGCTTTCGGCATGAAGCCCATACCTCACATTGCAAAGGGCAACATTCTCCATCTCCCCACCTCCCTTCAGTCATGCATTCCAAGCACGGACTCGACATCCAACTCGGGGCTCTCGAGCGTGCGCAAGTTGCTATCGCGTTCGAAAATCGAAGCCAGGCTCAGCAAATCGCTTCGCTCCTTGTCTCGTATGCCAAGCACCGCTATTCCTCTCACCCGTTTTTCTCTAGCAGGGCCAAAGGCAATTGGGTGACTGAGCACCAATATGGCCGCGCAGTTGTCACGTATCCCGTCGTTAACGCCCGCGTGGACATAGGCCATACCAGGCGTAAGGACCATGTATGGTCCGTAGTCCTCAACAGCCGAGACCATCCGATCGACGTAATGCTGCTCGATATATCCAGCCCTCAGCAGGGGGTTGGCGGCCTTCCGAATCGCCTCTCTCCAGTCGTCGCACTCGACACCAACCTGAACAGCGGAGGGATCAACCACCTCGCGGACCGAACTCGTCTCACCGTCGGCAGACTTCGCCGAATAGGAGCGCAAAAACGATGAGCACAGCTTCGAATAGGAAGCCGTGGTGATCTGTCGCTTCACGGCATCGAGCGCTTCCTGATTCAGCAGGGGATCGACCTCAAGCACCGGCGCGCCTTCGCAATCGAAGTGGTTCGTTGTAATAACGAGGTCCACATTGTGCGAATCGATGTACTCCTTCGCCTCTTCCAACGACATCGGCCCCACAACATGGCAGTCGGCCAGGGCGTGGGACAGCCGCGTCATTAAAATCGAGCTTGAGGCGAGGCCAAACGAGCACGCAAACAGAACATCCAAGGCGACGGCGTCGCGAACGCTCGTCTCGTATATCGCGTCAAGGTACATGGCGATGTAGGCAACTTCGCTGTCGTTGAGAGAGATGCCATAACGGGTCTCAACAGCAGCAAGGTGCTTTCGCGTAAAGTCGTACAGCAGAGGAATAGAGCTCGTAATTTGGACAGGAACCTCCGCCTGTATCTGGATGCCATTGCGGCTGCGGTAGATTGCAGCGCGCAAATGGCGGGTAAAGCCTTCAAGTACATGCTGAAGCGATGACTCATCAATTTCGTGCAGCTCTCGAAGAGCGCAAACAAGCTCTCGCGATATACTGCTCGCCTCATCGTTGCCCGCATGTCGCTCGTCAACAATTCGACGAGTCCCGCTGAGCCTCTGCGACAGCAGGATTGAAGCAACGAAGACAATTTCTGGCTCAGTAGGCAGCAGATTGTCATACTCGCTCAGCAGACGACCAATACCGGGGTCGTCCTGCGAACCGATATCGAATTCCTCGTCCGTCGCGCCCGCGGGCAGCATACATGACCGAGAAATGCGCATGAGCACAAAGGAAATAACGATTGCCAACCGTTCCTGATCGGCAAAAACGACTTGTCGGGCCTCTTGAACGGCATCGATGAGAACGGCGACCTTATCACCATATTCCGCAAGCAACTCGTCAATTAGGAGTGGGCGCAACACGCTATAAAGCTCAACGTCAGATACGAGACCCAGGAAACAGCGCCTGACGTCGATTTCCGCACCGGCCAGATGAGACCCCACGCCCGGCTCACGAATTACTTCGACCCCGTTCTCCTCATAGAAATCGTCAACGTCACTGAAGTGAGAGGCTATGGTTTGCTTGCTAACGTGACAATAATTTGAAATGTCCTGAAACTTAACGACGGGACGAAGGGTGAGCAAGAGCTCGGCAATAGCATCGCGCTCCCGACGCTCGTAGACACGATTCTCACCGTCATCAAGCATGTCACGCAAACGAAGGCTAGACGCCTTTGACGCGGAGAGGCGGACGCCCTTTCCGGGCACCCTCTCAATGGAACAGCCATTATCCAAGGCAAACGACTCTATAGCCTTAAGATCAGTGCGCATCGTTCGGCTTGACACGTCAAACATGCGGGCGAGGGATTCCACCGTCGAGAAGCCACCGCGAACGCACAGGGCGCGCAAACACGCTCGCTGTCTTCCCGTCAACTCAATCATCTCGCACCTCCTTGATATCTATCATCGATTCGAATCTGAAGACTTTCAATTACAGAAGTCCCCCTTAGCTGCGGCAATTTTCGTGTCAGAAAAAATAGGGTATGTTTCACCGCGATTTGCATTTCATTACACGTGCCGTCGGCATAGCGGCGAAATAGGTAAGGCCAACAGAGGCAAACCTCCGCAGGCTCGTGCCGAGACGCCCTGCTCACTCGCGGGCGCACGCACCTCGCACTCCCGTCACACGTATGATGGAAACAGCGAACCCACCCAGATTGGAGAGCCATGGCCTTCGCAGACCTCACGCTAGCGCGCTACTCGTGCCGCAGCTACACCAACGAGCCCGTCTCGAGCGCGGACCTCGACCTCATCGTCGAGGCCGGCCGCATCGCCCCTTCCGCCTGCAACAAGCACCCCACGCGCGTGCTCGTGTGCAACACGCCCGAGCGCCTCGCCGCGGCCGCCAGCGCCCAGCCGCGCTTCGAGCGCGACGGCAGCGTCTTTGGCGCCCCTCTCGTCCTCGTCGTCTGCACGGTCGAGGGCCAGGCCTGGACCCGCCGCGCCGACGGCCTCTCTGCCGCGACCATCGACTCGTCGATCGCCTGCGACCAGATGATGATGCAGGCCACCGAGCTGGGCCTGGGCACCTGCTGGGTCTGTGCCTTTGACCCGTCCGTCGCCGCACAGGCCCTCGCCCTTCCCGAGGGCGTCTACCCCCACCACATGCTCGCCATCGGCCACGCCGCCGACACGATCGCCGCGCCCGACGCCCGCGCCGCCCGCACCATCCCCACAGCCGACTTCCTCCTGTAGCCCAGCGTGACAGGGGGATGTGCCTACTGTCACGCCGCAAGTGGGACAAAAGGCGCGTCCCTCTGTCCCGGTTCTGTAACATCGCAGGTAGATGCCACACGCAACCGCTAGTTGACACACAAGCGGCAAAGTTCAAACCAGAGTTGGTGTCGCAACCGGGCGCGCCCGCCTAGCATCTGGGCCATCGACCACCGCGGGCTCGCCCCGCCCTACGCAAAGGACCGTCATGGACGTTCAAATCGCAAGCAGGCTCGCCAACCGCCGCCGCGAGGCGGGGCTCTCCCAGGAGGCGCTCGCCGCCAAGCTCGGCGTGAGCCGCCAGGCCGTCTCGAAGTGGGAGCGCTCCGAGGCCTCGCCCGACACCGACAACCTCATCGCGCTGGCCGCGCTCTACAGCGTCACCCTCGACGAGCTGCTCTACGGCGCAGACGAGCAGGGCAGCGGCGCGACCGAGCCCGAGGCGAACACCACCGAGGCCACCGATGCCGAACAGGGTGACGACCCCGACGACGCCGCGTGCAAGGCTGCCGACCACACGCAAAACGCCGACGCCGCAAGCGATACCGATGATGCCGCCGACGCCAACTCCGCCGCCTCGTCCAAGGACCACGTGAGTATCGGTTGGGACGGCATCCACGTCTCGAAGCCCGGCGAGGAGGTCCACGTGAGCTGGGACGGCATCCACGTGGACGACGAGGCAAAGAATGAGCACGTGCATATCGACCGCAAGGGCCTGCATGCGCAAGACGCAAAGGGCCACAGCGTCGAGTCCGACGGGGTCGGCGGCGTCATCGTCGACGGCGTGAACTACGCGAGCTGGCGCGAGGCGCGCGAGAAGCTCGGGCCAGACCTGGGCAGCACGAGTCCATTCCTGCGCGTGTGGAACCGCATCCCCTACGGCGCGTTCGTGGCGATTGTCGTGGTGGTGATCGGCCTTTCCACAGGCACGTGGCTGCCGTCGTTGCTGCTGCTCACGATACTCATCTACCATGCCCTGGGCCGCTCGATTGACCGCCGCTCGCTCGTGCCGCTCATGAAGCGCCTCATCGCCATGGGCCTGCTCGCCTGGGTCATCTGGATGTGCGCCACCCACATGTAGCAGCGGCCCGCAAGCGTGTCGCAGGGTCGCCCACCAACGCGAGAAGCCATAAAATCTCGTTGACACCACGCGGACGGCCGCGTATTATCCCTGCGGAAATTACAGCGGGTCACGTCCCGGCCAACGCAGGCCGCACGGCTCCACTCAACGCGGGCCACACGGCTCCACTCAACGCGGGCCACACGGCTCCACTCAACGCGGGCCACACGGCCCCGCCCCATCAACCCCAAGGAGGTGCGCCATGAGCGACGGTTCCAGTCACAGTTGCCAACTCATTCTCGTCCACAACATGGGCATGGTGCGCGCCCTCGGGAAGGCGCGCACCGCACGCAGGTAGCCTCCGGCCGCGCACGCTCGCGCACGGCCCGCCACCGCGCGTAGCCCGGGGCCGCCGCCAGCCGGCCACCCCACGCAAGTCCCGGGATTGCGAGGTGCGCCATGACGCTGCGCAACCTCTTCCTCCGCCTTGTCGCCCGCCGCGACAACACCACCACCAGCACCAACGCAAACGCCCCCAAGGCAAGCGCCGGCCAGCTCGACTGGCTGCGCCACGCCGCGTCCGCGCCCGCCGCAGACCTCCTCGCCGAGCTCAACACCACCGAAGAGGGCCTCAACAACGCGAGTGTCGACACCGCCCGCGAGCTCTGGGGCGCAAACGCCCAGGTCCACGCCACCGCGCGCCCGCTTCCGCGGCGCCTCGCCGCGGCCTTCGCCGACCCCTTCACCTACATCCTCGTGCTCATTGCGGCCGTCTCGGTCCTCACCGACTGGACCTTCGCCGCCCCCGACGCGCGTGACCTCACCACCCCGCTCATCATCGGCGCCATGGTGCTCGTCTCGGGCGTCCTGCGCTTCATCCAGGACGAGAAGAGCGCCGCGGCAGCCAGCTCGCTTGCCGAGCTGGTCGAGACCTGCGCCAACGTCGAGCGCGACGGAGACGGCGGCAACGAGACCCCCGTCGACGAGATTGTCGTGGGCGACGTCGTGCACCTCTCCTCGGGCGACGTCGTGCCCGCAGACCTGCGCATCATCGCCGCGCGCGACCTGTTCGTGAGCCAGGCCTCGCTCACCGGCGAGTCCGACCCGGTCGAGAAGAGCGCCAACGCGGGCGCCGGCAAGCCCGCCACCGCCGCCGTCACCGACCTGCCCACACTCGCGCTCATGGGCTCGACCGTCATCTCCGGCCACGGCCGCGGCGTGGTCGTGGCGACCGGCGCGCGCACCATGTTTGGCGAGGCCACGGGCATGCTCGCGGGACGTCGCCGCACCACCGCAACCGACCGCGGCATCGCCGCCACGAGCCGCCTGCTCATGCGCCTCATGCTCGTCGTCCTGCCCGTCGTGTTCGTCATCTCGAGCGCCACGAAGGGCAACTGGGTCGACGCGTTGCTCTTCTCGCTGTCCGTGGCCGTGGGCCTCACGCCCGAGATGCTGCCGATGCTCGTGACCACCTGCCTGGGCAAGGGCGCGGTCGACCTGTCGGGCGAGCAGGTCATCGTGAAGCGCCTCGACGCCGTGCAGGACCTCGGCGGCATCGACATCCTGTGCACCGACAAGACCGGCACCCTAACCGAGGACCGCATCGTCCTCGAGCGCTACCTCAACGTCTCCGGCCAGGAGGACGCGCGCGTGCTACGCCAGGCCTTCCTCAACAGCTACCTCTCGACGGGCGTCAAGAACCTCATCGACAACGCCATCATCGACCGCGCCCGTGCCGAGGCCGCAGCCGCCAGCGGGGCACGCGACGACGCGGCCGAGACGGGCGACCTCGCCGCCGGTCGCTACGCCATAGACGAGCTGCCGTTCGACTTCGAGCGCCGCCGCGTGTCCGTGGTGGTGGGAGACGAGCGGGGCCGCACTGCCATGATCACCAAGGGTGCCATCGAGGAGGTGCTCGCCATCTGCAGCGCGGTCGAGGTCGATGGCACGGCAAGGCCACTCGACAGCGCGCTCGCGGCGCAGGTCACGGCACGCGCCGAGGCGCTCGCGAGCGAGGGCATGCGCGTGCTGGGCGTGGCCCGCAAGGACGACCCCACGGGAGGCCGCGCCATCTGCGCCGACGACGAGCGCGACATGACGCTCGTGGGCTACCTCGCGTTTCTCGACCCGCCCAAGGCCAGCTCGGCCGAGGCCGTCCGGGCGCTCGCGG
>OKRW01002330.1_pt1 | contig 13892 bp, 9 predicted proteins | sample 1601151 | NCBI WGS metagenome assembly OKRW01 (sample SAMEA3541471, study PRJEB24748) | human gut metagenome | biome: human gut; feature: human-associated habitat; material: faeces | place: China | collected 2012 | reverse complement strand
GGTGATGTGCCTTTGGGTGACCGGAAAAACATGTGCTACATGGGCTCCACTGTGGTCTATGGCCGCGGCAGCGCCGTCATTACCGCCACCGGTATGGACACCGAAATGGGTAAGATCGCCGGCGTACTGGCCCGGACGGAGCAGGAGGAGACCCCCCTCCAGCGCAAGCTGACCCAGCTGGGCAAGACTCTGTCCTACCTGGTGCTGGCCATCTGCGTGTTCATCTTCGTTTTTGACCTGCTGGTGGAGGGCGATTACTCCCTGGAGGCCATTCTGAAAACCTTTATGGTGGCCGTTTCCCTGGCCGTGGCCGCTATTCCCGAGGGCCTGGCCACGGTGGTGACGGTGGTGCTGTCTATCGGCGTTACCAACATGAGCAAGCGCGGCGCGGTGATCCGCCGCCTGACGGCGGTAGAGACCTTGGGCTGCACTCAGGTCATTTGCTCCGATAAGACCGGCACCCTTACCCAGAACAAGATGACCGTGGTGGATCACACAGGTCCCCAGCGGCTTTTGGCCACAGCCATGGCCCTTTGCAGCGATGCTGCCTGGGCAGAGGAGGGCGCCCAGGGCGAGCCTACGGAGGCGGCCCTGGTGAATTTCGCCGCCAAGGCGGGGCTGAAAAAGCCCCTGCTGGAGGAGCAGCAGCCCCGGGTGGCCGAGGCCCCCTTCGATTCTTCCCGAAAGATGATGTCCACCGTGCACCAAATCGACGGCGGCTTTATCCAGTATACCAAGGGTGCGCCGGACGAGGTGCTGCGCCTTTGCACCAGCTATATAGACAGCGGCGAAAAGCATCCCATGACCGAGGAAAAGCGCCGGGCCATTCTGCTGGAGAATAAGGCCATGGCCGACCGGGCCCTGCGTGTTTTGGCTGCCGCCCAGCGCAGCTGGGGCGACACCTTGCCTGAAGACATCAGCCCCGAGACTCTGGAACAGGATCTGTGCTTCATCGGCCTTGCGGGCATGATCGACCCCGTGCGTCCGGAGGTGAAGGACGCCATCCACCAGTGCCGCAAGGCGGGCATCCGCCCGGTGATGATCACCGGTGACCATAAGGACACCGCCGTGGCAATCGCCAAGGAGCTGGATATTCTCGACAGCGCTGACCAAGCCATCACCGGCAGCGAGCTCAACGCCTTTACGGATGAGGAACTGGCGGAGATCGTGCCCCGCTACAGCGTCTATGCCCGGGTTCAGCCGGAGCACAAGGTGCGCATCGTCACTGCCTGGAAAAAGCGCGGCGCCATCACCGCCATGACCGGCGACGGCGTCAACGATGCCCCCAGCATTAAGACCGCCGACATCGGCGTGGGCATGGGCATCACCGGCACCGACGTCACCAAGAACGTGGCGGATATGGTCCTCTCCGATGATAACTTCGCCACCATCGTGGGCGCCGTGGGTGAGGGCCGCCGCATCTATGATAATATCCGCAAGACCATCCAGTTCCTCCTGGCCTCCAATATGAGCGAGGTGCTGGGTGTGTTCACCGCCACCCTCCTGGGCTTCACCCTCTTGGGGCCGGTGCATCTGCTGTTCATCAACCTTATTACCGATTGCTTCCCGGCCCTGGCCCTGGGCCTGGAGAAGGCGGAGCCGGATGTTATGGACCGTCCGCCCCGGGATAGCCACGACGGCATCTTCTCCGGTGGCCTGGGCTTTGATGTGGTGTATCAGGGCGTGCTTATCACCGTCATCACTTTGGCCTCCTATATCATCGGCCACTGTGTGGAGGTGGGATACTTCGAGATGCCTTCCGGCGTTTCACCCCACGGCATGACCATGGCCTTTTTGACCATGAGCATGTGCGAGATTTTCCACAGCTTCAATATGCGCTTTCAGCGGCGCAGCATTTTCTCCAGCCGCAGCCATAACAAGGTCCTGTGGGTGGCTATGCTGGGCAGCCTCCTCATAACCACGCTGGTTTTGGAGGTAGGGCCCATTGCCGATGCCTTCGGCTTCACCCCCGTGGGTTGGGCCGAATACGGTATCGCCCTGGCCTTGGCCGTGCTGGTGATCCCTGTGGTGGAACTGGTGAAATTCTTCCAGCGCCGGGCCGCTAAGAGAAAGAAGCGGTAAATCTGTATTCCCGAAACAAAGAGCCACCCCGGGCGCCCTCCATAAAGAAGGGCCCGGGGTGGCTTCTTGCATCTTGGCTTAGTCGGCTCTCGAAAACGGTGCGGCCCTAATGGCTGCGCCGTTTCCTCGTTGCTGCTTGCGGGCGGCAAGCGCTGCAAGTCTTTTTAACAAGCTGAAGCAAGGGCATCACAGCAAAGCCGCAATGCCCTTGTTTTCTGCATATTTTACAGGTAGCTGCGCATGGCCTCGGTGGCCATGGACTCGTCCAGGCTCAGGGTAACAGTGAACTTGACGCAATTCTCCTCGCTGAAGCGGTCCAGCCAGTGGAGGAATTTTTCCGCCTCCGTCAGATCGCTGCTGGCGGCAATTTTGGCCAGGTTGTCCACAAATACGTGAGAAATATCATAATTGCCGGCGTAGAGACCGCTGATGAAGCCGCGCAGGCATTCAAATGAATTCAAGCTATACTCCTTTGCATTGACCAGTCGAACGCTGGATTTAATGTCAAAGGTCATGTCCGCACCGGGCTCGATGCAGACCACGCTGCCGTTCTCGGACTCCACGGCACTGTGAATCAGGTCGATGAGCTGCTTTGTCTTGCCGGCACCGTTTGCGCCCATAATCAGTCTAACCATAAGAAATCACTCCTTTGTCTTTTTGCGGTTAACTTGCATTTAATATACCATACTTCTTTTCAAATGGCAATGGAGAAAGCAAAATTCATCATTTCTTCACGATTGCTTTTCCAGCTTTTCCCGCAGGGCCGCGCCCAGGTCCTCATAGCCGGGTTTACCCAGGAGGGCGAACATGTTCTTCTTATACGCCTCCACGCCGGGCTGGTCAAAGGGGTTAACATCCAGCAGATAGCCGGACAGGCCGCAGGCATAGCAGAAGAAATAGATCAGCTCGCCCAGGGTGAAGGCATTGCGCTCGCCGCAGCACACGCGGATATTGGGGACGCCCCCCTCCACATGGGCCAGGAGCGTGCCATCCATGGCCTGCTGCTTCAGGTCGCTCATGGCCTTGCCCGCCAGGAAGTTCAGCCCATCGCCGTTTTCTGCGTCATAGGGCACTGTCAGCTCGCCGGAACGGGGGGTAAAGCGCACCACGGTCTCAAACAGATTTCGGCGGCCCTCCTGGAGATACTGCCCCATGGAGTGCAGGTCCGCAGTATACTCTACACTGGCCGGGAACAGGCCCTTGCCCTCCTTGCCCTCGGACTCACCGTACAGCTGCTTCCACCACTCCGCCATAAAGCGGAAGAAGGGGTCAAAGCAGGCCAGAACCTCGATCTCCATGCCCCGGTGCTGCAGCTCATACCGGGCTGCGGCATATTGCCAGGCGGGATTTTGCTCCATGCCTGCCTGGGCGCAGACATCCATCATGGACGCCGCACCGGCCATGAGCTGCCCCACATCAATACCTGCCACGGCAATGGGCAGCAAACCCACCGCCGTGAGGACGCTGTAGCGTCCGCCGATGTCATCCGGAACCACAAAGCTCTCATAGCCCTCGGCCGCGGCAAGGGATTTCAGGGCGCCCTTTTGCCGGTCGGTGGTGGCATAGATGCGTTTGGCGGCGGCCTCGTGGCCATACTTTTTCTCCAGAAGCTGGCGGAAAAAGCGGAAGGTCACCGCTGGCTCTGTGGTAGTGCCGGACTTGGAGATGACATTCACGGAGAAGTCTACCCCCTCCAGCAGCTCCTCCACCTCTGCCAGCTGGTCGTTATCCAGGCCGTTGCCCACAAAGTAGATATTGGGTGTATTCTTCTTTTTCAGGTTATAGTTGGGGGAGCACAGGCACTCGATAACACCCCGGGCCCCTAAGTAAGAGCCGCCGATGCCGATGACCACCAGAGCCTGAGAATCGGCCTGTATCCTCCGCGCTGCCACCTGGATGCGTTCAAACTCCTCCCGGTCATACTCTTCGGGCAGGCGCACCCAGCCGGTGAACTCACCCCCGGCGCCGGTTCCGGCACGCAGGTGGTCATGGGCCAGGCGCAGTCGGGGCGTCAGCGCCGCCTCATAGGGCAGGGGGATGAACTGCCGCATATTGTGAAGATCTACAGAGATCATAGAAAATGCCTCCTCTTTTGTTCTTTCCCCTATGTTACATCCAACCGGTAGAAAATACAAGAGAAAACCGCCTGATTTCTTACCCGAAAACCGCGGCGCGGAGCAGGCGGGTAAACAGGTCCCCCCAGGTCATGCGTTCCACGGCCGCTGCCGCCGTCAGAGGAAGCTCTGCCAGGGTGGTATCCCCACTCTGCACCGTGAGAATGCCTACGGCCTGCCCCTTTTCCACAGGAGCCGACAGGTCCTCCTGCAGCTTCACCGTCCGGGTAAGGCCGCCCGCCTGGCCCTTGCCCACCAGGAGCTTGCTTTGGGCGAGCGATGCCTCCACGGAGGGGGTGCGGCCCAGCCTTACGGGAGCCACCGGCGTTTCCTCCGGGGTGATATCCGCCAGGACGTAGGTGGAGAAGCCGTAGTTCAGCATAGTCTTGGCGTCCTCAAAGCGCTGCTGGCTGGTCTCGCTCCCCAGCACCACGGCGATGAGCTCCATGCCCTCCCGCTCCGCCGTGGCGGAGATGCAGTAGCCCGCAGCATCGGTGGAGCCGGTCTTCAGCCCCGTGGCCCCGTCATAAAAGCGGATGAGCTTATTGGTATTGGAGAGGCCAAACTCGCCGCCCCGGATGGTATCCATCCAGATGGTGGTGAAGCGGCGGATGTCCGGGTGATGGAGGACCAGCTCGCGGCTCATGAGGGCAATGTCCCAGGCACTGGTTACATGGCCCTCCGCCGGCAGGCCCGTGGGGTTTACAAAGTGGGTGTCCCCCATACCCAGCTCCATGGCACGGTTGTTCATCTGCTGGACAAACAGCTCTGTGACCCCGGCCACCTGCTCCGCCAGGGCCACGGCGGCGTCGTTGCCGCTGGAGACGCATACGGCCTTCAAAAGCTCCTCCACGCTGATTTGCTCTCCCTCGGACAGATACACCTGGCTGCCGCCCATAGAGGCGGCATTGGCGCTGACGGTGACCATATCCTCATAGTTCAGCTCCCCTCGGTCCATGGCCTCCATGACCAGCAGGAGCGTCATGATCTTGGTGACGCTGGCAGGCTCCAGCTTCTCATGCTCATTTTGGGCAAAAAGCACCTGGCCGGTCTCCTTTTCCATGAGCAGTGCGGCCTTGGCCTTCACGGGCAGCTCCACGGCATGGGCCGGCAGCGACAGGCACAGTAGCGCCGAAAGCACCATCAGCAGCGCAAAAAACCTCTTTTTCATGACTCGCCCTCCCCATAAATTGCTGGGCTATCCTATGCGCCCGAAAGAAAAATCATGCCGGACGGCAATTTTCGGTTGCATTGGACGAAATTCTCTGCTATAATAGCTATCGCGATGCAGGGTTAGTACATCGGTAGTACATCGGCTTCCCAAGCCGAGGAGGCGGGTTCGATTCCCGTACCCTGCTCCAAAAAGAAAGACACCCCTACGGGTGTCTTTCTTTTTGGAGCAGCACTTTTGCTCCGCAAAAGTGCTCGCCTGCGGGCGGGCGATTTAACATGCAAGGGAAACCCGGCTAAGGTTTCCCTTGCATACATTCCTTTCCTTGCGATATACAGGAGTGCGCATGGGCAGCAAAACCTGTGGGCAATCACAAAAAGAAATCACCATCCCTCAGGATGGTGATTTCTTTTTGTGACATTGGTTTTGCCGCTCCCGGATCAGTAGTATATCCGGCGGCTGCCGGAGACGGTCTCCCGGGTGCAGTAGTCGATCCAGGCCACGGCGGCGAAAAGGTCCCGGTGCCGGATGTGGCGGCACAGGCGGACGCTGGTCTCATAGAGCATGGAAACGCCGTTGAGGGCGCAAAACCGCTCCCACAGCACCAGCACAGAGGAATAGAAGGACCGGAAGATCAGGGGCAGCAGGGTGTTGCCCGACTGCATGGCCAGCTCATGCTGGAAGGCAAAGGCCGCCTCCGCCGCATGGCGGTTGTCCCCGGCCTCCCGGATGGCCTCCGCCGCCCGGAACAGGGCGGCGATGTCCTCCTCCGAGGCGCAGGCGATGATCCCCGCCGCCGCCAGCTTGTCCAGGGCGTCCCGGATCTCCAGAATGGAGCGGATCTCCTCGTTGCGCAGGCGGCCCCGGTTATAGGTCATGATGGATTTCAGGGTGTCCAGGGTCCCGGCCCGGCGATAGTCCGTGACGAAGGTGCCCACCCGGGGCCGGACCTCTAAAAATCCCCGGCGCTCCAGCTCCGCCACGCCGCTGTTGACCACCGCCCGGCTGACGCCCATGGACAGGGCCAGCTGGCGCTCCGGCGGCAGCTGCTGCCCCACCGGCAGCTCCCCGGAGAGGATCATGGCCTCGATGTGGGTGATGAACAGGTCCTTCAGCGATGGGGACACCAGCTTTTCAAACTCCATACGCGCTTCCTCCTCTGGCTGTGGTATGGCCACATACCACAGCCGATTTCGGTTCCATTATACCCGCTTTTTTCGGCTTTTTCAACACTTTCTTCCGTGTGACAGTTGACTTTTTAAGGAAACCTGTGCTATATTGGCGGCATAGCCGATGGTCCGGGCTTCTCTGGCTGGACCAGGCGGCTGAGCTTAGGAGACAGAAAATTTTTAAGGAGGAATGGACATGTTATTCCAAATCTACGGCGAAACCGCCCTGTACCAGCTGCTGGGCTTTGTGCTGGTGTTTACCGGGCTGGTGCTGGCCAACGAGTTCGCCCGCCGCACCAAAACCGGCGGCATCATCTGCTTTCTGGTGCTGCCCGCTGCGCTGACGGTGTATTTCATCGCCATCGCCATCGGCGCACGGGCCGGCGCGGAATGGGCCTTGAACAACCAGACCTACACCAATATGAACAGCTGGTTCCACTATGCCAAGCTCTATGCCGCCACCGCCGGGTGCATCGGCTTCATGATGCTCAAGTACAAGTGGAGCATCGGCAAGACCGAATGGTTCAAGGTGTTCCCCTTTGCCATCGTGGCCATCAACATTCTCATCGCCGTGGCCAGCGACTTCGAGTCCGGTATCCGGGGCGCCATGGCCCTGAAGGAGTTCGGCGACCGCTGGTGGCTGTCCTCCGAAAACGTGTGGCTGTACGGCGGCTGGTGGAACTGGGTCAACGGCATTGCCGGTATCGTCAACATCTTCTGCATGACCGCCTGGTGGGGCATTTACTCCTCCAAGGATCAGAAGGACATGCTGTGGCCCGACATGACCTGGTGCTATATCCTGGCCTATGACCTGTGGAACTTCGAGTATACCTACAACTGCCTGCCCACCCACTCCTGGTACTGCGGCCTGGCCCTGCTGCTGGCCCCCACCTTTGCCAACCACTTCTGGAACAAGGGCGGCTGGATCCAGAACCGGGCCAACACCCTGGCCCTGTGGTGCATGTTTGCCCAGGTGTTCCCCCTGTTCCAGGACAACAGCGTGTTCTCCACCATCACCTCCGTCTATGCCAACGGCTTTATGAACCCCGCCGTCCGGCCCACCGCCGCCAATCCCACCGCCCAAGGCGTGGTCTCCATTGTGGCACTGGTGGTGAACGTGGTGATCCTGGCCAGCATCATCAAGCGGGCCAAGGCACAGAAGAAGAACCCCTACAAGCAGGAGATCTTCACCGACCAGAGAGACTTCCGGGAGGCCATGGAGAGAGCCTGAAGATGAATCCGGCTGTTGGGACCCTCTTTCAGCCGAAGATTTATACGAGAAAAGCACGGCTTGCGCCGTGCTTTTCTTGATACTGTCAAAAATGGGCTTCGCCCATTTTTGACAAAAGGCTTGCAGTCTGCGAGGCTTTTTTGCCCCGCCCTGCGGAGGGACGGCGGTAGGGTCAGCGGATGGCGGTGACGGTGTAGCCCTTGTCCTCCACGGTGCGGCGAAGGGTGTCGTCCTCCACCGGGGCAGTGAGGGTCACCACGGCGGTGCCGCTTTCGTGGCTGACCTGAGCGGCCTGCACCTGGGGCATGGCCTCCAGGGCGGTGCGGACGGTGGCCTCGCAGTGGGGGCACATCATGCCCTTGATCTCCAGTGTCTTTTCCATAGTTTGTTCCTCCTTGTTCTCGTTGTTCAGATGATTGGTTCGTTTATGATCGTGCCGGTTATCCCGGAGCTTGAACAGATTCAGCCGCAGGGCGTTGGACACCACGCAGAAGCTGGAAAGGCTCATGGCGGCGGCGCCGAACATGGGGTTCAGGGTCAGGCCCAGGGGGATGAACACCCCGGCGGCCAGGGGTATGCCGATGGCATTGTAGAAAAATGCCCAGAACAGGTTCTCGTGGATGTTCCGCAGGGTGGCCCGGCTGAGCCGGATGGCGGCGGGCACATCCGGCAGGCTGCTGTTCATCAGCACCACGTCCGCCGCGTCGATGGCCACGTCGGCTCCCGCGCCGATGGCGATGCCGGTGTCGGCCCGGGTCAGGGCCGGTGCATCGTTGATGCCGTCGCCCACCATGGCCACCTTGCCCCGCTGCATCAGGCGGCGGATGGCGGCCTCCTTGCCCTCCGGCAGCACCCCGGCGATGACCTGATCCACCCCGGCCTGGGCCCCGATGGCCCGGGCGGTGTGCTCGTTGTCGCCGGTGAGCATCACCACATGGATGCCCATATTCCGCAGCTCCCGGACTGCCTGTGGGCTGTCCTCCTTGATAACGTCCGCCACGGCGATGATGCCCAGCAGCCGGTCATCCAGCCCGAAGAACAGGGGCGTTTTCCCCTGCCGGGCCAGTTCCTCCGTCCGGGCCTGCAGCTCCGGGGAAACGGCGGCCTTTTCCGCCGTATAGGCAGCGCTGCCGCCCCACAGGGTCCGGCCCGCCAGCCTGGCTGTCAGCCCGTTGCCGGGCAGAGCCTGGAAATCCGATACCTCCGGGGCCGTCAGGCCCTCCGCCCGGTCCAGTACAGCCCGGGCCAGGGGATGCTCGCTCTTCTGCTCCAGGGCCAGGGCATTTGTCAGCAGCTCCTGCTCCGTGACGCCCTCCGCCGGAAGGATATCCGTCACCCGGGGCTGACCGCTGGTGATGGTGCCGGTTTTGTCCAGAGCCACGATCTGCACCCGGCCCGTTTCCTCCAGGGAAGCGGCAGTCTTGAACAGAATGCCGTTTTTGGCGCCCAGGCCGCTGCCCACCATAATGGCCACAGGAGTGGCCAGGCCCAGGGCGCAGGGGCAGCTGATGACGAGAACGGAGATGCCCCGGGCCAGGGCGTAGCCTACCGGGTGGCCCAGCAGCAGCCACACCGCCGTGGTCACCGCGGCGATGGAGATCACCGCCGGAACGAACACGCCGGATACCTTATCGGCGATCTTGGCAATGGGGGCCTTGGTGGCGGCGGCGTCGCTGACCATGCGGATGATCTGGGACAGGGTGGTATCCTGGCCCACCCGGGTGGCCCGGCAGCGGAGATAGCCGGACTGATTCACCGTGGCGGCGGACACGCCGTCGCCGGGAGCCTTGTCCACCGGGATGCTCTCGCCGGTGAGGGCGGACTCATTAACGGCGCTGTTTCCCTCCAGCACCACGCCGTCCACCGGGATGCTCTCCCCCGGCCGGACGGCGAACTCGTCCCCCTGCTGCACCTGCTCCACCGGCACCTCTGCTTCCTTGCCGTTCCGGATAACGGTGGCAGTCTTGGGGGCCAGCCGCATCAGGCTTTTCAGGGCGTCGGTGGTCTTGCCCTTGGACCGGGCCTCCAGCATCTTGCCCACGGTGATCAGAGTCAGGATCATGGCGGCGGACTCAAAGTAGAAGTCCATCATGCAGCTCATGACGGCGGCCTCATCCCCCCGGACCTGGGCGGCAGTCATGGCAAACAGGGCATAGGTGCTGTAGCCGAAGGCTGCCGTGGCCCCCAGGGCCACCAGGGTATCCATATTGGGAGCCCGGTGCCACAGGGCCTTATAGCCGCTGATGAAGAACTTCTGGTTGATGACCATGATGATCACCGTCAGCAGCAGCTGGGTCAGCCCCATGGCCACATGGTTGTTGTCGTAAAACGGCGGCAGGGCCCAGCCCCACATCATGTGGCCCATGGAAAAGTACATCAGCACCAGCAGAAAGCCCACGGACCAGATAAGCCGCCGCCGGATACGGGGCGTCTCGCGGTCCTCCAGCTGCTGCTCGCCGGCGCTGGGAGACGACTGGGCCGCGCCCTTTTCCGACGCGCCGTAGCCTGCCGCCTCCACGGCAGCAATGATGGCGGAGGGCTCCGCCGTGCCCTCCACGCCCATGGAGTTGGTCAGCAGGCTCACGGAGCAGGCCGTGACGCCGGGGACCTTCCCCACCGCCTTTTCCACCCGGGCCGAGCAGGCGGCGCAGCTCATGCCCGTGACATTGTATTGCTTCATTGTGTCCACTCCTATTTCATCAGCTTTTGCAGGGTGGTCACCAGCTCGTCGATGACCTGATCCTTGCCGTCCCGGATGTCCTGGGCCACGCAGGTGCGGATGTGGCTGGCCAGCAGCTCCTTGTTGAAGGCGTTGATGGCCGCGTTCACCGCCGCCGCCTGGACCAGGATGTCGGGACAGTAGGCCCCGGCCTCCACCATGCCCCGGATGCCCCGGATCTGGCCCTCGATGCGGTTGAGCCGGTGGATCAGGCGCTTGTATTCCTCCGGCGAGCGCTCCTTTTTCCGCTGGGAGCAGCGGCAGCAGTTGTGTTCTTCCATAGTTTCCCCGCCTCGCTTCGTTTCATGATACCCCGTGGGGGTATCTATAGTTATATACCCCTCCCGGGTATTTGTCAAGCACAAAAAATCTCCCCGGGCGGGGAGATTTTTGTGTTATTGATAGTCCGACAGCAGGAACATGGGCTTCACGGCCACCACCTCGTCATACTCCCACTGCTCCACCTGGACATCGGCGGTCAGGGCCTTCAGGTCCCGCTTCACCACGTCCAGGGCCTCGTCGGCGGTCTGGGCCCGGCCCTCCCGCAGAACGCGGATCATCCGGGTCAGCACCACTGGGTGGGCATAGCGGGCAGGCAGGGGGAAATCCTTCGGCAGCACCGCCGCCAGGTCCGCCTGGGCCTGCTCCCACTCCCGGGTCAGGGCCGTTTTGTTGTTGCGGGCGGTAGGCAGCACATGGGCCCCGGAGAACAGGAACACCGCCGCCAGGCCGAACAGGGCAAAGTAGATGCCCACGCTGTTGGTGCCCCGGATCATGGACACCACGCCGTATACCAAGGCAATAAGCCCGGCGATGACGATGGCCAGGGCCACCCACTTATAGCTGGGGTTGGAGCGGTCGTTGACCCGCTTGGCCTTGGCCGCCTGGGACAGGCGGCGGGTCAGGTTGGTGTGATCCTCCAGGAAGGTGCGGGCCTGCTCCAGGCGCTCCCTTTCGGCCTGGGCCTGGGGCGTCAGCTCCTTGAGATAGCGGCGGGCGTTCTCGGCCCGCTGCTGGGCCATGTGCTGCTCCACCTTGCGGCTTTGCAGCGGCAGGTCCGGGCAGAGCTTGGAGAGGTAGGCCAGCAGGTTGTCCACGTCCTCCTCGTGCTTGAAATTGCACTGCTTTTCGCCGCCGTCGTACTCCACCACCAGGTAGGGGATGGAGCCGAAGGCCCCCTTGCCGGTGAAGCCGCCCTTGCTCATGGCCACGCGCTTGAACACGCGGCGCACCGAGGACAGCGCCACATAATAGTGCCGGTCGATGAAAAAACTGTTGAGATACAGGGCCTTTTCGCCCACGCCGCAGGGGCCGAAGCGGCGGCAGCCCTTCTTATCCGCCGCCAGGGTCTCGTTATCCAGCGTGACGCTGCCAAGGCGTGCAGGTGCAAAAATCATAGCAGTTCCTCCCATAGGGGCAAAGCGGCAGGAGGGGCCTGCCGCTTTGCGAAGTTTTGAAAAAGGGGCGAATTACTTGCCCAGCGTCTCGTAGTGAGGCTGGGTATGGCGCTTCTTGATGGTGTACAGGAAGATACCCAGGAACAGGACGGCCACGGCGATGCCGATGGGATAAGCCAAGGCGGTGTTGTACACGGTGACGCCCTCGGCGGTCTTGTGGTTGATGAACTGGCCCAGGCACTCGTTGCCCAGCAGGAAGTAAGTGGCGGAAACGGCGCTCATGAAGGTGGCAGGCACGGCGGTGATCCAGTAGTTCTTCTTCTCATAGTACAGGTACATGGAAGCGGCCCACAGGACGATCATGGCCAGAGTCTGGTTGGTCCAGCTGAAGTAACGCCAGATAACGGTGTAGTCGATGAAGCCCAGGGCATTGCCCACGCCCAGGACAGCGCCCACGCCCAGAACGGGCACGCACAGCAGCAGACGGTTCTTCCACTTCTTCTGGTCGATCTTGAACCAGTCGGACAGCACCAGACGGGCGCTGCGGAAGGCGGTGTCGCCGGAGGTGATGGGGCAGGCAATCACGCCCAGCATAGCCAGGGCCACGCCCACCTTGCCCATGGTCTTGACGCAGACATCATAGATGGCGGCAGACTGACCATTGGCCAGGATCTCGGCCAGGCCGGTGTTCAGGCCACCGGTGACCTCATACAGAGCGCAGCCGGCAGCGGCCCACACCAGGGCGATGACGCCCTCGGAAACCATGGCGCCGTAGAACACGAAGCGGCCCTGCTTCTCGCTCTTCATGCAGCGGGCCATCAGGGGACTCTGGGTGGAGTGGAAGCCGGAGATAGCGCCGCAGGCCACGGTGATGAACATGAAGCTCCACACGGGAGTTCCCTTGGGATGCATGGAACCGAAGTGATTCCAGATCTCGGGAATGGTGTACTCAGGCTTGACAAAGATGCCCACGGCCACGCCGACGGCCATGACGATCAGGCAGATACCAAAGATAGGATAAATCTTACCGATGATCTTGTCAATGGAAATAAAGGTGGCGATGAAATAATACACCAGGACGATGATCAGCCAGAACAGAGTGGTGGTGACAATGCCGGTGGAGCCGCCGTTCTTGAACAGGGTGACGATCAGGCCGGCAGGACCCACGGCGAACACGGTGCCCACCATGATCAGCAGCACCACGCTGAACACGCGCATGACGTTCTTCATAAAGCCGCCCAGGTAGATACCGGAGATCTCGGAGATGGAAGCGCCGTTGTTGCGCTCGCTCATCATGCCGGAGAAGTAGTCATGCACTGCACCGGCAAAGATCGTACCAAAGGTGATCCACAGGAACACGATGGGGCCCCACAGAGCACCCTGCATAGCGCCGAAGATGGGACCAAGGCCCGCGATGTTCAGCAGTTGGATCATGAACAGCTTCCACTGGGGGAGGACCACATAGTCCACGCCGTCGTTGATCTTCACAGCGGGGGTCTCGCGGTCGTCCGGCCCGAAGGTGTTTTCCACCACCTTGCCATAGACGAAATAACCGCCGATGAGCAAGGCCAGGCAAATCAGAAAGCTAACCATTTTTCTCCTCCTCTATTCATACATCATAATGTTTTGGAGCAAAAGGACGCAACTCCTCTTGCATTCCGTCCAATATGATAATTATTTTGCAGAAAAAATCAATTCTCACTTTGTACAAAAATTCTTTACATTTTCGTTACGATGTTCACGGAAAATTCGCGGATTCTTTATTGCGTTGAAATAATTTACAGGAGTTCGCGCGAGGACGGCGCGGATTTTTGAAAGATGATACATCGTGCGGCAGTCAGCGCGGTAACGTTTGCGGTCGTTAATTCGGTTTGCGGGGATGAAAGAAATCCTGCACGGCGTGAGCCGCGCAGGATTTCTTGAGACTGTCGAAAAACTCGGAAATCTTCCGCCATCGGAAAGGAAGATAGTTACGAAAGAAACCCATCAGGGGTGTCTTTCGTTTGCAA